>Ga0247727_10013345_pt1 | contig 13875 bp, 13 predicted proteins | sample WisWelCaveWW1625_FD_202498 | JGI IMG/M metagenome (GOLD analysis project Ga0247727, IMG submission 202498) | Biofilm microbial communities from Wishing Well Cave, Virginia, United States - WW16-25 | ecosystem: Environmental > Aquatic > Deep subsurface > Groundwater > Cave microbial mat | place... | reverse complement strand
AACAGAGCAAACAGAAAAGGCAATGATTGGGAAATTCTCTTTAGCTTTTTAATCTCTGTTTACTCTGTTTTCTCCGTGTTAAAAAATCTTTGCTTTTTTTGCACACATTTTACTTGTTAGAGACTAACGATTCCGATTCTCGCGCTCTCTCACATGTTTTGGGAGCTGTTCGGAATGCGCGGCGCGGAATTCCCTGGCTCACTCTATGTGCTGTTCGTTCTGTCCTCAGCGGTTTATTTCTACGGCGGCTGGCCGTTTCTGAAAGGCTTGGTTGATGAGCTGCGGTTGAAAAATCCAGGAATGATGACCCTCATCGCCGTGGCGATCACGGTTGCTTATGTTTACAGCAGCGCCGTCGTATTCGGCCTCGCCGGCATGATTTTCTTTTGGGAAACAGCGACGCTGATCGACATCATGCTGCTCGGCCATTGGATCGAAATGAAGTCGGTGCTGGGCGCTTCAAAAGCATTGGAAGAATTGGCGAGATTGATGCCGTCCGATGCGCACAAATTTATGCCTGATGGCAGCATCAAAGATGTGCCATTGAATGAGCTGGCAACGGGTGATCGCGTTCTCGTGAAACCTGGAGAAAAAATCGCGGCGGACGGCGAAGTCGTCAATGGCGAAACTTCAGTGAATGAAGCCATGCTCACCGGCGAATCGAAGCCGGTTCACAAGACAGCCGGCGCCAAAGTCATCGGCGGCGCCATCAATGGCGAAGGTTCGATTGTCGTGGAAGTGAAGAAAACCGGCAAAGACTCCTTTCTCTCGCAAGTCATCAATCTGGTCAAAGAGGCGCAAGCGAGCAAATCGAAAACGCAGGATCTCGCCAATCGCGCCGCCCGCTGGCTGACTATCATCGCCCTTGCCGGCGGCGCGGTCACGTTTTTAGTATGGCTCGCGATCATGCACAAAGACTTCGCTTTTGCGCTCGAAAGAACCGTTACGGTAATGGTTATCACTTGTCCGCACGCCCTCGGCCTGGCGGTGCCTTTGGTGGTTGCCGTGTCGACCGCGCTCTCCGCACGTCATGGTTTGCTCATCAGAAATCGCGCCGCCTTTGAGCGCGCACGAAATATTCAAGCGGTTATATTCGATAAAACCGGAACGCTCACCGCCGGAAAATTCGGCGTCACCGAGGTTATCCCATTGGATGAAAAAACCGACGAAAAAGAACTGCTCAAATATGCGGCGTCAGTAGAGGCCCACTCGGAACATCCCATTGCCAAAGGCATTGTCGCCTCCGCGCCGGAAACTTTTTCAGTTGAAGGATTCAAGGCCATTCCTGGAAAAGGTGCGCAGGGAAGAGCCAATGGGATCGAAGTGAAGGTGGTGAGTCCAGGCTATCTCAGAGAGCAAAACCTCGCCGTCACTGATCACCGCCTCGAGAAGCTCGCGTCGCAGGGCAAGACGGTGATCTTTGTGATGATGGATGGCAAGTTAAAAGGCGCGATTGCGTTGGCCGACATCATCAGGCCGGAATCCAAGCAAGCCATCGCCACGCTCAAGCAAATGGGCATCCGCTGCATGATGCTCACCGGCGACAACAATCTTGTCGCCAAATGGGTCGCTGATGAGTTGCAATTGGATGAATATTTTGCCGAGGTTTTGCCGCAGGAAAAGGCCGCCAAAATAAAAGAGGTTCAGTCGCGCGGACTCGTGGTGGCAATGACCGGTGACGGTGTCAACGATGCGCCCGCTCTCGCGCAAGCGGATGTGGGCATTGCGATTGGCGCCGGCACCGATGTCGCCGTGGAAACCGCCGACATCATTCTCGTGCGCAGCAATCCTCTTGACGTGACGGCAAGCATTGGTTTGGCACGCGCAACATTCAAGAAAATGGTGCAGAATCTTGTTTGGGCCACGGGTTACAACGCCTTTGCCATTCCTCTTGCCGCTGGCGCACTCTATCAATCCGGCATTCTTCTTAGCCCGGCGATGGGCGCGGTGCTGATGTCGTTGAGCACCGTGATTGTGGCGATTAATGCAAAATTTTTGCGCGTTGTGAAGTGAGCAACACATGACGAATCTCATCGTCGATTTCGGCTATCCCGGCTTGATGGTATTCTGTTTCCTCGCGGCAACGGTTTTGCCGGTCAGCTCGGAAGCGGCGCTGATAGCAGCGTTGGCGCTGAAAATGCCTGCGATGCCGGCGCTGGCGTTTGCCACAATCGGCAATTGCGCCGGCATCGTTTTTAATTATTGGGTGGGATCGAAAGTCGAGGAGAAACTATTGCACCAACATTTGCAAAAGAACACGCTGGCGCGGGCTTATAATATCATGCAACGGTGGGGAAAATGGTCGCTCTTGCTGTCGTGGCTGCCGGTTGTTGGCGATCCGATTACCTATCTTGCCGGCGTGCTGCGAATGAATTTTTATTTATTCTTTATCGTCGCGTCGGCCTTGCGCTTTTTGCGGTATCTTGCCGTTGCCGGTTTTTTCTAAAACGACTCGCCGACGATCAGTTTTTCAAGTTCGTTGGTGCGCTGCTTGTAAGCCTTTTGCGGCGGGACGACGACGGCGAGAATGACCTGCTGGCCAAACGCATTAAAAAAACGAAAAACGATTTTGCGATGATTCTCCCCTTCGATGATCACTTCCCGCAGGCGGGAGATGCCGCCCATCACCGAGGCCATACGCCGCACGTCGTGAAACAGAATCGACAATTCCGCGATGCGATCGCGATCGATTTGCTGGCCGTTCGCATTCGACGCCTGCGCTATCGGCAAGCCCTCGTCGCTGAACAAGTAAGCGGCTTCGTAAGTTCCAAGGCCGAGAATCTCGGCCATTTTATTCTCAATCGTCACCTGCGGCGATTTGACCGCGGCGCCGTCATGCGCGCCATTTCCTGCGGCAGCGCCATTTTCAAAATTCATAGCCTTCCTCAAATTTATACAAATACTTTTTAAATGACTTTTTGGACGTTTCCGATGACGCTTTGAATGGCGGCTTTGAGGGTTTCCAAGACGCCAATGCCGCGGTAGGCAACGGCCTCGACGGTGGGCGTGCCATGAAAATTCAATTTTGCGTTTAATTCGCTCACCGGCACAACTCTCGGCAAATCCCGCTTGTTATATTGCAGCACCCAGGGAAAATTGTCGAGCGATTGGCCATTGGCGATCAGATTCTGTTCGAGATCCATGAGCGAGTCGAGATTTTCCGTCATGCGGTCGGCCTGCGAATCCGCGACGAAAACAACGCCGTCGACGCCGCGCAAAATAATTCTGCGGCTGTGCGAATAATACACCTGGCCCGGAATCGTGTAGAGGTTGAATTTGGGCTTCATGCCTTTGATGCGGCCGACTTCGAGCTGCAAAAAATCGAAATACAGCGTGCGCTCTTCGCGTGTTTTCAAGGTGATAAGATCGCCACGCAAGGAGGGATCGATTTTGCGGTAAATATATTCAAGGTTGGTCGTCTTGCCGCTGAGACCCGGCCCGTAATAGACGATTTTCAGATTGACTTCCTGCAAAGCCCAATTCACAAACATAGAGGCAGCGTCCTATTCGAGTTCTTGACTCCGTCTCCAGCCGGTCTTTTCACGAGGATGTCGCCTGCGGATTTAAAGACTGAATGATTTGTCGAGCTCTTTGCCCAGCAACAAACCGAACTCCGAATCGATAAAATCCGAAGCTTTTTCCTCAGCCTGGGCGGCCCTGTCGAGCACGCCCTTCAAATTCTCAACCGCTTTATTGGCAAAGATGCGCACCAGGCCGAGCGCCACGGCCTTATCGAAAATGATCGCCAGCAAAAAATTGAAGCCGACATTGCAAAGATAAAAATTGCGGCGTTCGCCTTCCTGAAAAATAAATTTGAACCCTTCTTTCTCGCCGATCACGCGCGCCATCTCGGCGGTGGCGGCGAAATTGCCCGCAGCCAGCGCCGACAGCCCGGAGAGATTGACGACGTGCTGCTTGCCGTGATGCGTAATCGGATTGCCGTTGGCGTCGCAAAACAGCGCAAAATCCGAACGCGTGCTGGTGACCAGCTCCTGCAAAATCTCGTTGACCTTGTTGAACGTTTCAGTCGACAGCATGAACTGCTCGGCCGATTTTTCAGCTAACTGAAGCATAAAACCTCCTTATCTGCTCTTGCTCCTACGCTTACTCATACTCCTACTCCTATTTTATAGCATTTTTCAAATGTGTGCCAGGATTCGTAGTCCTGCCCCCTTGTGGGGCATTGTTGTAACCTAAAGATTGCTGGCTTCGAAAGCCGCCCACAAGCGGGGACTACAAAACCTGTTCACCCAAATGAAAAGCGCTGTAAGGCGAGTAAGAGTAGGAGTAAGAGCCATTTAAGCTCCTACCATCTTTTCTCTATCATTGCCCGGTCGCTAACCGATCCGCCAAAAACGCCGGCAATACGCCGGTCGAGCGAATCTTGTTTTGCGTCTTGGCCACTTCGTACGGCACACGTTTCAACGTGTAGCGGAACGGAGCGGTGTCCAAAATGCCAAAGGCCGCGTCTGGATTGCGGTCGCGCGGCTGGCCGACGCTGCCGATATTGATCAAGTACCGACAATCGTCCTTAATTGCGAGCGGATAATCATGCATCACCCGCATCCGCCCATCCGGCGGCAGGGGAATCACCCACGGCGTGTGAGAATGGCCGATAAAACAAATTTGCTCGGTGAACCCGTCGAATCCTTGCGCCGCATCGTCAAGATTGAGAATATAATTCCAGCGTCGCGGCTCGTCGGGAGAAGCGTGCACGATCATAAAATTGCCGTAACTTTGAGTGTACGGCAGCGACAGCAAAAACTGTTTGGATTCTTCGGTAAGCTGCTCGGTTGTCCATTCAATCGCCTGCCGCGCCATATAATTGAAGAGATCGAGATCGACGCGGCCCAGCGAGGCTTCGTCATGATTGCCGACCAAACAAACCGCGGCGTGTTGCTGAATCAATTTGACGCATTCGTTGGGATTCGGCCCATAGCCAATGACATCGCCGAGACAAAGAATTTGGTCGACCGGCTCTTTTTGCAGGTCGGCAAGCACAGCTTCCAAAGCTTCGAGATTGCCGTGAATATCTGAGATTAAACCATACCGCATGGCTGATCGGAAATCGTGAATTAACCCATCAAAAATGAAAAAATCGTAGAAAACCGGACAGCGCCAATTTTTACACACGGAATTTAAGGTGTGTAAATATAATACTTCGCAGCAAAGTATGCAAGCTTATTCTTTGGCATTAAGCGCTGTCTTTTTATCGGGACGAAAATTTTGCGATCATGCAATAAGTTCATAACATGCTTATCGGATCAATGTCAACGATCATTCGGACCCGGCGATTGCGATTGGCTTTGTGAAAAAATTGCGCGACGCGGTCGAGCGTGGCGCGCGTCTGATGCGCCGACGGATCTTTTTCCATATCGTTTTTGATCAACACCTGCCAGCGAAATTCATTTTGAATGCGCTCCAGCGGCGACGGCGCCGGGCCGAAGATGCGAAAAGGCCCGCCGATTCTTTTCAAGAGCGCGGCAAAATCCTGCGCAATGCCGCGAATGCGCTCGTTGTCGCGATGGCGAAACAGCACGAGCGCGAGCCGGCTGAACGGCGGGAATCGCAGCGCCTCGCGTTCACGCACTTCATGCGCATAAAAATTTTTAAAGTCGTGCTCGCGCGCGCAGACCATGCACACGTCGTCGGGGGAATACGTTTGCAGGATGACTTCGCCCGGCAGATTTCGGCGACCGGCGCGGCCGGCCACTTGCGTGAGCAGTTGAAACGTCCGCTCGCCGGCGCGAAAATCCGGCCGCAGCAAACCGGTATCCGCCGACACCACGCCGACGAGCGTCACTTTGTGAAAATCCAAACCTTTGGCAATCATCTGCGTGCCGAGCAGAATGTCGTACTTGTGCTCGCCAAAGTCGCGCAGAATGCGGTCGTGCGCCAGCTTGCCGCGCGTGGTGTCGAGATCCATGCGCACCACCCGCGCCTGCGGAAAAAGCTCTTTCAGCGCCAGCTCGACTTTCTGCGTGCCGATGCCTTTGAAAATGATATCCAGACCCTTGCATTGCGGACAGGCGTCCGGCGCGCGCTCGTGGGCATTGCAATAATGGCAGCGCAACAAATTGCCCCGATCTTCCTTATTAAAATTATTAAAGGAAAATCGGGACTTGTGATACGTCATCGGCATGTTGCAGGCGTCGCAATAGCGCACGAAGCCGCAATTGACGCAGCGAATCAACGGCGCAAAGCCGCGGCGATTTTGCAGCAAAATGATCTGTTCCTGTTTCGCGAGTTTTTCGCCGATTTTTTCAAAAAGAATGCGCGAAAAAATTCCTTCACGATCCGGCGCGGTTTTGCGCCACGTCATCATATCGAGAATGCGCACCGAGGGCAGCGGCACGTTGTCGATGCGGTGGGGCATTTCGAGCAGCGTGTATTTGCCGCGCTGCGCGTTGGTGTAGGATTCTATCGACGGCGTCGCCGAGCCGAGCAGCACCACGGCCCGGCTCATTCTCGCGCGCACGATCGCCACATCGCGGGCATGATAGCGCGGCGCCGGATCAGCTTGTTTGTAGCTGCCCTCGTGTTCTTCGTCCACTACGATCAGCCCGAGATTTTTCACCGGCGCGAAAACCGCGGAACGGGCGCCGATCACCACCCGCGCTTCGCCGCGATGCACCCGCCGCCAGGCATCGTAACGCTCGCCGGCGCTCATGTGACTGTGCAACACCGCAATGAGATTGCCGAAATTCGCCTGAAAGCGCGCGACCGCTTGCGGAGTCAGCGAAATCTCCGGCACGAGCATGATGGCGCCCTGGCCTTGCGCCAGGGCGTGACGAATCGTTTCAATATAAACCTGCGTTTTGCCGCTGCCGGTGATGCCGTGCAGCAAAAAAACCTCGAAGGCTTTTTGCGTCAGCGCCACGCTCACGCGCTGCACCGCCTCGGCCTGCTCCGCATTCAAAACGAACGTAGCCATTTCAGATTTGTTGGCCACCGCTGGCTGGCTACTGGAAGAAACAAAATAAGGATTGCGGTCGATCTCGCGCTCAAAAAGTCGCACAAACTCCCGCTGCGCCAGGGATTGCAGCGAAGGTCCGCCGAGGCCGCTGCGTTTCAAGAAGAGCGCGCGCAGCATTTCTCCACGCTTGGCAAGCAGTTGCAATCCTTCCCATTGTTTCGCCGTCAATTTTCTGTCGATGGCCTTGCCGTTTCCATCATCTTCTTTTTTGCCTTTTTCCTTTTCTATCTTTTTTCCATCTTTTTTGTCTTCATTCTTGAGCGCCAGGCGGCCGGCTGCCGTGATTTCCACAAAAACCTTTTTTTGCGCCTGCGCGTTGGCCTCCTGCATTTGCTGGCTGATTTCGACCCAGCCGGCATGCATCAATTGCTGCAAGCTACTGCGCACACCATCATAATGCAAATGCTTGGCGAGATATCGGACTTTGTAACCCTCTTTGCCCATCAAGGCGCGAACGATTTCAGCTTGTCGCGGCGCGCGGTTTTCCAACTGCGCCATTTCCTCTTCCGAAGGCGTGCGGGTGAGACGGACGTATTGATGGCTTTCTTTCTCCAAGCCCGGCGGCAACATGGTGCGGAGCACCTCGCCGAGACCGCAAAGATAGTAATCCGCAATCCACTGCGCCAGCTCTAATCGAGGGGCATCGAAAAGCGGCGTCGCGTCCAAAACATCCAAAATGTCCCGCAGCTTTTCCGGCGCGAAATCGATCTTGTCCGTACGACGAACGATGAAGCCGGTGGCGATGCGCTTGCCGAGCGGCGCCAGCGCCCGGCAGCCGGCTTGCGCCAGCGTGTCGAGACTGTCCGGCACGCGATACGTATAACCGCGGGAAAGAGGCAGGGCGAAATAAATTTCGGCGAAGGGGAGTGGCATGAGGAATAGTCGTTATGAATATGGCTTCATAATGTTAGAGATGAAAATTCGGGAACACCGAGATGGCAAATACCTGGTGCGCGAATTTAACAAATACATTCAGACGCATCAAGGTTTAGCTATTTCTTTTTCTTAAATGGAAGGGTGAGGAGAGCGACTTCGTTGGCTAAAGCGATCAATTCAGGATCTTTATGAACCAGCTTAGCGTTATGCAACTTCGCTAATGCTGCGATCAGAGCATCTGCCAGCGATAACCGATATTGGGCTTTGAGCTTTCCCCCTTGCAACAACATCTTTTCATCGGGGTAGACCAAAGTAACCGGCCAGGATTTGACGAGTCCGACCAACCGAGTGGCTTCATCTTCTCCTTGTTCCATCAGCGTAATGTAATAAACTTCCATCAGGCTGATGGCGCATATTTCAAGTCGGCATGTCTTGGCTCGGGCTGAATCAAGAAGCTTTTCAACCTCATCAACTCCTTCCTCCTGATCGGTGAAAGTGAAGATTGCCGACGTGTCCAAAACATAGAACTCACTCACGTTGCCGCTCCCACTCACGCTCTTTCAGAAGTCTTTGGCGTAATCCTTTTGAAATTCCTTTTGCGGCGCGGATCGAATCCGGGGGAATCGGCACCACCCGAATGGTTTCGCCGTCATCGATCCATTCGATCTGCATTTTTGGCCGAAGACGATGTGTTTTACGGATCTTGGCGGGGACAACGGTCTGTCCTCGTGAAGTTATTGTTGTTTTCATGTCAATCATCTCCGCTCCAAGATACAAGTTTTTTTCAAAAAACGCAAGATGACGCCAAGAAATTATTTGAATATATTTTAAAAACTTCTTGACAAATGAATAGCGTTTTTGTATAATAGGCACGCTTGGTATGCTAACTTGCTGAGAACCGTTAAAGCCTTCCCGGGCTAAAGCGCATCCGGTGTCGAATTCCTACCAAGTCTAATTGCCAAAGTTGTCTGAGAACATCACAAGCTTGGTTTCAAATCAGAAGATAAAACCGGAGATGAGAGTTTGCCATGCGTCGTCTAAAGCTTGAATTTGTTGTATTGTTCGCCTTGATGCTCTTACAATCAGCGTTTAGCCAGGAGGAGAGGCCCCGCATCGCCGTGCTCGATTTTCAGAGCATCGGCTGCGATTCCTCCCTTGGCCTGGCGGCTTCGGAAATTCTGCGAACCGAATTGGGGAGCCTCGGCATTTACCGCATTATCGAGCGGGCGCAACTGATGAAGGTCATGCAGGAACAAAGCCTCCAGCTTTCCGGCACGGTGGATGAGCTGGCGGTGGTCGAAATCGGAAAGCTGTTGGGCGCCAAAATGGTGGTTGTGGGCAGTCTGGTGCGCACCGGCAAAACCTTCACCTTGAACTCGCGCTTCATTGATGTTGAAACCGCGGAAGTGCAGAAGAGCCAGAATATACGTGGCAACAGCGAAGATGAAATTTCCAACATGTGCTCCAGTCTGGCCAAAGTTATCTCCGGGCCAAGTGGGGACAGTGGTGGCTTGGTCAAGGATGACGCCTTGGGCCGGATTTGGCTGGTTCAGGAAAGCGATTATCTCGGCATCTGGACGCGGCGAGGCAAGAGCAATGTCTTCGACGCGATTTGGCTGCTTATTAAGGATGGCTTGCATGCCGAATTGACGATCAATGAGCCAGCCGGCAAAACCATCGAGATCAAGCGGACTGATCGTGGCAAAGCCCTCGGCAGCTATCGCGGCACCCTCGCCACCAACGAACGTGTTTACAGCGGCACGGTGGATTGGTCGAAGCAGGTAAGCTGGACTTCGAATGTTTATTTTGACTCTCCGGCGATTTCCTCGGGCGTGGGGGCGACGTGGATCGTGAGAGAGGGCGATTACATTGGCATTTGGCGGCGGATTGGCCAGACGAATAATTTCAAAGCCACCTATTTTCTCACGAAAAACATTGTCGCCGCTGAATTGGTGGTTGAAAGCAATGAAAATGACCGGGTGCGCATTAAACGCTCTTCCAAGACCGGCGTGCTTGGGTTTTATCAAGGCACGTTTACCGGCAGCTTGAAGCATTTGAGCGGCAATGTGGATTGGTCGAGCAGCGTGGTTTGGTCGGCTGAGGTATTTTATTGATGGCAGCCCTGAACGGCAATGAAATCATTTCCGTATTCACGTGACTATCATTCGAAATTTCCCGCGCCCGGCAAACATAGAGCAAGGCTCCGTCGTCAATACGGGCCGACCTTGCTCCTGATATAAATTCCCACCTTCTTGTTGAACCCCATTTAACAGATAAGAGCCGTTTTGAGCCTGTTTTAGCTTATCTAAAAACGAGAGAATTACATCTCGTTTACACAACGCGGACGAGCCGCAACCAAAAAGATTAACAGGAGAAAACAGAGCAAACAGAAAAGGCAATGATTGGGAAATTCTCTTTAGCTTTTTAATCTCTGTTTACTCTGTTTTCTCCGTGTTAAAAAATCTTTGCTTTTTTTGCACACATTTTACTTGTTAGAGACTAATGTCCAGCTTTCGCCAGCGCCAAGCCGATGACGCGAGCCGAGCCGGCGGATTTTAGCACGGCGGCGCAGGCGTTCATGGTCGCGCCGGTGGTGAAGACGTCATCGACCAATAAAACGGTGAGACCTTGCAGGTTGGCTTTTGATGCTAAGGCAAAGGCATCTTTGATATTTTCCAAACGGGCTGCCGCGTCGAGCTTGGCTTGGGGCTGGGTGAACCGTGTGCGTTTCAAGCCGCGCGGCAGCACGGTCATGTTCCACGCTTGGGCGAGAGCTTGCGCCAACAGGATGCTTTGATTGAAACCACGATGGCGCCCGCGCCGGCGATGCAGCGGCACCGGCACGAGCAGGGCTTGAGGAATTTTGGGCTTGAGATCATTTTGCAGGCGCTGCGCCAGCATGTTGCCAAAAACTTGGCTCAACGAAGGCCGGCGGTGATACTTGAGCGCGTGAATGATGCGTTGCATCGACGCGTCATAATGCCAGCCGGCGTGAACTTCATCCAAATTGCCGCCGGGCAGCCCGCCGCGCGTTTCGGCAATGGCTTCGACATCCGGCAAAGGCTGCGAGGCGATTTCCGCCAGACAATTTTCGCAAAGCAAATGGGTGCGAGGCGAGGTTTGGTTTGCATCGCAAATCAAACACTTCGAAGGATAGATTAGCCCGATCAAGTCGGTGGCAAACCGGGCCATTTTGGCAAGCATGATTTGTCTCCCTGCGCAGCCATTGACCGGCCACTCGGAGTGGCCGGCCAATAATTTTTTTTCACCAACTTCACCTGCCGCCGACCGGAAACGTGAACGCCACCGCCAGTTGCGGCTCAAAGCGTTTTTGCACGACGTAGCCGCCTTTGGGCAAACCGGTTTTGGGGTCGGGCTTGTTCGGATCGTAGCGGAAGGTGTAAATATAATCGACGTAAAAAATCAGCGGGTCCATCCGATAGCCGATGCCGAGGCGCGCCGCCGAATTCTCATCCAATTTAAAAACATCGCCGAAATTGTCAATATTTTTGTCATCGTACATGGCGCGAAACGCAACTTTCGGGATGGTTTCCGGCAGCGTCGCTTCGACGTGCAAAATGCCGCTTTTCGGTTTGCCGTCGCGGCGCTCGTAGGTGCCGACCAGCCGCAGCGTGTTCAACACCTGGCCGTAGAGCAAACCGAAGGTGCCGCTGGTGGATTGATTTTGATTGTCGAGATATTTCTTTTTAGGAATGGATTGGCCGGTGGCTGGATTTTGAAAACTCGTGCGCTCCAATTCATAAAACGGGCCGAAGTATGCGGGCAAAAATTCTGCGCCGAGAAATCGGCGTTCCAATTGCGCGCCGAAATCAAACAAGCCGCTGATGCCGAAAATGTTCAATTCCACCCCGGCGGCCTGGCCGGCGCCGAAATCTTTGATCTTCGCCAAATCCGCATACAGCTTTACTTCGGTGAGGGGGTTTTTGATGATCGGCAGCTCGGCATCGAACCCAAATTCCGCAACGCCGTCGTCAGTGCCGCGGTACGAATCCGGATCGTCGTCGCGAACGAATGTGGCGCCGAGCGCGAAATTTTTGATGATCGGCATGTCGGAGACGAGCTGCAAAGGCCGGTAAAAAATTCGCCCGCCGAAAACCTCGCGGCGGCCAAAGCTGCTGTTCACCAGCTCGAAACCGCCGATGCCGAAATCATAATCGAGCTCGAGGCCGACTTTGCGCTCGTCGTAAAGCAGCGAATTGTTGTAGTAATTCATGATGAAGCCGTGGCCGAGACGCGACGATTCGAGCGCGCCGGCGCGGGTGTAAAATTTGTCGCGATCCTTGCGGCCATAACGCAGATAACGCAGCGCGCGCAAATAATCGTCGCCGCCGTTCCAATCTTCGCTGCGAATCTGGCCGGTTTGCGTGTTGTAATGCAGCATGATGTCGAGTCCGGCGCCGAATTTTCCGAACGCCAGCTCCGGCCGCAAGTTGATCGAGTAAAACGTTTCACCGCCGATCGCTGCCAGGCCCATGCCGCCCATCAAGACGCCTTGATTGTTCAGCATCGCGCCGTAAAATGTCGATTGCGCGGCGGCGAAGCGCGTGAGCAACAAAATCACAATCAGCACCAATTTCCGCCCAACCGCAGCCGAAGAAAACATGCGAGACATAATCAACTCCTGCAATGAGGTTACGAAATGAGATTTTACCATAACACTGTACCGAACAAACCGGTGAAATCAAGAAAACGCTGCGCAGGTTGTAAAACCGTTAGGGCAAACATGGCTGAAAATCAACCAGCGCGATGATCACTTTTTTGCCTTTCTTAAAGACCACGACAACAGCAAAGTCATTTCTGCTTTTATGTGACAACTTTTGCAAATTTGAAATCAGGCAATTATCACTTTTCTAAATATTTAGTCAAGCCCGACTTTTTTATGACAAGAGCTTATTTTTCTCATATACGGCATCGGGTTTGCTTTGATTTTGCAAGGTAATGTGGGCCAAAATTAGGAAGATTGTTATGGATGTTCTCAGGCGTATTTTGGTGGTGGATGACGAAGAAGACCTAACCTGGAGCATTGCCAAGAGTCTCGAGAAACACGACAAGACTTTTGAGGTCATCTGCGTCAATAACGGCGACCGCGCGCTGGCTTATCTGTCGGCTTCTCATGTGGATTTGGTGATTACGGATGTTCGAATGCCGGGGCGGGATGGTTGGGCTTTGTTGCGCGATATTGAGCGCGATTATCCCCGGACGCGCGTGATCATCATGACCGCGCACGGCTCGGAAGAATTGCGCAGCCAGGCCGCGCGTCACCAGGCGCCGTTATATTATCTTGAAAAACCGTTTGAGCTGCAAGACCTGCGCAAATTAATTTGCGCGGCGTTGGAGGTTTCCGAATGGGCCGGAGAAAAAAAACTCCTCGGCCTCCTCGATTCGGAAAAGGGGAACTTCGCGACGGACTCACCAGATGTTTCGAACCAAGGCCTCGTGCCAACCGGCTGGCGGAATCTGCAGCAACCCAAACTCATCGAATAGACGAAATTCTGGTGGCGTTTTCACTTTGATTTTACGACCATTGTTTAAATTATGGCAAGGGGCGCGCACAAACATCATGGAGCTGCATCTATGTCTCAACACAACGGATTCACGAGTTTATTTGTGGGCCGCCAGGGCAAAATTTTGCTCTTGGTGACGCTCGCGGTCATGTTTTGCATTTCGCTGGCGAGTTTGGCGTTTCGATTTTATACGCTTGACCAAGGCACGGAGAGGATGGCGCATCTCGAACGCTCGTTCAGCAATCTGAAGGCGGCGATGAATGTGGATTCGGTGCGCCAGCATCAAATGCAAAAAATCATGGCCATCATCGAAAAATACAATCCCGCCATGCCGGCGGCCATGCGTTATGAGATCGCCGACGAGATTTATCGCATGGCGATCAAATATCCGAATTTGAATGTCGATCTGATTTGCGCCACGATCACGCACGAGAGCGCGCTGACCTGGCGGCCGGACGTTCGCTCGCAAGCCGGCGCGATGGGGCTTATGCAAATCAT
>Ga0247727_10013344_pt1 | contig 13875 bp, 10 predicted proteins | sample WisWelCaveWW1625_FD_202498 | JGI IMG/M metagenome (GOLD analysis project Ga0247727, IMG submission 202498) | Biofilm microbial communities from Wishing Well Cave, Virginia, United States - WW16-25 | ecosystem: Environmental > Aquatic > Deep subsurface > Groundwater > Cave microbial mat | place... | reverse complement strand
TTTCAACGTGCCGGTGATCATGATCTCCGGCGATGATGCGATCATCAAAGAAGCCGGCGCGCTGCTGGGAAATATCGAAGGCGCGGTCGTGAAGTGGGCTTCCGGCTTTCATTCTGCAAAAACCATGATGCCGGAAGCGGCTTATTCCCTGATTGGAGAAAAAGTAAAAAAAGCAATCGCCCGCAGAGGTGAGTTCAAACCTTACAAACCCAAAGCGCCTTTGCAACTCGAAATTCGTTTTAAGAATTATCGTCCATCCGAAGTTCTTAGCTATCTGTCGGTCATCGAGCGCATCGATTCGCATACTGTTCGTTTCGCCGGTAAGGATATGATCGAAGTGTCGAAGTTTTTGGAATTCATTCTCACTTATTCGCCGGCGTTGGAGCCGTAAGAAATCTTTATTAACGGATTTACCGATTAAACTGATAAAGGGAGAAACCAATGAGCCGTGGGAAGAATCGCAAAGAGATGAATTGGCAGATTACTTTTTTCTCGTTGGCCATCGTTGTTGCCCTGACTTCAAACATCGTTCTCGCCCAAAACCAGACTAACCTCATTGAATGGGAAAATTTCGATTTCACTCCCGGCGACACGGTTATTTTCTACGACGACTTCTCCGCCGACGAGGTTGGTGCGTTCCCGGAAATGTGGGATCAAATCACCGGCGAGTGCAAGATTGCCGACTTCGATAATCGCAGTTGGCTGATTGCCTCGGAGGATAGCGAAGTTGATGCCTACATGGAAATCTCGCTGCCGGCGGCGTTTGCTGTGGAGTTTACGGCAAACATCTTGCGCACTGGCAAGCCTGGTCATTGGGTCGTCGCTTTTCTTGACGCCGTCAAAAAGCAGCAGGCAGAATTTTCTTTCGACTCGCGCGCCGCAAACTTTATGACGCCTACCGGCGCAGCATCTTCGTTCGATCAGAGTGTCGAAGGCGATCAGCGCATCGCCATCCTGTTTCAAGACGGCCGCTTCAAGTGCTACATCGGCAAGCAACGGGTGATTGATGCGGCAACCGCCGGCTTCAAGCCGGCTTCGGTGCGTATCGGGATGTTTGCCGCCGAAGGCACCCAAGAACGCCAGGCCATGTTCACAGATTTTCGCATCACGCAAAAAAGCAGCACGCCGCAGCAGCTTGTTTATGAAAATAAACGCTGGGTGTGCTACGGCGTCTATTTCGATTTTGGCGCAGCCACCCTTCGCGGCGAATCCTTCGCCACGTTGCAGCAGCTCGGCGAGTTGATGAAAAAAGATCCGCGCCTGAATATCCGCATCGAAGATCATGCGAACGATCAGGAAGACGACTCCGACAATATGCGACTGTCGCAAGACCGCGCCGAAGCGCTGAAGGAATATTTGATGGATACATTCAACCTGACGAAAGATCGCCTCCAAACCAAAGGCTGGGGTTCGGGCAAACCGATCGGCCCGACCGAAACACCTGATGGATGGGAGATGAATCGACGCGTGGAGTTCATTAAGATTTGATCGCGCCGATTTTACAATCGTGTCTTCATCCTATTTTGGGGCTTGAACGATATGCAAAAAATCTTGGGGAACTGTTTCGGTGATGGGCTGGGCACAAACAAAGTGATGTTGCATAGCCAGCCAACTCGAAGCGCCTGCTCTAAAACGCGGGCGGATTGGAGGCTTTACCTCAGTCCGAAAAACGACGTTGCCCGCACAGCATTTTCATTTCCACCCGCTATTTCTCAATCCCCGGCATTCCTCAAAGCTCAACCTTGCTGCCGTCAAGACGGCAGCAAGACATCCTTTTCTCACCCCATCGACTCACTCCTTGCACAATTCATGCTTGCTTTTTCAAATTTTGTTTTGCATAGTGGGCATGAATTCATGCAAGGTTCGTTCAACACAACTTGAAGAATGACGAAATCTGTCAGATCGAAGCGAAGTATTACGGGCTGTAAGCAACAGCGCAACAGTGGCGCAACAAAACTTGAGGCCAATCATGCTAACGTTCGACGATGAAAATCTCACGACTGACACAGCGAACCTTCCCCCCATCCAAGTTCCCTTCCGTTCCCTTGAGCTACCCGATTTTCAGCATCTCCGTTTCGACATTTATCAAACCGCCAAACTCTACCTCGCTTATCATCAAACCAGCGACGTCGCCAATCCTGAAAAACAGTGGCCGGCGCGCTGCTTTGAAATCGGCTATGAAAAATATTATTCGGATGCTTATGAAGAGGCCGGTTGGCAGAAGTTGCCCGGCGGGCCGTTAAAAGATTTCGCCAATCTTGCCCTGCATCCGGCGACCTGCGCTTTGCATTATGCGCCGGCCACGTTCGAGGGGGCGAAAGCTATGATCTCGGCAAAGGGCAGAATCGTTCTCTTTAGGCCGGAGATGAACGCCAAACGCATGCAACGCACCGCCAGTCGCTTGCTCTTGCCCAAAGTTCCGGTGGACATGTTTGTCGATGCCGTGACGCAAACGGTGCTGGCCAATCGCGAATTCATTCCTCCCTTCCGCCGCGAAGACTGGCTCTGGGGATCTCGCGACCCGAAGTGCGCTTATGTGCGGCCGCTGTTGTTTGGGCATGGCCCGGAGTTGGGCGTCAAACCGGCCAAGGATCATCTCTTCATGGTTTTCATTTCTCCAGTGCATGTTTACTGGCCGCTCACCGGCTTGCGCGTTCTGGTGACAACCTCCTTTCATCGCGCTGCCCCGGGCGGCATCGGCAATGTGAAAGCCATTGGCAACTATGCGTCGGGATTGCTGCCCACTTATCTCGCCAAGCATGGCTATGATTGGATCGATGGCAAGCCGGTGAAAATCAGCGATCAGCCTTTTCACGATATCCTTTACTTGGATGCGGTCAAGAATAAATTCGTCGAAGAATTTGCCGGCGCCAATTTTATGGCAGTCACTACCGACGGCACTCTCATGGCGCCCAAGTCCGATTCGATTCTCGCCGGCAACACCGGCGATTCATTGATGACGCTGGCCGAAAGCGAAGGCTGGCGCGTGGAGACCAGACCACTTTCCATCGACGAGGTGATGGATGATAAACGCATCGCCGAGGCGTTTTGCGCCGGCAATGCGGCGATCATCACGCCGATTGCCGAGCTTTATCATAATGGAAAATCCCGTCGTTTCACTCAGGAAAAAAATATCAAGACGCGGCGTTTGTGGGATTTGCTGGTGGGTATTCAACTGCAAATGATCGAAGATCGCTTTGGTTGGGTGAGGGAGATCGGGTGACTGGATGCTTGATGCTGGTTGCTGGCAATTGACCGATCACTCGGAGTGACCGGTCAATGTCATCGTGTCTGGCTCAAAGTCGAAAAATTAAAACTGATCGCTTTGCAAACTATTTAGTCGTCAGTGCCGTCATCAGCAGCATCATCATCACCGCCATCATCATCACCGTCGTCGTCATCATCATCCGGCTCGCCATTGTCGTCGTCATCTTCAAACATGTTGATGGAAGCCTTGATGTTGCGCTCGATAGCTGATTGATTTTGGGCGATGCGAGGATCAAGAACGCCGCCGGCCCCGTCGCTGAACCAGGTCGTGGTATCGATGGTGAGCACGATATTGGCATTCGGCGTGTTCGCATCGACCACTAGAGGCGGTGAGATTTCTTGCTCTTGTTCAGCATAAAGGGCGCTCGTAAATACAAAGACTGCGGTGGTGTCTCCATCGACGTAACCTTTGACGGAGATACTAAGATTCTGGAGATCAGGATTGGCGGCGTAAACCTGGCCGTCAGTGGAGTCCAGCTTTGAGATTTCAAGCTCGATCTCCTCATAGGTTCCGAAAGGGACCGAACCGCTGGTGATCGGCGTCATCGTTCCGGCGAGGTTGAGATTCAATACAGCCGCGGTTGCGGACATAAAGTCCATGCTGTCCTTGTTGGAACTTTCAAGCTCGATATTGCTGAGCACCACTTTGGCCAAGGTGATGATAATTTGCTGGGCTTGTGGGCTTGCACTTTTCGGCAAGGTGCCGGCCATGGCCTTGATGCTCAACTTTAATCTGCCGCCACTGCTGGACATCGTATCATTCCCGCACCCCATAAGGGAGAAACTTAAAGCGATCCCGATCACGCCAATGATTGAGAGAATCTGCTTCATGACATTGTCCTCTTGTCTTGATATGAAAATCCCTTTTTCATTAAACTTTTTCATACAACCGAAAAAGTATAGGTTGGTCTCTGGCAATTCTTGGGCCATGCGCGAGATCGCTTCTACACAAGCTGCAATTGCATTCGTTTTTATGATTTATCTTTTGTTACTCAATTATCGTTATAAGTTTTACAGACCTTGGGGATAAATCATCTTTCATTTAAGTAATAACTGAATGACGAACTCGGTAACTCCTTTTGTCAAAAACCGCCTGACAATTTCTTTTCAAAGCAGATCGAAGATCACGTTGATCAAGCAACCAATGAAGCGCCAGATCAATATTTATTCATCGTGATCTTTGTCGATACTGCTTCGGCACAATATAAAGATTCCGACAAGGGCTGTCTTTATTGAACCAAACAAAATACGTCAAATCTGCGTTTCCAATTGTCGTGAAAATAGAAAGGCACCCCAACATATCTGGGATGCCTTTCGTGGCGCCCTGCCCGGCTCCGCTTCACTCGATTGCTTCTTGTGTTACGGAGCCTGCCAAGCACTTGGGCAGAGTCGAGGTTCTATTGAATTCTTAAACCGCCTGGCGTTTGCGCAAGAACGCCGGCACTTCATAGTCATCAGACTGCGCGCCTGCGGGTATTGCCTCAAGGCGAGCATCATCTTCAAACGGACGAATCACCGGCTCGTTGTGGCCATTGGTGGAACGGCGCTGATACGCCGGCACGTCAAGCTCGTTGAGATGGCTGTCCAAAAATTTCATCGCGCGAGGATTGCGCAAGCCCGTGGCGTTGCGACCATTGCTATGGAAGCCGGTTGCAATCACCGTAACCCGCATGTTGTTGCCCATCGCCGGGTCGATCACCGCGCCGAAGATGATGTTAGCATCGGCGCCGGCAGCCTCGCAGATCACCGTCGTCGCGTCGTTCACCTCGTGCAGCGACATGTTCTCGCCGCCGGTGATGTTGACCAGCACACCCATCGCGCCGCCGATGGAAACATCTTCCAACAACGGGCTGCTGATCGCCGCCTGCGCCGCTTGCACGGCACGGCCCTCGCCGGTCGCAGTTCCCGAACCCATCAACGCATCACCCATTTCCGCCATGATGGTTTTCACGTCGGCAAAGTCGAGGTTGATCAGACCCGGCACGGAAATCAAATCCGAGATGCCGCGCGTCGCATGCAGCAGCACGTCATCAGCCTGGCGAAACGCTTCGATCAACGGCGTGCCTTTTGGAACGACTGAGAGCAAGCGCTGATTGGGAATGACGATCAACGTGTCAACCCGCTCTTTGATTTCCATGATGCCTTCTTCAGCGCGGCGAATGCGCTTGTTGCCTTCAAAGAGAAACGGCTTGGTGATCACGCCGACGGTCAGCGCGCCCATGTCCTTGGCAATTTCCGCCACGATTGGCGCAGCGCCGGTTCCCGTGCCGCCGCCCATGCCGCAGGTGACGAACACCATGTCGGTGTCCTCAAGCGCCTCAGCAACCGCCTGCTTGTCCTCTTCGATGGCGCGCCTGCCAATTTCCGGATCAGCGCCGGCGCCGAGGCCGCGCGTCAAGTTCTTGCCGATCTGCATGCGAATGGTTGACTTGCTCGATCCCAACGCCTGCAAATCGGTGTTGATGGAGAGAAACTCGATGCCTTTCAGATTGGCTTCGATCATGCGGTTCACCGCGTTACACCCGGCGCCGCCCACCCCCACCACTTTCATGCGCGCGGCAGAGATGCTGTTTTCGTCGAAATTAAACCGTAGATGCATAAGGGACTCCTTTCTTAAAATCCAGCATTGTCGAGTGTGATCAACAGAATTCCACCCTCTTATATTTTTGCCGCGCCGCCAAACCACCGGCGCATACGGTCGGCAATCTTGTCGAAAACGTGCGACTCACTTTCGCCAAGCAATCCTTCGATTTCAGTCTTATGGTGAAAGCCGTATAACAGAAGGCCGACGCCGGTGGCGTGGCTCGGTTTGTTGACATCATGACTCACCGTGTGGATGATCGACGGCACGCCAAGCTTTGCCGGCATGTTGAAAATACTTTCAGCAAGCTCGACGAGACCGGGCAGCATCGCGCAACCGCCGGTCAATACCGCGCCGGCAGTCATCAAATTTGTGTAATCAGATTTCTTGATCTCTTCATAAGCCAGCGTCAAAATTTCCTCGACGCGCGGTTGGATGACATTCACCAGCAGGTTTTTGGAAATGCGGCGCGCCGGGCGTCCGCCGACGCCGGGCACTTCGACGGATTCCTCGCGTTCACCGTCGCGGTGCATGGCGCTGCCGTGCGTGATCTTGATCTGCTCCGCCTGTTCAAGCGGCGTGCGCAGACCATGCGCCAAGTCGTTGGTGATGCTTCTGCCACCGAGGCCGACGATCGCCGTGTGGCGAATGTTGCCTTCGTAAAACATCGCGATGTCGGTGGTGCCGCCGCCAAGATCGAGAACGACGACGCCAAGATTTTTTTCATCATCGCTGAGCACCGCATAACTCGAAGCAAGCGGTTCGAGCACCAAATCTTGCACGCCCATTCCGGCGCGCTCGATGCATCGGCAAATATTTTGCGCCGAAGTTACCGCGCCGGTGACGATGTGCACCTCGGCCTCGAGGCGAACGCCGCTCATGCCCACGGGATCGTCGATGCCGCGTTGATCATCGACGATGAACTCCTGCGGCAGGATGTGGATGATCTCGCGATCGAACGGCAGCGCAACGGCTTTCGCCGCCTCGATTACCCGGCGCTTGTCGTCTTGACTGATGATGTGATTTTCGCCGGAAACCGCCACCACGCCGCGACCATTGACGCTGCGAATGTGATCGCCAGCAATGCCAGCGTACACCGCCTGGATTTCGACGCCGGCCATGCGTTCGGCATCTTCTTTGGCGCGCATGATCGAGCTGACCGTGCGCTCGAGGTTGATGACCACGCCCCGGCGCAAGCCCTCCGACGGCGCGCTGCCGACGCCGATGATCTTGAGTTCGCCGTGACTATTTTCAGAGCCATTACTCCGCTGCTCAACTTCGGCGATCATCGCGCAAATTTTTGTGGTGCCAATGTCGAGCGCGCAAATGTAATCGAGAATCATGATTCAAACTCCTTGCGTGGGGATGAGTGTAATTCGTAATACGTAATACGTAAAAAGCTGATCACGCGAGCTTATTTTGTTTTACGCTTTTGTTTACGCATTACGTTTTACGTATTACGTTTTATTCCTCGCGATCACCTGTCCGGCAAACCGCAAATCAAATTCCGCGACGTGCAAAGCGCCGGATTGAGTTTTTAAATGCTTCATGACCACCGACAACCGCTCGGATTTTTCCAGCCACTGTTCCTTGCCCATCAAAACCGGCACGCCTTCTTCCATGAGATAAAGAACAAGCCCTCCGCGGCTATCGAGCCTGGACTCAGAAATATCATGATAGAGTGCGCTATCATATTTTCGCAACGCCGTGAGGTACTCAATGGCCGACAAGCCGTTGTGATTCAGCCGAGGAACATTCGTCCTGGTCGTGACCACAGCGCCGCTGAGCACCGGAAGATCAAGAACTTTGAAACGGCGCGGCATTGGCAAAATGTTACCCAGGTCATCGATCGGATGCAAACCATCGTTGTTCAATAGCGCAATGGGTTGTACCTCTTCGATGCGAATCGCAATCGTTGCAGGAAACTGTCGCGCTACGGACACGTTCTTCACCATCGGCATTTGTTCGACGCGTTGTTGCACGGCGCGCAGGTCAAGCTGCATAATCGGCGTAGAAAGCGGGACGTTGGCTGCTTTCATTACATCGTCAGTTTGCAAGATTTCGCAACCAATCACTTCCACGCGTTGAATGGAGAACGAGCGATCGTTTCCCATCCAGCCGGCGATGTGCAAGCTCGCGAGCATGAAACTAGTCGAGAAGAAAAACATTTTTCCGTAGCGACGAACTGCCATAAAACGATCCTTGCTGTCCAACCGAGTAAGTGACCGATCAGCGCCTGAAAAAGCACACCCAATTTTCGGAAATCCTCGCGTCTCGAAAAAACTGACCGGTCACTTTCTTAGAAGTGAGTTAGCGACAAACAAAAATCCACAATATCATCTGCGGCGCGTGGCTTCGCCAAAGACTTTGCCGCCGCCGCCATTTTTCTTCTTTGTCGAGGAGAATCCATCAGTTCATGAATTTTTTTGAGCAATGCTTTATCATTTAATTCTTTTTCGGGAATCACGATCGCTGCTCCTGCGCTTTGAACCGCCGCCGCATTGAACGTTTGATGATCGGCGGTCGCGTAGGGAAATGGAATCAAAATGCTTGGCAAACCACATAAAGCCAACTCCGCCAACGTCGACGCGCCGGATCGGCAAATCACAAAATCCGCAGCAGCATAAGCCAGCGACATTTTGTCGATGTAGGGCACGAGGTGAACCGGCGGATAATCTTTGCATTGATTTTTTATTTGATCAAAGCTTGCCGGGCCGGTGGCCCAGAGAATTTGCAGCGATTTGATTTCCCGCAGCTTTGGTAAAATTTCCAAAACGATTTGATTGATGCGCCGCGCGCCCTGACTGCCGCCGAATACGAACAGGGTTGTAGACTTTGCGTTTAAATTCCATTCGCGCATTGCCTCTTCACGGGTGGCCTTTTGCAAGCTGCCACGCACGGGATTGCCGACGACTCTCAGGTTCGCAGACTTCGGGAAAAATTTTCTACTCTCTTCGAAGGTCAAAAAAATCGCCGCAGCTTTTTTGCTCGACGTGCGCGTGGCCAAGCCCGGAAAACTGTTCTGCTCCTGCATCACGTGAGGAATCTTGCGCCCTCTCGCCGCCATCAACGCCGGGCCGCTCACATAGCCCCCTGTGCCAATCACAATATGCGGTTTGAATCTTCCAAAGAGCCGGACGCATTGCATTGTCGAAACCAAGAGCCGAATGGGAAAAAACAAATTGCTTAAAGTCAACTTGCGAAGCAAGCCGCGCATCCAGATGAGATGCAGCGTGTAACCGAGTTGCGGCAGCACGCGAGCTTCGATGCCGTATGTCGTGCCGATGAACACACATGAAAATTCTATGTCGCGTTTTTGAAAAGCCTCGGCCAGCGCAATCGCCGGATAGAGATGCCCGCCGGTGCCGCCGCCGGCAAAAACGACTCTGAAGTCGCGCGCGTTTTCAGTAGCCACGGCTGAATCGCTGTCCATTTCTAAAATTGCTCACCGGTCGCACCGTTGCTCTTTTCGCTTGACCTGCAATATTCAAAAGAACACCTACGCCAAAGAGATTCAGAAGCAAAGCCGAGCCGCCATAACTGACAAGCGGCATGGGCACGCCGGTCGTCGGCAAAAGATTCATCACCACGCCGGCGTTGACGAAAGCATAGGCGCCGATGCACACGGTAATTCCCGCTGCCAAAAGCTGCCCGACACGATCTGGTGCGCGTCCCGCAATTTGAAAACCGCGAATGACGAAGCCGGCGAAAAGCAAAACAACCGCTATCGTGCCGATCAACCCCAGCTCCTCGCCGATGATCGCCAGAATAAAATCCGTGTGCGGATCGGGCAAGAAGAGCAGGCGCTGGCGACTTTGCCCGAGGCCGACTCCGAAAATGCCGCCTGTTCCCAAACTAATCAGTGACTGCTTCACCTGCCACTGCGGTTGCGCATCGCCAAACACCGAGGCGACGTAATTCGTCAAGCGCTCGCGTTGATAGGCCGTTCTCAACATGAACGGAATAACCGCAGCCAGCGCCGCACTGCCAATCAGCGCCAGATGCGACCATCGTGCATTCGCAAGCAGCAGCATCGCAACCCCGACAGCCACAACAAGCGCGGCGCTGCCGAGATCAGGTTCAACGGCGATCAGCGCGCCAACGATGCCGATCAGGATCAACTGAGGCAAGAGGCCGTTGCGAAAATCTTTAATATCGAATTTCTTGCTCGACAAATTTTCGCTCAGATATAAGATCATCGCGTACTTGGCCAGTTCCGACGGTTGAAATTGCATGCCGCCGAGCATGATCCATCGGCGGCTGCCGCGCACGATCCAACTCGGCGGCGCGAGCAAGACGGCGACGAGGAGAATCACAGCAAGGCCATATCCCACCGTCGCATGACGAAAGTAAAAATGATAGTCGATGCGCATAGCGATAAACATGACGGTCAAAGCAATGGCGGCGTTCATGAGTTGCCGCTTCAGAAAAAATGCCGAGTCGCCGTAGTCACGTTCTGCGCGCATGGCGCTGGCGGTGTAGATAAAACTGATCCCAAAGAGCAGCAGCAGCAGCACAATGGCCAGCAAAAGAAAATCGACTTGTGGACGAGCCCGTTGCATTATCTTACCTTGAATGTCGTTAGGCTCAACAGCGCGAGCAGCACGGCAACGATCCAGAAGCGCACGACGACTTGCGGCTCGGACCATCCCTTCAGCTCAAAATGATGATGCAGCGGCGCCATCTTAAAAATTCTTTTGCCGCCCGTGTGTTTGAAATATGCCACTTGCAAAATGACCGACAAACTTTCTGCGACGAAAACGCCGCCGATGATGACGAGCAGCAATTCTTTTTTCACGACAATGGCCATCGTGCCAAGCGCTGCGCCGAGCGCCAGCGATCCGGTATCACCCATGAAAACTTGCGCCGGATGGGTGTTGTACCAAAGGAACCCCAGAGAAGCGCCGATCAACGCAGCGCAGAAAATTGTCAGCTCACCCGCGCCGGGCAGATAAAGAATGTTGAGATAATCGCTGAAGTCAACGCGGCCGGAGATGTAACAGATCGCCGCCCACGCTGCGGCGGAAATAGCGACGAGACCGATTGCCAAACCATCCAGCCCGTCGGACATATTCACGGAATTTGAAGTCGCGGTGATCACAAAGATGACCGCCGGGATGTAGAATACGCCAAAATCGAATTCATAATTTTTCAAGAAAGGGATCGTGGTCAAAGTCGCGATGCCCTCGAACTGTGGCGAAACATAAATGATCGCGCCGACGACCAACCCCAAGAGAATTTGACCGACCATCTTGTAACGACCAATCAGGCCTTTCGGATATTTTTTGACGACTTTCAAATAATCGTCAAGAAATCCAACCGCGCCCATCCAGACTGTTGCCAAAAGCACGAGCCATACATATTCATTCAACACTTTGGCCCACAACATCGTTGGAAGAATTATCCCGGCCAAGACGATCAAGCCGCCCATCGTCGGCGTGCCGGCTTTTTTGAGATGCGTCTGCGGTCCCTCTTTGCGAATCTCCTGGCCGATTTGATGCTCGCGCAGCTTGCGAATGATGATCGGCCCGACGAGAAAACTGAACAGCAGCGCAGTTACGGCAGCGGCAGCAGCGCGAAACGAGATGTATTGAAAAATATTGAAGCCGGTGACGTAGCGACTCAGTGGATAAAAGAGATAGTAGAACATGGTATTGTTCTCTTAGTTACAAATCCAAAGACTTCGCGCAAAATCGCAGAGCTGCAAAGGCAACGCAGAGTGGGGCATAGTTGAGTTTCTTCTGCATCGATTTTTTCTTTGCGATTCCTTCACGTTTTTGCGTTTTTGCGTCTTTGCGTGAAGTCTTTTTTCATAATTTTTTCAGCTTGCTGCTTTTCCAATACCCCGGAACGCCTCAACAACTTCTTCCATCTTCATGCCACGACTGCCTTTCACCAGCACGATATCGCCACTGCGCAAAAAATCGCTTACAGCGCTGCAGATGTCGGGCTTGGCTTGAAGATGTTCGATCTTGGAGATTCGCTTAGGATCGATCGCTTCAACAACGTACCTGCTCGCCGGGCCAAAGGCAAACACGGCATCGATTTTTAGTTGATTGATTTTTTCACCGATCTCGCGGTGCGTCGCTTCGCCAGCAGCGCCCATCTCCAGCATGTCGCCGAGAACAGCAATGCGGCGGCCGTCTTCTGGCAACGGCATCGCCATCAACGAATCAAGCGCAGCGCGCATCGATTCCGGATTAGCATTGTAAGCATCATTTATAAAAGTCACGTCCCCGATGTGCTCCACTTGCATGCGCTTGGAAACGGCTTTGCAGGATTCGATGCCGATGCGTGCCTGCTGCAATGTAACGCCGAATTGTAAACCAACCGCGACGGCCGCCAACGCATTGAGCGCATTATGCACGCCGGGAATCGGCACGCGAATACTGACGCCGTCGATTGAGATCGTTGAGCAACCGTCTTCGCCGATCGTTGCGTACACGCCTCGGACCTGCGCGCCTTCGGAAAATCCATAGGTGATCGTTTGCAAGCCGTCCCATTTTTGCGCGCGCAGAGTCGGATCGTCGATATTCACCAGCGCAGCGCCGCCGTGCGCTTTCAGGTAGTTAAACAACTCAAGCTCGGCGCGGGCAACACCGGCCAGGTCTCCGAAGTATTCGAGATGCTCGCGACCGATGTTGGTGATCAATCCAAAGTCGGGTTCGGCAATTTTGCAGAGCTGCGAAATTTCTCCAAAATGATTCGTGCCGACTTCGATGACCGCAACGGTGTGGTCGTGCTGCAACCCGCAGAGCGTGAGCGGCACGCCGATGTGGTTGTTCAAATTTCCCAACGTGCGATGTGTTTGAAGCGCTTGCGCCAGGACGCCGTACACCAACTCTTTGGTGGTGGTTTTGCCGTTGCTGCCGCCGATTGCAACGACAGGTTTTTGCCAGAACCGGCGCACGGCGCGACCGCAACTTTGCAAGGCGAGTAGCGAATCATGGACAAGCAAAAAATTTCCAGAAGATGGTTTGATTTTTTCGAACCAGTCCTCCTCGATGATGGCCGCGAGAGCAGTCGATTGAATCGCCAGCACATGATCATGGCCGTCGAATTTCTCCCCTCGCAACGCGACAAACAATTCGCCTTCACGAATCTGCCGCGAATCCGTGGAGATTCCCGCGGGATACATTCTGTGGCGCGACGGCTCTCCGACAAACGTAGCCGGAGAAATTGCCGCTTGAATTTGTTTGAGCGTCAGAATCACTGCATGACCATGGAGGTTTTGATGACGGCGGTTTGCGATTGGCATTCAATGTAACACCGCGCCCCATCGCGAATGGCAGCCCCGGCCGGCGGCGTTTGTCGAACGACGCGGCCGCTGCCGTGAACGCGCGTTTCGATTCCTGCAACCGAAAGCCGCCGCAATGCTTCGCGCAGGGAAAGCCCGACGACGCTTGGCATGCGCGGCGATGGCGCGCTCTTCGCAGCATAAAATAGATTGAGCGTCAGCGTGCTGCCGCTGGCGACAACCGATCCGGCTACCGGCGTTTGATTTAAAATAAAATCGCCGTCGCCCTCCCACTCTGCTTCCAAATCAACATGATCCAAAATTTCTTCTGCAACCTCGCGCGGACGATAGGTTAAATCGGGCACGATGGTTTTCTCGAAGGTCACGGTTGTTTCCGAATTCTCAGGAAGTCTTTTCTCATCTTCCGGCATGAGATTCAAAAGCCTTTGGGTGATGCGGCGAAAAGTCGGCGCGGCCACCATGCCGCCCCAGTAGGTCGTGCGCGGGTTTTCGAGCAAAACAAAAACCAGGTATCGCGGATGATCTGCCGGAAAGAATCCGATGAACGAGCTGTTGTAATCGCTTGCCGCATAACCAAGCCCGTGCGTGAGAGGCTTGTGCGCCGTGCCGGTTTTTCCGGCGATGCTCACGTTTTCGATCAAAGCTTCTTTGCCGCTGCCGCCATCCACGACGTTTTCTAACATGCTTGTAAGCGTGCGCGCCACGCTCGTCGAGATAACACGGCGCACGACCTTAGGCTCATCCAGCCGCTGCATCCGGCTATCGTCGT
>Ga0247727_10013343_pt1 | contig 13875 bp, 11 predicted proteins | sample WisWelCaveWW1625_FD_202498 | JGI IMG/M metagenome (GOLD analysis project Ga0247727, IMG submission 202498) | Biofilm microbial communities from Wishing Well Cave, Virginia, United States - WW16-25 | ecosystem: Environmental > Aquatic > Deep subsurface > Groundwater > Cave microbial mat | place... | reverse complement strand
TCACAATTCCAATCGCCCAACCCTGCCAGCCAGTTGCCCCGCCTTTTTGAAAGATCTTCCCGGCAGTGAATAACATCAGCACTGAGATGGCGGGAGCCAGTCCCTCGACAAAACTGCTCACCCAGGATTCGCGTCTTATGCGGTGAAGGACAAATGTGATGCCAAGGATGATGATGGTAGGAGGGAGAATGGAAGCCGCCAACGCCACCAGCCCGCCGGGAATTCCTGCCACAGCATAGCCGATATACATCGCAAGCTGTAACGCGTCACTGCCGGGCAGGACTGAGGATAAACCGACCGCCTGTATAAATTGGCTCTCGGTGACCATTTTCCCCACCACCTCGTGATACAGCAAGCCCACCGAAGCGGGCCCCGAGGTGCTAAGCAGGTTAACTTTAAGAAACAGGAGAAAGAGCTCAAGCAGAATATTCAATGGACTTCCTTTATATAAGCCCCTATTGTAATGGCAAAGAGCAAAAACAATACAGGAGCGATTTTGCGTATTCGCTCCTGTAAATCATGTACTTGTGGTCGGAATCAGGCGCTAGGGAAGTATGCCTCGAGCCTCGAAGATGGCCTGGACAATCATCGCCTTGCCATGACCATATAACTGCTCAGCTGAATCCACAGTCGCCTGAGCGGCGGCTGGCATGGAGGTATCAGGCGCAAACGAGAATTGAGCATTGAGGATGATGGTATCGGCTTTCACATTACCCAAAGCGTTGCGAATGTCCCACAATGCCCGCGACCAGATCTGCCCGTCATGATGGACTCGACCATTCAAATCATCAGGATAGTGAAGATCAGTATCGACGCGGCGTAAACAATGCGGCATACCCGACGTGTATGAAACTGAGTCCCAATCTGCCACACAGGCAGGGTCGGCAGTTGGTGCGATCACATCAGTGACGGTGACCGCGAAATAGTCGGCAAAGCCTTCGCCGATGGAACCCGCTTCCGCTGAACCACCAAATCCAAAGGGCGTCATTTGCGAATCCTGGATGGCATGACCATACTCGTGCAGGATAACTTCCGCATCCTCAGCATCATCCACGCCGCCTTTCCCAAAGCGCAGAAGATCATGCTTATCCCATGAGAAAGAATTATCAATCCCCAGCTGGTTGATGCGAATATCCTGTGATTCCATGTTAATGGGACCAAGTGTGGAACCGAAGCCCAGGCTCTGAATATATTTCTGCGCTTCGGTCACCCAGTAATAAGCCATCACCTGTTCGAAACGGTCATCATTCCGCGTATAGATGAAGGTATTGGTCCCAGAGAAGGCGGGATTACCGGTTTCACCGAGGATGTTCGCCCAATCTCCGCGTAGATAACCACTCCCATCAAGGTTGGTCAGTGCAACGGTTACGTAGGCAGATTGCAAAGCCGCGTAGTTGGCATCCTTTTGGTCGGTGAGGGTTTGATCACCGAGACTTGCAACAGGATTTGGGTAGAACACCTGACCCGTACCCGTGGATGTACCGGGGCCGTCTTTGCCAGCCAGGACAGTGCCCGTCATCAATACAAGAAGAACCAGCACGATCGAGCCGGCTTGAAGAAACGAACGATATTTCATGGAAGCCTCCTTTAGCGAAACAGGATAAGATACGAACTTGCATGACAAATATACAGCAAAACATGATGAGGCACAATAACTCTTTTGACCGAGTTGGTTACATGCCCGATTGGCAGGGGTAATTTCTACTCTCGCAATGGGTTCCATTGCCTTTTCATTGGTTATTGTGGCTCCCGAGGACATTGCGAACGGTGTAAAATAAGCATGAACAGCATCACTCCTGGTGGAGATATCATGACTTCAAAAGATTTTCGCAAGGAAAAAGATTCGTTGGGCGAGATACATGTGCCAGCATCCGCGCTGTTTGGCGCGCAGACACAACGCGCGGTCGAAAATTTCCCGATCAGCGGATTACGTCCCTGGCGCGCGTTCATCTGGTCCATCGCGGCGGTGAAGCGAGCCGCGGCGCTTGTGAATTATGAACTTGGTTTGTTCAATGACCGCGATAGCGCAGCAGATGGAAAACGCTTCAGCGCGAAGCAGTTGGCTGATTCCGTTGCCCAAGCCGCCGCGGAAGTAATGGACGGCAAATGGGACGACCAATTTGTCGTGGAGCCGTTCCAGGCGGGCGCGGGGACGAGTCATAACATGAATGCCAACGAAGTGATTGCGAATCGCGCTACTCAAATTTTGGGCGGCGAACTCGGCAAGTATTATGTGCACCCGAATGACCATGTCAACATGGCGCAATCCACAAATGACGTGATCCCGACTTCGATCCGTTTGGGCGCGTTGTGGCGCGTGGATGAATTGTTAGGCGCGCTGAAAAATTTACAAACCGCTTTGGAATATAAGGCGCGTGAATTTGATGAAGTCCTCAAATCAGGGCGCACACATTTGCAGGACGCGGTGCCTTTGAGATTGGGTCAGGAATTTTCCGCGTATGCAAAAGCTGTAGAACGCGATGCGGAGCGCGTCCGCAGATCGGCTGAGGGGTTGAGGCGACTGGGTATCGGCGGTACGGCTGTCGGGTCCGGTTTGAACGCTCATCCAGAATATCACGCGCGCATGGTTAGGAAATTATCCGAGATCACAGGCTTGCAGTTGGTCGAATCCGATAATCTGTTTGAGTCGATGCAATCCATGGCGGACGCGGCGGACTTCTCCGCGTCGCTGCGAACTCTGGCATTAACTCTCGTGCGCGTCGCCAATGATTTCCGTCTGCTGGCGTCGGGACCCTCCACTGGCTTCGATGAGATCCGCCTGCCTGCGGTTCAGCCGGGTTCGTCCATCATGCCGGGGAAGGTGAACCCCGTGCTGGCTGAGATGCTGGATCAAGCCATGTTCCATGTGATCGGCTGTGATACGACGGTGGCGCTGGCGGCGCAGGCGGGACAATTGGAATTGAACGTGATGATGCCGATTCTGGCGCACAACCTGTTCGAAATGATGCAGGTGGTAATCGGGTCCGTGAATGCGTTTACCGAACGTGCCGTGAAAGGCGTCACCGCCAACCGCGAAAAAGCGGAGGGCTGGCTGGCAAAGAACGCCATTGTTGTGACCGCCTTGAACCCCGTGATCGGATATTCGCAGGGCGCCGCGCTGGTGAAGGAAGCGCTGGCGAATAACGCATCCATTCGAGATTTGGCATTGGAAAAAGTGCGCGCGGGCACGTTGAAACATCGCGACGAAGACCGTCCTGTGACTGAGGCAGAGATCGAAGCGGCGTTGAGCGATTTACGAAAGTTGACGGAAGGAGGAATTGTGGGGGGAGTTGGGGGAGGTGGGTAGGCAGATCAGTTTAGATTCGGTATTGTTAAAAACAAAAAAACAGGGATGAAATGGATCATGCGGTTTGGGTAAATACATTATTGGAAAATGTCGTCCAGATTGGGGATGAGGGCCGCGTCGCAGCAGACTTCATCCGCGCGCGCGGGACGAAGATCGGCTTCAAACTTGTGCGACCCAACATCGGCGCGTTTTGGACCGTCTTCAGTAACGTCCGTTTGAATTCCCGTCATTACTCGTATGAAACGCCTTTGAGCGATATTTCCATGAAAACTTTGATCATTCATGAAGTCCGCCATTTACAACAGGGAATGATCATTGCTTTATCTGTTTATGGGGAACTGGAAGCGTGGCAATTGGAGCACCGCATACGTTATCAAGTGGAGGGAAAATATCACCGCGAATCCATCGCGGAGTTGATGACTTTGCCGTTGGAATATGATCGGGTCGTTCTGAAGAAAGCCGTGGCTCTTATGCAAAAGTACGCGGGGAAAGGCTATCGCATTGACCTGCTGCCGTTATATCCGCTTGGGCGGGAAATCAGGTATTGGTTGACGAGGAAGTAGTGTTGGGTCCCTGGTTACTTATTCGATCCGTAATTTGCTCCCGCACGTTCGGCAGAATCGATCACCCGCGCGCGCCTGCGTGCCGCACTCATGGCAATGTATCTGCCCGGTTTTACCTTCTTCATCGCCATGCTGACGCCGCCGACGCGATCCCGTGGAAGTCTCGGGTGATTGCGCGCTCGATCGACCGGAGCGCCAGTAGGAGGCAAAGAGCACGATGACGATCAATCCCAGCCCTAACCCGCCGATCATCCATGGCAATTTATCACTGGAAACGCGGCCTGGCGTGTCCGCTCCAACGGGATTGGACGGTTGAATATCCACAGCCTGGGTCGGACTGGTGACTGATTCTGATTCCCTGGTGTATTCAATCTGAAATTCGTAGGACTGTCCCATTTTCAATTTACCCCCGTTGATCGAGCCGATCAAATGCAATCCATCCTGGCTTATGTTTGTGCCTGATAACCCAGGCGTTGTAATTATGTTTTTGCTGTCCAGTGGGATGAGAACGCTAAGATCGAATTCCTGGATGGAATAATCGCCAAACCATTGAAATGAAAATTGCCGTTTGTTTTCCTCTCGAGTGAGCGGTTGGTAGTATTCAATGCGATGAGGGTCACGGGAGCGAACAGTCAGGATAACGATTTGCCAGTCGCCTTGTTCTTTAGGACCTTCGAATTCAGCGTTCAGCAATTCGCCAGCGCTGTTAAAGGCAACGGCGATCAAGTGTCCATCTTTGGGGAGGCGCAGGGTCACCTCGGCAGGTAATGTGGCGCTTTCAGCCAGGACGAATTCCTGGATGACCAGCATGCTGGGCTGGTCAAACTCCGACCAGAGTTCGATGTTGATGGATTTCAATTTCGTCCCGCCCTGCGCCTGCGCGGCGGAAGGGAGTATTATTAATCCCAAAAGCAGGACGAATATAAGCCACTTACGCATGAACGACCTCCAAAATTTAACCTGATTTTCTTATCTTACCATGCAATGATTTTGAGGTAACATAATAGAATTCTAACAAATGGAGAATAAATATGGATACCCAAACCAGCCAACAAAATAAAGCCAATAATATAACTCGAAGTGTCCTCTCAGGAGTTTGGGTTGCCATCTTATCCCTCCTGGCTGGCGCGATACTGGATTACATCGTTGCGCAAGTACTGTCCCAATATCTCATCTCTGGCTGCTCCGAGGATTGTTATTTTGCCTACTTCAATTCCATATTTTTTGTAGTCGTTCTGCTAAGCGCTGTTATTGGCATCCGTAGTGGACTGTGGACTTACAAGCGCTTGTCTGAAAAATCAAAATTGCGAACCGCGTCTTAAAATGGAACTCTCTGCGTCTATTCATCTACTAGGCGACATCCTTGGGGAGGTGATTGGCGAACTCGAGTCGCCGGAACTGTTCGCCATTGAGGAACGCATCCGCATTGCCGCGAAGGATCGTCGGGGCGGGAATGTTGAGGCGGTGAAACAACTTGAGGCGGAGGTGGAAGCGCTGGACGTCGATCAGGCGCGCGCAGTCTCTGCCGCGTTCACTACTTATTTTGAACTCGTCAACCTTGCTGAAGAACATCACCGTGTAGGGCAGTTGCGCGAAAAGGCGCTTTCATCCAAGCCGCTCGGCGAATCGGTCGTTGATGCAATAGCCTTGCTGAAAAAAGGGGGAGTCACTTCTCAGCAAATGCAATCCCTGCTTAATGGGCTTTCTATTGAACTTGTGCTTACCGCGCATCCCACCGAAGCCCGCCGCCGCACCGTCCTTTCAAAACTTCAACGGCTTGCGCGCCTGCTCGATCATCTTTCGAGTGATGGTCTTTCAGCGCGCGAGCGGGAAAAAAATCGTAAAGCGATCCATGCCGAGGTTGCAGCGTTATGGCTCACGGACTCGCATCGCACAGATCGCCCCGCTGTAACCGATGAAGTCCGCACTGGATTGCAATTCGTTGAATCTGTTTTTTGGGATGCACTGCCCGCTTTATATGATGATCTTGAGGGCGCGCTTGCTTCTCACTACCCCGCTCTCTACATTGACATCTTACAGAGAAGAGAGCGGGGCCACTCCCAAGTTGATCCGCCTTTGACCTGGCTTCGCCTCGCTTCATGGATGGGCGGGGACCGCGACGGCAACCCCAATGTGGATCACAAAGTCACAGCTGAGACTCTCCGCCTGCATCGCGGTCTTGCAGTGGAGAGTCATCGCCGCTCGTTGCAGGATCTGGCGCGCCGTCTTAGCATCAGCCGCCGCCGCCTGCCTCCGCCTCCTGAACTTATCGCATGGATCGAAGCGCGCCGCCCATTTCCGCCCCACGTTGCCTACATCGAGGAACGTTATGCATCAGAACCTTATCGCCTTGTGCTCTCCCTGCTCGCGGCAGACCTGGAGAGTGCATCACGCGATGACATGACTGCGCGTCTACTGGAGCGTAAACCGCACCAGGCTCGCATGAATTTACAGGATTTGCTCAAGCCGCTCGACATCATTTCAGCGAACCTGCCTGCATCACTTGCCCGGGATGAAATACAAAGGGTACGTCATCAATTGCAGATCTTTGGCTTGCACTCGATGCGCCTGGATATTCGCGAAGAATCCGCCCGCTATAATGCCGCGCTCGGGGAAACTCTCCGCGCGCTGGACATAACTTCCGATTTTGCTGACATGCCTGATGAGAACAGACTCTCCCTCCTAACGAGATTGCTGTCCTCTCCGTTGCCTAATCTATCAGAACACCCAGGCGTCACTCCTGCCACCGCTGAGACGTGGGCCTTATTTCAACTGATCACGCGCGTACGTGATGTTTACGGAGCAGAACTGCTGGGACCCGTCGTGATCTCCATGTGCCGCTCGGCCTCAGACGTACTGAGTGTTTTACTGCTTGCCCGTTGGGCAGGATGCGACGACGGTTTGCAAATTGTTCCGCTATTTGAAACGATAGAAGATTTGAGCGTTGCTTCGTCTATTTTTGAAAACCTGTTTACCCTGCAAATTTACCGCGAACATCTCACTGCATCTGCAAATGAACAAATGGTGATGATCGGATATTCAGACAGCAACAAAGACGGCGGATATGTAATGGCGAACTGGGCGTTATATCAGGGGCAGGAGAGTATTACCAAAGTTGCCCAACGACACAATATTACACTGACGATCTTTCACGGCCGCGGCGGGACGATTGCCCGCGGAGGCGGACCCGCCAATCGTGCCATCCGCGCGCAGCCTGCTGGCAGTATCAATGGCCGCTTCCGCCTCACCGAGCAGGGTGAGACCATTGCCGCGCGTTACTCCAACCCTGAACTTGCTCATCGCCATCTCGAACAAATCGTCCATGCAGTGCTGGTTGCTTCCTCTCCTGCAACGACTCAATTGGAAGTTCCCGTTGCCTGGCGCGCGGCAATGGATGCAATGTCCGCGACTGCATTTCAGGTTTATCGCGGGCTTGTTTACGAAACTCCCGCCTTTATTGATTTCTGGCAAGCCGCGACCCCCCTGGATGAGATCAAACGATTGCACATTGGCTCGCGCCCCGCCGCACGCACGCGGAGCAGTGAAGTATCCCGAATCCGCGCCATCCCCTGGGTGTTCTCCTGGATGCAAAGTCGCTTCAATTTACCCGGATGGTTTGGACTCGGCGCGGCGCTTGCATCGATCAAGGATTCCGCGCTTCTACGCGATATGTATCAGGGTTGGGCTTTCTTCAAGACCATGCTCGATAATACCGAAATGTCCCTCATCAAAGCGGATATGGATATTGCCACTCTTTATGTTGACCTCGTCCCTGACAAAGCAATGGCAACGAAGATTTTTACCTTGATCCGAACCGAGTACGAACGAACCCGCGATCTTGTGTTATCAATCAGCGGCCATAAGAATTTGCTGGATGCGGAACCGATCACACAACATGCGGTCCAATTGCGGAATCCATATGTTGACCCGTTGAATTACGTTCAAGTTGAAATGTTGCGTCGTTTGCGCGCTTTGCCCGACTCTGAAAGTGTCGAGGCTCAGTCGTTGCGTGAGGTCGTAGGTCTGACGATCAATGGCATCGCTGCCGGGTTGAGGAATACAGGGTGAATTCGCGCATTAACCAAACATCAAGTGAGTGTCACGCGGGAAAATTAGTTGTCTAGTCTGATTGATGTCTTGGTTTCTGCATGTTTCAAGCATATGTGCGAAAACAAAGAGACTCCAACCGAAGTTGGAGTCTCTTTGTGCACGATACCCCCTCCTGAGGGAACCACCCTGTGACCCAATCGAGAATATTACTTCTCGGGACCACTTTTGCACAAATCCTTATCTGCACCCTACGTAACCATTTTATTTTTTCCTGTTACGAAGTCCAGCAATTTGGTTTAGAATTGACTCAAAGATTTCTTTGAGTCTTCTGAAACCCGTGTAAACCCATGAATCGTAAAGAATTTGGAGAACTTGTGGCAACTCTGCGGCAGGATATGGATTGGACACAATTCCATCTTGCTGAGTATGCCAGCGCGGATGAGGCTGTCGTCAGCCAGATTGAGCGTGGGGTGAAGAAACATTTCGAGCCGGAGTTGCTGTTCCACCTGGCTAACGCGTTCCAGTTGACAACCCTTGAGCGTCGAGAATTTTTCCTTGCTGCCAGCGGCCTCGATCAAAAGCAAATCGTCCGCCAGCCCTCGGCGGCAACGGCGACGGATGTATTTAATGTTAGAAAGATACTCGATAAGATGATCGAATTGACCAGGCAGGTGCGGCTCCCGGCTTTTCTGTGCGATGTTTATAGCGATGTGATTGCCGCCAATGGGATCATATTGTCGTTTTTTAAAGTACCACCTTCTTTTCTGGAGGATATTGATCGTGTGCCTGGCGGCTACAATACTGCCCGATTTAATTTTGGGAAAGACCTGATGGCGCGGAATCATGTTGTAGATAATTGGGATAATTATGCTCTGAACTCGATGCGCGCTTTTCGGGAGAACAGCCTGCGTTATCGCGCCAAGCCATATTTCAAGTATTTGATGAAGATATTTCGGAATCCAATTGAATATCCGCTTTTCGATCGTTATTGGAAGATGGTATCCTCCATTGAGCAGGACAAGGAAGCCAATACGGATTATTTTTCCTTCCATCATGACGAATTCGGTGAGATAAAATATATTTCTTCATCGACCGTTTCGATTACCTCGTTTGGCGAACTGTTCCTTATTCAATACCTGCCTCTCGATGGACGAACGAGTCAGATCTTTGAGGAGTTGTCCCAACAGGCTGGGAATGGTGTGGTTTCCTTTGCTCCCTGGCCCGTGAAAAATTTTCCGCTTTCGACTTGAGCCATTAACCATGCCTGCCAATATTGAAATCAAAGCCCACGCGCGAAACTTTTCCGAGATCAAATCCCATGCAGAGAAAATTAGCGATACGCCAGTTGAGGCCATTCCACAGCAAGATACGTTCTTCAACGTTGAACACGGACGATTAAAGTTGCGCGTCCTTGCACCGGATCGCGGACAACTCATCTATTATGAGCGCGCGGATCAGGATGGTCCCAAACGCTCTGATTACCACATCGCTGAAACACATGATCCTGAAAGCCTTAAACGCGTGCTTGAACTCGCGTATGGCATTCGCGGCCTCGTGAAGAAAACGCGTTTTCTGTATCTCGTCGGGCAGACGCGCGTGCACCTCGACGACGTTGAAGGCTTGGGGCACTTCATGGAACTGGAAGTCGTCATGCGCGAAGGGCAGAGTGACGCGGAGGGGCAGGCAATTGCTGAGAGCTTAATGGCCAGCCTTGGGGTGGAAAGAGGCGATCTGCTTGAGGGCGCTTATATGGATATGATTGAGTCAAGCTAATCCACTAATCTTCGCTAATCCACGCTAATCAAAAAGTATTCGCGCAGATTGGCGTGGATTAGTGGAACCTATGGTAAAATACGCCGCCGAGCGTAGTACCCTTCGCTCAGAAAATCTTATGCCAGAAAGGGCTTGAAGAAATGAAAGTATTGCTTATCAAGGACGTTTACAAACTGGGGCGCGCAGGCGACATCAAAAAAGTCGCTGATGGTTATGGCAGAAACTATCTGCTCACACACAAATTGGCTGTCCTCGCCACTGCAGGCGCGCTCAAACAAGCGGACAAAATCCGCTCGCAGGCTGATGTTCGTCGCACTGAAGTCAACAGCGAACTCAAGGATTTGGCGGTGCATATCAATGGTGTCACTGTGGTATTCGACGCCAAGGCGGGTGAAACAGGCAAACTCTATGGTTCCATCACCACGCAGGATGTGGCCACCGCCATCCAGGAGAAGACCCGTTACGAAGTCAAGAAACAACAGATTGACATGCAACCCATCCGCACACTCGGCGAGTTTAGGGCCCACGTACGTCTCACGATGGATCTCGTCCCCGAGGTGAAAATTATTGTTCACCGTGAAGGTGAAGTGTTCGAAGAGGAAACCGCGGAAGCAGAAACTGAAGCGCCCGCGCAAGCCGCTGAAACTGTTGAAGCCCCCGAAGCCTAATACGAACCATCCGCCCATGACATCACCAGTTCATTCCCGCTCGATGGGGTGCTGGTGATGTTTCGTTTATCCACAGGATTGCTTCGCTTATCATGACGCAAACCATCGGTCAGAAACTCAAACAGGCGCGTGAGGCAAAACACCTCACCCTTGAAAAAGCCTTTGAAGCCATACGCATACGCGTTCCGTATTTACAAGCGTTGGAAGCGGATGATCTTTCATCCATGCCGTCGCCCGTGCAGGCGCGCGGCTATTTGCGAAATTATGCCGAATATCTCGGTCTTAACTTTGAGCAACTGCTCGATGAAATGCGGCATGTCGACGCGCAAAACCCATCGGTTGAAATTATCGGTCCTTCAGATTCAAACGATCCGCCAACGACTCAAATCCCCGAACCCATACCGAGTCAAAACACTGTGACCGAAGGGAGTATCGAAGCGGAAGCTGAACCGCCTGTTCAAGAAGTGGCGCCTCTCCCTCCGCCCAAGCCCTTCGATCAAACTCAGGGCAGGCCCGCCCGCCGCAAAAAAGGCGATTCTCAGCCTGATGTTGATTCCGTTCAACCCCCAAAACGACGCGGACGTAAAAAAGTTGAACCTGAACCAGAGCCGATTCCTGTTGTTGAATCACAACCTGAAGCCATTGAAGGATCTGCCATTCAGAATACACCTCAATCTGTTGTCGAAGATGTCATTGAGCCACAACAGGAAGAGACTCATCAACCCGATGTCAGTGATAATCTCTGGCAGACGTGGTTGAATAGATTAACTTCTGTTATCTCTGTCCGAACGAAGCCAACGTCTCTGGCTCTGGATCCGGATAGATTATTGCCCGATGTTCAGTCGCCAGACGCACAAATACAGGAGCAGATTTCTGTACCCCAAGATCAAGAGTCCACCGAAATCTTCAAGGAGATCGGGATCGAACTCCGCAAGCGGCGCGAACTATTGAGCCTTCATCTCGATGAAGTGGAACGCAACACACGCGTCAAGGCGCATTATCTCGAAGCATTGGAAAACGGCGCGATGGACGACCTGCCCTCCACCGTGCAAACGCGCGGCATGTTATCGAACTACGCCACCTTTCTTGATCTTGATGTTGATACTTTGCTCCTCCGTTTCGCAGATGCGCTGCAGGCGCGGCATCGCGAACGAAACCCGCAAAAGCCTGCGCGCAAACCCGGCCAGCCGATCATTTCAAACATCCCGTCCGTTCGCAGTTTTATTGCAGGGGATATGATCTTCGGAATCGGGATCGCGGTCCTGCTGGTGGGCTTCTCCGTCTGGGGTGTAAGCCGTGTATTGACGATCCAAAGCGAGCGCGATGTCCAGCCGACCGCGCCGTCAATTTCTGATGTGTTACTGGCTTCACCTGACCCATCCCAATTTACAGCGACCCCGGAATTATTACCTGTTGGATCCATCCCCGGAGAAGCGACGGTGACAATCGTCATCCCGACACAGAATTTGAATGTGAGTGTGCAGGTCAACCTTGTCGCAGTCGAGCGGACTTTTATGCGCGTAACAGCAGATGGGCAGGAGGTCTTCAACGGGCGTGTCGTGCCGGGGAACGCGTATCCGTTCGAGGCGGAGGAACAGGTGGAAGTGCTGGTGGGAAGCGGCGCAGCCATCCGGATTGTTTATAATGGACGTGACCTGGGTCTGCTGGGTTCGTTTGGCCAGGTCGTGAATAACATTTATCGCGCGGATGAGATCATTACGCCAACGGCACTGCCTTCGCCCACCCTTACGAGCACTGTGCCGCCAACATCCACCGTCGCGCCAACCTCCACTGTTCAACCCACCTCAACGCCTGTTCCTTCGAACACTGTTGTGCCGTAAAGCGAGATGTTATCTCGCTCAACATGATAGGAAAATTACTCGTGTCTAAAAATACTTTTCATCTTGTTTCACTTGGTTGTGCAAAGAATACCGTCGACTCGGATTCGATGGCTCAACTCCTTCTGCGCGATGGTTATCGCTCAGTGGATGACCCTTCGCGCGCAAATGTATTGATCGTGAATACGTGCGGGTTTATTGGGCCCGCAAAGCAGGAGTCCATTAATGTGCTGCGCGAACTCGCGGGGGGCAAGCGTAACGATCAAGTTTTGATCGCGGCAGGTTGTCTGACGCAACGCTATGGGTCCGAAGTTGCGGAGAAAGTTCCTGGCATTGACGGGGTGTTGGGCACGCGTCGCTGGATGGATATTGTGCAGGTCGTTCGCGAACTTCGCAAAGGTCCCCATCCTGAACCGCTCTATCACTTGCCGGAAGCGAAGACAGTCGGAGCGGATGAGCATGATGCTTTACGCGCATCTGTTGCTGGAGCGAGCGCATATCTCAAGATCGCTGATGGATGCCGCCGGCCATGTGCGTTCTGCGCGATCCCCCTCATCAAAGGAACGGCTGTTTCGCGTCCAATTGATATGATCGTTGATGAAGCGCGGCGTTTGCGCGACGCGGGTGTGCGCGAGTTGATTTTGATCGCGCAGGATACAACCGATTACGGTCACGATCTTGGGATGAAGGATGGGCTGGCGATATTATTGGAAGAAATCACAACCTCTGTCCCGGATATGGAATGGATCCGCATCATGTACGCCTATCCAGGCTACGTGACGGATCGTTTGATCGACGTAATGGCTTCGAGCAAACAGGTTTTGCCTTATCTCGATATGCCGCTCCAGCACGCGCACCCGAAAACGCTTTACCGTATGCGCCGGCCCTCGAATATGGATTGGGTTCATCGTACACTTGGCAAGATGCGTACCTCAATACCCAATCTCGCGATCCGTACAACGTTCATTGTGGGGTACCCAGGCGAAACAGAGGAGGAATACCAGGCTTTGGTGGATTTTGTTCAGGAAATCCGCTTTGACCGCGTGGGCACATTCCAATTTTCGTTCGAGCCGGGAACCACGAGCGAGCCACTGGGTGACCCAATTCCGGCAGAGGTGAAGCAGGAACGCTTCGAGCGATTGATGGAATTGCAACAAGGTATCTCGATGCAGGTCAATCAATCGTATGTCGGCAGGACGGTGGATGTATTGGTTGAGGGACGCGATAAAGGGATTGCCATAGGGCGTTCGTATCGCGACGCGCCTGAGATCGATGGGATGGTCTTCATCGAAGGCAATCCAAAGATCGGTGAGATTGTTCCAGTAAGAATCACAGGCGCGATGGCATATGACCTGACAGGCGTCCCTGCGCAGGAACCAATAAAATTGTTAGTGACCAATTAGAAATCAGGTTTTTTGCAAATCTGTCCGTTCGTAATTGCAGACTTTCATGTAAACTGAAAGTATCTTATCCTACTGGAGATTACGATGAAACGATTTTTCTTATTCCTCGCCTTTACCCTTGTCACTTTCTTAATGACCGGCGTAACTAGCGCAGCAGCTCCCACGCCAATGACAACTTTTACTTTGCTGGAGGAGTTACCCTCCAATATGAATGTGGGTGACTCATACACCGTCGTTGTGGAGGTCACGAGCGATGTGCCATTTAATTCTGTG
>Ga0247727_10013342_pt1 | contig 13875 bp, 12 predicted proteins | sample WisWelCaveWW1625_FD_202498 | JGI IMG/M metagenome (GOLD analysis project Ga0247727, IMG submission 202498) | Biofilm microbial communities from Wishing Well Cave, Virginia, United States - WW16-25 | ecosystem: Environmental > Aquatic > Deep subsurface > Groundwater > Cave microbial mat | place... | reverse complement strand
TCGACCAGCTCCGTAAGCCCTGACGTGCACCGCATAGTCGGTTTTTCCTTTTCCCACTCACCCCAGGAACAAGCTAGCCGCTGCAACGCGAATTCGGGTCTCCGAGCAAATTTTCCTCAGTGCATCCTGGTGACTGTCGGGTCTTGGGGTTGTAAACTCCGGGCGTCCCTGCTTGTTAGGTGGGGCCGGCATGCGCGGGTGAGTTCGCAGGTTGCAACGGCGAAAACAAAATCATATATGATTCGACCGCTGGATTAGGCGACATAGGTTCATGATTGTCGGCATTCCAAAAGAGACCATAGCGGGCGAACAGCGTGTCGCATTGGTTCCCGAGCTCGTGCCGAAACTGAGGCAGGCAGGGTTGGACGTGGTGGTCGAGTCCGGCGCCGGCGTGGCGGCGGGCTTCGCGGACGAGGCGTACGCGCAAAAGGGTGCGCATCTTGAGCCGCAGGTGTTCGGCAGCGCCGATGTGCTGCTGAAAGTTCAGCCGCCGACGCTCGATGAAATCGGCCGGATGAAACAAGGCTGCGTGCTCATCGGTTTCCTGCAACCCTACTCGAACGGGCAGGGCATCAAAGCGTTAGCCAGCGGCAAGGCGACGTCGTTTTCGATGGAACTGATACCACGCATCACCCGTGCGCAGGCGATGGATGCCCTCAGCGCCATGAGCACAATCGCCGGCTACAAGGCCGTGCTGATTGCGGCCAGCCGCCTGCCCAAGTTTTTCCCTTTACTGATGACAGCCGCGGGCACGATCACCCCAGCGCGGGTTTTCGTTATTGGCGCGGGCGTCGCAGGGCTGCAGGCCATCGGCACAGCGAAGCGGCTCGGCGCCATCGTGGAAGCGTACGACACGCGGCCTGTGGTGAAGGAACAGGTGGAAAGCCTGGGCGCGCGGTTCGCTGAACTGGGAGTTGAAGCGCAAGACGCCGAGGACAAGAGTGGGTACGCCAAGGCTCAATCGGAGGAGTTCTACCGAAAACAGCAGGAGATGATGGCCAAGTACGTAACCGCGGCTGATGTGGTTATCCCCACCGCGCTGGTCCCCGGACAGCGCGCTCCTGTGCTCATCAGCGAGGGGATGGTCCGCGGCATGCGCCCCGGCTCCATCATCGTGGATCTGGCGGCGGAGCAAGGCGGGAACTGCGCACTTACCGAGCCGGGCCGGGAAATTGTCCGGCATGGCGTGGTCATTCTCGGCCCGGTGAATCTGCCGAGCACGGTGCCGTGGCACGCCAGCGAGATGTACGCGAGAACAGTCACGAATTACCTGACGCACCTTCTCAAGGACGGCAGGCTCCATCTGGATCTGGAAGACGAGTTGACGCGGGCGCCGCTCGTGACGCACCAGGGAGAGATCCAGAACGAAACGATTCGGGCCGGATTCTGACCCTCAGGGCCTGAGGTTCCTTCCATGACCCAAGAACTCGAGACCGGGCTGTATATCTTCATCCTCGCCGGCTTCCTCGGGTACCACGTAATTTCCCGCGTGCCTCCTTTGCTCCACACCCCGCTTATGTCTGCCACAAATGCAATGTCCGGAATCTCGTTGATCGGCTCGATGGTTGTTGCCGGAGCAGGCCACAGCGCGCTGAGCACGGTTTTCGGATTCATCGCCGTGTCGTGTTCGAGCACCAACGTCGTGGGCGGCTTCCTGATCACCGATCGCATGCTGAAAATGTTCAAAAGCGAACGCGACCAAGCATCTCAAGCGGCGACCCTTTTCCGAGGCCGGGAAGCGCAAGTGGTGTTAGCGGGTCTGGTCGTTCTTCTCTTGGGCGGGGTTTTGTGGTTTCAGGATCTGCGCGAGCGGTTCGGCCACCTGGACCTGAGCCAGGCGCTGAAGTTCTCCTACATCTTGTCCGCCGCGCTGTTCATCCTTGGACTGAAAGGACTGAGTTCACCGAAATATGCGCGGAAGGGGATGTTCCTGGCGGAATTTGGGATGGTCATGGCTGTAGTGGGAACGCTCTTCCATCCGGCCATCGTCACGTACCGCTGGATCTTCTTGGGCCTGATCATCGGCTCCATCGTTGGCGGCGGCATGGGCCTGTGGATTCCCATGACTGCTGTCCCTCAGCGTACCGCCCTCTCGCACTCTCTGGGTGCGCTGGCGGCTACTCTGATCGGCATCTCCGAATACATCCGGCACGCCGGCGACCTCGGCCGTGTGCTAATGACCGCTATCGGGGCAGAAGTAGTCATCGGCGGCCTGACGTTCACCGGCAGCCTGATGGCGGCGGGCAAACTCCAGGGGCTGCTGCCCGGTGCCCCTATCACGTACCGGGGCCAGAATGCGTCGAATATCGGCTTGCTCGCGATGATGGTGGGCAGCCTGATCTACTTGATCTTCATGCCGGCAACAGCACCGCTGTTTTATCTGATGGTTTGCTTGGCGCTGCTGTTTGGCTTCCTGCTAGTTGTTCCCATCGGGGCCGCGGACATGCCCGTCGTGATCTCCTTGCTGAACTCTTACGCGGGTCTTGCCGATGCGGCCATGGGCTTCGTTCTGATGAACAAGATTCAGATCATCACGGGCTCGCTGGATGGGACTTCGGGTCTTCTCCTGTCCATTCTTATGTGCCGGGCGATGAACCGCTCCGCCATGAATGTCCTGTTCGGCGCCTTCGGCAAGATCGAGAAGGAGGAGGCCGGGCCGGCGGCGGAAGCCAAGGGCAGCGTGCGCAGTATCGCCCCTGATGAGGTGGTTGTGCTCTTCGATAGCGCTCGCTCCGTCATCATCGTTCCGGGCTACGGGATGGCGGTTGCGCAGGCGCAGCACGGCGTCAGCGAGTTGGCCAGAGTGCTGATGAAGCGCGGTATGGATGTGAAATACGCGATCCACCCGGTGGCGGGCCGCATGCCCGGTCACATGAACGTCTTGCTGGCGGAGGCCAACGTCCCGTATGACCAGTTGTACGCGATGGAACAGATCAATCCCTACTTCGCCGCGGCAGACATCGCGCTGGTTGTGGGAGCAAACGATGTAACGAACCCGGCGGCCAAGAACAACAAGAACAGCCCGCTTTATGGGATGCCGATCCTGGAAGTGGACCGCGCCAAGTCCATCATCGTTCTCAAGCGCAGCATGCGCCCGGGCTTCGCCGGCGTGGACAACGAGCTGTACTACAACCCGAAATGCATGATGCTGTTCGGCGACGCCAAGGACAGCCTCAACAGGCTGTTTGCGACTCTGAAATCGTAGCGGAGGGCACTGCTGCGCTTCGCCGAGAGGCGCGCGGGAAAGGACCTCAGCCGGGATACTTTCCGGTAATATAGTTTTCCAGTTGCTGGATCGTCTCTTCCTGCTCGGAAATGATCCACTTGACCAGGTCGCCGATCGAGATCACTGCCACCAAGTCTTCGTTTTCCATCACGGGAAGATGGCGGATGCGGTGGTTGGTCATGATAGCCATGCACTCGTCCACGGTGTGCTTGGGCGTGACGAAGAATACTGGGCTGGTCATGATCTCCTTCACCTGCGTTTCCTTCGAGGCTCTGCCTTCGAGGATGACTTTGCGGGCGTAGTCCCGTTCGGAAATGATGCCGACCAATTTGCTCTCCGACAGCACAAGCAAAGCACCGACGCCCTTGGCGGCCATTTGCTCAATGGCCTCGTAAACGGTCTGCTCAGTGCTCACGGACCAAATATCGCGCTTCCCCCTTCCTAGAACCACGCCGATCGTGTCCGTCAGTTTCATGATGGCAAGCTGTAACTCGCCACATCTGGCCTGCACGTTCGCAGGACGCCAACCAAAGGGCGGCCATCCTAGCCCCGAAAAAAGTTCGGGTCAACTGCGAACCACGTATGGCGTCACGCAGGCGGGAAGACCATGTGACTTACTGGAACGCCCAGGCGCCTGTGGGTGGTGTGGACACGAATCGGACGATCTTCCACATTCGGTGGTAGGCCGGCTCACTTCAGGCTGAAACGCCAAAGCTGCTCCATGCCGTACCGTGGTCTTGTTTTCTTTCAGGGCGGTGTGGCTGACTGCACAGAATGGGTCCAAAGCATTTGTTTGCGGCCCACCAAGGCCACTGACTGCACATATCTCCTAGTGTCGTGTCCCGCAAATAGTTCGCATAAGTCGGCCTTGGCTAACTCGTTGCAAGAGAACTGCTTGCCGCGCCCCAGCCGGCCTTGAGTCTTGCAGGATATTTCGGGGACACGACACTAGCTCGTTAGCCGCAGGCGACCCAGTTCGGCGATAAAATCACGAGTGGCGAATAGCGACCAGCGGAATAATTCGGGCTTGCCTCCTAAAATGCAATCAGAAGGGAGATCATCATTGGTAAGTTTGCAAGCTTCGGCTTAGTAGTCTTAGGCGATTAGTTGGGCAAATGATAGTTCGTGGCCGCCTGGGTCGTACATGTGAAAGTACCTTTCGCCCCAGGCTGCATCTCTTGGCCTGTCGGGGTTGAATTCTTTTTCTTTCAGGTAAGCCCAAAACTTATCTACGTCTTCGACGTAGAAAATCATCCGTCCCCAGTCGCGGGTCACATGGCCCCTCTCAAGGTTCAGAACGGTATCTTTTGCACCGAGCGTCTGAAGGGAAGAAAAATGAGCGTTTTCACGGCCATAGAGAATCTTCATGCCCAGCAGCTTGCTATAGAAATGTACGGATCTTGCCATGTCACTCACGTTGATCGTGATTGCGGAAATTCTCCCTACGTTCATATCTCCCTCCTTCGCACCGTCTTCCATTCACGGCAGTTGCGTTATTGCGTTATACTCGAACGAAGAGAGAGACGATGGCATATATTATTGCCGAGCCCTGCATCGGAACAAAGGACACGGCCTGTGTGGACGTGTGCCCGGTGGATTGTATCCATCCGGCAAAGGGCCGAACCTATGACGATGGCCGACCGACGTTCGATGACGTGCCTCAACTGTACATCGATCCCACCGAGTGCATTGACTGCGGGGCCTGTGTGCCGGTCTGTCCGGTGACGGCCATCTTCGCGTTGGAAGACCTGCCGGAGAAGTGGAACGCGTTTATTGAGATCAACAAGAATTACGTTGACGGCGGCAAGTTTCAGCCCGACAAGTATCAAAAGGACGCTTGGACTACTCCAACCAAGTAATCGCTACGAAAATACCAAAAAACTTACCCACACACCCGCATTTAAGCCTCTCGGGGTACAAACATCTCTGACACTGCAAAGAAAAGAGGTCATGCGGGGATGGCCTCAGGGGTGTGCGGTTCAGCTCACCAAAGTGGGCAGGAGTCGACGTAAAATCAGGCTTGCTTTGGAACGGTTATCGGTAGAGGCGGTATGACGCCTGAAGAGATCAGATGCTTCTGCGAAGCCAAGGGTGCAACGGTACAGGTTGAAAGCCCGGTTGGAACGATCACGTATTCAGCAATGGGTATTCAGATCGGACCTACAGTATTCGCCTGGCAGGGGGATCCGTTTCCACCAGTACCATCCCAGCAAAAGGTCCTAGAGAAAGGAGCATGTCCCAGATTTAGTTGAAAGCGGCGGCTCTCGACGGTCTGCACTTTACGCCACCTGCTGCTGTGGAGTCGAGTGCGGATTCAGTTTCGCAGCCAGCTCCTTCAGTTCGCGATAGCCTTTCACCTTGCGGAATTTCTTCTCTGCTTCCAGCAACCCGGCGGCGGTCCAGCGGGCGATGTGGTCGCCGCCCTGCCAGCGTTTGACGTTGCGGGCCACGTACCGCACCGTGCTCAAACAGGACTCGATGACATTGGTGGTCGCCAAGCTGCGCCGCAGCAACGTCCCCACACCCAGCCGATGCAGCGTGAGCGTCTCGTCCCTTCCTTCTTCCAGGCTGCGCGCGGCGCTGGGGTTGATGCGCTCCAGTTGCCGGAACAGCTTCTCCAAGGCCGCCTTCGCGTCTTCGTAGCTCGTCATGGCGTAGGCGTTGCGCAACTGCCGGTCGTAGTCGGCGCGGCAGCCTTCGGGCAGGTGATCTTTCACGTTGCGCCGCTTGTGCAACTGGCAGCGCTGCACCTCGGCTCGTTCCCCGAAGACCTTGTCCACCGCGGCCCGCAGCGCCTTCGAACCATCCAGCACGAACAGATAGCGCCGCTCCGGGTTCAGTCCCCGCGCCACCAGGTCTTCCAGCAGGGCCTTCGACACCGTGGCATTCTCCGTCGCGCCCTGCCACAACCCCAGCACGTGCTTGGCGCCGTTTTCTTCCACGCCCAGCGCGATGATCAGCGTCTGGCCGGCGAACTCGATCCCGTCGATCAGCAACGCCACCAGGTTAAGATTTTCCAATCGCCGCTCGCACAGCTCGCGCAACTGTTCTGCCGTGCCGCGTACGAAATGCCGGCTCACACTCGACTTGCGGATGCCGTAGCCCGAGAGCACCGAGTTGACCGCCCGCTGATACTTCCGCGTACTCAGCCCGCAGACCACGCGCTCGGCCACCGCCCGCTGCATGCGCCCGTCCTGCTGCAGCTTGCCGTAGCTCTCCAGCTCCACTTCTTGGCCCCGGCGCGTGCGCACCCGCGGCCGGGCCAGCGGAATCTTCTGCCCGCCAAAGATGACGTAGCCGGGCTGGCGACCCCAGCGTCGCGCCTCCGCGCCAGGATCGGGCCGGTGCGGCGGCCCCACCCGCTGTCGTACTTCTTCCTCCAAGATGCCGTGCAGAATCTTCAAGCCGGCTTCTCCCGCCAGCCGCTCCACCTCGGCCTGCAACTCCTCCCACACCTCCACCAGCGGCAACGGCAGCCGCACCGCCAACTCCCGTCCTCCCACCACCTCGAACTTCCTGGACTTCCTCGGCTTGCTTTGATATGTGTTGCTCACAGCGGCTCTCCTCTCAAAAAGAGTTTTCCAACCCGAACTCTACCCGAAGTTTCGGGTCGAGTCCGGGACGAGAGCCGCTGCTCTTCTTTCTCAGGTTTCAACTAAAGGCGGGACATGCTCAGAGAAAGCCGACAGGTTCCTCATCCAGCCAAAGTTTGGGGCGGCGCGAGAGGTCAGCCGCGAAAAGTTTGAGCAGCTATTGAGGATGTGAATCCCATCCAAAGAGGGCGCTCGTGGGTGAAGAGGAAAGCGAGCGGCGGCCAGTACCCTGTCAGGGTGTGTCCCCCTGGGACGAGCTGTGCTTGATTCCTGCGGGCCAGCGGTGCGAGCAGTGTGGTTCATGGTTCTGCCAGGGACACTTCGGGGACCCCGAATGGCATCCGTGTGCGGAGGAAGCACAATGAAAACGAAGCCCAGGAGACGCAGGGCAGCAAGCAGGACCATTCACAGTTGGAAGCAGGCGCGCGCACTTCTCGAACGGTGGCGAAAGAGACTGCTCACCGTGGACGTGGAACTCAGGCAGGCCCGGGTTATCGACGTGGTGCCCATCGACTTTGTGAGTGGGGAGCCCGTCGAGCGATTAGGAACGCCCAAGCAGCGGTTCCGCGGCCAGCTGATTTACTTCACGAGCGCCGATGTGACGATTCGGCGGCCCTCGGGCGCTGTCCTTGTGATTGACACCTACGAACTCGTGGCCATCTCAGACGGCAAAACTCGCCTAGAGCCTGAGTAGCGCCAGGCGATCTCTTGTGCAAGAGCGGAAGTGCTGCATGTCGAGCTGTCGAACAAGACTCAAGATAAACTGTGAGCCTGGGCCGTGCTCCTAGAAGAGTAGACTAATAGCATTCCCGAGGGGCTCGCTCCAGCGGGGGGTGGAGGAGGCAGGCATGGCTACGCTGCGCGACATCGTTTATGAGGACGTGCGCGAGGGCGAGCTTTACGAAAAGCTCGACCGCAACCGGGTGCGGTGCTTCGCCTGTGGGCATTGCTGTCCGATTCCCGATGGCCAACCCGGCGTCTGCAAGGTGCGCTACAACCGCAGCGGCACGCTCTATGTCCCCTGGGGCTATGTGGGCGGGGTGCAATGCGACCCCATCGAGAAGAAGCCCTTCCACCATGCCTATCCGGGTGCCTTGGCTTATAGCTTTGGCATGCTCGGTTGCGATCTGCACTGTGGGTATTGCCAGAACTGGGTGACTTCGCAGGTGCTCCGCGATCCTACCGCAGTGGCTCCTCCACTGCGAGTCGCGCCAGAGGAACTCGTCCGTGAGGCTCTGGAGCTTGGCGCCAAAGTGATCGTCAGCACCTATAACGAGCCGCTGATCACGAGCGAGTGGGCCGTAGCCGTCTTCAAGCAAGCGCGGTCAGCGGGCTTGCTGACAGCATTTGTCTCCAACGGAAATGGCACACCGCAGGTGCTCGAATATCTCCGGCCATGGGTTGATTTGTACAAGGTTGACCTCAAGAGCTTTGACGACCGCCACTACCGACAACTGGGCGGACGATTGCAGCCGATCCTGGAGACCATCCAGCGTTTGCATGACATGGGGCTCTGGCTGGAAATCGTGACCCTGGTGGTGCCCGGTTTCAACGATTCCGAGGACGAACTGAAGCGTCTGGCTGAATTCCTGGTCAGCGTATCCCCAGATATTCCTTGGCATGTCACCGCGTTTCACAAAGACTATAAAATGACCGATCCTGAGAACACCAGCCCGGACGCTCTTGCCCGAGCAGCAGAGATCGGGAAGAGCGCGGGGTTGCGGTACGTCTACGCGGGGAACCTGCCCCGCCAAGTGGGAGACTTCGAGAATACGCGCTGCCCCGATTGCAGAGCGCTCCTGATCGAGCGATTCGGCTATCTGATTGTTGGCTACCATCTCACCCCTAATGGTTGTTGCCCAAGGTGTGGCCGCGTGATTCCCGGAAGGTGGGCTTCCTCGTTTCAAGGACAGGTTACCTCCCGCCCGTTCGGACTCCGTAATCGCACCCGCTCCGATCTCTTGTCCATCTTGACCTCCTAGAGCTGCTGAAAGTGGAGACCACAAAAACGGGCGCGTGGAAACGAACGTGGACGTAAGAGACACCCAGCGATACAAACGCCTTCTGATTGCGAAGCTCGACGAGCTTTCGGCCACAAAAGATGCAGTTGAGACCCCGGTACCGACCGCAGGAGGTCGGAGTGGCGATTTGGGCGACCAAGCGAGTTCCCGGGCTGAAGCGGAGCTTCAGATCCGTCTGCATCAGTCTGATGCTCATCTTCTGCGTGCGATCGAAGAGGCGTTGGCGCGGATCAACCGGGACACCTATGGCGTTTGTGAGTCCTGCAAACAACCCATCTCTAGAGCGCGGCTGGAGGCGGTGCTTTGAACGCGCGTCTGTCGCGACTGCAAGGAGCGAGAGCACGTTTGATTCTGACGCGGATCGAGAGCATCCCGAGTGGCAAACCCGCTTCCGGGTCAGCAGCGGCAGCTCCTCACTGGCGGGGCACGGTCATCTTCGAACGTGGAACCGAGCCTTTTTCCACAGACGGTTCGCTTTTCAACAGGGCCGACTACCTTTTCCGTTTGACATCTTGATGACCCAAGCGCCCTAATACTCGTTCTCCTGCGCGAGTTCAACCATACCTTCAAAACCTTTGAGAGGAGAGAGCACCGTGGAGGAACAAGCCACCACAGATCGTCTTCCCTCGACAGAAGTTCGCACGCTCTCTGCGGGCGATCCGTTTTTCGAGCGCGTGCAGGAGATCAATGACCTGATCGCACGCCGTGCCTACGAGCTGTTTGAGGCTAGCGGATGTGCGCACGGCCACGACCGTGAGGACTGGCTGCGCGCTGAGTCCGAAATACTGCACCCCCTTCCGCTCATTGTCATTGAGACGGAAACCGAGCTCACCGTCCGTGCCGAGGCACCCGGTTTTACTGCCAAGGACATCGAGGTACGGGTTGAGCCTCACTCGCTCTTGATCGTTGGCAAACGCCAAGAAGCATCGGAGCAGACGAGAGGAAACACCCTTTACGCTGAGCGGCAGTCCAATCTGATTTTCCGTGTCTTGGACCTACCGATCAACGTCGAACCGGAAAGGGTGAAAGCGACGCTCAGCGACGGTTTGCTTGAAGTGACGCTATCGAAAGTAATGCAGGAAAAGAAGATCCCTGTCCTCGTGAGGGCTGCCTCTGCTTGAGTAGAAGAGCCGGAGAGGACAGTGGTTGTCCGGCGTGAACGTTCTTGCCTTTTGCGGGCCTCCAAGCGCAGTCGCCTTGGCCGAATGAACGCCCCCATGCAATCCGCAGCCTCAACCCAGAGGCGCGGCCAGTTCACCGCAAGCTCGGCTTCCTTTGGGTTCGAGTCTTGTTTTCGAGTTTCGAGCGGAGCGGCAGTCTAGAGTTATTCTCGCAAGGCGAGTTCGAGAAAGGCGCGGAGCTTGTGGGAGCGCGAAGAGTGCCGCAGCTTGCGCAGCGCCTTGCCCTCGATCTGGCGGATGCGCTCGCGGGTGAGGGCGAACACCTGGCCTACTTCTTCGAGCGTGTGCTGGCTGCCGTCCTCCAGCCCGAAGCGCATCTTGATGATCTTTTCCTCGCGGGGGGTGAGCGTCTTCAATACTGACGCGGTCTGCTCCTTCAGGTTCAAATTGATGACCGCGTCCGAGGGCGAGACCACCGCCTTGTCCTCGATGAAGTCGCCCAGGTGCGCATCTTCCTCCTCCCCGATCGGCGTTTGGAGCGAAATAGGCTGCTGCGCCATCTTCAGGATGTTGCGCACCTTGTCGACGGGGATATCCATCCGCTTGGCGATATCTTCCGAGGTGGGCTCGCGGCCGAGCTCCTGAACCAGTCGCCGGCTGGTGCGGATCAGCTTGTTGATCGTTTCGATCATGTGCACCGGGATGCGGATGGTGCGGGCCTGATCGGCGATGGCTCGCGTCATGCCCTGACGAATCCACCAAGTGGCGTAGGTGGAGAATTTGTAGCCGCGACGCCATTCAAACTTGTCGCCCCCCCTCATTAGACCGATGTTGCCTTCCTGGATCAGGTCGAGGAACTGCAAGCCGCGCTTGGTGTACTTCTTGGCGATGGAGACCACCAAGCGCAGGTTGGCCTCAGTCAACTCTTTCTTGGCCTGTTCGGCTTCCGCCTCGCCCCGCAAGATCAGCGCGAGGGTGCGCTTGAGCTCGGTCAGCCCGACTTCGCTCGATTCTTCGATCTCCTTCAGCTCGGAGCGGCGCGAGCGCAACTCTTTGCGCGCTTCGGCGGCGGTCTCGCCCTTGGCGGCGTTGGCGCGGGGCTCCAGCCGGTCGGCCACGCGCTCGAGCACATGCACCCGCTCGATGGTGTGGCGCATCTTGTCGATCAGGCGCTTCTTCTCGAGCGGGTTGAAGTCGATCGAGCGGACCAGCTGCGACATCTCGACGCGCGTCTGCGCAAGATGGTAGCGGGCGCGCAGGTAGGCGCGCTTCTTCGATTTCGGCGTGCGCTCAAGCTTAGCAGCCTGCTTAAGCGCCAGCTGGCAGAGTTTCTCGATCTTGTCGATGATCCGGAGTGTCTGCCGGGTCTTGTTCTCGATCTTCTCCTCGGTCAGCTCCTCGTCGTCGAACTGCACGATCTCCTTGATCGAGCGGGTGCCCGTGCGCAGCTCCTCGCCGATGGCCAGCAGCTCCTTCAGCACGATCGGAGAGCGCGAGATCGTCTTCAGCACCAGCATTCGCCCACGCTCGATGCGCTTGGCGACAGCTACTTCGCCCTCGCGCGTCAGCAGCGGCGTGCGGCCCATCTCGCGCAGGTAGGTGCGCACGGGATCGTTCGTCTTCTCGAGCGCTCCCGGCGTCAGGTCGAGCTCGACTCCCTCAACCGGTCCTTCTTCCTTGGGCTCGGCATCACCGGGCTCGGCGGCTTCGGCAGCGGCGCGTGCGACTTTGGCGCTCGAGACATCTTCGTAGATGTCGATGCCGCAGCGCTCGAAGGTCGAGAGCAGGTTGTCGACCTCCTCCGAGGAATGCACCTTGGCCGGGAGGAAATCGTTCACCTCATCGTAGAGGAGGTAGCCGCGCTCCTTGCCTATGTTGATGAGCTGGCGGACCTGGTCAGATTTTTCTTCGATTGCCAATGCCAAAGGTTTCTCCCCTGGTCGGGCCACTGCCAGAGTTGGCCGGGCCTGCTCCAAAGCGATACCATGGTGGAGAGAAGGACACCCGGACGCCCCTGCTGGATGAGGGCAAAGATAACGCTAGGGTTTCACCTGTGGGCTAACACTCCGCCACGCTGCTCTTGGTGGGTCCTGATCCTGAGTTCCCCGATGCCCTCATGCCCCGCACCGTACAGCTTGATCGGAAATTCCCATCTTTTGGATTATACACTAGCGGCCTCGCGTCTCATGCTCAGATCAAAATGGCGGGGGTTGGGTGGCACCGCGCGGCTCGTTCCGCCGTGTGCCCGTACCCTTTCCTTTGGGCACATTCTTCAATTACTGCGCCTGCCGGGTTCGTGCTATCGTCGGCGAAATAGCTCTAAGGTCGTGGCACCCGTCAAGGTCCGGATCTGGGCCTCCACGTCGGCGCGCGACGGGGGAGGTCCCTCCGGGGGTTGGTGGTTGATCGCCGGAGGAAACTGTGAGGGATGTTACGCCAAGATGTGGGGTGAAAATGTACCGGAGGAAGAGCATGAAAAAGAGAGAACGACGTCGAAAATTCGATGTCGGCGCGCGTGTTGTCGTTAACGAAAAGGCCCCCCGCGGATACGTAGCGCGACTTGGAACGATTCGGGAGATTGTGCTAGGTTCCCGTTACGGCGTCAGGTTCGACAACCAGCAGGAACAAACCGTCTATTTGGACTCCGAGTGCCTTGACCCGGCTCCGTAGGTGCGAACAATCTAGTTAGGCCACGGTTACGGTCAGCACGGTGCTGACTGTAGCGGGAAGTGTAGCGGAGACCTGTCGAAAGCCGCATTCGCCGGTCTCCATATTCAGAAATGCGATCTGTTGAAAGCTCGGGTGATAATCTACTCCAATTACCAGTATGTTCGGCTCCTTCCTCCCGAGCCTTGGTCATTTAGCGCAACCAAGTTTACTCAGGTCGAAGGAGCCAACGCTTTCATGAAATCAACCTGTTCTCCGATTTTCCGAAGCCCGTGCTTAGATTCTCTCTGGAATTTGCACAAAGTTTGGGCAGAAAAGGAAACAGCCTCACAGTGATTCTTAGGCCGGCTTCGAAACCACAATCTCAGGACAATCAGCACCGCAGAATGGCAGGCTGTTCCAGAAAGCGAGCAACTTAGACTCGGCGGACGAGAAGACCCATGAACTGTCTGCGCCATTCCAGGTCGCTTCGTCCTTGAGCCGCGGTGTCCATCGATGAGAAACTCGTTAGGCTGTGCCAGCAACGCGTCGATTTCCTTTGCCAGTTAACGACGAATCGTTGGCTCTCGGTCGGTGTGCGCAGAAGCGTGGGGCGCGAGGAATGAAAAGAATGCCTCATGAAAGAAGCTTCTAAAGTTCGCAAAATTGCTTTCGTCGGCGACCACTTGCCGCGCAAGTGCGGCATTGCCACGTTCACGTCTGACCTGCTTGCGGCGGTCGCAACTGCGCATCCCCAAAGCCAATGTTTCTCAGTGTCGGTTAACGACATCAAAGGTGGCTACGAGTACCCGGAAGTAGTTCGCTTCGAGATTGAGGAGCAGGACTTGTCGTCCTATCTGCGTGCCGCTGACTTCCTCAACATCGGCAACGTGGACATCGTCTGCTTGCAGCACGAGTTCGGTATTTTCGGTGGGCCTGTCGGCGCTCACATCCTGGCTCTCGTGCGCGAATTGAGAATGCCCGTTGTCACTACGCTTCATACCATTTTGCGTGAGCCAAGAGCCGACCAAAGGCGCGTAATGCACGAGTTAGTCTCGCTCTCGACGCGGCTCGTGGTCATGACTGATCGCGGACGACAGATGTTGCAGGAGATTTACCAGGCGCCGCCATCCAAGATCGATCTCATCCCGCATGGCATTCCCGACGTAGGGTTTGTCGATCCTACCTTTTTCAAGGATCAGTTCGGCGTGGAAGGCAGGTTGGTGCTGCTCACGTTCGGGCTGCTTTCACCGAACAAGGGGATCGAA
>Ga0247727_10013341_pt1 | contig 13878 bp, 9 predicted proteins | sample WisWelCaveWW1625_FD_202498 | JGI IMG/M metagenome (GOLD analysis project Ga0247727, IMG submission 202498) | Biofilm microbial communities from Wishing Well Cave, Virginia, United States - WW16-25 | ecosystem: Environmental > Aquatic > Deep subsurface > Groundwater > Cave microbial mat | place... | reverse complement strand
CACCGAGCGGCCACCGGGTCCTCCCCGAGTAGAGCGGGATGGCGGCGACGTGCGGGTCAACATGGAGTATGGCGCCCCGGTCGCCGCTGCGGGCCGGGCCCAAGGCCTCGCGTTGGAAGTGCAGGCGGGGCGCGTGGTCGTTCTGGGAGAGGCGGGCATGCTGCGGGCGCAGCGTGCCAACGGCGAACGGGTCGGAATGAATGTGCTTGGCTACGACAACCGACAGTTGGCGCTCAACGTCATGCACTGGCTTTCGCGAGCCCTGCAGCCTCTCGTCGATGGAAGCGCCGCCGAACAACAGCATCCAGCGGACGGCGCTCCGCGCCGCCGCTGATGCTGGGCGTTAGACGGACAAAACCATGATGACCCACGCGCTCCGAATCACTGCTGTGACAGCGTTCGTTACTCTGTGCATGCTGCTGCCGTTCCTTCCGGGCCGGTACGACAGCCTCGCGGTGCCGCTATCGTCGATGGCGCAGGTCATCGGCACCGCTGGGCTCGTACTGGTGCCCGTCGCCCTAGTGTGGATCGCGGTCGATCGGTCCCAGCGCCTAGCCAGGTGGCGACGCAGCTTCGCGATTCTCGCGTTGATTATCTCGTCCATGGTGTGGGCAGTCGTCTGCCTGGCTGCGGTCCTCCAAAGCGGATTGGCCCTGGGGTGCGGTGCGATCGCGCTGTGGGGGTACGCTGCCTGGCGAGCCTGGCCGAAGCCCACGCGCGTAAGCGCCGGCACACCAGAAATCTCAAGCGCCCTTCCCTACTATCTGATCGTTGTGCCCATCGCGGCCGCACTCTTGCTGCTGGCGCTGGTAAGGCCAGCGGTCGAGTTCAGCCGGAACCGCGCGATTCGCAACAGCGCACCGCTCATTGCGGCCATCGAGCAGTACCACGCGACGCATGGCCGGTACCCGATGTCGCTTTTGGCAGGGCTTCCTGACTACCATCCAGGCGTTATTGGTATCCCGCAGTATCACTACGAGCCGAATGGAGAGGCGTACAACTTGTTCTTCGAGCAGTTCACGTATCGCATTGCCACGCACGAGTTCGTCATGTACAACCCGCGCGACGAGCACATCATGTCGGCCCACGCGGGCGACCGCCTTCAGCACACACCGGAGGAACTGAACCAGGAGTGGACCCGGAGCTACTATGCGCTTCATGCCACGCCGCATCCTCACTGGAAGTACTTTTGGTTCGACTGATGGGCAATGGAGCGTTTGGTGAGCGAATCGAAGGCCGCCTGACAACCGATTGCAGCGGACGGTCCGCTGCGCGGCCCGCCGCTGAACCGGAGCGTTGATATGACTTCCACTGTCCAGGGTCTGTTTCGGGTTGTCCTTCACGTGCGTGGTCTCCGTGGGATCGAGGGTCCGAGCAGAGGCGGGGCCAGTAAGACCGACGGTTGATCCTGCTGATATCCGTGGGTTGGGTACCACCTTACTTGTCTCCGTCGAGCGCCTGCCTCGTTCTAGGCACGAGAGTCGGCGGGTGCCGTCTCCTAACGCTATCGAGGGTTACGCCAAACCGGGGCCGCGCCTCTGCTCAGACCCTGGAGCTTCGCGGTTCGGGTCACGCCGAGATGGGCACCTCCTTGGCGATCGCCCACATGAAGGCGAGGAGCTCGCGGGCGATCGCAGTGACGGCGACGTTGGGGTGCTTTCCGCGGGAGGTGAGCCTGCGGAAGCGCTTGCACAGGCGCAGCTGGGCCTTCCAGCCGATGTCCTGGGCGACTTTGTGTCACCGCTACGCCTAATTTCCCCCCGTGTTGGACGTTAATTTTCCCCCCCTCCTAGACCGATCGAGGGAGGGGACCATGGCAGAGCAGGAAGGATCGCCGATCCTGGACGCGGTGCCGACCGGCGCCGCGGAGGGCGAGGTGATCACCCAGAACGGCTACGGTGCGGTGCGGACGCTGGCCGAGCAGGGCGTGTCGAAGAAGTCGATCGCGCGCCAGTTGGGCTTGGACGTCAAGACGGTGCGGAAGTGGTTGAGACGGTCCTGGGCCCCGGGGAAACGCCAGCCCCGGGGACGGGTCCTGGACCGCTGGCGGGAGTTTCTCGAGGCACGCGCTCGCGAGGTCGGGTTCAACGCCGTGGTGTTGGCGCGCGAGCTCGGGCCGAAGGGGTACGCCGGATCGTACTCGGCGGTGGCGAAGTACGTATCGCCGTGGCGCGCGGACTGGCGTGGCGACGATCTGCCGACCGTCCGGTTCGAGACCGGCCCGGGCGAGCAGGCCCAGGTCGACTGGGGCTCGACGGCGATCTACCTCGGCGAGCAACGCGTCCATGTGCATCTGTTCACAATGGTCCTGGGTTTCAGCCGTCGGGTGTTCGCCAAGGCCTATCTGAGCGAGGGCCTCGACCCGCTCCTGGATGGCCACGCCTCGGCCTTCGCCCACTTCGGGGGACGGACCGAGTCGATCCTCTACGACAATCCGCGGACGATCGTGAAGGACAAGGACGAAGCGGCTGGCCACGTGGTCTGGAATGCGACGTTCAAGGACCGGATGGACTTCTACGGTGTCACGCTGAAGCTGTGTCGCTTCTACCGGGCCCAGACCAAGGGCAAGGTCGAGAGCGGGGTGAAGTACGTCAAGCGCAACGCGCTGGCCGGCCGGCGTTTCCGTGATCTCGACGATCTCAACGCCTATCTGCTCGACTGGTGCACGAGCGTGGCCGACCAGCGCGTGCACGGCACCACGCACGAGAAGCCGGCCGAGCGATTCGCCCGGGCCGAGAAGCTGATCCCGGTCGACCGTCGACCGCCCGCGCCCCGCGAGCGGGTCGTGACCCGCCGGGTGCCGTCGGACTGCTACGTGGCGCTCGAGACCAACCGTTACCCGGTGCCGTTCGAGTGGGTGAGGCGCGACGTCGAGGTGCAGGTCCTGGCGGGAGAAATCGTCATCCGCAGCGAAGCCGCCGAGCCCGTTCGGCACGAACGGATCGTGGGCAGTCACCAGCTGGCCCGCTGGCACGGTGCGCCGAGACGGATGCCCAAGGGGTCGTCCGCGTTCGCTCCTGGACCGCCGAAGCTCGATCCGATCTACCCCGCGACCGTGGGCGAGGTCCACGTCCGGCCGCTGTCCTGCTACGAGGAGGTGGCCCCATGACGACACTCACCGTCCAGATCGAGCGGATCCAGGAGCAAATGCAGCGGCTTCGCCTGCTCCGGCTCGTCGACGAGCTGCCTGCGCTGCTGCAGGAGGCGAGCAAGAAGGACTTGGCCTACAGCGACTTCCTCGAGGAGGTGCTCAGCCGCGAGATCGCCGCCAAGCACGAGCGGCACACCGCCATGAAGACCGCCATGGCACGCTTCCCGTTCCAGAAGACGATCGAGAGCTTCGACTTCAAGTTCCAGCCCTCGATCGACCCCAAGGTGATCAAGGACCTGGCCACCTGCCGCTTCATCGCCGACACGGACAACATCCTGCTGCTCGGCCCCCCGGGGGTCGGCAAGACGCACCTCGCGGTGGGCCTGGGGCTGAAGGCCTGCGCGCTGGGCTACCGGACGGCGTTCACGACCGCGGCGGGACTGATCGCGACCCTGATGCGCGCGCACAACGAGGGTCGGCTGGAAGAGAAGCTCAAGCTCCTCGTCCAGCCCAAGCTGCTCATCGTCGACGAGATCGGTTACCTGCCGATCGATCGGCTCGGAGCCAACCTGTTCTTCCAGCTCGTCTCGCGCCGCTACGAGCGAGGCGCGATCCTGATCACCTCCAACCAGTCGCTCACCGGGTGGGGCGAGGTCTTCGGTGACCGCGTGATCGCCACCGCGATCCTCGACCGCCTGCTGCACCACTCGACGATCGTCAACATCAAGGGCGAAAGCTATCGGCTGAAGGAGAAGCGCAAGGCCGGCCTGCTCACCCGCAGCGAGCCGTTCACCGACCCGGTCCGCAGATCCGACAGCGCGGAGAACACCCCCACCCCAGAGCTAGTCCTCGGGGCCGATCGTCGATCCTGAGGCATCCTGTGAAGTCGATTCAGACCTCGAGGCCTGTGGATCCTGACGGATCCGTGGAAAACGCCAAGGACGCGTTTCCCACCGATCCTTGGACGGCGCAGCGCCGCCCACAGGCTCCACAAGCCCTACGACAACCTCTCGAGAAGGAGGACCAGGATCCCGGAACGTGCGAAACGCAGAGGATCTCAACCCGGAGGGGGGAAAATTAACTTCCAGATGGGGGGGAAACTCGGCGTCCTGTTGACAGAAGTGTCGCTGTCGCCCATGGGGAGGTGTAATTGTCGTCGGGCAGCGACAGGCAGGATCCTCCGCCTGGGTGCGCGGATCAGCTTCTAGCGCGGATCCCGCGTGCCACCGAATCGCTGCTCGTCCCGTGCGCAGCCAACCCCGTCGAGTCGGGAACGACGGCTCGTAGGCGAGGCCGCGCCTCCGACTTCGACCCGCTGTCCTTGGTTAGGCGATCTTGAACCACTTCCCGCGCTTCTTGAGCAGCCCGCGAACTTGCTGAAGAGGTGCGGATGGTAGCGCAGGCCGCGCTTCTCCGAGACAGTACTGATGAAGTTGCCAGGCGAAACGATGCGGATGCGCCCGTCGCGGGCGCTTCACCACACCTGCACCTTGATCGTGGTAGCGATCCGGGGGGCACGCTTCGATTTCGCCTGCCCCTTTCACCCCGCCCTTGCGCTTGGATCAGGCCCTCGGACGTGGTCGGCGGCGACCCACAGAATCGCTGGCCCACTTACGACAGGCACGAATCGCTGAACCCCTACACGAGGGACCCATGATGGCGAAGTCGATACAGCGCCTCATGCGCCGCCGACTCGCGTCCCACGGGGATGCCTATCGGAGACTCTCATGCTCAACTCCCCGGGACGCGATTCGTCACTCGCTGAGAGAGGACTTTCGATCGAGCGCTCTCTGGAGCCCGCGGGGCAGTGTTAGAATCACCCCCCAATCAACCCCAGGGGGACCGAGGGATGCCGATCCTGTACGAGCCCCACGGCTTTCGTCGCAGTATTCTCGTTCTGGTCGTCTGCTCGCTCTTCCTCCCCGTCTTCGCGGACGAGGAGCCGGGCCATTCGAAGCACGGCACCGCGTTCGACTCGGGGATGCGCACGAAGCCCTGGGAGATGGCGGGCCTCGGCAACACCCCTTTCCCCATCACTTGCAAGAACGCGGAAGTGCAGAAGTGGTTCGACCAGGGAAACGCCTTGCTTCATTCGTTCTGGTTCGAAGAGGCCGAACGCTCGTTCCGCTGGGGCCTGAAGCTCGACCCCGACTGTGCGATGGTCTACTGGGGTCTGGCCCGCTGTGGCTTCAACTGGTTCGCGAGCTTCGCTCCCGGCTTCGACGAGAAGAGCTTCGGACGATATCGAAAGTTTCTCAACGAGGCGATCCGGCGCAAGGCCGGCGTGTCGGAGCGCGAGCGCATGTACATCGAGGCGTGGGAGTACGGTTTCGCGCCCGAGGTCAAGGACCGGGGGGCAGTGATCGTCGACAAGCTGCAGGCCATCGCTCTCGAGTACCCCGATGACGTCGAGGCGAAGGCGCTCTTGGCGCTATTCAACATCGGTCGGGGCAGCGCGCTCGCGAACCAGCTGGTGATCGATCAAGTGCTGGCGAAGAGCCCGATGCACCCCGGCGCGCATCACGCGAGCATCCACAACTGGGATGGCGTGTCCTCCGTCCAGGCGATCGCGAGCTGCGGATCGTACGGCAAGTCGGCGCCCGAAGTGGGGCACGCGTTGCACATGCCAGGACACATCTACAGCAAGATCGGCAAGTGGCACGAGGCGGCGATCGCGATGGACTCCGCCACACGGATCGAGCTGAAGTACATGAACGACCGGCTGGCTCTTCCCTTCGAGACCTGGAACTTCCCGCACAACCGCGACTACCTCGGCTACATCCAGGAGCAGCTCGGGATGGCGGAGGCTTCGATCCGGGGCGCGAAGGACCTCCTGGCTTCTCCGCTGGATCCGGACTACAACTCCGAGGATGAATACGCGACGACGAGATTGGGACGATCGGGGCTTCTTCGCGCGTTGATCAAGTTCGAGCGGTGGGACGAGATCCTGGAGTCGGACACTGTGTCCTGGGACGAGAAGGACGACAAGGACCGGCTCCAACAGACGTTCGTCGAAACCCTGGCCAATATCGGCCTGGGGAGGCTGGTCGAGGCCCGCGATCAATTCGCGCAGCTCAAGTCCTACTTCGACAAGGCGGTGGAGAAAAACAAGACCGCGGAGGAGTCCCTGGGGATTCCGTTCCACGCCGCGGAGGGCCTGCTCCTCGTCGCGGAGGGCGACTTTCTCGACGGCCAGCGGGCGTTGCTCGACGCCGCCAGGATCGAGCAACAGGCGAGAGACGCCCACCGGTACGAGAACGACCCGCCGGCCTTGGCCTGGCCGGTCATGCGCCTCGTGGGAGACGCCTACTTCAAGCGGGGCGACTACCGATCCGCGGTCGATGCTTACGAGCAGGCGCTCGAGAACGAGCCGAACGACGCTTTCAGTCTCTCCGGCCTCGCGCGCACCTGGCATGCCCTGGGGGACGCGGAAAAGGCGGCGCTGTACGCGGGGCGCCTCGCGCACGTGTGGTCGAACGCCGATACGGGCCTGATGTGGATGATCGAGGTCAGGAAGCTGGGGCTCGGGGAGAGGCCACTCGCGGACGCGCGTAATCCGGAGCGTGTGTACCGCCCGCAAGAGCTGGACCGTCTCGGACCGAGCAACTGGACCCCCTACGCGGCGCCGCGACTCGACGTCGTGAACGGAGATGGGAAGCCCGTACGCCTCGAGGATTATCGTGGGAAGAGCGTCGTGCTCGTTTTCTTCATCGGCGACTATTGCATCCACTGTGTCGAGCAGCTCGACGCGATGAACAAGCGAATGGAGGAGTTTGAAGAGCAGAAGGCTGTTGTGTTGGCGGTCTGCAGCGCGCCGCCGTCGGAGACGAAAGCTTCCAACAGCCTGAAGGGCGTCAAGATTCCCATTTTGTCCGATCGCAACCACGAGAATGCGCGTCGCTTCGCTTCGTACGACGATTTCGAGGAGATCGAGCTACATTCGACGATCCTGATCGACGGGTCGGGCCGGGTCCGGTGGAAACGGACCGGCGGCGCCCCCTTCAAGAACATCGACTTCCTGATCAAAGAGCTAAGGCGGGTCAACGGCGAGAAGCAGGCGGAATAGGGGCCGTCCACGAATCGTCTTCGCCGCGAGGTGTTCGCGATCCCGGATCCGTTCTCGCGTTTCCGAAGTTCAGCAGGTCATTCGCAGCGTGCGGGATCGGCGTTGAAGCGTTCGACGCCCGGCGACCCCTGCCCCAGCGTTCCCGCCCCACACGCCGGCGTCCACGGCTGGACCAGGTACAGATACCCCTCGCCCGACGCCGGAAGCTCCGCATCGTCGTGCGTCGTTCCGACGATCCCCTCGGCCAAGCAGGGCCCGTAGACCCACGAGTCGATCGCGAGCAGATCCCCCCGGGTCACCGAGTACGACTGCGCCCCGGGCTCGGAAACCCACGTCAGCCTTGCCACACCAGGCGCCGACTGCTCGACTCGCAATCCCGTCACCTCGCCCGGCCCCTCCGACCCCGGATCCCCGGGCGCACAGTCGCAGGCGTCCCCGACGCCGTCCCCGTCCCCGTCCGTCTGCGCCGCGTTCGGCGCACCGATGCAGTTGTCGCAGGCATCCCCGACGCCGTCCGCCAGCGGCACACGCGCGAGTCCAACGAGACGGACGGCATCGATCTCCTCGAAGCTCGCCACCGCCGTCCGCACCACGACCGTGTCCGCCAGGTAGGCCTGCGGCGAGAACGCCACATCGAGCGTCTCCCCGCACTCCGTCGTGTCCGTTCCGGACCACATCGTCCGCAGCTCGTCGTCCACACCGCGCAACTCGACCTCCGTCACGAACGGCGCCTCGAGCTGCTCGTAGACCGCGATCGCCGTCGCCCGCACCGGCACCAGATACCGCAGCTCGAGCCACTCCGGGTCGCTCGCGTCGGTCAGCGGCGACCAGCTCGTCGGCACGTCGATGCACTCACCCTCATGCTGCGGAGCCCCCGCGGCCTGCATCGCCGAGTAGTCCCCCGACGTCCACTCGCTGCTCGCCGTCACCGCCCATGCGTACTGCACGAGCGCCGTCGGGGCCTCGAGCTCCGAATCGGCCTGGGACGGATTCGCAAGCGTCGGACAATTGTCTACCTGCGCGCAGAACGCGTCCCCATCCACGTCGTCCGCCGGATCGGCCGGACACGGATCGCACGCATCGCCCAGCGCGTCGCCGTCGGCGTTCGCCTGCGTGGAGTTGGCCACACTCGGGCAGTTGTCGCACACGTCGCCGTCCAGGTCGCCGTCGACGTCCGCCTGGCCGACGTTCGCTGTGAGGGGACAGTTGTCGCACACGTCGCCCGCGTCATCGGCGTCGGCATCGGACTGCGCCGGGTTCGAAGTCGCGGCGCAGTTGTCGCAAACATCGCCGATGCCGTCGCCGTCGCCATCCTGCTGTCCCGGATTCGCGACTAAGAGACAGTTGTCACAGGCGTCGCCGGCTCCGTCCGCGTCCCCGTCCTCCTGGACGACGTTGGCCACCCCCGGGCAGTTGTCCCCATCGGCGCACAGGCCGTCGCCGTCGAGATCGTCCGCCGGATCGAGCGGGCAGGCATCGCACGCATCGCCCGCGCCGTCGGCGTCGGCGTCGGACTGCTCGACGTTGGGCAGCAGCGGGCAATTGTCGCATTCGTCGGCGATCGTGTCTTCGTCCCCGTCGGGAAGGCCTCCGGCGCTACCGGTGCAGGTCGCCGTCACCGTCCAGCTGGCAACGTCGCGGTTGACGCCGTAGCGCGCGGGCTTGATGAAGTTCGTGTTGGCGATGACCTCGCAATCGACGCGGTACTCGCCGTCGGCGGGAAACACGTAGTCCAGGACGGGCTGACCTGTGAGCACGACCACGGGCATCGGGTCCGTGGGTCCGCTCACGGTCCAGGTGAACGCGTTCGTGCTCGGCTGCGCCAGGCGCGTTTCGACCTCGAACCGCGTCGACTGACCCACGGGAACGGTGATCGGCGATGCGGGGCTCGAACCGGCGATCGGCGCCGTGGGATTGACACGCGAATGAGCGAAAACGCCGAGCGACAGGCGCTGGGCACAGACCGGGCAGAACGGCGGACCGAGCGAGCGCATGTGACAACTCGCCGTCGGACGGTAGATGCACTGGTTGTAGTACTGGGCGCCTTCCCACGGTGGACCGAGATCGGCGATCCATTCTGGCCACGCCCCGGTCGACCCGTTGCGCGAGGTGTTGAGCTCGCCGGCCGACGTGCCGCAGGCGACGGTGCCGTCGTACTCGTCGGCCAGGCCGTTGAACGTATGGCCCAGCTCATGGGTCGCGACGTCGGTGGCAGAGAAGCTGTCCGCCGAGTAGACGGCGCGGCTCCCCGCGCAGCCACCGTAGCGCGTGGTGTTGACCATCACGACCGTCTTGTCCTGGGCCGGAGCACGCAGCTCGGCGGCGGCGATGTTGATCAACCCGTCCGAATCGCAGCTCGGAGAGCCGTAGAACAGACAGCGATTGGCCGAGTGGCCGCAGATGCCGTTGCCGAAGGGAAAGCGCGTGCCCATCGCCGTGTTCAGGATCAAGCCGCAGTCGCACTGATCCGTCCCGCTCGCGTCGGAGTAGGCGTAGACCAGCACGTAGTTGAAAAACCGGTCGTGCTCGGCAAACGGCGTCTTGGCCCGGAAAGCGGCGGCCAGCGCCGCGGCGTGGCTCTCCATGAGCGCCTTGTCGGCGTAGCGGTAACCGTCGGGGACGATCACGATGTTGACCCGCTGGGTCACCTCGGACGGCTCGCCGTAGACACGGTACACGTCGGGATCGTTGAACTCCTCGGGCCAGTGCACCGTGACGGCGGCCGTCGAAGGAAAAGCGGCGTTGTGCTCGACCGTGGCGATGGCCAGGTCGAGATAGCTCAGCTTGCCCCCGGCGGGATCGAAGCGCACGGCATCGAGAGTCCACGCGCCGAGCGACTTGCGCGTCGCTGTAGCCGCACCTTCCTCTTGTAGCTCGTACGCCAAAGAGACCTGGTCGAAGCCCGCAAGCTCGGGCAGCTCGATGAGGACGCTCTCCTCGTGCAGCAGAATCGTGTCTCCGGAGACGTGGGGCGCCGCGTCGCGCGCGTGGTCGAGACAGAGGCCCGCGATCTCTTGGTGGCGCTCGATGCTCTCGCCGCCCGGGCCATGGAGGACCACCGCCACCCGGGGCGCGCGGAGCCCCAGCACCGCTACCGCGTCCGACGCATCCGCGGCGAACGGCCGCTCCTTGACGGTGTAGGCCGCGATGTACGCCCCATCACGGTGCACGACGAAGGCGACGCTGAGCGTGCGATCAGAGGGCGGATTTTTACCGACCTCGGCCTTGGGCGCGGCCAGGATCGAGAGAATCAGACCTGCCGCCGCCCAGGCGCGCACCCCATGCCCTCCCCCGGCGCGACGCTCCACGGATCATACGGCGAGGTCCTGAGGGAGGCAATGGGAGAAGGGTCGCCGGTCCCCGTCGATCTCCGTTTCGCTGGGCGGGCCGCGAGGGCGGGAACTCAGTCCGAGCCGGCGCCCCTGGCCCGCTGTTTCTCGAGCGCGGCGATCACGCCCTCCGGGTCGGGCCAGCCCGCGCCCAGCTGACGGGTGAACCAGTTCCCGCCACGCGAGGCGACCGTCGTGTTGTCTGCGATCACGTCGAACTGACCGATCCTGCCGGACTCCAGCTCGGGATCGATACCGAGACGCTGCTTGATGAGGGCCGCGAAACTCGCGGCCTTGTCCTTGCTATGGCGTCAGGTGGAACAGTGGTCATCTTGGCTCCCCAATGGACGAACAACTCGCGGCCATTGTGCGCGCACCGTGAGTTCAACGTCAACCGCCGGCGGGGCTCGCGAGGCCCGGGGTCGTCGCGCGTAGTCCTGGAGCCCTTCGTTTACCGGCCGATGGCGCGCCGCGAAGCCGGTGATCAGGTCGATCTGCCGCGGCACCGGGGTGTCGAAGGATCGCTCGACCATCAGGAAGCGCTGTCCGTCGCGGCTGACGTCGAAGCTGTGCCAGGGTTCGGCCATCCGCTCGAAGTCGAATCGGAACAGCTCCACCGGCTCACCCGGCGCGAAGGTCGGCGCGGTCTTGACCGGAACGGCGAAGACGCGCCGCCCGCGGGTGAAAAAGATCTCGGCGCCGTCCTTGGACCAGATCGGTCCGTGCCCACCGTCGCTCGTGATCTGCCAGCGACCGCTGCCGTCGATCCGCCGGACGTAGACCTCGAAACGGCCCGCCTCGTTGGAAGCGTAGACGGCCCAACGTCCGTCGGGCGACGGGCTGAAACAGCACTCCGCCGCCTCCCCTGCCAGCCAATCTTCGGCTTGATCGGAACCCCGTGTGCCGCGCTTCAGGTCCAGGCCGCCGCGGCCGCCGACCACGGTGTAGACGAAACTGTCAGACCCTGGAATCCAGCTGTCGGAAACGGGGCCGAGGGAGTCCTCCTCACGCACAAGCACTTCCTCTTCGTCGTCGCCGTCGGCGCGCTTCGAAAAGACGCCCGTCCGCCCACCCTGGGTCACCCCGTAGACCACACGTTGCCCGTCCGGCGTCTACCGGGCTCCGAGGGCCGACTGGTGAAAGGTCAAGCGCTTCGGGGTCGGCCGGCGCAGGTCGAGCAGATAGACGTCCCCATCGCCGGGGCCGCGCCCGATGTCCAGCGCCACCTGCGTCTCGTCCGGTGAGAGTTGGAAAAACGAGAGGGCTCCGTCGATCTGGGTCACGCGTTGGACATCCCCACTCCGGGTGACCCAGACCAGCGGGCGAATCCCGTCGACGCGCTTGCCCGGAACGACCATCAGCGTGCCGTCGAGGGCAATGCCGAAATGCACTGCCCCGCTCGTGGTTCCCCCGAGCACGTTCTCGAGCGCGGTGGCCGGCGGGCCGGTGATCTCGAGGCGCCGCGCATCGAAGGGTACCGCGATCAGCGCGCCTCCGCGGGCATAGACCAGGTGGCCGCTCGGCGAGTAGCGCGCGATGCTCCCACCCCGGACCAACTTGACGATCGGCGCGTCTCGAGATCGACTGCCGCGATCGTCGCGTCTTCGTAGTTGCCGGGGTTGTCCTGCGTGCCGATCGTGAACAGGACGGCTTTGCCCCCGGGTAGCACCGCGGGCCAGCGGTGTGTGCGCTCGCCGGCGGCGCGATCGGGCTCGGTGAGCGTCGCCGGCTTCCCGCCGGGGCTCTCGATGCGCTGCAGTCCCGAATTGGACGTTGGGGCGAGGACGACCGACCCGTCGGGCAGGAAATCGCCCCCGCGGGCACTGGGCGCTCCGGTCAGCTCGATCGGCGTCCCGCCGTCGACCGAGGTTTTCCAGAGCTTGCCGCGGGCGAAGAAGCCGATCCACTGCCCATCGGGCGAGAAGAACGGCGATGCGGCCTGTTCGGTGCCGGGAAGGTGGATCGGCAGCGGAACGCCGAGCCGTCGAAGGTGATTCGAGGGGATCTCCCGGGCGATGCGCAGCGTCTCTTCGAGATCCGGTGCGCCCTGGGCCAGGAGCTGCGACAGGTCGCGTCCAGGAATCAGCTCCATCACCAGGAAGTGGATCCCGTCGCATGCGTGCAGCCCGTGGATCGTTGCGATGTTCGGGTGGTTCAGCGTGGCGAGCAGCCGCGCCTCGCGCTCGAAGCGCGTCCGCCGCTCGGGATCGTCGGCGAAGATCCCGGGCAGCACCTTGAGCGCGACGTCGCGACCGAGAACGGTGTCCGTAGCGCGCCAGACCACGCCCATGCCGCCTTCGCCGAGCGTCTCGACGAGGCGGTAGTGCAGCAGGGTTTATCCGGGTTCGAGGGCCACGAGACGGCATCTTAGCCGCTTTCCTGACACCCCTGTAGAGGTGTAGGGTTTCGGCGACTCGCGTTGTGACAAACCCATCGTCCTCGAGCTGCTGCTCGCCACGGTATTAACCCGGATCAAAACGCGACCCGTGGCCCCTGCCACGAATCATCGCGCGGTTGGGCGCGAGCGATCGCCTGACCCGCGTCGCACCAGCCATCGCAGGCGTTGCGCCCCGGGCGGCGCCGCCAGACGTTCAATAGCCCCTTGCACTGCGCATAGAAGCGGAAGAAACGGAGCACCCTGCAGCGCTCCGCCAGCTCCAGCGGGCGATCGCTGCAGACGAGCTTGTCGTCTTGCATGCCGCGGTCAGTCAGAGTGACCGCTCCCCACGCCTTGACTCGCGTCCGGCTACCCAGCGGCAGGCGAGGCCCAAGCACCAGCGCGTCCAGCAGATCGCCTTCGAGTCCCACGTAGGCGGGCACGGACCCGTAGTTGAACGGGCACGGCAGGGGCGAGATGAAATCGAGATGGCCGGTGGAGCCGCGTTTCAGAAAACTCCAGCGCGAGACTTCGATCACGACGTCGACCTCGGGCGCCTCAGGCCACGCGTCCTTGGTGAGGAGGCGGCTGCATTTCGCGTCGTTCATCGCGCAGGCCTGCTCCAGTCGGCTGTCCCCGCGTTCCAGCGTCGCCATGCTGGCACTCATGTCGAAGGAGGTTCGCTCGCTCGCTGCCATGTCCGCTACCCGCCGAGCGCTGTCGTCGTCCCGGGCGCTCGATAGATCCGGAGGTACCAGCAGCAGGTCGGTCAGCAGCGTCGATGGCTCGGTGATCTGCATGCCGCGGTGGTTCAGGAACCGAACATGGCGCGGTAGTGCCGGTACCACTCGCTCTGGAAGACCTCGTCCGGGTCGTGACGCCGCTTCATGATGGTCGACTTCATCGATACGGGCCGGGACGCCTACGGGGTCGAGTCGATCTGCAGCGTGCTGCCGATCGCCCCGTCGACGTACTACGTGCACGAGGCCCGCCGGAAGGATCCGGCGTTGCTGCC
>Ga0247727_10013340_pt1 | contig 13879 bp, 14 predicted proteins | sample WisWelCaveWW1625_FD_202498 | JGI IMG/M metagenome (GOLD analysis project Ga0247727, IMG submission 202498) | Biofilm microbial communities from Wishing Well Cave, Virginia, United States - WW16-25 | ecosystem: Environmental > Aquatic > Deep subsurface > Groundwater > Cave microbial mat | place... | reverse complement strand
GAACAACTATCTGGGTCTTTCCAATCATCCCATGGTCAGGAAGGCCGCCATACGCGGACTCAAGGAATATGGATATGGCGTTGCCTCAGTGAGATTTATTTGCGGGACGCAGGACATTCATCTTGGGCTTGAGAAGAAAATCTCAAAATTTCTCGGAACTGAAGACACCATTCTCTTTTCTTCCTGCTGGACTGCCAACGAGTCGTTCTTCGCCTCCATCACTAATGAGAAGTTCGGCATGGAAAACTATCGGGACGTTATCTACTCCGATCGTTTGAACCACGCTAGTATCATCGATGGCCAGCGGCTTTGCCGGGCCGAGACGACCGATCGCCGGGTCTACAAGCACTCGGACGTTGACGACCTCGTCCGTCAGCTTGAAGAGGACAAGGGCAAAGACTACCGGTTCAGGATCATTGCAACGGATGGGGTCTTCAGTATGGAGGGGGACCTTGCCTTGCTGGATCGACTTGTCGAGGTAGCGCGCAGGTTTGAGGCACTGCTGTTTGTCGATGACTCGCACGCCGTTGGCGTTTGCGGGAAAACCGGAAGAGGGACGCCGGAGGCAAAGGGTGTCCACGGCAAAATTGATGTACTCACTGGAACGCTCGGCAAGGCCATCGGAGGTGCGGCGGGTGGCTACATCAGCGGGAGGAAAGAACTGATAGGGTTCCTCCGCCAAAAAGCCCGACCCTATACATTCTCAAATTCTCTTCCACCATCCAATGTCTTTGGGGCAATGGCCGCGTTCGATTTGTTGATGAAGGACAAGTCAGTTGTGAAAAAACTCCAGAAGAATACCGCTTTTTTCAGGGAGGAAATCGTCAAGCTCGGATTCACGATTCTGGAAGGGGACCATCCCATCGTTCCGGTGATGTTGGGCGATGCGGCTGTTGCGCAGGACATGAGCGCTGCATTGCTCAAGGAAGGCGTCTACATCAGGGGGCTTTGGTTTCCTGTAGTTCCGAAGGGAGAGGCGCGGCTTCGGGCACAGATCTCCGCTGCACTTGGGAGAAAGGATCTCAGAAAAGCTCTGGATGCCTTTGAGAAAGTGGGCAAGAAAATGAATATCATTTGATGCGCGGGTGTCTGAATGAAAACTCTGAACGCTGAAAATATTCTCGAAGCTCTGAGGGTTGTCAAGGATCCCGACCTTCACCGGGATATCGTGTCGCTCAATTTTGTGAAGGAGCTGAAGATTGATGGGAAGGATGTCAGTCTTCAGATCGAGCTCACTACGCCGGCCTGTCCGGTCCGCGAAGAGCTCAAGGCCGAGTCCGTCCGGGCGATCCGTGAGAGCATTGAGGGTGTGGGACGAGTGGATGTTGCAATGACCTCCCGGGTGACGACAAATCAGAATATCAAGGCCTCACCTGTTCTGCCCGGTGTAAAAAACACCGTTGCCGTCGCTTCCGGAAAAGGGGGTGTGGGGAAGTCCACCGTCGCGGTTAATATAGCGGTCTCACTCGCAAAGGATGGTGCAAAAGTGGGGCTCGTCGATGCGGACGTTTACGGGCCCAGCATACCCCTCATGATGGGGATCAAAGGGAGGCCGTTGATGAAGAACCAGCGACTCCAACCCATCGAACAATGGGGCGTGAAGGTGATGTCGATCGGGTTCCTCATCGACCCAAATCAAGCGGTGATCTGGCGTGGTCCGATGGCAGGTGGAGCGGTAAAGCAGTTCGTGTCGGACGTTGATTGGGGAGAGCTTGATTATCTCCTTTTTGATCTTCCTCCAGGAACGGGCGACATTCAGCTCACGCTGGTGCAGACGATTCCTTTGACGGGGGCCGTCATGGTCACGACTCCGCAGGATGTTTCACTCGCAGATGTGCGGAAGGGGATCAGGATGTTCGAAAAGGTCAATGTGCCTCTCCTCGGCATTGTCGAGAACATGAGCTATTATGTTTGCTCACATTGCGGCAATCGGGACGAGATTTTCGATCATGGTGGAGGGCGGCGAGCGGCAGAAGAAATCGGGATTCCCTTCTTGGGAGATGTTGCGATCTTTACAGGCATTAGAATGAGCGGTGACGCCGGCACGCCGATAGTGGCACACGAAGAGAAGAGTGCGTCGTCTGAGAGCTTCACAGCCATCGCGCGTAACGTGGCAGCACAGGTCAGCATTCGCAATGCAAGCCAGGCCTCGGGTGGCGTTGAAATACAGTTGATGCAAGACGGGAAATCATAGAACGAGGAGGAATGTATGGACCTCCAACAGCGAATACAAAAAGCTCTCACCCATGTTCGCCCCTGGCTCCAGGCGGATGGTGGAGATGTTCGTTACGTGAGGATGAGAGAGGATGGAATTCTCGAGCTGCAATGGGAGGGGACTTGCGTGATCTGCCCGATGTCCCAAATGACCCTTCGCGCAGGTGTTGAGCGTGTGGTCATGAAAGAATGTCCGGAAGTGAAGAGAGTGGAGGCGGTATCGGAGTAAAGGATGTCTTTCCTCTACTCGATGATTTCCTGCTCTGAAGCTGCTTGTTCGTAACTCAGGCTTCACCAATCCGTGATCGGCCCGCGGAGCGAGGCTGGGGTAATCTGAAAGCCGCTGCAATGCTCTGACCGTCCCCAATCTCTCTTGGACTATCACATCTCCACGTCAAACACCTTTCCGTTGCTGACCTGCACAATTCTCTCGCTCTTTTTTCTGACCAGATCGTAGTTGTGTGTGGCCATAATGACGGCCGTGCCGCGGGTATTGATGTCCTGGAGCAGTTTCAGAATCTCAAAGGAAGTTCCGAGATCGAGGTTGCCTGTCGGCTCGTCGGCAAGCAGGAATAAGGGATGGTTCACCAACGCCCTTGCAATCACCACCCGTTGTTGCTCGCCGCCTGACAACTCGTCCGGCATCTTGTTCCGTTGATGGCTCAGGCCGACGTCAGCCAGCGTCCGCAGCACCCGTTTCTTGATCTCATTCCTCTTCGCGCCGGTAACGTGCAGCGTGAAAGCGACATTGTCATAGACATTACGATCGTCGAGCAACCGGAAATCCTGAAAGACAACTCCGAGCGTCCTTCTTAGCAGCGGCTCGTCTTTCTTGTCAAGATTCGACAAGTTGTACTTTCCCACTGCTACTGTTCCCTTGGTTGGTTTCAGGTCCATGTACATGAGCCGGAGAAGGGTGCTCTTCCCTGACCCTGTCTGGCCTACCAGGAACACGAATTCCCCCGGCCGAACCTGCAACGAAACATCCTCGAGTACGGCGTGATCTCCAAACGTGACCGTGACATTCGTGAGACTAATCATTTGGCGACCGATCCCGTCTTTCTTCTGGTTTGAGCAAGGACCACAGCCGTCTTGATAGCCTCGATCATGCTTCCCGGGTCCGCAATTCCTTTCCCGGCGATATCAAATGCGGTGCCATGGTCAGGTGATGTCCGAACGACTGGGAGGCCTGCAGTGACATTGACGGCGCGGCCGAAAGAAGCCATCTTCAGCGGGATCAAACCCTGGTCGTGATACATTGCAATGACGGCGTCGTAGTCCTCATTTTGGTGTCTTCCAAAAAAAGAATCGGCAGGGAAGGGACCGTCGAGATGAATCCTTCGCTTTCGAAGCGCGTTGATTGTCGGAGAGAGAATCCTTCGCTCTTCGTTGCCAAGGTCTCCACCTTCTCCTGCATGCGGATTGAGCGCCAGGAGTGCAAGCCGTGGCCTCTTGATCCCCCAATCATGTACCAGGGCGTGATGAACGGTCAGGATTTTTTCCCTCGTCAGTTTTCGTGTAAGTGCCGATGTGACTGCCCCAAGGGAAAGATGAGCGGTGACAAGCCCGACGCGAAACCCACCGGAGACGAGCATCATCGCAGCGCGCTGCGAGTTGGTCAGCTGCTGCAGAAGCTCCGTTTGATCTGCAGCTTTGAGTCCTGCCAGATGAAGGGCTTTTTTTGAAACCGGGGCGGTAACGATGGCGCTGACGAATCCTCTCAGGGCAAGGTGTACAGCTGCGCTGATGGCGTCAGCAGCCCCCTTGCCGGCGCGCGCCGAGATTTTCCCGGGCTCGATAGTCAGGCGTTTCGCACGCCCGGGCTCAAGGATCGACACGCCGTTCAATGGGATGTGAAGCCGCTCAGCATAATACCGGAACACGTCCCAGGGGCCTATGAGAAGCGGATGGCAGCGGCGGGAAATCGACTTGTGCACAACCGCCCGCAACGCAACCTCCGGGCCTATTCCGTTGTAGTCCCCAACCGTTATCGCAACGATCTCTTTCATTCCTACTGAACTGAGTTCAACACGTAATCACCGGTGCGCGATCGGTCGACGAAAACGAACAGCTTGCCAGCTTTCTGATAGGACCAAATCTCTTTGTAGCCATCAGGGTCAAGCTTTCGCTCGGTGTTTGTGGGGTCGCCATAGAGTATGTAGATTCGTCCGCGATCGGTCTTCCATCCCTCCGGCTGGCGAAGGGTTGAAAACCGGGTTGTTGCTTCATCGACACGCGAATAGTATTCAGCCATCACCTCATTGTAGGCGGTTTCCGGCGTCTGGTCCCGCAGGGCCCAGTAGTGCTCGAACTTCGCCCGTCGCTCCTTCTCTTTCCCCTGCTCGAGCGAATCAAGTTCATCCTCTGTCGTGATATACCGCATCTTGTTGAGCGCGGATACCGGATCCCGTAGCGAGCGGGGCATGTCCGGCCATGTTATTGCGAACTGCAGCGTCTGCATTGACCGGGAGGCGCCGGCTGTTGCGGAGATTCTCAGTGAGTAACCGTCAATCGGAAATTTCTCGAGGGGAAGAGGAAGGATTGCCACTGCTTCACTCTCCTGCGAGCTCTCAAGGATGTATGACGGCCTTCCCGCCGAATTGCCGGGACTGAGGCGGAACCCGCGGAAGATTCGTGCATCTTGTGATGTCGGCTCTCTTGAGCTCCACTGATACAGAGAATCGGAAGACGTGAACGAACAGTCAATCCGGAGGGAATCGGCTTCAGGAATATTCCCAATGCATACCACACATGCAGTCCGGCTGCCAAACCTCGCTGCTCCTCCGAAATTCTGAGGATGGATCTCAGGTGGCGCGCCGGAAAAGTCGGGCAGCGAAATAAGAAACGGGTGGGTAACAAAAAGCGAATCTGAAGGGAAATCTCGCGTTCGGACAGTCCTTTTTCGTTCGATCATCTGCCGGGTGGATTTCCTGTCCTCAACGGAAAACACGAGTGTATACAACCCTGGTGGTAGGCTAAACGACATTAACCCGTCCTGCCATTGCTGTCCTGCAGGAACGGACTCACCGCTTTCTGTTTCCACCGAAATGATATCCATGTCACGAGCGCGGGAAACACCAAGAGAGTCGATCAATTCGACCAGCACATCTCCCTTTCTCACAAATTCTGTTTCGGGAGATTCCGTTCTCACGGCGACAAAGAACGAAAGGTCGATCCTGTAACAGATATCCATTCTGGAGTGTCCGGGAGTCTCCGAAGGCCGATTGACGGCTTCGTAGTGGAAAAGCTTCGGAAGCAGATTGGCACCCGGCTCCAGCTGGGGCGCTCTTTCTCTGGACTGAGCGGAAGTGCTTTGAACCAACGCCAGCGATACGAACGTCAAAACGAACACCGGTTTCATGATGCACTCCTCCCAACAGTTCAACGACTTGCCCTGCTAGTGCCTCTACAACTAAATCAATATACAACCGAAGGGGCACAGCCCGCCCTCGGCCTCATCGACCTTCGGGCGAGGCCGGGGTGCCCGTTCCAACTGGTAGAATCTCAATGGTCCGTACAATCGTTTAGTTGGAACGGCGCTATGGTTGATTCCAGCGCGAAAGGAACTCCGTCAGCAGGCGTACACCCACGCCGGATCCTCCTTTTGCCGCATAGTCTCCCGCTTCTTCAAGAATTGCCGTTCCCGCAATGTCCAGATGGATCCACTTGTAGTCACCGATGAACTTCTTGAGGAACAATGCAGCAGTGATTGCACCCGCCCACTTGCCTCCGACGTTTTTGACGTCTGCAACATCGCTCTTGATCAGCTTTTCGTACTCTTCGAACATCGGGAGCTGCCAGACACGCTCATAGCTCCGTTCGCCGGCGGTCTTGAGCCGATCCATCATCCCCTGATCATTTCCCATCATTCCGGAAGCCTCCTGGCCGAGGGCGACAACACACGCGCCCGTCAGAGTAGCCAGGTCGATGACGAGGTCCGGCTTGTACCGTGTCGCATAGGAAAGAGCGTCTGCGAGAATGAGCCGTCCTTCTGCATCGGTGTTATCGACCTCGGAAGTCTTGCCGTTGTAGTGGACAAGGATATCGCCCGGTTTCATGGCTGCGCCACCGAGGAGGTTTTCAGTGGCGGGGATGAGGCCGATGAGCCGAAGGGGGAGAGCGAGGCGGGAGGCAGCCTGCATGGTACCAACCACTGCTGCAGCGCCCGACATGTCCATTTTCATTTCCCCCATTCCCTGAGCCGGCTTGATGGATATTCCTCCGGCATCGAAGGTTACTCCTTTGCCGACAAGGATGACCAGAGGGAGCGACTTCCGCGATGTGTTGTATTCCATGATGATGAAGCGCGGCGGACGGGCGCTTCCCTGTGAAACCCCGAGCAGGCCTCCCATACGGAGGGCCCGGATTTTTCGCTCATCGAGTACAGTAACTTTGAAGCCACTGCTCTTGCCCGCCCGAATCGCACGGGCGGCCAATGTTTCAGGGAAGAGGTCATTCGCCGGTTCATTGGAGAGATCGCGCGCAAGGCAGGTCCCTTCGCAAACGATTCCCGCACGGTCAAGCCCCGCACGGATTTGCTTTACACGGTCCGGGTCGGATGAGAGGATCGAGAACGATTTCAGCCGGCTCTCCTGACGATCAACAGTTATGTATTTGTCAAACCTGTAGTTGCTCAACAGAGCACCTTCTCCCAATGCAAACGCGATCTCATTCGAGGAACTGCCAGCGAGCGGAGAGTCCCCAATGATGTCCGGGTCGGGCTCCATGAGTGCCACCGACTGAATCTTGAGCGTCGTCGAGGTCTTCACACACACAGCTGCTGCCTTGCGAAGTCTTTCCATGGAAAGCTTCTCCGATTGCCCAACCCCGATAAGGATCAGCCGGTTCGAGGGAATTGCCTTCGGAAACAGAACAATGGCCTCTTTTTCCTTTCCGAGAAAGGACATCGTCGAGAGCAGGTGGGCGAGGTCCGGGAAGATCTCTGCGAGATGACGCGTCTGCGCCTTGAGAAGTTTCTTGTCCTCAAAGACAACGGTCGCAACAGCATCTCCTTTTGCCTGTTTGATCGTCGCACGCTGTGTGGTGAGTGTGAGCATTGGTGGTTTATTGCATCCTTTCTGTGGGAAGATATTTTCTAGCCGCGGCGAGAACGCGTGGTTTCAATTCTTCCATTGTCATGTTGTACAAGCGGGCCCCCGCTGCATTCCGGTGCCCGTTTCCCGCGAATTCCTTGGCGAGCTCGTTAATGGGAATCTCTCCGCGGGATCTCAAGCTCATCTTGACCCCGTCCGTCAGTTCGAGGAAGAGGATCCCGGCGACCACCCCGGCAACGTTCATGGGATACGCTGTGAAATTATCCGTGTCGGCCTCCATCGTTCCCGTTCGCTTCAACATCTCACGGGTGACGCTGATATGAGCGAGCCTTCCATCAAACTCGGTACGAAGGCTTGCCAGGGTTTCGCCCAGGAGCTGGATCCTGCCGGGAGTCCATTGCTCGTAGATGTTTCGGTAGATTTCCCCCGGATCGGCGCCGCTCTCAATGAGGTGTGCGATAATCCTGTGGATCTCCGGATCGACATGTGAATAGCGGAACGATCCCGTGTCAGTCATGATCGCGCAATAGAGACTTCGCGCCATTGAAGGGGAGATGGTCCCTTTGCAAAGCAGGAGAAGGAGGCGGTAGATCAATTCGCCGGTGGAGGTTGCTTCCTCGTCCACAAGATAGTGCTGAGCGAATGGAGCCGGATCAAGATGATGATCGATGACGATCTTGACTGCGCGGCTCTTGAGGACGAATTGTTCGAGGGAACGGAGACGGTCGGGGTGGTTTGTATCAATGACGATGATAACATCCGCCGCTGTTACAGTATCTGCATCCCGTGCCGGCTCAAACACGCGGATCCGGCCCTGAGGGTCAAGAAACAGGTAGTTGTCAGGGGTTTTGCTGTGGTTCAGGATTGTTGCCTGCTTGCCCAGCAACGCAAGTCCCTCTTCGAGGGCCATTTCTGAGCCAAGCCCATCTCCGTCTGGATTGACGTGAGTCGTAAGAACGAATTTTTGATGGTCGCGGACAACGCAGAGTATGGTTTCGATCGGCAAAGGCATCAGGATAGAAACGAGCTTTCGATTGGCGTAAAATATACGTATTTCGTGCCCAACAAAAAAGGGAGGCGTGTTGGCCTCCCTTCGGTACAAGTTGGAACAACGGTCCTCATATCGTCCAGATTTCGTCTCCATCAAGGAGTTTCTGAAGCTCTCCTTCCTTCTTCCTCGCCTTTGCTTTTGCAATCTGGTCCTGCATGGCATCCTCGTAGGTGAATCTCTCGACTGCGAGGAAAACCCCCATCGGTCTGGGCAGTGCGGGGTTATGAATCATGTTGCTGAGAATCACCGCCAGCGTTGAGTCCTTCTCATCATGGACCACCAGATCATTGATGCCGAATTCTCCTCCTGCGATCGCCACCATTTCCGGTGTGAACCCGTTCAGCCTGACTCCCTTGTCCTTCTGCTTACCGAATAGAAGAGGCTTACCATGTTCGAGGTAGACGACGTTCTCGTCGCGGGTTTCTTTCTCGGTATAGGCAAAGAAGGCGCCGTCATTAAAGACGTTGCAGTTCTGATAAATCTCGACAAACGCCGATCCTTTGTGGCGCTCGGCCCTGCGGACCATCTCCTGCATATGTTTTGGATCCCGGTCCATCGTCCGGGCGACGAACGTTGCTCCTGCGCCAAGTGCGACGGCCACCGGCACGAATGGGTAGTCGATTGCCCCCATCGGGGTCGACTTCGTGACCTGACCGACGAGCGATGTGGGGGAATATTGTCCCTTGGTGAGTCCGTAAATCTCATTGTTGAAGAGCACGGTCTTGATGTTCAGGTTGCGCCGGAGCATATGGATCAAGTGATTCCCACCAATGCTCAGCCCGTCGCCATCCCCTGTGAACACCCAGACATCGAGCTCGGGGTTCAGGGATTTGATGCCGGAGGCAATTGCCGGAGCACGACCGTGGATGCTGTGAAGGCCATACACGTTCATATAGTAGGGAAACCTGCTCGAACAACCGATCCCTGAAACGGCGACGTAGTTTTCCTTCTTGTGGAGGAATTCAGGAAACACGCGCTGGACTTGTGCGAGAATGGAATAGTCTCCGCATCCCGGACACCACCGGACATCCTGGTCGGACTGGAAGTCTTTGACAGTCAGCTTTGGAGACGTCGACTGTTGTTCGGCAACTTCAGGCATGATTGTCTCCCATGAGTTCGTACATTCGTTCTTCGATTTCCTCCGTCACCAGAGGCAGTCCCCGAATCTTGTTGAAGCCAACTGCCGGAACAAGGTACTTGGATCTCAAGAGCCGGATGAGCTGGCCGTTGTTAATCTCCGGGACAAGGATGTTTTTGAATCGGTAAAGTATCTCGCCGAGATTTTTTGGGAAAGGGTTCAGATAACGCAGGTGGACAAACGAGACCTGGTTCCCCCGTTCCCGGGCGTTGTTCACGGCGCTCTTGATAGACCCGTAGGTACTTCCCCATCCCACCACAAGAAGATTCCCCTGGTCCTCTCCATCGATTTCCTGGAGGGGAACGTCATCGGCGATCCGCTCAATTTTGGCAGCCCGTGTTCTGACCATGAAATCATGGTTGTCCGCATCGTAGCTGATGTTGCCGGAGATATGTTCCTTTTCGAGCCCACCGATTCTGTGCTCGAGGCCCGGAGTTCCAGGAATTGCCCATGGTCGGGCGAGCGTCATTGGGTCACGGGAGTAGGGCTCAAACGTTGCAGGATCCGCGGCGAACTTCACCGGGATCTCGGCTAGGTCCGCGACGTCCGGAATGCGCCATGGTTCGGCTCCATTTGCAAGGTAGCCGTCAGTCAGACAGATCACCGGCGTCATGAACTTGATTGCGAGCCGACAGGCCTCATACACAGTGTCGAAGCAGTCGGCCGGAGTTTTCGCCGCAATGACACAAATGGGGGACTCGCTGTTTCTCCCGTAGAGTGCTTGAAGGAGGTCTGCCTGCTCCGTTTTGGTGGGCAGACCGGTGCTTGGCCCGCCTCTTTGCACATCAATAACGACGAGAGGCAGTTCGAGCATGATGGCGAGATTGATTGCCTCGGCCTTCAGCGCGAGGCCGGGGCCGCTGGTCGAGGTCACACCCAATCCACCGGCATAGGAAGCCCCGATTGCCGCGCACACCGCACCGATTTCGTCCTCGGCCTGGAATGTCTTCACGCCGAATTCCTTCAGCCGGGAAAGCTCGTGGAGAATGTCGCTTGCTGGCGTGATGGGGTAGCTCCCCAGGAACAATTGCAGTCCGGCCTTCTTTGCCGCAGCCACAAGGCCTATGGCAGTCGCCGTATTCCCCATGATGTTCCGGTATCGTCCGGGGGGGAGGGTCGCCGGCCTGACCTCGTAACGGGTTGTGAAAATCTCGACTGTATCGCCGAAATTGTATCCCGCTTTCAATACCCGGAGATTGGCCTCTGCAACGATAGGATCTTTCTTTCCAAATTTTTCCTGGATAAATCTTATTGACTGATCGAGGGGCCTGTTGTACAGCCAGTACATCAACCCAAGGGCAAAGAAGTTCTTCGATTTGTCGATGAACTTGGTGGAAAGGTTCATGTCCGCAAGCACGTTTGCCGTCAGCTTGCTGATGTTCACCTTATGCACCTGATAGTTGTTCAGCGATCCATTCTCCAGAGGGTTGGAGGTGTATCCAGCCATTTTCAAGTTCTTTTCGATAAACGAGTCGGTGTTTACGATGATCGTTCCACCGGAGCGCAGCGTCTTGATATTCGTGATCAATCCTGCCGGGTTCATCGCGACGAGAACATCGCAGTTGTCTCCCGGGGTCAGAATGTCCGTACTCCCGAAATGTATCTGGAAGCCGCTGACGCCGTAGGTCGTGCCTGCCGGCGCTCTGATCTCAGCCGGAAAATCGGGCAATGTGCTGAGATCATTTCCGAGGACGGCTGTGGTGTTGGTGAATTGAGTTCCTGTCAACTGCATCCCGTCGCCGGAATCACCGACGAACCGGATGGTGACCTCATCCAATGTCTTGAGGGATTTTTGCATCTCTGCCATTATGGTTGTTCGTCCTGCTGTTTGCTGAGGGATCCCAGAGAAATAATACCCGCTTTGGGTTGAAAAAGCAAGCCCGCCGTATCTTCCCACACTGCGTCGACTTGGGCAGACTCGCCTTCCCGCTTGGGCAAAAAAAATCCCGCCATTGGCGGGATTTGTCTTACTCTTCGTTACTCTCGTACAACCCACACCTTGATTTTGGCAGCTACGCCCTGGGTGAGCTTGACAGGAACATCGTAAATACCGAGCGCTTTGATGGGTTCTTCAAGTTCGATCTGTCGTTTGTCCAGGTCGACCCCCTTCTCCTTCAGAGCCTCGGCGATCATCTGGCCGGTGACGGCGCCAAACACTTTTTCGTCTTCTCCGACTTTCATCTGCAATGTGATGGAGAATTTCTCCAGTTCCGAAGCCATTTTTTCGCCGGCTTTCAGCTCCTTGGTCGAACGAATGTCGGCCTGCTTCCGCTCTTCTGCGAGTGCACGCATGTTGCCGTCGTTTGCAGCAAAGGCAAAGTCACGCGGAATGAGATAATTTCTGGCATACCCGTCCTTGACGTCGATGACGTCACCGACGTTTCCAAGCTTCTCATGTTGCTTGCGAAGAATCACTTTCATGGTCTTGTCTTCCTCCCTTAGCGAATGCTGTCAGAAACAAACGGGAGGAGGGCAAGGTGGCGTGCCCGCTTTATCGCAAGCATCAGCTGGCGCTGAAACCTTGCAGATGTGCCCGTGATGCGCCGTGGGATGATTTTTCCCTGCTCATTGACGAACTTCTGCAGCACCTTCTCATCCTTGTAGTCGATGTAGATGGTTCCTGATTCAGTAAACCGGCAATTGCGTTTCTTGCGCGCGAGTTGTCCCTCACGGTCCCGCCTGCTCGTCCTGCGCTGTCCGTACGGCGTATTTGTGCGTTGTTGGGGCCTCATGCGGATTCTCCTTTCTCTGGCTGTCCCTCACTCACGGGGAGCGGTTCCGGGATGCTGAGCGGTGTTTCAGCCTGGACGGGTTGGTTGGCCAGTGCCTGTGCACGGGCTTTGAGCGCATTCTTGCTCAGGCGAATTGTGAGATAACGGAGGATGAGCTCGTCCAGCTGGTACGACCGCTCGAGAAGGGCAATCAGGGTTCCGGGGCCCGTGAATTCGATGTTGACGTAGAAGCCTGTGGTTTTCTTATTGATCGCGTAGGCGAGTCGTTTTCTTCCCCAGCGATTGATCGATTCGATTGTGCCGCCGTTCTTGGTGATCGTGTCCTGGACGCGCGCAACAGCCGCTTCTATTTGCGCATCGTCGAGGGACGCGTTCACAATGAACGTCGTCTCGTAGAGATGATTGATTGCATCCATGCTTTTTCTCCCTTTGGGCGTCAAAAGTATCAGCGCGGTGTGGCTGACGTTTATTGCGGCCCTTCAGTACTCACCAAGAGGTGAACGGAAGAGCAGGGGCCTCGTGAAAGCGGGGCTCGTCACAAGGTTCCCGGTGAAGCATTACTCATTGTATCGGCTCATCGTGCGATCGATTCCTTCAGTCACGAACCCGAGAGCCGCTTCTGCTGCACGGTTGATCATCGACCGTACCGTACTCTCTTCGTCTGGCCCGAAAGGAGACAGCACAAACTCCGCCATCGTACCTGGTTCCGGCAATTCGGTAAGGCCGATGCCACACCGAAGGCGGGCAAACGATTCAGTCTCCAGCGAGTGGATGATCGAACCGAGCCCGTTGTGTCCGCCATCGCTCCCGCTCGCACGTGCTCTCAACCGTCCCAACGGTATGGCAATGTCGTCGACAACAATCAGGATTTGGCCGACGCTTGAACCAAAATCATCAATCGCTTCGGAAACCGCGACGCCGGAATTGTTCATGTAGGTGAGCGGTTTGAGGAGAACCACGGATCCAGTGTTCTCCTTTTCAAACCGGCAGCTGACATACAATCCGCCGCCGCTGCGAAACCTCCCGCCGAACCGCCTGGCCAAGGCATCGACAACCAGAAACCCAGTATTGTGCCGTGTCCTCTCATATTCGGCGCCCGGATTGCCGAGGCCCACGACGATGAAGGGCTCTCCCACTCGACCTTCAGATCAATCCTTCTTCTTGCCTTCCCTTTTCTCCTCCGCTCCACCTGCGCTTTCGCCGCCCTCTTCACCCTCCTCGAGCTTTTTGCCTTTCGAGAGCACTTCGGGTTCAGCAATTGCTTCGGTGGGAGCCACAACCGACGTTTCTTCCACGACCGCGGGGGGTGGCACGACGCCGACGACAGCGCCTTCAAGGTTTTCCAGCACTGTCAGGTTCGGGAGAACAAGATCTCTCACGTGGATCGAGCGATTCATCTCAAGATCGGCAACGTTGATTTCAATCTTTTCTGGAATATCCTTCGGCAGACAGGAGACCCTGAGCCGGTGAATAATATGCTGAAGGTGGCCCCCATCCCGGACTCCCTTCGGGATTCCGCCCACGAGCACTACCGGCACCGCGAGCGTAAGTTTTTCATTCTCCCGAAGCCCCTGGAGATCGAAATGCACCGGCTTGTCGGTGACCGGATCGAACTGGACTTCACGAATGATGCATTTTCTCGAAACACCGTCCCCCGTCCGAAGATCGATGATGTGCGTCTTCGAGGTGA
>Ga0247727_10013339_pt1 | contig 13879 bp, 10 predicted proteins | sample WisWelCaveWW1625_FD_202498 | JGI IMG/M metagenome (GOLD analysis project Ga0247727, IMG submission 202498) | Biofilm microbial communities from Wishing Well Cave, Virginia, United States - WW16-25 | ecosystem: Environmental > Aquatic > Deep subsurface > Groundwater > Cave microbial mat | place... | reverse complement strand
ACGGTGAACGGCCCCGGTCCCTTGAGGACCTGGACGAGATCGGCGGCCTGCACCGCCGCGACCAGCGATGTGAAGGAGCCAGCGGCGACGGCTGTGTCGACCACATCCTTCGGCGGGGCCGCCGTCGTGACGGTGACGGCGGCGATCAGGGCGATGCCGGCGATCAAGGCGACGAACGCGTTGGCGCATCGAGTGCTCATGGCCACCCTCCTCGAGAGACGCGCCCTGATAGCACCGTGCGGGGCGGGCCCGGCATGACGGGGATCATAAAGGCGGCGATCGCCTAAACCCGGGGCCCGGGGCGCTTCACGACTCTCCCCCCGAGCATCACGAACGTGACACGCTCGAGATCGGCGATGTCGCGGAGCGGGTCGCCGGAGACCGCGACGAGGTCGGCGATCTTGCCGGCCTCGACCGTGCCGAGCCGGTCGTCCCAGCGCAGGCACTCGGCGGCGACGCGCGTGCCGGCCTGGATCGCCTGCATCGGCGTCATCCCGGCCTTCACGAGAGCGCGAAACTCGCCGAAGTTGACGGCGGGGTCGTAGCCGCCGAAATCCGACCCGACGGCGATCTTCACGCCCGCCCTGATCGCCATGCCGATGCGGCGGTAGAAGTCGTCGTGGTATTTCATGCTGAGCGCGACCATTTTCTCCATCTCGGGCGAGTCGGTGCCGTGCTCGATGTAGTAGTCGCCGACGTAGATGGTCGGCACCAGGTAGACGCCCTTCTCGGCCATCATCCGCGCCGCCTCCTCGTCGATGAAGGTGCCGTGCTCGATGCTGCGCACCCCGGCGCGGATCGACATCTTGATCGCCTCGGTGGCGTGAGCGTGCGCCATCACCGGGACGTTGCGGCGCCGCGCCTCGTCGACCGCCGCCTCGAGCTCGGCGGCGCTGAAGTGGACATCGGCCGGGTTGTCGCCGACGGTCATGAAGGCGCCGCTCACCAGCAGCTTGATCCAGTCGCTGCCGTACTTGATCTCCTCGCGCACCGCCTTGCGCATGGCGTCGGCGCCGTCGACCACGAGGCCGTCGGCGATGAGATGCTGCTCGGGGGACATGAAGTTGATGTCGCCGCCGCCCCCGGTGACCGAGATGTAGTGCGCCGCCCCGGCGATGCGCGGGCCGACGAACATCCCCTGCGCGAGCGCCCGCTTCAGATCCATGGGCGCGTAGAACGCATCGGCGTCGCCGGCGATGCGCAGCGTCGTCCAGCCGGCCGCGAGGTTCGCCTGCGCCGCCTTCAGCGCCGCCAGCGCCTTCCAGGCCGACGACCAGCGCAGGTTGTCGATCTGGTAGCCGTCGGAGGAGATGAGCGGGTGCGAGTGCAGGTCCATCAGCCCCGGCAGCACCGTCGCGCCGCCCAGGTCGATCACCTCGGCGTGCTTCGGGATGATTTCGCGCCCGCCGACCCTGACGATGCGATCGCCCTCGATGACGATCGCCACCGGGCCGCGCCGCGCCGTGTCGCTGCGGCCGTCGATGAGCGCCCCGCACAGGATGGCGCGCGGCGTCTTCGGGGGGACGGTCTCGGGGGCGAAGGCGCCGGAGAGCGGGCCGGCCGCGGTCGCCGCCGCCGGGCTCTTCGCGGCCGTCTCGGCGGCGGCGGCGAGCGGCGTCGGGGCCACGGCCAGGAGCGCCAGGGCGAAGAATGACAGAGCAAAGAGCGCGGCGAGGGTCGCGAAGCGGTGGCGCCTGGAACGTGGTGTCATCGACTCCCCCTTTGAATGGCGCCCATCTTAGCGCGGGGCGGGGTCGGGAATCGCGGATTCACCCCGATCCGGGTGGCGCCTTGCGCACCGGCAGCGCGCCTCCCGACAGCTTGCCGCGCAGCGTCTCCCCCTCGAGCAGCTCCTCGACGACGTACGGCGCCCCGTCGTGCGTGCCGGTGTCGTACACCACGAGGATGTTCGGGTGGTTCAACTGCCCGGTCGCCCGCGCCTCCTGCTCGAAGCGCCGCAGGCGCTCCGGGTCGGCGACGAACGAGGCCGGCAGCACCTTCACCGCCACCTCGCGCTGCAGCCGCGCGTCACGGGCGCGGTAGACCTCGCCCATCCCGCCGGCGCCGAGGGGGCCGAGGATCTCGTAGGGGCCGAGCCGGGTGCCGGGGGCGAGCGCCATGAAGGCGGGAGGATAGCGCGGTGTGGCCGCGGGGGTCCAGGGAGGGTCGGCGACAGGGAGGGTCGGCGAGAGTCGGGCGTCAGCGCGATGGTTTCATCGAGGCCCTGACCCATGGGAGCAGGTGCTCGAAGTCGCAGCGGTCGGCTTCGACAAGCCCGATGAGGAAGGCATGCGCTTCATCCGCGTCGATCGCGAGCCGCCACCCGTTGAGCCTGAGAAAGACATCGGCCGCGAAGAACGCAACCCGCTCGTTCCCGTCGATGAACGGGTGGTTCAGGATCAACGACTCGAACATCGCCGTCGCCATCTCTGCTACATCGCGATAGTGGCCGGTCCGTGGTCGATAGAGCGCACTTTCCAGCAGGCCGGGATCCCGCACGCCTGCCGGCCCGCCGAATCGCTCGATGAGGCAGGCGTGGATGGCCGGCACTTCGTCGACGGTCAGGAAGAGGTCCCGCCTACCTGGCAAGCAGCCGCCCGAGCCGTTCGTTCGCGGCGAGCGAGTCCTCGAGGTGGCGAAGAACATCGGGCCGCACACGCCGCCGGGTGACGTACTCGCGGATCGCCTCGGTCAGGATCCCCGAGATCGACTGGTGGGATTCCCGGGCGAGCGCTTTCAGCTCCTCCCAGGTGGATTCATCGACCTTCGAACCGACCTTGACGTGCGTCAGGCACGCGGGGGAGACACGCGGGGGGGGGCGCTGACGACCAGCCTCACCTGCCGGAGCCGCACCCGGTGGTTTCCGGTCACTGTTTCTTCCGGCTGTACTTCGTCTCCACGGCCATCGCCTCCTGCCCGTCCGGCGTGACGTTGTAGGCCGTCATCGTGAGATGGTCATCGTCGACGAGATCAAAGACGGTCTTCCAGCCCCACGGCGCGGTGTCCGGCGCGCCTTCGTATTCCCCCTTCACGACGAATCCCGTCGGCGTCGCTTCCCCTTCCGAGAACATGATTGCGTAGTTCATGTGAAAGTCGTCGACCCACGAGACTTGAAACCGCTTCGTCATCGCATTGAATGCGATCAGTTCCTCGCCATGCCGCGGCTTCCCCTGAATCGTGCCCGCATACTCGTGACGGATGAACCGTCCGTCGAGCAGCGGACGGATCCTGCCCGTGACCTTCGACTCGTCGCCGGGTTTCCCGGGCTCGAACCATGTGCGGCATGTGCCCTCCCAGGAACCCACCAGCGACTTCAGCAGTTCTTTCGGCATGACCTGCCCTCCTTTCCTGGCTGGAGTTCCGCTTTCGCGGAGTCTTCCGCCGGAGTCGCCGTTGGAAGCGCGAGCGCCGCGCACATCACCAAGAGAGCCAGTCCAACCATCCTCCTGCTCATGGTCCGTGCTTCCCGTTCGCTCGCGGGGCTCGGTGGTCCCGGCACGCAGCGCGGGCCGGCGGAACTCCTGCCGGCTCACAGGCGCGTGCAGGACCCCTCCATCACGGGTTGCCAATCGCGGCCGTCGCCGGAGGCCTCCATGCGCGCCACCGCGGCGTCGGTCACAGCAGGAGCAAGAGTATCAGGAGTATCGCCAGCGCCAATAGCAATCTTGTGCGCATCACAGGCCTCGACGCAGCGTGGATGACCAGGCGGAGGATATGGGCGGCGGGGGGCGGGGGAAGCGGCGAGTCGGTGAACGGGCGGTGGCGTCGCCGGATGGGCTCCGGCGGCCGCGGGGAGCAGGCGGCCCCGGCCTCCGCGCGCTACCGGACGAGCCGCCGCAGCCCCTCCGAGGCGGTGCGGCTGGCGACGATCTCGGTGCCGTTCTTGAGGCGGATCGTCAGGCGCCGCTGGTCGAACGGCCGCATGCGCTCGACGGCCTCGAGATTCACGAGAGCCGAGCGGTGCACCTGGCGGAACTGTTCCGGGTCGAGCCGCGCCGCCAGCTCGCCGAGGCTCATGTGCATCAGGTATACCCCGGCCGCGCTGTGCACCTCGATGAAGTCGCCGCGCGCCCGCACGTGCAGGATGCCCTCGACCGCGATCGGGACGATGCCGGCGCGCGTGCGCGCGAACAGCCGCCGCAGGGGCGTTCCGAACGCCGCGCGGGCGCGTTCGGGGGCCGGCTCCGCGGCGCCGTCGAGCCGCCGGCGGACGCGGGCGAGCATGGCGCGGAAGCGCTCGCGTCCGAACGGCTTGAGCAGGTAGTCGAGAGCGCCGATCTCGAACGCGGCCAGGGCGTAGCGGTCGAACGCCGTCGTGAAAACGATCTGCGGCGCGTGGCGGATCCGTCGCGCCACCTCCAGACCGGAGATCTCGGGCAATTGCACGTCGAGGAATACGAGATCCGGCTTCAGGGAGTCGATGAGGCGGATCGCCTCGGCGCCGTGCGCCGCCTCGCCGACGAGGTCGAGCCAGGCGACGCCTGCGGCATACTCGCGCAGGTTGTCGCGCGCGATGGGCTCGTCCTCGACGATCACCGCGCGCACGCGCCTCGCGCGCTGCGGCGCGCCCCCGTCATGGGGTGCGGCGCTCATGCCTCGTCTCCGGGCGCCGGCAGGTCGAGAAGCGCGCGCGTCCCGCCCGCCGGCAGCGGCGCGAGCGCGACTCGCGCTCCGTCACCGTAGAGCGCCCTCAGCCGCTCCTCGAGAAGTCGGAGCCCGATGCCGTGACCGGAGTTCGCCGGGCCCGCGCCCTGGCGCGCCGCTGTCGCGCCCTGGCTGGGCGCCGTGGCTCCCTGGCTGGGCGCCGTGGCTCCCTGGCTGGCGGCCGTGGCTCCCTGGCCGGCGGCCGTCGCGCCGGGGCCGTCGTCGGTGACCTCGATCCGCAGTCGGCCGTCGGCGCGGCGGGCGGCGATCGCCAGGATGCCCCCTTCGGCGCGCACCGCGATCGCGTGCCGGATGGCGTTCTCGACCAGCGTCTGCACCGCGAACGGCGGCACCGGAGTATCGAGGGCCTCGTCGTCCGCGGCGATCGACAGGCGCAGCCGCTCGCCGAGCCGCAGGCGCTCGAGGTCGACGTAGGTGCCGACGAACGCCATCTCCTCGCGCAGCAGCACCTCGTCGAGCGCCTCGCTCTGCACCCGGAGGCTGTAGCGCAGCAGGTCGCCGAGCCGCTCGAGCCCCGTCTCGGCGAGCCGCGGGTCGCGGCCGACCAGCCCGACGAGCGCGTGATAGGTATTCAGGATGAAATGCGGATTGAGCTGGCTGCGCAGCGCCGCCAGCTCGGCGCGCGCCCGCAGGGTCTCGGCGCGGGCGGCGCGCGCCGCCTCGTGGCGCGTCAGGGCGGCGTACTCGCGCGCCGACGCGAAGCCGACGAGGACGCCGAAGATCAGGATGTCGGTCAGGACCCGCCAAGGCAGCCCTGTCAGCGTCATCGCCAGGCTGAGCCGCCGGCCGATCCGGACGCCGTCCAGGGCTACCAACCCTATCCAGCCGGCGGTCGAGGCGAGGACGAATACGACGCCGGCCCCGGCGAGGGTCGCGACCGGGCGTGCCAGCGGGCCCTCGGTCCAGCGCAGTCGCCGGGGCAGACGGAGGACGGCGACGCCGAGCAGCATCTGCGGCAGCGTGGTGGCCAGCGCCCCCGGCACGGCCTGGCCGGCGCGGGCGCCCATGGCGAAGAAGGCGACCGCGGTGATCGCCAGGCAGGGAACCCAGGCCAGGACGTAGATCCACCAGCGGATCGCCGGCGCGAGCGGGGGGCGCGGGTGCCTGACCGGGTCCTCGGGGATCATCGGGCGGAGCATACGCCAGCGTCCGGCCGGCGTTCCAATCGGCCGGATCTCAATCGGCCGCGTGCCAAAGGAAACGTCCGATACGGTGGCCGTCCAGTTGCAGGCGGCTGCGCCGGCGGCGCACCGGGCCGTGAAACCCCTTGACAGGTGCGGATTACGGCGTATAGAGACGCCCAATCACCCAGGATTGATCCGCCCGGGCGGGCGGCGCGATTGCCCCGGGAGCCCCGGCCGGAATCGCCGCGCTGCCGGGCGAACGACAGTCGGGAGGAGGTCCATCAATGCGTCGCACTACGGGGAGAGCCCTCGTCATCCTGGCACTGCTGGCTTTCGCGTCCGCCGTGCCGTGGGCGCAGGCCGCCGCGCCGAAGGAGGGTCGCGCGGGCCTGCTGACCGGAACCCATTTCGATCTCGACACCCCGGGATCCCTCGTGACGGCGGTCGACAGCACCCTGCAGGTCGACGTCATGATCCACGCGACCCCCAGGTCGTTCGTGATGCCGGTCAGCCCGGTCCCGGGCACGGCGGAGGGGGCGGTGACCCGGCTCACGCTGTCCGGCCTGCTCCCCGCGACGGTTTATTACCGCTACACCGACGACTTCGGGCACGTCGACGTCGTCCAGACGGACGGGGAGGGGCGGCTCGCGTTCGACCTCGCCCTGTCGGCGCCGCGCCTGGTCATCCTGCAGCCGAATCCGAGCACCGTTCATCTCCGCGCCGACGGGACGGGCTGCCCGTTCATCGGCACCTGGGATCCCGCCACCCTGACATGTCTCATGCGGCGCGATGTCGCGCAGACGATCGAGATCGAGGACGACGGCCTGACCCTCGACGGCAACGGGTTCGCGATCGACGGCACGTCGGTGTTCGTCGGCAGCAGTGCCGTGCTCGTCGGCGCGCGCAGCGGCGTCACGGTGCGCAACCTGGTCATCGACGGCGCTTCGATCGGGGTCATCGCCTCGGGGACGAGCGACAGCAGGTTCGAGGACATCACGATGATCAACGCCGGCGGCGGCTTCCTGGAGCTCTTCCAGACCCCGGGCGCCGGCACCGGGCGCAACACCTTCCGGAACAACAGCGTGAGCGTGGTGTGCGACCCCTCGGACACCCCGTGCGGCTTCGGGTTCTCGGGCCTGTTCAACAACGAGGACACGATCACGGGCAACCTGTTCGCCGGCGCGCGGTTCGGGATCACGACGTCGCTGTCGGTGCTGCCGGTCATCAGCGGCAACACGGTGGAGCAGTGCGCCAGCGGCATCGCGGTGCTGGCGAGCCTGAGCGCCGCCACCGTCGAGGACAACACCGTCACCGGCGGCGAGACGGGCCTCGCCGTCACCGCCGCCGTCGGCTGCGAGGTCCGCGGCAACCTGATCGACGGCGCCACGGGCGAGGCCGCCCGGATCGCGTCGCGTGCCTGCGCGGTGACCGACAACACGTTCGCGAACGGCGTCGTCGGCCTGAACGTCGTCGGCCGGGAGAACACGATCGTCCACAACCGGTTCATCGCCAACGCCGTGCAGGCGCTGGTGGCGCCCGGGGCCACCGACACCCTCCTGAGCCAGCCGCCGCGCATCGGCGGCAATCACTGGAGCGACTTCGACGAGGCCGCCGAAGGGTGCGACGACCTGAATGGCGACGGCTACTGCGACGCCCCCTACGCGGTCAGCGACGGCGAGGACGCGCACCCCTGGGCGGCCGACCTCGGCTGGATGGACGTCACGCCGCCCGCGACCGGCATCGTGCTCGACGGGATCGCGGGCAACGCGGGATGGTTCCGGTCGGCGGTCGCGGCGACGCTCACGGGCGAGGACGAGGTTGGCGGCAGCGGCGTGCTGCGATCCGAGTACGGCTTCGACGGCGCCGCCTTCACGCCCGCCGACGGGCCGGTCGGCCTCACCGACCAGGGACCGATGACCTTCTTCTACCGTTCGGTCGACCGCGCCGGCAACGCCGAGACGGCCCTGAGCGTCGACCTCCTCATCGACAGCACGCCGCCGTCGGTCACGGCGACGCTCGACCCGCCCGCCAACGCGGACGGCTGGAACGGCGGGCCCGTCACGGTGGACTTCACCTGCGACGACGCGCATTCCGGCGTGGCCTCGTGCCCGCCGCCGCAGTCCTTCTCCGGCGAGGGCGCCGACCAGGGGATCGAGGCAACCGCGTTCGACGTCGCCGGCAACCCGGGGAGCGTGACGCCGGGCGTCAACATCGACATGACCCCCCCGGAGATCAGCTTCACCGGCGGCTGCGGCACGACCGCCGTGCTCAACCAGGCGCTGACGACCGACGTGGCGGTGGTCGACGACCTCTCGGGCGTCGCGGCGCAGTCGGTTCCGGACGGCCCCGCGACTCTCCCGACCGGGAGCGTCGGACCGCACTCGCTGCCCGCTGCGGCCCGCGACCATGCCGGCAATCCGGCCGCCGCCTCCTGCGACTACGGCGTGATCTACGACTTCCTCGGGGCCGGCGGCTTCATGGCGCCGGTCGATCCCCGCCCGGTCGTCAACATGGCGAAGGCCGGGAGCGCGATTCCGGTGAAGTGGCAGCTGCCGGACGGCCTCGGCGGATTCCTCTCGAGCCTCGCGGTGGTGACGTCGATCCAGGCCCGGCAGGTGTCGTGCTCCGCGTTCAACAACGCGCTGGCCGACCCGATCGAAACGACCGCGGCCGGCGAGTCGGGCCTGCATTTCGACCCCGAAAGCATGCAGTACGTCTACGTCTGGAAGACCACCCTTCTGATGACCGGCAGGTGCTTCGTCCTGTCCCTCGGCTTGAGCGACGGGCGCTCGTACCACGCCGACTTCCGGTTCAAGCGGTAGGCTGCGGGACAAAGGTCGCCGGCAGCGGCGCGGGCCCGGACGCGGGCGCGCCGCGCGGCGTTCACGGAGCGGCGGTCGGCGGCGAAGCGCCCGTCCCGTCGAGCCAGCCGTAGGCGTGCAGGAACCGCAGCAGGCGGGGGTCGCTCGCGCCGAGAGGCGGCAGCCACTCGCCGAGATATTCACGGCGCCACCACGCACCCTCGGGGTTGCCCGGCGGGGCGAACTCGTAGCGGTAGAACGCGGCGCGCACGTAGAGCGGCGGGTCGCCGGGGAACGGGTTCGGGCCGAGGAGCGCCAGCGTCCCCGCGTCGTTCTGCAGCAGCTTCCAGACCAGGTGCAGCGTCCAGGGGTAGCGCTCCGGGCGCGACATCGCGGCGAACCAGATCTGCCAGTCGAGGCGCGGCTGGAACGGGGCGATGACGCACGGCGGCCGCGTCGGCGTGCCCGGCTTGCACCAGAAGTCGTACTCCTTCCATTCGGTGCGCGCGGTCGGCGGATCGTCGCGCGTTCCCTCGAACACGATCTCGCGGCGCATCTCGCCGACGCTCCCGAAGGCGCCGTAGGTGTTCACCAGGTGCAGGCGGTCGAAGGAGGTGTTCATGATCTGCCGCGCCGAGAGCAGGTTCAGCATCGGGTTGAGGCTGAGGAGCGCGACGACGACGGCGTAGGCGGCGACCGGGATCAGGCGGGCGCGTGCCGGCCAGGGCGATGCGGCGAGCGCCGCGGTGGCCGTCGGAACTGCAGGCGCCCCGGCCGCCGCGCCGGCCACCGCCTCTCCCGCGGCGCGTTCGGCGCGGCGGGTCAGCCAGCGCGGCAGGAGGCGGCGCAGCAGGCCGTCGTCGAGCGTCGCGAGGATCGGGACGATCGTCAGGTAGTTCAGGAACGACAGGTTGCCGCTCGAGACCAGGATGCACTGGAAGATGAGCATCAGGACGCCGGCGACGCGGCGGGCGAGGCGCGGGCCGAAGACGAACCACGGCGCGACCAGTTCCACGAGGTGGTTGTAGAGCGCGCCGCCCTGGTGGAACCACAGCGGCATGAAGTGGTACGCGCGGCTCAGCGGGTTCGGGATCGGCTGGGTCTCGTAGTGGTGCACGAGGCAGGTGAGGTCGCGCCAGCAGGCGTCGCCGCGGATCTTGATGAGGCCGGCACCGAGCATGATGCGGAACGCGAGCCAGCGCATGAGGAGGATCGCCAGGAACGGCGGCGGCCGGCGCGGGAACGGGCGGCCGTCGAGGAGCGGGCACAGGAAGACGGCGAGGGCTCCGGTCTCGAGGAGCTGGATCTCCCAGCCGTAGCCGTACCAGTCCTGGCCGACCGACACGAACGAGAAGTACAGCGCCCACAGCGCCGCCATGATGACGGCGTTGGCGTAGCCGCACAGGACGACGAACGCGAGCGCGACGCCGGCCCAGGCGAGCGCGACGAGCGCCGGGTCGGAGACGTCGATCCAGAAGAGGCTCGGCAAGTGGAGGAATCCGGCCCACGGCGATCCGAGCTGGCCCGCGACCCTCTCGAGGTAGGCCCGCGCCGGCAGCAGGCCGTCGCGACCGACGAGCGGGACGATCTGGACCGCCGCCGACAGGAAGGCGAAGAGGTAGACGAAGCCGAGCAGGCGCAGGATGACGAAGCGGGTGAGCCAGTAGGACGAGCGCGCCGCGGCCACGCGCCGCATCATACCCGGAGGTGGCTCTCCGCGAAGCGCGCTTCGCGGCGCGGGGCCGGCCGACATGGCGCAGCGAAGTGCGGTTCGCATTCCACCCTCCAAAAGCGGCGCGGATCGCTGGCACCGGGATTGCCTATCCAGGCCCGGGACGATCGCGGCTCTGCGGGTTCGTCGCGGCGTCATGAGAGACCGGATGGCGGCGGCAGCCGGACCCGCGTGGCCACACCTCGTGGAGGAAGACGCACATGCACGATATGGATCGCAGGTACCTGGAGGCGGAGAGCGAGGCGTTCGAGTTCACCGCCGAGGGCGAGTTTTCGGGCGAGATCTTCGGCGAGGGTGAGATCAACGAGCTCGCGACCGAGCTGATGTCGGTGTCGAGCGAGGTCGAGCTGGACCACTTCCTGGGGGGCCTCATCAAGAAGGTGGGCGGGGCCGTCGGCAGGTTCGTGAAATCCCCGCTGGGACAGCAGCTCGGGGGGATGCTGAAGGGGGTCGCGAAGCAGGCGCTGCCGATGGTCGGTTCGGCCCTCGGCAACCTGGTCGTGCCGGGGGTCGGAGGGATGATCGGCGGCAAGCTGGCGTCGGCCGCGGGCTCGGCGCTCGGTCTCGAGCTGGAAGGGTTGAGCCAGGAGGACCGTGAGTTCGAGGTCGCCAAGCAGTTCGTCCGGCTCGCGAGCGACGCGACCAGGACGGCGCTGGCGGCGCCGCAGACGGCGAGCGCCTCGGCCGTCGCGCGGGACGCCATCGCCAAGGCGGCGCAGCGCTACGCCCCGGGGCTCCTCGGCTCGCCGTCCGGCCAGCCGAACGGCGGCCTCTCCGGTCGCTGGGTCCGGCGCGGCAGGAAGATCGTCCTCTATGGGGTCTGAGATCCGTGGAGCCGGGGAGGTACGCCCAGTGGCTGCTGGAGCAGGAGACGCGGGCGCTCCTCAGCCGGCTGGCGCGTGTCCGGCCGTTCGCGCTCCAGGAGACGCGGGTGCCCGCCGCCTCGCCGTCATATGCGGCCCAGGAGGCCATCGAGGCCTTCCTGGTCCGCGGGCGGCGGGAGCTGCGGGAGCAGGCGCGGCGGTTCCTGGCCTGGATCGCGTCCCCGGAGGGACATGCCGCGCCGCCGGATCGGGCACACCGGCGCTACGTGTTCCTCCGCCTCAGGTTCAACGCCGTCTTGTCGCAGTTCGACATCTTCAGCGAGGCGATGAGTCAGAGGAGCGTCTGCGAGACGGGGATCTGGCTCGCGGGGTTGGATGCGGTGGCGCGGGACGCGCTCGACCTGCCGGGATACCTGGTCCCGCCGCCGGTCATCTGCTATCTCGCGCGCGGTCCGGGCGGGGCCATCCGCCGGGCGCGCACGCGGCTTCCGGGCGGCGGCGAGAACCCGGTCGCGATGATCCGCCTGCCGCGCGAGCGGATGATCGGCTCCGGCCTGGCCTCCTCGCTGGTCCACGAGGTCGGGCATCAGGGCGCCGCCCTCCTGGGACTCGTCGAGAGCCTGCGCACGGCGATCGGGGAGGCGGCGCGGCGGCCGGGACGCGAGGGCTTCGCCTGGCGCACCTGGGGCCGCTGGCTCCCGGAGATCGTCGCCGACCTCTGGGCGATCGCGCGGGTCGGGATCGTCTCGACGCTCGGACTGATCGGTGTGGTGAGCCTGCCGCGGGCCTTCGTCTTCCGCGCCAACCTCGACGACCCGCACCCGATGCCGTGGATGCGGGTGCGGCTGAGCGCGGCGCTGGGGGAGGCCCTCTATCCCCATCCGCAGTGGGGGCGGGTGCTGGCGGTCTGGGACTCGTTCTACCCGAGACCGGGCCTCGACGCGGTCCACGCGGCGTTCCTCGACCTGCTCGAAGAGACGCTGCCGCGGCTGGTGGAGGTCCTGGTGCGGCACCGGCCGCCGCTCCTGCGCGGGCGCACGCTCGCGGAGGCGATGGGCACCGAGGGGCGGCAACCGGCCCGCCTCCTGGCGACCTTCAAGGGTTGGCGGGCGGCGCCGGTGCGGATGCGCGGCGCGCCCCCCGCGCTGGCGTTCGCCGTCATCGGGCAGGCGCGGGCCGACGGCATCCTCGGCCCGGAGGAGGAGGGGAAAATCCTGGCCGGGCTCCTGCGCTACTGGGCGCTCAAGTGCGCCCTGCGCGGCTCGGCGATCTGCGCCCGCAGCATGGAGATCGCGGGCGTGCCTGGTGTCGCGTGAGCGCATCCCGAGCATGAGTGCATCCCGAGCGTGGAAAGACCCTGAGTGTGAACGCATCTCGATGTGGAGGAAACCATGATGGACGAGAAGAGCGGTGAGAATCCCAAGGGCGATGCCCCCAGGAAGGGGGTCCGGGTGCAGGTCCAGGCCGGCGTGGGCACGGGCCAGCCGAGGACAGCGCTGCCGGTGACGCTGGAGCGCACGTCGCGGCCGTTCACGGAGGACGAGCTCCTCTGGCTCATGATCCAGAAGAGCACGGAGAATCTCTCCTTCGACAAGTACGTCGAATTCATCGACGGGGTCCTCTGCGAGGAGGGCGACGACACCGATCCCACGGTCGTGAGCGGAAAGAAGAAGGTGTCGAGCCTCAACCGCAGCCTGCCCTTCCCGGGGATCGACCCGTACCGGCTCCTCAAGGTGGCGACCGAGGCGTTCGTGATGGTCAACTGCGGCATCGCCCTGGACGATCTCGAGCCCCTCATCAAGAAGGCCAAGGCGCGCCTCGGTCACGACCCGGGCGACCGGATCAACGCCGAGTACGCCGACGACCTGTGCATGGCCGTCCTCGACGAGTACTTCGAGGAGGTCAAGGTCGGGGTCGGCAGCAACCGGACGGTCAAGGCGCTGCCGTACCTGGCGATCATCCGATCGAAGATCCCCGAGTATCCGGTGCAGCCGGATGTCAAGGACGACGACGTATTCCGCTGCTTCGGCATCCTGAAGCGGAAGCTCTCGTGCCCCTGCTACCTGGAGCTGATCTGGTCCTACTGGCACGAGGAGGGGATGCTCGCGCAGACCATGAACGCCGTCATGCACCGGTTCCAGAACCGCAGGGGGCCTGGCGACCTGGAGCCGCTCACGAACCTCGAGATCGACCCGCTGCGCCCCCTGGGCAACCTGCTCTGGGGACACGTGCAGGACGAGCTGCACCGGCTGAGCGTGATCCGCCGGGCGCACGAGTACGAGCACCACTACGGCTTCACCCTGCACGGGAAGGCGGTCACGCGCGTGCGGACGGCCGAGAGCCGGTCGAAGTTCATCGAGTCGTTCCACAATCTCCTCTACCGCTGCACCCACTTCTTCCGGGAGGACGACGACACGACCGTCATCGCGGACGGCTTCCCGGTCCTGAACGCCGTCAAGGAGACCCACTACCTGCTGGCGCAGGGCGCCCACAACCAGTTCGGGGACCTGCCCTCGACCGCTCGCCAGGAGATGCTGATCGAGATGTGGCTCCTGGCCCGCCCCGAGATGAGGGACTTCCTGGGCGGCCGCGTGATGGTGCCCTACCCGGAGGTCTGGATGGACCGCGTCGATGCCGTCAAGGCGCTGATGGGCTGGACCGACGTCAGCGTCGTCCATTTCCACGACCTCGCCGTCTTCGGCGAGCAGCTCCTGCTCGCGATCCGGTACGGGG
>Ga0247727_10013338_pt1 | contig 13879 bp, 8 predicted proteins | sample WisWelCaveWW1625_FD_202498 | JGI IMG/M metagenome (GOLD analysis project Ga0247727, IMG submission 202498) | Biofilm microbial communities from Wishing Well Cave, Virginia, United States - WW16-25 | ecosystem: Environmental > Aquatic > Deep subsurface > Groundwater > Cave microbial mat | place... | reverse complement strand
GCAAAAGTCGCTTCGGATGCAAGGAGCGTCCCGGCGAGGGTAGCGCAAACTGTCGAGTTTGCGCTGCTTCGGCAGGAGGCACATCAAGGAAACAGCGCAAACTCGACAGCATTAGTTTCTACACAAGTTGCGGAATATGTCATAATTGATTGTATGCAATTAACTTACCTGAACTAGAGCCGCGCTTGCAGCGGCGTTATGAAGAACTGACGCGACAACATATGAGCGCGACGAGTGATTTAGCGTCGGGGTTACGCGCGCTCCCGGAAACCACAGGCTCTTTTGCCGCAGCCCAGGCGGCGTGGCGCTTTTATCGCAATCCGCGTGTCAGCTTGCCGGCCTTGATGCAGCCCATCCTGGCGCACGCCCGTAGCGCCATTGAAACAGAGTGTCATCGTTACGTGCTGGCGGTCCACGACTGGTCGGCGCTGGGTTATGGGCAACACGCGAGCAAAACCGATCGCATCCCGCTCAATACGAAAAAACCGGCGGGCTACGAGTTGGCGGCAGGCCTCTTGCTCAGCGATCAAACCGGCGAACCGCTGGCGCCAGCCTATTTTGAGTTGGCCACGGCGGAAGGCGTCTTGAGTACGCGCAGCGACAAACGGCTGCCGGAGCGCGCGCATTTGGATGCCTTGACGCTCGCGCAAGCGCATGTGGAGCAACTGGGGCTGGGCAAACCCATCGTCCATATTGTGGACGCCGAAGGCGATTCGGTCGGGCACATGCGACGTTGGCACGCGAAGAAACAGCGTTTTCTCACGCGCGGCGATGACATTCGCCGGGTCTTGTGGAGGGGACAGGAATGCCAGGTCGCCACGATTCTGCCGCAGTTGGAAATGCGCTACGCCCGGGAGGTCGAGTACAAAGGACGCGCGGCGCAACAATACATCGCCGAAACCGAGGTGACGCTGCATCGCGCGGCGCGCGAACACCGCATGGTCAAAGGCCGCCACGTCCATCGCACGCGCAAAGGCAAGCCGCTCGACCTGCGGTTGGTGGTGAGCGAAATCCGCGACGAGCGCGGAGAGGTATTGGCGCAATGGTTGCTGTGGACGAATGTCTGGAGCGTGAGCGCGGCGACGATTGCGCTCTGGTATTACTGGCGCTGGACGATTGAAAGTTATTTCAAGTTGTTGAAACGTGCCGGGCAACATGTCGAGCAATGGCAACAGACCTGCGCCGCGGCCATCGCGCGCCGGTTGTTGGTGGCGGCGATGGCCTGCGTGGTGGTTTGGTCGTTGGCCCGCTCGCAGGCGCCCAAGGCGGCGGAAGCGCGGCAGTTGCTGGTCCGCTTGAGTGGCCGCCTGATGAAACGGGGCGTGGAGTTTACTGAACCTGCGTTGCTGGCCGGGCTGTGGGTGTTGCTGGCCATGCTGGATACACTGGAAGAGTACACGCCCGCACAACTGCGCCGACTGGCGGCGCAGTTCCTCCCCTTGCCGCCGGTTGAAAGTGGCTAATTTATTTGGCGCTAACTTGTTGTACAGCTTAGGCATCACAGTCTTTTACCACTTGTGTAGAAACTAATGCTAGACAGTCTGCGGTACTCCTGCTCTGCATTCTCCTGCTTTCATTCATTCCCGCGAACGCTCAAAACTGGCCCGCCTTCAGAGGCGCAAACGCCGCCGGCAACGGCGACGGCCAGAATCCACCAACCAGTTGGGACGCCGCGAAGAACACCAACATCGTCTGGAAGACCCCGATCCCAGGCTTGGCTCACGCCAGCCCGATTGTCTGGGGCAATAAACTTTTCGTCGTCACCGCTGTGAGCGCCGCGCCGCAGGGCAAATTCCGTCACGGCCTTTACGGCGACGTTGATTCCGATAAAGACCTGTCGAAGCATTCGTGGAAAGTCTACTGCCTCGACAAAAAGACCGGGAAGATTTTGTGGGAGCGCATCGCCAGTGAAGGTGTGCCGAAAGTCAAACGCCACATCAAATCCACTCACGCTTCGTCATCGCCCGCGACCGACGGCAGACACGTCGTGGCGTTCTTCGGCTCCGAAGGTCTGTTCTGTTACGACCTCGACGGCAAGCTCATCTGGAAGCAGGACCTGGGCGTGCTCGATGTGGGCTGGTTCTTCGATCCCGACTACCAGTGGGGAATGGCCAGTTCACCGATCGTCTACAAAGGCAATGTGATCGTCCAGTGCGACACGCAGAAGAATTCGTTCATCGCCGCATTCGACATCAAGACCGGCAAGCAGGTTTGGAAAACGCAGCGCGATGAAATACCGTCGTGGGGATCACCGGCAATCTTTGAAAACAGGAGCCGAGCGATGGTTGTGACCAACGCGACCAAACGAATTCGCGGCTACGATCCGGCGACCGGCAAAGAAGTCTTTGAACTCTCCGGCAATTCCGAAGTCACCGTCGGCACGCCCGTCACAGGCCACGACCTGGTCTTCGTCACCGCCGGCTATCCGCCGGTTCAACCGATCTACGCGATCAAACCGACAGCCACGGGCGACATCACGCTCGCCGAAGGGAAGGATTCCAACGACCACATCGCCTGGAGCAAGAAACGCGGCGGGACTTACATGCCCACGCCGATTGTTTATGGCGATTACCTCTACACCTGCTCGAACAACGGCGTGCTGACCTGTTACGACGCCAAGACCGGCGAGCGGATTTATCAACAACGCGTCGCGGGCCAGTCCAACGCATTCACGGCTTCGCCAATCGCCGCCGACGGCAAGCTCTATTTCGCGGGCGAAGACGGCGATGTCTTCGTGATCAAAGCCGGGCCGAAATACGAGTTGATCTCGACCAACCCGATGGGCGAAGTGATGATGGCGACGCCGGCGATTTCCGAAGGGATGATCTTTGTGCGCACAATCGGGCACGTTTATGGCATTGCTGATACGAGTGTGACGAAGCAGAAGGCGGCGAAGTAAAACACGGTTTAATCCAAATCTTGATCAGGAGAACACAAATCAATGAAACGACTCGCAATCAAACTTTCACTTTTATCATTCGTCTGTCTGTGGGCGCTGTTGGCAGCGCCAACTTCAAGCAGCAACGCCGCCAATTCGTCCAACTGGCCGCAATGGCGCGGCCCTGACGCGCAAGGCGTCTCGAACGAGAAGAACCTGCCCACCGAATGGAGCGAGACGAAGAACGTGCTCTGGAAAACGGCGCTCCCCGGTCGCGGGTTTTCGCAGCCGATCATCTGGGATAAACGGGTCTTCCTGACTACCGACATCGAAGGCGGCCCCGAACCCACGGGCTACAAACCACCGAAGCGGATGATGGGCGACACGGAGTTCACGCACCCCGACTGGTACGGCGTAGACAAGCTTCACACCTTCAAAACTCTCTGTCTCGACCGCGACACCGGCAAGATTTTATGGGAGCAAGTCTCTTACGAGGGTAAGGTCTATGATTACCGCCACAAACGCGGCAATTACGCCGCGCCGACGCCCGTCACCGACGGCAAATACGTCTGGACTTATTTTGGCTCGGAAGGCCTCTACTGTTACGACTTCAACGGCAAGCTGATCTGGAAGAAATCTCTGGGCAATGTCGGCACGATGGGAATGGGCGTGGGCACGTCGCCGGTGATGCACGAGAACCTGCTGATCCTGCTCTGCGACCAGGAGTTCGACGGCAAAGACTCATTCGTGACCGCGTTGGACAAAAAGACCGGCAAGGAAGTCTGGCGCGTCAAACGCCCGATCTCGGTAAGCTGGGCGACTCCGGTCATTGTCAAAACTCTGCAACGCGCGGAGCTGATCGTCAGCGGCAACGAGTTTCTGATCTCCTACGACCCGAAGACCGGCCAGGAATTGTGGCGAACCGGAGGTTTGAAGAGCCACGCCATCGCCACTCCGGTGGTCGGACACGGCCTGGTAATTCTCTCCTCAGGTTATCCGTCGAAGGTAATCACCGCCGTTAAGCTTGGCGGAGAAGGTAACCTGGATGGTACGGATAAAATAGCCTGGCGTTACAACAAAGGCACGGCTTACGTACCTTCGCCGATACTCTACGGGGATTACGTGTACCTGATGAGCGACGCAGGCATCCTGACCTGTTTGAACGCGAAGACGGGCGAAGTAATTTACGAAGGGGGGCGCGTGCCCGTGGCCACGAAGTTTTACGGCGCATCCCCGGTAGCGTTCGACGGCAAGATTCTGCTCACGAGCGACGACGGCGACACGTTCGTGATCAAAGCCGGGCCGAAGCATGAAGTGCTGGGGCAGAATTCGATTGGCGAGCCGAGCCGCACCTCGATTGCGATTGCCGATGGCAAGCTGTTTATTCGCGGCGAGAAGCATCTTTTCTGCATTGGCAACAAGGGATAACTCTAATAACCAACGAAGCATATGAAAATCACCCATCTCACCCGCGCATTGCTGTTTGCCATTTGTTTTGCTTGTTGCCTTACCTGCCTGGCTCAATCCCGCAACGAAACGTCAAACTGGCCGCAGTGGCGCGGCCCGCACGGCAGCGGAATCTCCGAAGAGAAGAACCTGCCGACGGAATGGAGCGCGGAGAAAAACATCGTCTGGAAGGCCGAGCTTCCCGGTCGCGGCCATTCATCGCCCATTGTCTGGGGCAACAGAATTTTTCTGACCGCAGCCATCGAGGGTGAAGTCGTCCCCGGGGCGAAAGCCGTGCATCACGTCAGAAGAGGCGAAACCTGGGTGCATCCGGACAGCGTCGCTGGTGACAGGAAGCACACGCTCGAGGTGCTATGCCTCGACCGCGATTCGGGAAAAATTCTCTGGGAGCGCACCGCCTACGAAGGCACGGTTCACGATGACCGCCACCGCAAAAACAGCTACGCCTCGCCCACGCCGCTAACCGACGGCAAATTCGTTTACGCGTTCTTCGAGGCCGAAGGGCTTTACTGTTACGACTTCGACGGACAACTGATCTGGAAGACCTCGCTCGGCAAGATCGCCAAGATGGGGATGGGGCCGGGCACGTCCCCGACGCTTCACGAAAATTTGCTCTTTCTGCAATGCGATCAGGAAGATGGCGGGCCGGACATCTCCTTCATCGCGGCGGTGGACAAACGCACCGGCAAAGAGGTCTGGCGCGTGAAGCGCAATCATCGGAAGACCCACGCCACGCCGCTGCTGGTCCGCTCGGGCAGCCGGGTCGAGTTGATTGCGAGCGGCGCCGAGAGCGTGATCTCTTACGATCCGGCGACCGGCAAAGAGTACTGGCGCTCGGACGGCGTCAAGGGCCACTCGATACCGAGCGCGGTCGCGGGACACGACATGGTTTTCGTCTCGGCAGGTTATCCCAACAAGCGCGCAATGGGGATAAAACTCGGAGGATCGGGTAACTTGACAGGCACTCCGAACGTAGTCTGGAGCTACGACAAAGGCACGGCTTATGTTACTTCGCCGATCTTGTACGGCGATTACGTCTACCTGGTGAGCGACAAAGGTATCTTGACCTGCATCGAAGCCAGGACCGGCGAGATCAAGTACGAAGGCGGGAGAGTTCCCGTGCCCGCCAGCTTCTCTGCATCCGCAGTAGCTTTCGATGGGAAAATCTTTCTGACGAGCGAAGACGGCGATACATTCGTCATCAAAGCAGGCCCCATGCACGAAGTGATCCGCACCAATTCTCTTGGGGAACCGACCCTTGCCTCGCCGGCGATTTCGCAGGGAAGGATCTTCATTCGCGGGGCCAAACATCTCTTTTGCATCGGCGAACCCGGCAAACAGCCAGAGAAAGTGGCCGCAGAGAAGAGCGGCAAATGAAGTGCCCGGCGCATATTCGTCCAAAATCGTCTTCGATGGAGGCAGGGTTATGAAGAAGCCTGTTCGCCGATTTGCGAGAATCTTTGCTGCGATGTTCGTTGTCGCTCTCGCCTTGAGCTGGAGCGTGAAGTCGCAGCGCGTTTCAACCGCCGAATATCCTCTGGGTCATGCTGCGCCGCCGGCAGAGAACGCCCCACAACCGGTCGTCTGGTACAAAATTGATGTGCAATTAAAACTCGACGGCCAACAGCATCCGAAACACCTGGAAGGCCGCGAGCAATTGATCTGGCTCAACGATTCGCCCGACACGATCAGCGACCTGCAACTCCACCTCTACCTCAACGCTTTCAAGAACGAGAAGAGCACGTTCTTCAAGGAATCGGGCGGGGAACTGCGCGGCGATAAATTCCAGCCGGGCCAGTGGGGATGGATTGATGTGAATGAGATGAGACTGGCCGGCGGCGAAGACCTGACTTCAAAGATCGAGTTCATTCATCCCGACGACGAGAACGCCGATGACCGGACGGTGATCCGCGCGCCTTTGAGCAAGCCCGTAAAGCCTGGCGAAAAGATTACGCTCGACATCAAGTTCACCGCGCAACTGCCTCGCGTTTTTGCGCGCACAGGTTACTGGGGGTCGTTCGCGCTGATCGCGCAGTGGTTCCCGAAGATCGGCGTGTGGGAGTCTGTGGGTGAACGACGCCGCACCCAGCCTGGGTGGAATTGTCACCAGTTTCACGCGACGACGGAGTTTTACGCCGATTACGGGAATTACGATGTGATGATGACTGTGCCTGCCGTGTACAAAGGCAAGATCGGCGCGACGGGCGTGATGAAGTCGGAACGCGTCAATCAGGATGGGCAGAACGGCACGGTGACCTACAACTTCGCGCAAGACAACGTGCACGACTTCGCCTGGACGGTTGACACGAAATACATCGTCGCCAAACGCTCCTTCAAAGCGGACGAGCAGGTCGCGCAAAGCGAAATTGACGAATGGTCACGGCGGTTGAACCTGCCCGCCGATCAGATCAAGCTCAAAGACATTGATGTCACGGTGGTGATTCAGAACGAGCACCGCGATCAGCTTGATCGTCATTTCAAAGCGGCGTTCAACGCGATCAAATACTTTGGCCTCTGGTACGGCAAATATCCTTACGACACGCTGACGGTGGTTGATCCTCCCTACAACGGCGGCGGCGCGAGCGGAATGGAGTATCCTACGTTCATCACCGCGGGCACGTCGTGGCGGGCGGGGCGCGATCAGAATCCCGAGGGCGTGATCGTTCACGAATTCGGCCACCAATTCTGGTACGGGCTGGTGGCCACGAACGAATTTGAAGAGTCGTGGCTGGACGAAGGCTTCAACACCTACTCGACGGCGAAGGTGTTGAAGACGGCTTATGGCCCAGATGTGATCCCCTTCGGTTTCGCCGGCATTGACTGGTTCTACTTTCCGCTTGAGCTTCCGCATCCTTACGAAGACCGCATCTTCACGTTGCAGGGCAAATTCAACGATCCGATCCTGACGCCGGCGTGGAAGTTTTACGACGATTTCAGTTACGGTTTGAATTCCTATCCGCGCACCGGATTGACGTTGAACACGCTCGAACGATATCTGGGCGAAGACGTGATGGCGCGGGTGATGCGCGAGTACCACCAGAAGTGGCGCTATCGTCACCCGACCTCGCAGGACTTCTTCGACACGGTCAATGCCGTCACGGGGCAGGATTTGACCTGGTTCTTCGATCAGTTCGTCAAAGGCGTGAACACGCTCGATTACGAGATCGCCGAAGTCAAAAGCGAACAGCCTGAGGTAAAGATCGGCGTTTACGACAAGGATGGGCAGAAGACGGAGGTCAAAGAACCTGAAGATGAAGACGAAGGCAAAGACAAGAATGCGCCTTACGAAAACGAAGTCGCAGTGCGCCGCGTAGGCGAAGCGTGGTTTCCCGTCGAGATGCTCTTCACTTTGAAAGACGGCAACAAGGTGACTGCCAAGCCCGTTGCCGTGCGCGAGGGCGTGGTCGAGTATCAGCTCACGAACAGCAAGGACGGCAAGCAATGGACCGAAAGTTGGGCGATCAAAGACCGCTGGAAGAGGTTCAAATTCACGACCGGATCAAAACTCGTTACGGCGCAGCTCGACCCCGAACAAAAGATCGTGCTCGACGCCAATCTGACCAACAACAGCAAGACCAAAGCTACAGGCGTTGGCGGCGCCGTGCGCTGGTCTTCGGGCGCGATGTATTGGGCGCAATTGATTCTGCAAGCGTTCAGCTTTTTGAGCTAATGTCCGACAAACTTCAGTTTGTCGCTGGCTTGCGGAAAGATCCATTCAGAAAGCCAGCGACAAACTGAAGCTTGTCGGACATTTTAAGGAGAAGCAACAATGATCAGATCGCTCTTCGTTGGCATCGCGCAAGCGAGCAGAAGCTGGAAGATGATCTTGTTCTTGCTCGCGGCAAACATTCTGTTCTCGCTTCCAATCGTCGTTCCGATCTTCCTGCTGATTGTGCAAACGAGCGGCGGGACGCTTGCCGCCGACAGGATGCTTGCCGACAAGCTCGACGCGCTCTGGCTGATAGACCTCTTCAACCATCAGTTTCCGGGCGCGGCGCTCGAAACCGTCGCTACGCAGGTTGGGTTTTTGCTGATCGCGATGGGGGTGAGTTATCTGCTGCTCAACACGCTTTTTGCCGGGGGCATCATCGGCGTCTTCAATTCGGAAGACGGGCGATTCAATATGCGCACGTTCTGGGCCGCAGCCGGTGCCTGGTTCTGGCGGTTCTTCCGGCTGATGCTGATTTCGCTGGTCTTTTACGGTCTCGCTTACGGAATCTATTGGTTGCTGCGATGGCCGATTGACAACGCCGCTGAGCAGGCGAGCGCGTTTGAATCGGTGGTCTACCAGCGATGGGCGGCGATGGCGGTGCTGGTGCTGCTTTTCGCGCTGGTCAATATGATCTTCGATTACGCGAAGATCGGCGCGGTCGTCAACGACAGACGTGGGATGTGGCGCGAAACATTCAGGGCTATTCGTTTCGCGTTCAGGAATTTCTTCAAAACGTTCGGGCTGTACCTGATCGTGGCAACCATCGGGTTGGTCGTGTTTCTAGGGTTGAACTGGCTGCGATGGTCGGTGAACCAGTCTTCGGTCATGGCGGTGTTGCTGGCGATCTTGCTCGGCCAGATCACGATCGCTGGTCGGATGTGGACGAGGCTGGTGTTTTACGCGGCTGAGATGGATTTGTACAAGAGATTGGCTCCGGCTCCTGCGGCAATGAGCGAGCCAGTCGCAAGCGAGCCTCAGATCGAATTTGCGAAGGCCGAGATGCCGGAGATACAAGCGAACTGAAATATGAACCTCGAAAAGATTCGTGAATATTGCCTTTCGCTGCCGCACGCGACAGAAGAAGTTTTGTGGCAGAAGGACCTGGTCTTCAAAATCGGCGGCAAGATGTTTACGGTGATCGGGCTGGACGCCGGCCCGGCCAGCCAGTTCTCGTTCAAATGCACGCCGGAAGAGTTCGCCGAATTGACCGAACGCGACGGGGTTGTCCTTGCGCCTTACGCCGCTCGGTATCACTGGGTCGCCGTGCAGAAGCCGAACGCTCTCAAGCCTTCCGAGATCAAACGATTGATCAAAGACTCTTACGAGATGGTCAAGGCGAAGTTGCCGAAGAAATTCCGGGCGCAACTCGATTAGCCCCGCGCTCGTTTGGCCTCGGGCAGCAATCCGACCAGCCGCATCGCCCGCGCCGTCTCAGGGTTCCGCATAAACCAGCGCCAGACATTGCCGGTGCGCGCGTTTTCGGCGCTCAGCAGCGTGATGCCGACATCAATGCCGATGACGTCGAGGTTGACCCAACCGTCGTTCGGGTTGAAGGCGTCGGTGAAACCGTAGCGGCCGTAAATCTTGTCGCCGAACTTCTCCTTCATCTCGCGCAGCGCCGCCAGCGTGATCTCCGGCGCGAACATCAACGAGCCGCCCGCGGCGCAGGGAACTACCGTCCCGTCGAGCGGCCCCTGGCGCGGCGGCCCGCCCCAGGCCCTGTAACCTTTCGCCGTGTCCGACGCCGTGATGCCCCAGATGTTTTCGGTGTAGCCGGGAAATTCTTTTGCCAGATCGAGGCAGAAGGCCTTGTGCGCGCGCGTGGCGACGACCGAGTTCTCGAAGTAATCAACGTGCGGCGGCCGGGTCTCGCGGCGCCCGCGAAAATCGAACCAGGCGTGCGAGTATTGGTGAATGAACAGCGGCGCGCCGCTGCTCAGGAATTTGTGCGGGCCGTAAGTCACCCAGTCGCGGCTCCACGCGTACCAGGCTTCGGGCTTGATGGGATGCGTCGGCGAGCCGATGCCCAGCAAGTAGATGATGGCGTTCTCGCTGTACTTGTCCCAGCGGTGCTTGATGAACCCGCTCTCTTCGCGCAACCCGTGCGAGAGGATGTGCGGGTGCGGGTCGCCGTTGAGCATCCACTGGAAATCCACGCGCTCGTAAATCTTCGTCGCCAACCGTGCGATCTCCCGGTCGTCGCGGAAATACTGCCGCGCCGTCAACACGCCGCCGAGCAGCAGCGCCGTGTCAATCGAAGAGACCTCGCTCTTCCACATCCGCTCGCCGGTCCGCCAATGCATCCAGTGCCAGAACCAGCCGTGGTAGTGATACGCGCGGTCGGCGAAGAACTTCAATGCGGCGCGCACCCGCTCGCGCGCCTCGCGCGGATTGATCCACCGGCGCTCGGCTGCGATGCACAACGCGGTCAGAGAGAATCCCGTGGCGGCAATGCTCGCCACGTTGCGATGATTCGCGTCGTGCGGCGAACCGTCGGTGCGCGCGCGGTCGAGCACCAGCCCCGTGCTCGGGTCGGATTGTTCGAGGAAGTAGGCGAACGAGCGGCGCGAGAGGTCTTCGAGGAAGGCCTCGTCGCTCGCCGTGAGCCGGGCTGTTGACCTTGCGCTCACGCTTTGCGTGGCCGCTGAGGGAACAGCTACGGCCACCAGACAGAGCATCAGCGTAATCGCCCACGCCAACCGGTTGTTATTTTCCGGCCCCTTCACTGAAGCCTCAACTGCGTTTCCACCTGTGCAATTGGTTATGAGAGTTAGCGGGAGAGAGTACGGAACAAACGGAAATAACGGAACAAACGGAAGCTCTCAAAACCCAATTGCACAGGTCGCTGCGTTTTAGAAAACCACCTTCAACGCGAACTGAATCTGCCGCGCCGGGAAGGTGCTGCTGATCCGCCCGAAGGCTGCGGCGGAGCGGTCAGAGTTCGCCGCGCGGAAGTTGGTCTGGTTGAGCAGGTTGAAGAACTCGGCCCGGAACTCTACCCGCGTCACTTCGTTGATCGGCAGCGGGACGCTCTTTTGCAGTCCCAGGTCGAGTTGATAAAACGCATGACTTCGTCCGATGTTGCGACCGGCTGTGCCGAAGGGCCGGCTCGGATCGGCGCCGCCCGGCTGCGTCGGATCGGTCGGCGCAAAGACCGTCGCGCGGTTGAAGTAGTTGTCAATCGTCCGCTGATCTTTGGGCGTGTAGATGCTGCCGTAGATGTTCGGACGGAAGCTCACGCCGCCCTGCCACGGCGCCAGCGCTGCCGTCACCTGATAGGCTGCCGGGATCGAGAAGTAACGCAGGTTGATCACCTGGCCGCTGGTCAACTGGTTGATCGCGCTGAGGCCCCAGCCGCCGGCAATCAAATCCAACGCCGCCGGCAGGTCGTTGCCCCACCTGCGTCCTTTGCCGATGGGCGCTTCCCAGACCACGCTCGTCGTGTTGTTGAACGGTTGATCGTAGGCCGACAGTCCGCGTTCAGCGCGCAGGTTGCGGAAGTTCTGCGGGTTGGCCGAATTGCCGTTCGGGTCTTCGAGCGCCTGCGAGACGTTGTCAATCGCCTTCGACCAGGTGAACGAGTTGAGCACATACAAGCCGCGATTCATCCGCCGCTCGAACTTGACCTGCAAGCCGTGATAGTTCGAGATGCCGACCGGAAAGCCTGTCGAGATCGCTGAGAAGGTCGAGATCGGGCGGCGCGCTTGCAGCGAAGCGTTCTCGCCCGGATTGTTCGGGCGCGCCTGATTGATGTCGGCAAACAGCAACAGCTTCAGGCTGTGATTGCCGACGTAGGCCACGTCAATCAGCATATTCGGCGTAAGCTGCCGCTGCGCCGAGAGGAACCAGGTTTGCACGTAGCCCGTCCGCGTGTCTTTGATCAGGTGGAAGACCGTCGAGATCAGCGGATTGAACGTGGACGGCGCGGTCAGACCTGAGGGATAGCCCGCCTGCGTCGGGATGAAACCGGCGGAGGTTGGCGTCTGCTCGACCACCGCCAGCACCACGTGTGGGCCGTTGATCGCGATCAGATTCGCGCCGCCCGAACGGTTGAAGTGAATGTAGCTGACGCCATAACCGCCGCGCGCCACCGTCTTCGGCGTGAGCTGATAGGCGAAGCCAAAGCGCGGCGCAAAGTTGTTGCGGTCAGGATTCACCAGCGCGCGGTCGGCAACCGAACCGTCTTTGGCTGCGATGAGCGTGTTGGTCTGCGGATCGAAGTTGGTCAGCCGATTCTCCGCCTCCCACTGCGGCGTCGCGTACTCGTAGCGCAGGCCGAGATTGAGCGTCAGCTTCGGACTGACCTTGAAATCATCCTGCAGGTAGAGGAAATGCATGCGCTGACGAATCTGCGCGATGAAGGGCGTGACCAGCGCATACTGGCTGCGCGCGCCGAAGAAGAAGTCGGCCAGGTTGTAGCGCGAGTCGGTGGTCGTCACGCCCGCCGGACGGCTGAACGAGCCGGTGTAGCTGTCGCGGCCGTAAAGCGGATTGACGTCGTTCACTTCGGTGTTGACGCGCTGGTATTCATAGCCCGTCTTCAGGCTGTGACGTCCCATGATCCACGAATAGTTGACGCGGGGATTGGTGAGGAACGGATGCTGCCACTGCGGATTGGTCGCCTGGCGTCCGAGGTTGGTGTAACCGCCGATCAGTTGCGCGGTCAGACCGCCGGTCAGGTTGCGGGTTTCGGGCAGCCCGGTGATGCCGTAAACCTCGCGCATGCTCGGCCCGCCGATCTGCGGCGGCTCTTTGCCGGCGCGTGTGCGCGAGATGCCCATCCGGAATTCAAGCAGCGAAGTCGAACTCACGGCGTAAGTCACGCCCCCGCCGATCTGCTGATTGAGCACGCGCACAAAGCCGTTGCTGTCGCCGCCCGACTGGCCCGGAATGGCCGGCGCTTCAAAGTTATTCGACTTGCGGTGGCTGACGCGGACAAAGGCGCTGATCTTCTCGTTGAAGCGGTGATCAATCTTAGCGTCGCCCTTGTCGTTGTAAAAGCGGTTGCCCCCCAGCCGGGTGAAGTTGTTGGCCGTGCCCGCCAGATTGGGCGCGGGCAGATCGGCCAGCACCCGCTGCGCAAAGGGCGTCAGCGGAACCGTGTCGGTCGCGGCATACGAAGTCCCGGTCAACGGATTGCGCACCGCTATGCCCAAGCGCCCGGCGCGGAGGTCGAGCGTTGGGATGGTGGCGAAGCGTAGTTCACTCGAAATTTCGCGGAAGCCTTCGTAATCGGTGAAGAAGAAAGTGCGATCCTTGATGATCGGGCCGCCGAAGGTGAAGCCGAACTGGTTGCGCAGCAGCGTCGGCTTGAGCGCATTGGTGCGGTTGGCGAAGAAACCGCGCGCGTTCAGCACGGTGTTGCGATGAAACTCCCAGGCCGCGCCATGAAACTGGTTCGTGCCGCTGCGCAAGCTGGCATTGATCGTCGCGCCGCCGCTGCGTCCGAACTCGGCGCTGTAGTTGTTGGTCTCGACTTTGAATTCGGCCACGGCGTCGGGCGACAGTTGCACGACCTGGCTGGAAAAGCCCTGGTTGCTGGTGCCGTAGGCGTTGTTGTCCACGCCGTCGAGCAGGAAGTTGTTGTAAGTGCCGCGCAGCCCGTTGACGTTGAAGGTCGCGTCGCGTTTGCTGGCGATGTTGTTCTGATTCATGTTCGATTCGCGCACGCCCGGCACGAGCAGCGCGAGGTCGGCGTAAGAGCGTCCGTTGAGCGGCAGGTTGACGATCTGCTGGCGATTGATGACCTGGCCGCGCACGCTCGATTCGGTTTCGAGCAGTTGCGCCGCGTCGGTGATCGTGACGGTCTCAGTCACCGCGCC
>Ga0247727_10013337_pt1 | contig 13882 bp, 10 predicted proteins | sample WisWelCaveWW1625_FD_202498 | JGI IMG/M metagenome (GOLD analysis project Ga0247727, IMG submission 202498) | Biofilm microbial communities from Wishing Well Cave, Virginia, United States - WW16-25 | ecosystem: Environmental > Aquatic > Deep subsurface > Groundwater > Cave microbial mat | place... | reverse complement strand
CGGCCATGGTATCATCGCTGAAATTTTTATGAACGGCTTTCTTGCCTCTTTGACCAAAGCTCTTGCGCCGCTCCGAATTCTCCATTAGCGAACGAATTCCTTCGGCAAGGGCTTGCGGGGAATTCGGCTCAACGAGCAAACCACCGCCGGTCGCTTCGATGATTTCCGGAAATGCGCCGTGACGAGGCTGAACGACCGGCACACCATTCGCGAGCGCCTCGAGAATCGACAATCCCTTCGGTTCTTTATAGGTCGTAGGCACGGAGAAAACGTCCAAGCTTTTGATGAACTCTATTTTTTGTTGGCGATCGACTTCGCCGGCGTATTCAAAGAGTTCTTGTAGGCCGGTCGATTTGACTTTGTTCTTGATTTCTTCAAAGTATCGTCGATCTCTTTCCCCAAGATAACCCGCGACTTTCAACTTCAGTGCGCTGGGTCCGACTGTCTTGACTAGTCGTCCGACAGCTTCAATTAAAATATGCAGCCCTTTTTCCGGACAAATACGCGCAAGATATCCGATCACAAACGGATTATGATCTCCCGCTCTCGCAGGCGTTTCGCCATGGCCACGCAGATTGATGCCCAGCTTCACAACATGAACTTTTTTCCGCGGTGCGTGGATATACTCGGCCATGAAATCAGCATAGTACTCGCTCATTACGACAAACCCATCTATATCCTGTGCGCGGCTGCGCAGGAGTTGCAGCGCCTGAGCTTTGTAGGGCTCGATGAGATCATTCAGAAAAATATCCTCGCCTTGCATGGCGCACAACACCGGTACACCCAACTCTTTTTTTATTTCCTTAGCCATGCCGACGAACATCGAGTTCGTCAGTTGCACAATCTCGGGCTTGTAGTCGTTCTTTAACCAGTGAATTAGTTTAGCCAATTCCTTGCGTTGATGGCCGTGCTCGCCTTGCAATACGGACACGGTCAGCGAGCCGAGGTCTTTGGCATTGGTCGATGCGCTGAAACGGGATGCCCAATTCAGCAAGCGGGAATTGTTCAAAAGTTTGTCGACCACCCACGGCGTGCGACGAAACAGCGCAAGCTTCTCTTCCAGATAAACGTTGATGCCGCCATAAAATATTCTCTTGACGCTGACGCTCGGCTCGTCGGTGCGAATGGGCGTGTAGGTGGGGACGAGGGCAACCTCGTGTCCCTTGCGGATGAGCGCCGCAGCAAGGGTGTTATCATGGATGCAACTGCCGCAGTACATTCCACCGGCGCCGGCCGCGATGTAAGCGATCTTCATGCAATCACCGTCACTTCCTGGTCGCTCCTGATAACGCCGTGGTGACACCGAGGCCGATATAAACACATCCAGCGATATAGCGCTGCGCCCGCAAGAAACGCAGGTTGCCTCGCAGCCACTGTCCGAGGCTTCCGGAAAGCACAGCGAATAAACCGTCGCTCGTAATACTCATGATGATGAACACCAGTCCCAGGAAAAGAATTTGCGTGGTGACGCTACCGCGGTGGACATCGACAAACTGCGGAAGAAATGCGAAAAAGAAAAGCGCGGTTTTCGGGTTGAGGAGATTGACGACTATTCCCTCATAGAAAATGCGTGAGAGTTTTTTGTTTTTCTTCACTTCTTGCGGTTGTAGCTCCTCTCGCACGATGAGCTCCCGCAGCCCGAGGTAGATCAAGTATGCTGCGCCGGCGTATTTCACGAGATTGAATGCGAGGGCCGACGAGACGAGTAGAGCGGAGATGCCAAACGCCGCTGCTGCGATGTGAAAGAGAGTACCGGCAGCAATGCCGAGCACCGAAATAATTCCAGCCATTCGGCCCTGATCAATGCTCCGCGTAACGATATAAAGCACTGCCGGGCCGGGGGTGATCAAAAGCACCGAAGCCGCAATCATGAACATGGTCAGGGTAGAAAGATCAGGCATTAAATTCTCCGAGCTTTAGAATTAATACGGCAGCCGTCAGTTTTCAAAACAAGCTCATTTCCAGATGTTCAAGCATGCAGTGATGATCAGCGCATTGGTGAAATCAATAAAAAATGCCCCGACCATCGGCACGACCAAAAACGCGCGAGGGGCCGGGCCGTAGCGTTCAACCAACGTCTCCATGTTCGCCATGGCGTTCGCAGTCGTTCCCAACATAAAGCCGCAGAAGCCGCTGCTGGTGACGGCTGAATCATAGTCGCGTCCCATCAACTGAAAGATCGGCCAGAAGCAGGCTGTTGCGATGAGGATGACTTGCGCTATCAGAATCGCCAACAGCGGCAAGGCTAAGCCCGCCAGCTCCCAGAGTTTCAACGTCATAAGCGCCATGACGATGAACAGCGAAAGCGCTACGCCGCCGATGTCGTCGATGGTTCGCTGTGAGAAGCCGAACATTTTGGTCAAGTCATCGAGATTCCTCAACACCGCCGCAACGAGCATCGCGCCGATGTAGGCGGGAAGCGTGACGCCGATGGCCGCAAACCACTGGCTCACCCACGAGCCGATCCACATGGCGACGAGGATTGCGACGGCGCTTTTGAGAAGCGCGTAAGATTCTTTATCCTCTCCGGCGGGCGCTGTGCTCGGCATCTCCTGCATGCGGTCTTCGACGATGTTTGCCGCAACCGGAACTTCCGCCAGCGTTGGAGTTGTTCGCGCTTTTTTTAATCGATAGCGCTCGATCAAATGTGTGCCGATCGGGCCGCCGATCAACCCACCCGAAATGATGCCGACCATGGCCGCGGCGATGGCCACCGATGCGGCGCCTTGGACTCCCGCTTGCTCAAAGAGCGGCGCAAAAGCAAGTCCGGTGGCTGGGCCGCCGGTGAGAGTGACCGATCCGCTCAAGACGCCGAAGAGAGGATGCACACCGACTAAACCGGCGACCAAAACTCCCACGACGTTTTGCATGACGGCAAAGACCGTCGCGATGACAAAGAAAATGATTACCTGAAGCCCGCCGACTTTCAACAACGAAAAACTTGCGCCAAAACCGATCGTTGTGAAAAAGGCGATCATGAGAGGGCTTTGCAGGGAAGTGTCGAATTGAAAGAGTGTCACCCCCGAGCGCCGAATGATCGTGATGATCACGGCGATCAACAGGCCGCCGATGACGGGCGCCGGGATATTGTAGCGCGATAGCGGGGGAATGACGCGGCGAATACCGTAGCCGATGAACAGGACGATGCCGCCGAAAGCGACGGTATTGACAAAATTCAAATTCAGCATTCGGTTGGCGGGCTAATGTGATTTTTGCTGAGCATTAAAAATCTTGTTGACGATCTTCCATTCGCCGTCGACTTTGAGCAACGACATATAGTCGGTGAGAAGCGCGTTGGGATAATCGAGAATAATCTTCGCGACAGCGGTGTTGCCGGTGATATCAATGCTGGCAATGGAGCGTTTGCGCTGCGCCTCGTCATCCGCCGGTTTGCCGCTGGCGCCGGAAATGTAAGACGCGCTGGTGCGCTGGGTGAATTTTCCGTCGCGAATCCAAAACAGCTTGGCCTCGGGGTGAAAAGCCATTTTGAAATAGGCGCTGTCACCGGTGGCGTGGCCTTTAAGATAATTTTCCAGAGGGATGCGCACCGCGGCTTCTTCTGGGTTTTGCGCTAATGCTGGCACGCATGCCATGAAGACCAAATTCAACATCGTTGCGGATAATAAAATGAGCCTTTTCATGCCTTTCTCCTAAAGATTCATAGATTATACTGCTCAAGTCTATTCATAACTTCTGTGGAGAGCGAATCGACAAACTTAGCATGCTCTGGCCAAAGTAAATACCGCTATAAACGACATATCATCGGAGTCAATCTTACCTGCTAATCTAAACAAAAGCTGCTGCACACTGGGTAAATCTAAGGATTGAGAATCTTTATCAAAATATCAGCTAATCACGAAGCTGTCCCTCTTAATTGATTGCTTGACAAACTCATCGATGTCCTTTATTCCTGAGCGCAAGAAATCCAAAAAATTAACACCTTTGTATTTGCAAGTTTGGCAAATACTAAGAAGTATTAGATATTCACGAATTCCGCGCTCATTACTTGTTCCACCAATTACCTTTCGCAATTTTGCAAATGCCTTAATTGCGTGTTCTGCGTTGTTGTTATTCCATGTGACACCATCATGATCAAGGAATGTAAAAAGCTTTTCTTGGTTTTTCTCGAATCTCTTTTGGTATTTGATCGCAATTTCCGTCTTGTATTCACGGTTCAGTAAGTTTTTAAAAAACCGTTGTGCCTCGCGCTTGTGTTTGCTTAAGAAATACTTCTTTAATCCAAAACGGTCAATAGTTTCAATCATGGGTTTTAGAAGTGCTGCAAACTCATGCATCAACTGATTCATTTCTTCATTAAATGGTTGCTTAAAATGATCTTCGTTTAAGTCACGAAATGAAGCTCCCCGACGCAAGCGTCGGGGTATCAAGTGGTGTATTGTCTATTGTAAACGACGCAAGCGTCGGGGAATTGAACCCGAACAAGATTAAATGGATCAGACATTTTTGTTGCGGGCAATTAATGGAATCGTATGCGGCATAGAAATCTGAAATTAAGACCCCCTTAAAGTCACTGAAGTATGCATTAAGAATTTCTGCTTCTCGTGTTTCAGAAAAGGCGTAAATCACTTCTTCCATGCTCGTAAATACCCACACAAATGCCTCTTTCCCTTTTACATTTACTTTAGTTTCGTCAGCATGAATAAGCTTCCCATTCACCAATTTCCGTCTGATAGCTTCATATGTCTCTAGATAAGACTCACTGCACCGATTCTTGAGACGATTGACAACTGATTGATGTATTTGATATCCAAATAACTTATTTATACTTCTTGCAATCCCTATCTGAGGAATTTGCAGATCGACAAGATGATAAATGACGTAAGCAAGCATCCCTGGACCATGGCGATGTCTTGTCCAATTCTGTTCATCTGAAGCAAAGGAAGAGTTGCAGTTAATGCATTTGTAATGAACAATTAGGTGCTTTACAACCCATCTTTTAACAGCACTAAAACTAAACTTTAAGTCATAAAAAATTTTGCGATGCTTGCCATTGTAGCGAATTTTTGTCGAATGACATTTGGGACACTGCAGGGGATGTGATGCCTCAATAATTTTATTTATTCGAAGAGTTGCGTTTCGCTTTCTACTCTTTCGACTAGCAATACTTCTTAAAAGTGGATTTGACCTGATGTATATTCTATTACGCTGATAGTCCCAATATGCACATTTATTTATATAATCGAGCTCTGAGAGCGAGAATTTTGGTTCACCCCATCTGTAAAAGGGTTCACGTCTCAGGGTGTTAGTGTTGAGAACTTCTGATTCAGCTGCTGCTTTGTTTAAATAATTTCCCTGGTTTTTTATCTGGATGGCCGTCTTTGTGACTCTCTCCAAAGCCTCGCAATCTTCCATGTTATAGGTGATTAATTTTTCTTTAAGCGTTTTGCTTTGTGTTTCTTCCCATTTGTATCTCCAAAGTAAGCTCATGTTTCCAGAAATTTCATCATCTGACCAGGAAAACCCAAGAAAACGGGCAATATCCTTAAGACTATTCGAAACTGTTGGAAAATAGATTCGACCGTAAATAACCGCTATCAGATTTTGAGCATCTGCTGTCAATTGGTCTAATATCTTTATTTCAATTTGCGCCGCATAACGCTCTTTCATCCGGCTCAGAAATTTGGTCTCATAACTTCCGTAGTGAATAAGTTGGGGATTATCGATACTAGCAAGTGTTTGTAGACAGTCACTCCACATCTGCTTCTCTTGCTTGATGTCATTTGCCCAAAATGAGTGCTGAACAAAAGAACCATCCTTGTTGACGATCTTTACCCCAATCAAATAATAGAAATCTTGGTCTGGTATTCCTTCCACGTCCAAATACACAGTGGTGCCTGTCATACTTATTTCTGGAGCTTTCGTGATATAGATTTTATCCTCCCGGATCGCAAGTGCCTTAAGGGAATTCTGGTACTTGACTTTTGAGTTATCTCGCAAGTACGGTTTTCTTGGTCGGAAAGTATAAGAAAGCTGAGTAACTGTAAAGATGCCTTTTCTATGATACTTCAGCCTTTCATTCTTACTCATGTTGTAAAGAAGACTCAATTCATCTTTTTCAACTGCCTTTTCGCGACAACTGGATCGAAACTCGCATTCAGCGCAATGCTTGTTCAAAATGAGTTCTGGCGGTGATTCATTGGCTATTAGTTTAACTGCTTTTTCAAAAAGCGCGCGAGCTGGAATTATCAAACTATCTAAATTCACTTTAACAACTTTGTGCGCACTGCTATGCATTATCCTACCAAATGAAGGTACTTTACCAAAGTAATCTGAAAGGGCGAGAGCGTCAAAGGCCAACAGGAGCTTATCTATTTTTCTTGTTTTCTCTGTTGGAATGAAACGAATCGGAATATATTGGGCACGCTTTGAATTTCTGTGAAGATGTATTCGCTGTAGGGCGTTAATGTGTGTAATAATTCGTTCTCCTTTGATGATACAATCGATGGCCAAACGATATTTCATATTTTTGAAATCGTCCGGTTGAGGAGTACCGATGATGCATTCATTATCAACATAATTAAGACATAACTTGGCCGAACACTCCTTCTTATATTTCTCAATAACAGTTTGCTGCCAGTTTTTGAATTCAACGCAACTTCCAGCAATTCCTTTAGAGCAGAGATATGCCTTAGTTTCACATTTAAGAAATGCATGAAAGATGTTTTCTGTGATCAACATTTGCCAAGTTGGCGATATATTTTTTGCTGTCCAAAAGACATCTATATGTGCTATGGGCGGTGCTGCCCAATAACTCTATTGTTGAATTGGGGACTTACTACTCTTCTCGATTTCAAGCACTCCTTTTTCTGATGACAAATATCCATCGCTTGCAAAAAACTTATCAAGAATCTCCTGCTTTGGCGGCTTGGTAAGAAATGAAACGATGACCATCGCTGCCGCGGAAACCGCAAGAATCACCGCGACTGGCATCACGCCGGTGCCGCCGACGGTATAGCCCGGCGTATCGCCGGCTTGAATGAAAAAGTAAATCCACAAAACCACGACGCTGAAGACCGAGGCGAGCGCGCCATATTTTGTGCTGCGTTTCCAAAACACCGCGGCGGCGACGATGGGAAACATCGCCGCAAAACCGGTAAAAGCCCAGACGCTGATTTTGAAAATGCTGCGATTCACCACTAACGACAAGACGAAGGTGATGATGATGACGGCGGCGACGAACAGCCGGCCATAAAGAAGCTGCTGCTTTTCACTCATCCGGTCATGAAATCCGTAGTGTTTCACGATGTCTTGCGTGAACATCGTGCCCACTGCCAAAGCCTGTGAGTCCATGGAGTTCATGATTGCAGAAAGCACGCCGGCAGCGAGTAATCCTGCTAAGGCGCCGGGCGCATAGAGGGCGATCATGTTTGCAAGAACAGAATTGGCAGCCGGGCCTTTGAGATTTGGAAAATCCACGCTGCCCAAAACGCCAAGAAGCACGCTGGGAATCCAGACGATGGCGATGCACAGCGGGTAAAAAACCAGCGTGTAGCGAAACGTGGCGGCGCGCTTGGCCGTGAGCCAATGCAGGAACATGTGAGGGAACATGCCCACCGAGAGCGGAATACACGTGTAGCTGAGCAATTGCAATGGCTGAATTTTGTCGCCGCGAATCAACAGCTCGGGATGTTTTGCCGCCACCATCGCCATGCCATTTTCAATGCCGCCTAATTTTTTGAAAATGACAATGAACGCAGCGAGGCCAAAGGTCATGAAGATCAAAACTTGAAACGTGTTCACCCACACCGTTCCCCGCATACCGCCGTAGGTGACGTAGGCCAGAGTCACGGCGCAAACGATGAGACCGCCAAGCCACGCCGGAAGCTGGCCGTTCGTAATTTGATTTAAGGTTATGCCGCTCCCCATGAAGCCTACGAGAATATAGGGAATCATCAACGCGGTGATGACGGCGAAAAGCACGAGGCCGAGAAAATCCGAATCAAAGCGTTGGCGGAAATATTGAATCTGAGTGAGATAGCCGTGCCGTTTTCCCAAAGACCAGATTCGGGTTCCAATGAAATAAAACACGGTTGGAATGATCAATGCCGAAGAGGATGCCATGAGCGCAAAGACGCCGATGCCTTCGTGATACGCTTCTCCCGAAGCGCCGAGAATAGCAAAGGCCGTCATGTTCGCGCCGAAGAGAGACATCAAGAGCAGGAATGTTCCAAAGCTGCGGCTGGCCACAAAAAAATCCTCGCCGGTGCCGCGAAAAAGCTTATGGCTCAATGTGCCGACGGCTAAGACTAAAGCCAGATAAACAAATATCACCGTGATCGTCATCGCGTCGTCTCCTCCGGCGTGTCCACTTCAAGATGCTTCGGCCACGCGTAAGTCACCAAGAGAAACAGCAGGAGGGAGGCGGCGACGCAGAATCCGAAGTGATAGAGAAGTCCGATGGGCAGTCCGAACACCAACGTGGCGTCATTCCAATACCAGAGATCGTTGTGCAGGAGATAGAGCACAACTAATCCAGCATAGAGCGTCCACTTGGGAAACGCATTCTTCATTTTCCCCTCCGCGGGAAGTGAAGTACACGGATTGAACTGATTGAACGGATAAAATTAACTCATTGAAGAAAATCGATGGAGAACCAATAACATCAGCGTAGCGCATGATCTATAGAGTTCACTTGAAAATTTAGCAGCTCCGCTGTGCTCGTATGTATGTATGAACGAAGAACCGATTCTCTCTCAGTCTTCCATAGGACGCTTTTTTGCTTTAATCTCTCTTCCGCTAAATCCGTTCAATCCGTTTACAAGAACAGTGGTCTGTTCACAATTTGAACTCAACCGCGCCATAAACCGCGAATGGATTTCCAGGGATAACCGAAGCTGACCCGAAGCCGCGAGTTTCGTATTCAGTGTCCGTGAGGTTCTTGAGATTGATGCTCCAACGCCAGTTGCCGATGCTGTAATACACCATGCTGTCGACGGTCACATAGCCGTCGATTTCATAGGCGTTGTCTTCATCGATGAATTGGCTGCTAATATAACGCGCGCCGGCGCCAATCCCAAGCCCGTTTTTAAATTCTTTGTTCGACCAGAAATTCAGGATGTGCTTCGGCACAAAAGCCGGAGTGTTTCCGCTACGATCTGCCTGAAATGTTCCGCCGGTAGGAATCTGTATCTCTTCGACAAACTGCTTCAACTCGGCATCTGTATAAGCGTAGACAATGAACGCCTGCCAATTATGCGCTGGTTGGGCGGCGATGTCAAGCTCGATGCCGCGCGACCTCTGCTCGCCGGTGTGATAGGTGATTTGATTTGCATCGGCGATGGCCAGGTTTTCCTTGTCGAGTTGATAAGCCGCCAATGAAGTGTTGAGCTTACCGTCGAACAAGCTCGTCTTCACGCCAAATTCAACCTGCGTGCTTTCTTCAGCCTTCAGCTCGCCAAGCTGTTGACTCGATGGTGGCGCAAAAGCCTGGCCTGCATTTGCATAGAGTGAGACACTCGATACCGGAGAGAAAGTGAATCCAGCCATCGGGCTGAATTTTTTGTACGTCCTGTCCGTCGGTAATGGGATGGCGAACCCATTGTTGAACAGAGTTCGCTCGTCCTGGAAATCAATCACATCGTAACGGCCGCCGAGCAAGATCTGCGCTTTTTCTGAAAAAGAAATATGATCGAGAACATAGGGTGCATAGTTGATGCTTCGCCCATCGGCTTGCATCGTGGTGACGCGAGTGATCGCGTTTGCCGTCGCCGTCTCAACGGGATTGAACAAGCTGATCAGCGGCAATTGAGCGAAGCCAAGGGCGAACTTATCACCGAGCCGGCTGACCTCGAAACCTGCAAGAAGCTGATGTTTTACGACGCCGGTATCGAAGGCGAGGGATGCTTCCAATTGATTACCAAAAAGCTTCTGCCGGTCGTCAAGCGTGATGAGCGCGCGCGCCACGAACGTGCCGCCCGGGGTTGGAAATGCGCCGAAGAACAGAGTGCCGTCTGTTTTCCAATCCAGGTCCGTGTAGTAAATCTTATCACGCAGTGTGAAGGTCTTGCTCATTCGTCTCTCGAAATCAACTCGCCCGCGAAGAATTTTTTGATCGGAGAAATCGAAAGGCGATTGATAAGATTGCGTGCGCGACACGCTTGGCAATTGATTGTTGAACAGCGGCACGCCTGCATCCGGCTGATAGCTATTGTCGACGTATTCGAAATTTACGCTCAACATGGTTTTATCATTCACGCGCCAGGTTAGCGCCGGATTGACGCTAATGTTGTCGTTGCCTTTGTTGTCGCGATGATTTTCGGAATCCTGCCAGAGAGAATTCAAGCGAAACGCCACGCCGGAATTCAGATTGGCCATGCCGAGATCCAAAGTGCCGCGGTAGGATTTGAAGCGTCCGAAAGAGCCGTTCACGTGCAAAAAGTTTCTGAAGATCGGTTGCTTGCGAACGAGATTGACCGTGCCCGAAAGAGGATTGCCGCCGTACAAAGAAGCGCTCGGCCATTTGAGCACCTCGACCCGTTCGAGATTATACAGATTGTAAAAAGTTACTTCCGGCTCGGCTGCGCCATCGATCAGCACGAGACCATTGGTGAGCGATTCATAACCGCGAATGATGAAATAATCGAACACGCCGAAACCGCTCTGCACATTTACGCCGCTGACGTTCTTGAGGGCATCGACGAGCACGACGCCATCCTGATTTTCAATCAAGGCATTCGTGACGACGCCCACGGATGCAGGAGTTCGTTGCAACGGCAAGTTCATTTTCGCCGCAACGCTGCCCGTCGTCGGTATTCTGGTCACGCGGTCGGCGATAACGACGGTCGTGTCTTCTGCTGTATAAATTTTCTCTGCGCCTTCTTGAGCAAAGCTTTCAATGGAAAGATTTGCCACAAACATCAGACTTGCCGCGACAAGAAGTTTGAAGTTTGAAAAATATTTCATACGCTTTGAGCACCCTTCCTTTACACGTTACGAATTACGTTTTACCCATCACATCTTTTTCCCAACCATATCCAAACACAAAATTTCACTTTGATTGCGCACATAGAGCTTGCCGCCCGCGAGCGTCGGCATCGTCCAGCATTTTCCGCGCAAAACTTCGGCAGTGGCTTTTTCCTTGTAAGCGGACGGCGTCGCCTCGGCCAGCGCGAGATTGCCACGCTCGCCGAGAATGATCAAATGCCCGTCGGCAAAAATCAGCGAGCCTTTTTGAAAGCCGCGTTGCTGCCATTGTTGCTCACCGGTGTTGGCGTCGATACAAGCTAAAATGCCGTCATCGAAACCGTAGATGTAACCTTGATGAAGAATTGACGACGCCCAGTGATTCTTCATCACGCGGCTCCTCCAGACCGGCTCGACTTTCATGGAACCGCCCTGGCTTTGAATCTGCAACACCGTTGCGCCAACGCCATAGCCGGATGAAATGAAAACCTTGTCGTTCGGTATGAAAATCGGCGTCGCGGCATTCACATCATAAGACGTTTGCCACGGATGACGCCAGAACATCTTGCCATCTTTGGGCGACAAGGAAACCGCAGCCGTGCCTGTGAAAAAATGGCTTGGCGCGCGCCGTTGGAGTTGACGGCAATCGCCGCGGAATAGCCCGGCGTATCGGTCTGAGAATTCCAAACCAATTTTCCGTTTGCTTTGTTGAACGCACAAACCGAGTAGCCGGCCTTGCCGCCGACATCGACCATCACTACTTCCCCTTCAACCAGCGGGCTGGCGCTGACGCCCCACGTTGGAATCCTCGCGCCGTATTCCTTCTTCAGATCGACTGCCCAAACTTTTTGGCCGTTATCGGCGCGCACCGCAACCAGCATGCTTTGAGCACCTTGCGCAAAAACCAGATTGCCATCGACGCTTGGTGTGGAACGCGGGCCATTGCCTTGATCGTTGTAGAATTGTGAATCTACCGTGTAGCGCCAAATTTCTTTTCCGTTGGCTGCGTCAAAGCAGACAAGCAGCTCGTCATTGCCTTTGCCGAGCATCGTGTAGCCACGCCCATTTGAAATGGAAATTCCAGAGTAGCCTTCTCCTGAGGGTGCGCGCCAGAGAACTTTCGGTCCGCCCGCCGGCCAACTCATCAAAATTCCGGTTTCCATTGAAATGCCGTCGCGGTTTGGCCCGCGCCATTGCGGCCAATCCGTATTGCTGCTCGCCGCAGGCTTGGATTTCGAATCAGCGGCTTTTGGATTGAAGCTCCAGCCAAAGGACAACAGGCCAATACACAGCAGAGTGCATGCAAGCAAAAATCGGCTCTTCATTTTCGATGCTCCTTTTGAATGGTTGAATTTACAATCCGCCTCGAACATCAAGGCAGATCAGTTCCTTTGCATTTCGAAGATATAATTTTCCACCGGCAAGCGCCGGAACGGTAATGCATCTACCGTCCAATATTTCGGCGACGGCTTTTTCTTTGTATCCGGTTGGCGCGGCTTCAACAAGCGCCAGCTTGCCTTTGTCGCCGAGCACGATCAAATGGCCGTCGGCATAAATGAGCGTGCCGACGCCGAAGCCGCGCTGCGTCCATTTTTCTGCGCCGGTATTCAATTCAATGCATTTCAGCATGCCTCCATCAAAGCCATACAAGTAGTCGCCTTGCAAAATCGAAGAAGTGTAAATATTCTGCATCACTTTGCTTTTCCAAATCTCTTCGATGCGTGCGGTCGCGTTGTCGGCTTTTATTCTCAGCAAGGTAGCGCCGACGTCGTATCCGGAAGAAATAAAAACTTTGTCGGGAGGGATGAACAGCGGAGTCGCGGCATTCACGTCGTCGTCGGTTTTCCACGGCAGCCGCCAAAATACTTTGCCGTCGGCAGGAGACATCGCAATCGCGCCGGTTGCGGAAAAAAAGACGATTTGGCGAACGCCGTTTACGGTGATGGCAATCGGCGAGGCAAAAGCCGCTCTGTCGGATTCTACTTTCCAGACCATGGCGCCGCTTTGTTTGTTGAAAGCGATGAAGGAATTGCCCTCGCCACCGCCCGCCTCGACGAGAAGCAGATTGCCTTCAATGAGCGGCGAGGTTGAGAATCCTCCATCCCGAGCGGGGCCGGAGGTTTTAAATTCTTTCTTTAAGTCGTGGCTCCAAAGTTTTTTGCCGCCGGCGGTTTGCAACGCGAATAATTTGCCGTGTGCGCCCAGCGCGTAAACCACCTCGCTGTGAACTGTCGGCGTCGAGCGCGGTCCATTGCCATTGGTATCCTTAAAGGTTGAGCCCGAACGCGCGCGCCAGAGTTCTTTTCCGGTGGCGGCAGCGAGGCAAACGACAAACTCGTCGTTGCCTTGAGAAAACAAAGTGTAAGCGCGTCCCTGCGAAATAGAAACGCCGGAGAAACCTTCGCCGAGCGGAATTCGCCACAGAATTTTGGGGCCGGTTGCCGGCCAGCTTTTGAGCAAGCCGGTTTCCGCAGAAATGCCATTGCGATTTGGCCCCAGCCACTGCGGCCAGTCTGAAGTGCTGTTCGCTGCCGGTTTGGATTTTGAATCGGCCGATTTTTGATTGAAACTCCAGCCAAAGGACAGCAGAGCAAAGCACAGCAGGATGCAAGCAAATAAAAGTCGGCTCTTCATTTTCGTCGCGCCTTTTGAATGGTTGAATTACAACCCGCCTCGAATTCGAGGCAGATCAGTTCCTTTCATCTTCAAAATCTGGTGTTAACAAAAACTGAAGAGTAATAACAGCGTACTGGGAGAGTGATCCTGCATGAGTGTCGTTCCGCGTCGTATTTCAAGATGTGTAATTCAGGAATTTGCGCTCCCTCGGAACGCGTGCTTACACCTCAACTGTAGCGGGCGTTTTGATAGTGCGGGTCGTAAAACGCCGGAAGCAGTTGATCAACCCGCAGCAAGCCATTTTGCGTCAGCTTGACAGTTCCGTTGGCGAATTCAAGCATTC
>Ga0247727_10013336_pt1 | contig 13882 bp, 12 predicted proteins | sample WisWelCaveWW1625_FD_202498 | JGI IMG/M metagenome (GOLD analysis project Ga0247727, IMG submission 202498) | Biofilm microbial communities from Wishing Well Cave, Virginia, United States - WW16-25 | ecosystem: Environmental > Aquatic > Deep subsurface > Groundwater > Cave microbial mat | place... | reverse complement strand
GACTAGTCCCCGTCGATCATGTCGCCGATGCCGATATGGTCGAGTACCGAGCCCTCGCCCTTGCGGCCGCGGCCGATCCTGGGGATCGCTTTCGCGATGCGGTCGGCCATGCGGCTGAGGGGCAGCGACTGAAGCCAGACGTGGCCCGGGCCCGTGAGCGTCGCGAAGAAGAGTCCCTCGCCACCGAAGAGCGCGGTCTTGATGCCGCTCACGAGCTGCACGTCGTAGCTCACCGAGGGCTGGAGTGCGACCAGGCACCCGGTGTCGACACGCAGCGTCTCGCCCGCCGCGAGCTGGATCTCGGTCAGCATGCCGCCCGCGTGCACGAAGGCGAGGCCGTCGCCCTGCAGGCGCTGCATGATGAAGCCCTCGCCGCCGAAGAGGCCTACGCCGATCTTCTTCTGGAAGGCGATGCCGATCGAGATGCCCTTTGCCGCGCACAGGAACGAGTCCTTCTGGCAGACGAGCTCGCCGCCCTGCTTCTTGAGGTCCATCGCCAGGATGCGGCCGGGGTAAGGGGCGGCGAAGGCCACCTTCTCGCGCCTGCCGCCCTGGGCGGTGAACACGGTCATGAACAGGCTCTCGCCGGTGAGGATGCGCTTGCCCGCGCCGAGGAGCGCCCCCATCAGGCCCTTGGCCTGGTCCTTGCCGCTGCCGTCGCCGAAGATCGTCTCCATCTGGATCCCGGCGGTCATGTACATGAGCGCGCCCGCCTCGGCCACGACGCTTTCGCCGGGATCGAGCTCGACCTCGACGAACTGGAGGTCCTCGCCCTCGATCTTGTAGTCGATCTCGTGCGCACGCGGCACGGAGGGCGGGCTGCCGGGCGCCGGGAGCGGCGGGGGAGCGGACGTGCCGAGCTGGGGCTGGAACGCTGCGACCTCGCGCAAGGCCGTCCAGTTCGCCATCCCGTTCGCGAACACGAGCGTCGTCGCGTCCGCGCTGCCGCTGCGGATCGCATTCACGACGTCCTGCTCCGTCACGGGGCCGAGCTGCTGGCCGCCGATGGCCATGTACCACTGGGCTGACATCGGGTCTCCTCTCGTGCGACGGTGCGGTTGTCTTCTCTCGCTGCGGCGGCGCTACTCGATCGGCTCGCGTCCCGGCACGGCGGCGTCGATGCGGTCGGCGGCCGTGGTTTCGAGCCGCGACACGCTTCGGGCGTCGAGCCCGAGGCGGCTCGCGAGCTGGGCCAGATAGATGCGCTCGCTCCCCGTGACGGACTCGTCGGCGCGCACGATCACGAACGCGAGCGTGTAGAGCTGCTCCTTGAGCTCGGGGTCCGTGACTCCGGTGACGAGGTCCGCCAGGGGAAGGGGTGCGTCGAGCTCCTTCTGGACGAGCGCCTCCGCTCCGACCTCGCGGGCTTCCGCGAGGATGCGCTCGCGCTCGGCCGGGCCCAGCTCGCCGTCGGCGCGGGCCGCCGAGATCATGAGTCGCAGCAGCCGCGCGACCGCAGGAGGCACGCCGTCTTCGTCCGGGGCGGCGACACCGGAGGGCAGTGGCGGCGGAGCCGTCGCGGGCGGTGCGGAAGGCGCACTCGGGCTGCTCGCTCCCGCGGCCTGCTGGCCCTGCCAGGTCTCGTAAAGCCCCCAGGCGACACCGGCAGCGGCGAGCAGGCTCTTGGCGTTGACCAGGCCGGTCCCGCACATCACGTTGCCGGCCCGCTTCCAGGATTTCTTGCGGCCGCTCAACGCCCCGCGCACGAGACCGTTCAGGATGTCCTCTGCGTCCAGCACGAGCCCCCCTGCCCCGCCACCACGTCCTGTCAGGAGGAACGTAGCACACGGCGCGGACGTTCCGCGCGGCGCGCCCCCCGTGTTCCGTCGCGCGGAGGCGTCCTCAGCCGGTTCAGGACGACGAGCGTGAAGTCGTCTTCGTAGTCGGCGCGGCCCGAGAAGGCGCGCGTGGCCTCGATCACGGCAACGAGCGCCTCGCTCGCTGGACGGCCAAAGGCGGCACGGACGGCCGCCTCCAGCCGCTCCACGCCGAACTCGTCGTTGCCGCCATCCGCGGGCTCCACGACGCCGTCCGTGTAGAGCACGAGGCTGTCGCCGGGCCCGATCTCCGCCGTGCCGGCCTCGAAGCGCTCTTCGGCGAAGAGCCCGAGCGCCGCGCCGCCGAGGCGCAGGGCCTCGCGTGACCCGGAGCGATGCAGCAGCAGGGGCGGGTTGTGACCGCAGTTCACGTAGCGGAGGCGGCCGCTCGCCGTATCGAGAACGCAGCAGACGGCCGTGACGAAACGGGAGGCGTCACGAAACTCGAGGACGGCCCGGTTGAGCTCGGCCGCGACGGCGCGCAGGTCGACCTGGCGCCGCATTTCCGTGCGCAGCGAGGCCCGGAACGCCGCCATGATCAGCGCCGCGGGGATGCCCTTCCCCGAGACGTCGGCGACCACGATGCCGAGGCGGTCGCCGTCGAGCGGGACGTAGTCGTAGTAGTCGCCGCCGATCGCGTGCGTCGGCAGGTTGGCCGCCGCGACGTCGTAGCCGGGGAGCTGTGGCGGCGCGCGTGGCAGCAGGCCCGACTGCACTTCGCGCGCCACGCTCAGCTGGTCTTCGATCCGCTGCTTCTCGAGCACCTGGCGGTGGAGCAGGGCCTTCTCGATCGAGAGCGCGGCCGCGCTCGCGAAGAACTGGAGCAGCTCGGCGTCGTCCGCGGAGAAAACCGCCCTTGCGTCGCTCTCCACGTTCAGGCAGCCGATCACGCCGGCCTCGCTCACGATCGGCACCGCCAGCTCCGAGAGCGTGGCGGCGCGGCCCGCCACGTAGCGCGGGTCGAGGCGCACGTCGGGCACAATCAGGGTCTCGCCAGTTCGGATCACGTGGCCGATGATGCCCTTGCCGGAGCGGAGCATCGGGTCGTCGGCGACGGGGCGGTCGAAACCCAGCTGCACCATGCCCGCGATCAGGTTGGCGTCCGCCCGCAGCGGGACCGCCCGGTTGAGAACGAAGACCCCCGCGGCGTCGTAGGCGATCGCCGAACGCAGCGCCTGCAGCAGATCGTCGAGGATGGCCGGGAGATCGAGTGTCCGGCTGATCCGCTGCGACAGCTCGAGCAGCAGCCGGTACTTCAGCTCGGCGGTGAGCGTCATCGCTCCAGAGCTTACACGGCGCCGCCCTCGGCTCCGTTCATGGGCTACGGCCGTTGTGATCAGCGGCCGCGCGTGTGCTTCTCCGTCCAGCGCAGGAACCACTCGTGGCACGTGCGCAGCAGCTTCGGCTCGCGGATGCCGTGGGGCTGGCGCGGCAGGATCAGCAGCTCGGTGGGCACTCCTGTGGCCCGGAGCGCGTTGTAGAACTCCCAACCCTGCGTCACCGGCACGCGGTCGTCCTTGTCGCCGTGGACGACGAGGCTCGGCGTCTTCACCCTGCCGGCGTGGAAGAGTGCCGAGCGCTCCACGTACACGGCCGGGTCCTCCCAGGGCCAGGACCGGAAGTAGGAACGGGCGAACTCGGGGATGTCGGCCGTGCCGGTGAACGACGCGAGGTTGGTCACGGCAGCGCCGACGATCGCCGACTTGAAGCGGTCGGTCTTCGTCACGACGGTGGACGTCATGAAGCCGCCGTACGACCAGCCGTTGACGGTGAGTCGGTCGGGGTCCGCGACGCCGCGCTCGACCAGCGCATCGACGCCCGTCATGATGTCTTCGTAGTCCTTGACACCCCAGTCGCGGACGTTGGCGGCGCGGAACTTCTCGCCGTAGCCGCCGCTGCCGCGCGGGTTGGGGAAGAAGATGGCGTAGCCCGCCTGGGCGAAGAGCGGCCAGCCCCAGACGCGCGGCGCGGGCGTGAAGGCATTCGAGTGGGTTCCCGCGGGGCCGCCGTGGATGTTGAGCGCGAGCGGAACGCGCTGGCCCTTCACGTAACCGGGCGGGTAGACGACGAGGCCATCCATGTCCCAGCCGTCCGCGCCCTTCCACGTGACGAGCTGCTTCGGGAACGCGATGAGCTCGCGCACCTGGGGGTTCGTGTCGGTGAGTCGTTTCGGGACCAGTGGGGCGGCGGGACGCGTCCGCTTGTTCTTGCCCCCTGATGCGGTGGCGAGCGCCAGGGCGAACACCTCGCGTGGAGTGGCCGAGTCCTGGCGCAGGAACACGACGCTCTCGCCGGTACGGTCGAGCGAGGCGGCGCCGTTGACTTCGGGTCCCTGCGTGAGCGGCTCGACACGGCCGTCCAGGCTGACGCGGTAGAGGTGTCCGGCGGTCCGGTCGAGCGCCGAGAAGACGAGCGCCGCGCTGTCGGGAGTCCAGGCGAGCGAGCCTGCGATCTCCTCGTCCAACGCGGCCGTCAGGTTGCGGGGGGCGCCTCCGGTCGCGGCGACGACGCAGGCGTAGCTGTTGGTGTACCACTCTTCGTCGCGGCCATCCTGGGACACGAACGCGATCCATTTTCCGTCCGGCGACCACGTCGGGCTCGCGTCGGGACCCTTGCGCGCGACGAGCGGGACGGGTGCTCCGCCCGCGGCCGCTACGACGTAGAGATCCGAGCGGAACGAGTCGGGGATGAGCGGCGTGCTCTGGCCGGAGAACGCAATCTGCCGGCCGTCCGGCGAGGGCGAGAAGCCGCTCACGTGGAGGGCGCCGCTCGTGAGCTGGAGCGCCTTCCGAGAAGCCATGTCGATCACCCACAGCCGGCTCCAGGGATAGACCTCGGCCGGAGTCCAGGCGTCGTCCTTCTCCTTTTCCCGCTTGCGGCGCGCCTCGCTTTTCGGTTCGCGCGCCAGGAAGGCGATCGCCTTTCCGTCGGCCGACCACTCGAGCACCGACACGGAGCCGGGAGCCGACGTGAGCAGCACCGCTTCGCCGCCGTCGGGACGGATCAGCCAGATCTGCCTTTTCGCCTCGGCCGCCTCGTCGGCCGTCACACCGGGCCGTGGGCGCTCGGACAGGAACGCCAAGAAGCGGCCGTCGGGCGACCAGCGCGGCGTGTCGTCGCCCACCGGCGAAGAGGCCAACGCCCGCGCCTCACCACCCGCCGTCGGCACGAGCCACACGTCGGTCTGGTAGGCGTCCTTCTCCGCGTTCAGCGACTCGACCACGTACGCGACGGTCTTTCCGTCTGGTGCAACCTGGGGATCGCTGACCGTCTTCAAGGCGAGTATGTCGTCGCTCGTCCACGGACGATCGCCGGCACGAGAGGGAACGGGTCCGAGCACCAGAAGGGCGAGAGCGGCGGTCGGGACGCGAGACGTCATGGCGGCACCTCCAAAGCAGAGACGCGATTCTAGCGTGTCGCCGATCACGCCACCGCAGGCGGCGGCCGCATACTCTTGAGGCTCGCATGCGGATCCTCCATGTCGCCGACCGAGCGCCGGGCCGGGGTGGGGCCTATACGTGGATGCTGGGCATCCTCGACGGCCTCGCGCCCCACCACGAGCAGACGCTCGTCGTCGGCGAGCTCGGCGCGGCCGAGGTGGCGTCGCGCCTGCCGTGTCGCGTGGTGGTGCGTCCGGGGCTCGAGTCGCGGACGGCCGCGCCGGTCGAGCTCGACGACCTGGCCGCGTCTCTCGCACCGGACGTCGTTCACCTGCACAACCCGATGAACCCGGTCGTCCTCGAGTGGGCCGCGTCGCGGCCCGGCAGCCTGCTGACCGTCCAGGACCACCGCTACTTCTGCCCGACGCGCGGCAAGTGGACGCTCGCAGGCGAAGTGTGCCGGCGGCCGATGTCGCGCGAGCTGTGCGCGTCCTGCTTCGAGGACCAGGCATACTTCGGCGAGGTGCTTGGGCTGACCGAGCGCCGCTTGGCCGCGGTGCGACGCTTACCCGTGAGCGTGCTGTCGCGCTACATGCGCGAAGAGTTCGTCGCGGCGGGCGTGCCGGCCGCGTCCGTCCACATCGTCCCGCCTTTCGTCCACGGTCTCGATCCGGACGCCGCGGCGGACGGCCCTCCCTGCGTTCTGTTCGTCGGTCGGCTGGCGGAGGCGAAGGGCGTGCGCGAGGCGGTCAAGGCCTGGCGGCGTTCCGGGGTCGAGCTGCCGCTGGTGCTGGCGGGAACGGGGCCGCTTCGCGCCGAGCTCGAAGCCGAGGCGGCGGAGCAGAAGGGCAGCGCGGCGCTCGAGGTGCTCGGCTGGGTCGAGCGCGAGCGTCTTTCCGCGCTCTACCGGCGCGCGCGGGTGCTCGTCCTCCCGTCGCGCTGGCAGGAGCCCTTCGGGATCGTGGGGATCGAGGCCCTGAGCTTCGGCGTTCCTGTCGTGGCCTGGGAGTCCGGAGGAGTCGGGGAATGGCATCCCGGGCCGGGCCTGGTGCGCTGGGGCGACACGAGCGCGCTCGCTCGCGCGCTTGCGAAGGCCGTCGGCAAGCGGCTGCTGCTGCTGCCTCGTTTCGATCGCGACGAGGCGATCGGCCGCCTGACGGCACTCTACGCGCGAGTGCGCGCGTGAGCGAAGATTCGGTCAGGGCGCGGGTCGAGGCAACACGTCGAGTGTCAGGGTCGTGAAGACGCTGTCCCACTCCCCGGCGCGGCCCGCGGCCGGCCGTATCAGGGTCGTGCGCAGGAGCCACGGGCCGCTCCGGTCGAGCCGGAACGCCAACTGGCCGGTGGCATCGGTCTTCCGGAGGGTCGCCGCAGTCACCGATGCCGGGACGGCTCCTACCGCATGACCCGCAACGGGCCGGCCGTTCCACAGCAACCGAAGCGTCAGGTCGCTCCCTTCGACGAGCCGCGTCGGATCGCTGGCAGGAACGAGCTCCAGCGCTGCTCCGACGGGTTCGCTCCACGACACGTCGTTCTGCGGCTCTCCAACCCGGACGAACGCTTTCGCCACCTTCGTGTAGGTCTCGCGCCAGGTCTTTCCGCCCGACCCGCTCCACTGCGCGCCGATCGTTTGCCAGGCGCCCACCTCTTCGAGGTAGTGCTTGACGTCGTCAGGTTTGAGGTCGAGAGTCCGCGGGCGGGTCGCGATCCAGAGCGTTGCGACGCCGGTGGCGGAAGGAGTCGCAGTAAGTTGGAGGCTCTTGCCGGAGGCCGGGAGCGGCTCGAGCGGCGCGACACTGCCGCCCACGCGGAAGCCGCTCGCCGCGAGGCGGTCGGCTCGGACGGCGGTTTCGGGCACTGGGAAGGCCATCGCGCTCGTGAGGTCGACGACCAGACGCTCCGGCCGAGTCATACGCCACGGCGTCGGGAGGATCCAAGTGTCGTGCGCCAAAGCAGCAAGCGGGGTGGCGCTGAGCAGGGCGGCTGCCAGGAGTCTTCGCATGAACCGGCACTCTAGCGCACGGGCCTCGGGAGGTCGAGCCCCGGCAGATTGCCGGGCACTCTGGGCCGGGCAGCTTGGCCTGTGCAGCCTGTGTACCTTGGCCTTGCGCTGGGCGCATCGCCTCGCGTAGTCTCGGGGAGTGAGGTTCCGGGCCCGCGCTCTTTCGGGCATCGTCGCCGTGCTCTTCGTGGCCGCGGCGCTCGCGCCCTGCCTGTGCGCCCCGATGGCGGCCGCGTCGGAAGGCGGACATTGCGGCGGCCGGGAAGGCCAGGAGCCGGCGCTGAACGCCGCCGCGCCCGACTGCTCTTGCTGCTGTACGAGCCCCGAGGCCTCGTTCGCGGCGCGACTCGAGGGCACGGCGTCGGTCCAGCCGGGACCGGTCGGGGTTGGCGCCGTCGCGGTAAGCGAAGCCGCACCCGTCGTCGATCACCACGCCCTTTGGCGCCGACCGGCACCCCCTCCGCCCTCGCCGTCGCTCGTCCGGCGGATCTGATCCTCCTCGTCATCGCCTGATTCCGGACGGGACCGCGCGCACGACGCGCGTCCGTCCACAGGCGAAGGCTCACCTCTGCCGAAGGCCGTCGTCTCGATTCGAGGAGGTCCGCCCCCATGTCGATCCCCGCGCCACGCTGCCCCAGGCTCGCCGTGACCGCCTGCCTGCTGGCCTTCGGTGCCTGCGCCAGCTCCACGCCCGCACCTCGCTTCACGACGGTGAGCCCGGCCGATCAAGCCGCCGCCGAGAGCGCCGTGCCCGCTCCTCCCGCCATCCTCACCAGCGGCGGCGAGCTGGCGGAAGACGTCATGGCGGCCGGTTCCGCCCCCAGGGCCACGCCCGCCACATCCGTCTACACCTGCCCCATGCACCCGGAGGTGGCGGCGAAAGAGCCGGGCAAGTGCCCGATCTGCGGAATGGCACTCGTGACGAAGGCCATCGCGCCGAAGGAGCGGCCTTGATCCGCGCGGGCGTGGCCGCCCTGGCGCTCACGCTGCTCGCCGGCTGCGCGAGCGTCAACCTGAAGCCCGCCTTCGAGGGCGTGCGGACGACCGTGGCCGAGCGGACGGGCCAGGAGGCCTCGTGGGCGAGGACGCCTCCCGAGGCGGCCGCCATCGAGGAGAGGGTCACGGCCCTGCTGAAGGACGAGCTCACGCCCGAGCGCGCCGTGCAGGTGGCCTTGATCAACAACCCCGGCCTGCAGGCCACCTTCGAGGAAGTCGGAATCTCCCAAGCCGATCTCGCGCAAGCGGGCCTCGTCGAGAACCCGGAGCTGTCGGGCTTCGTCCGCTTCCCGAGCGAGGGCGGCGGTCGCAACACCGAGCTGAGCTTCGTCTTGAACGTCTTCGACTCCTGATCGCCCCTTTGCGCGAGAAGATCGCCGCTGTCGAGCTCGAGCGCACGAAGCTCCACGTGGCGAACCAGGTCCTGGACCTGGCCGCGGAGGTCAAGGCCGCCTACTTCACCCTGCAGGCGCGCTTGCAGCTCGTGAAGCGCCTACGCATGGTGCTGGACCTGACCGGGGCCGCCGAGCGCTTCGCGCGCCGGCTGCACGAGGCGGGCAACATCCCCGACCTCGAGCTCGAGAACCAGATCGCGCTCCACCGCCAGTCGAAGGTGGACGTGGCGCTGGCCGAGGCCGAGACGCGGGCCGATCGGGAACGGCTGAACCGGCTGCTCGGCCTGTGGGGAGCGAACACGGCTTTTCGGCTTTCCGACCAGTTGCCCGAGATCCCGCAGCCCGAGATCCCGCTCGAGGGTCTCGAGGCGCGGGCCATCGCGCAGCGCCAGGACATCGCCGCCGCGCGGTGGGGCGTCGAGCTCGTGGGCCGGGCTCTCGCCCTCCGGAAGCGGACCCGTTTCTTCCCCGTGGGCATCCACCTCGGCGTGAACACCGAGAAGGGCGAGGGCGGGCCGCGCCTCACCGGGCCCGAGTTTGCGCTGCAGCTGCCAATCTTCGACACCGGCAGAGCCTCGATCGCCCGGCTCGAGGCCGAGCACCGACGGGCCCAGCGCCAGCTCGAGGCCCTGGCCGTGAACGCGCGGTCGGAGGTCCGGGAAGCCCGCGACCGGATGCTGGCCTCGCGGGACCTCGCGAGCTACTACCGCGAGACCCTGCTCCCCCAGCGCGTGCGCATCCTCGACCTGACGCTGCGCTACTACAACATGATGTTCAAGGGCGCCTTCGACTTGCTGCTGGCCAAGCAGGCTGAGGTCGAGGCCGAGAAGGCCCATGTCTCCGCCTGGCGCGACTACTGGATCGCGAAGGCCGAGCTCGAACGTGCGCTTGGGGGCGCCTTGCCCGCGGCGGGCGTCCCACTTGCCATACCGCAAGCCCCGAATCAGGAGAACTGATCATGCTGACGCGACGCAAGCTCTTGTCGAAAGGCGCCGTCTTCGCCGCGGGCGCCACGCTCGTGGATCGCATGGGCTCGATCCTGACCGGCACCGCCCGCGCGCAGCACGCGGGGCACGCCACGCCGAAGCCCGGAGCATTGCCCACGGCCGCTCCCAGGCCCGCCGCTTCGCCACGCGTGGACCGAAGGGGTGCAAGTCTCCCCTACACGCCCGTGGTCACGCCCAGCGGCTCGACACTGCCGTTCACGATGAAAAACGGCGTGAAGGAGTTTCACCTGATCGCGGAGCCCGTGAAGCGGGAGTTCGCTCCGGGCATGGTCGTGAACTGCTGGGGCTACAACGGCCAGACCCCGGGACCCACGATCGAAGCGGTCGAGGGCGACCGCGTGCGGATCCTGGTGACGAACCGCCTGCCCGAGCACACGACCGTGCACTGGCACGGCATCTTCCTGCCCGCGGGAATGGACGGCGTCGGGGGACTCACGCAGCCCCACATCAAGCCGGGCGAAACCTACGCCTACGAGTTCACGCTGAAGCAGAACGGCACCCACATGTACCACCCGCACGCCGACGAGGTGGTGCAGATGGCGCTCGGGATGATGGGCTTTTTCGTGATCCATCCCCGCCGCCCCGAGCCCGAGCGTCCGCGCGTCGACCGCGACTTCTGCGTCTTTCCCCACATGTGGTTCATCGAGCCCGGCACCATGACCCCGAACCCGAACATCATGCTCGAGTTCAACCTGTTCACCTTCAACGGCCGCGCGTTCCCCGGCACCGAGCCGCTCGTGGCGCGGCTCGGCGACCGCGTCCGGATCCGCCTCGCCAACGTGAGCATGACGAGCCATCCGATCCACATCCACGGCGTGAGGGTGTGGGTGGTGGAGACGGACGGCGGCCAGATCCCGCGCTCCGGCTGGTGGCCCGAGACCACGGTCAACGTGATGCCGGGCACGACGCGGACCTTCGAGTTCGTGGCCGACGCGCCCGGAGACTGGCCGCTGCACTGCCACAAGGGACACCACGCCATGAACGCCATGGGTCACGACATCCCGAACGTCGTCGGCGCCGACCAGACGGAGCTTCAGCAGAAGCTCGACGCGCTCGCCCCCGGTGCGATGGCGATGGGCAGCGCCGGGATGGCCGAGCACGCAGCGCACGCGGAGCACATGAAAGGCCTGCCCAACACGCTGCCGATGATGACGGGCCAGGGACCGTTCGGACCCATCGAGATGGGCGGGATGTTCACCGTGGTGAAAGTCCGCGAGGGCCTCACGAGCTACGAGGACCCGGGCTGGTACGACTACCCGAAGGGCACCGTGGCTCGGAAGGTCGACGTGTGATGAAGTCACTCGCCCGGGCCGTCGTGGCCGTTCTCGCGCTCGCCCTGGTCGGCGCAGCGGTGGGGGCTTTCCTGCTCGTCGGACACGGGTGGAGCGCCCGCGAGAAGCCCTCGGCCGCCGAAGAGGTCCTCGCGCGTGCCATGCGCCGCCTGGCGACGCCGGCCTCGGTGCGTGGCGCGACGAACCCGGTGGCCCTCACGCCCGAGGTTCTGGGCCGCGCGCGCGCCCACTTCGCCGACCATTGCGCTTCCTGCCACGGCAACGACGGGCGCGGCCAGACCGGGCTCGGCCAGAACCTTTACCCGAAGGCGCCGGACATGACCGCGGCGGCGACGCAGTCGCTCTCCGACGGCGAGCTGTTCGCGATCATCGAGAACGGCATCCGCCTCACCGGGATGCCGGCCTGGGGCAACCCGGGGCCGGAAGACGACGCCGAGAGCTGGGAGCTCGTCCAGCTGATCCGGCGCCTGCCCCAGCTCACGCCGGACGAGATCGCGGAGATGGAGGCGCAGAATCCGCGCAGCCGCAGGGAGTTCGAAGAGGAAGAAGCGATACGGAAGTTCCTCGCCGGCGAGGGGGAAGGCCCCGCGAGCGGCCCGGATGTGAAGAGCCATCACTGAGTCGCTCCGAAGCGACGACGAGGGTGGAGGCGTCTCAGGATCGTGGAGGAAGAAGCACGCGAATGAAAAGGAGCGATCGATGCAAGACAGGATTCTCGGAGCGGCCCTGGCCGCGGTTTTCGCACTGGGTGGCGTTGCAGCCGCCCACGAGGGCCACGAGCACAAGGTCATGGGCAAGGTCGTCGCGGTGAGCGAGGGCAAGATCGAAGTCGAGGCGACCGACGGCAAGAAGGTCGTGGGCGTGCTGCTGGCGACGACCAAGTACCTGCGCGGCAAGGCCACCGCCGCGCGAACCGACGTCAAGGTGGGGGAGCGCGTGGTCATCGTCACTGTGGAGGAGAAGGGCCAGGTGAACGTCAAGCAGGTCCTGCTCGGCAAGGGCGAGGGCGACCACGCCAAGCAAGGCGAGAAGCACTGATCAGATATCCGCGGGGCGCAGGCGCAGCGCCTTGCCGATCACCGATACCAACGCCCCAGGGCCTTGCGACCCTGGGGCGTCTTGGAAGCGGGAAACAGCGGGCTTCCGATCGGCTACCAGCTGATCCGCGCCACTAATTGGGCGATGCGAGGCCCATCGACAAGACCAGTCACTTCGTATGCGGTGGCGGCGTTGCTCGCCGTCGCGACCGGGGTGAAGTTCACGAGGTTGAACGCGTTCAGCAGCTCGGCCCGGAAGAGCAGCTTGAGATCCCCCTTGATCCTGAACTGCTTCTCGATGCCCACGTCGAAGGCCTTGTACATCGGGCCGGTGACGACCAGCTCGCCCTCGCCGCAGTCGCCGAACCCCAGGTTGGCGTTGTTGTCGTTGACGGCGGGGTCCACCAGCTCGATGCAGTCCGGACCGTTCGCTGGAGCGAGGTAGCGGCCGGACGGCGCACCGAGCGCGCCGTAGCCGGTCGGGGACGTCGCGCTCACGCTGAACGCCCTGATCGTGTTGTCGACGACGTCCTGCGGCAGCATGTACACTTTTCGGCCGGCGTCGTCGAAGCGCAGTTGATACAGCTTCACCAGCTCCTTCTGGCTCATTCCCACGAGCCTGACGTTGCCGAAGTCCAGCAGCCGGCCGCTCTGCAGGCGGGCCGTGGCGGTGAGCTGCCACCCGCCGATGATGCCGTCGAGGATGCCAGAAGCGTCGCCCGCGAACTTCCGGCCCTTGCCGAACGGCAGGTCCCAGCCGCCGAAGAGCTTGAGCGCGTGGGTCACGCCGCCTTCCTCGCCGGTATTGAGCGTCTGGATGCCCTCCGGCCGACGCGACGAGTAGTAGCTCGACAGGTAGGACTTGCCGAAGGTGTACCCGGCGTTGAACCACACTCCGCGGGAGGAGCGGCGCTGGAACCAGACCTCGAACGCGTGGTAGGCGGTGTAGTCGCGGTTGGTCCTCACGAAGGCGCCGCCGAGCAGGTCCGGGTTGGCCCGGAAGAAGTTCGCCGGCAAACCCGCCGCGCGTGCGTTCGCGCGCCGCGCCGCGCTTCCATCGAGACCGGCGGTCGTGCTCGTCCCCGCGGGAGTGAAGGGCTGCGGGAAGAAGAGCGCCAGCGGGTTGGTGAAGTTGGTATCGCTCCAGGACCCACCGCTGTACCGCGCCGGATCCCCCGCCTGTGCGCCGGGAACGCCGTTGAGGTACGCCAGGTAGGTCGGCAGCGGCGAGGTTCCCGTGCCCGGCCCGAAATACGCGAAGCTGTTGCCGCGCCCGGCGCGGATGTTGGCCTGCAGGTTCTGCTGGGCCAGCCGGAACTCGTTCTGGAATCCGTTCTCGACGATGTTCGACTCGTTGTAGTTGACCTCCCCCCACAGGTCACGGCCGCGGGAGCCGATGTAGCGCAGGTCCACCGACATCGTCTTGCCGAGGCGGCGCTGCACGCTCGCCGTCCACGTCTGCGAGTACGGCACCTTCAGGTTGGGATCGAAGATGCGTATGTCGCCCGTGACCACGTCCGACATCGGATAAACCGGCCGCTCCGCGAAGGACGGCGGCCCGAGGCGGCTCTGATCGCGGAAGAGCAGCGGCGTCGGCCCGAGGTTCCCGAGGCTCTGGTCGCGACTGGCATCGATGACGATCCCAGGATTGGCGCCGAAAGTGCCCGTGAAGTCGGACATCCCGTTGCGGCTGTACGCCACCGAGAAACCGGCCCGGATCACGGGCTCGCCGCCCAGGATGGCACGGAGCAAGCCTTTCTCCACGGTCGGGCTCCAGGCGAAGCCGAGGCTCGGGGCGAAGTTGTTCCAGTCGGTGTTGTTGGCCTTCTCGCCCTGCTGGTACTGGACGAACACCGGCGGGCTGCCGGAGATGCCGGGCTTGAAGAGGTTGCCCTCCCCCGAGACCCCGTAGACGTCGGCGAGCGTCGCCGTCGCGTAGCTGTTGTTGAGCGGGTA
>Ga0247727_10013334_pt1 | contig 13883 bp, 15 predicted proteins | sample WisWelCaveWW1625_FD_202498 | JGI IMG/M metagenome (GOLD analysis project Ga0247727, IMG submission 202498) | Biofilm microbial communities from Wishing Well Cave, Virginia, United States - WW16-25 | ecosystem: Environmental > Aquatic > Deep subsurface > Groundwater > Cave microbial mat | place... | reverse complement strand
GGCCGAGCTGGATGTACGCCAGACCGACCTCGGACAGCGTCGCCAGCTTTTTGCGGATCGCGGGAACCGCGGCAAAGCAATCCACCGCTTCGGCAACGGTGAGCTGCAGCACTTCGTGGATGCTACGCGCTTTGTATTTGATCTCTAACGTCTCGCGGTTGTAGCGCTTGCCGTGGCAGACGTCGCAGGCGACGTAGATGTCGGGCAGGAAATGCATTGCCACTTTCGTCACGCCGTCGCCCTGGCAGGCTTCGCAGCGCCCGCCCTTGACGTTGAACGAGAAGCGCCCGGGGTCGTAGCCGCGCGCGCGCGCCTCGGGCACGCCGGCGAAGAGTTCGCGGACCGGCGTGAACAGGCCCGTATAGGTCGCCGGATTGGAGCGCGGCGTGCGGCCGATCGGGCTCTGGTCCACGCTCACCACCTTGTCGAAGTGCTCCAGCCCCGCGATCGATTCGTGCGGCGCGGGCTCGGCCTGCGAGCCGTACAGGTGGCGCGCCACGGCCGCATACATGGTGTCGTTTATCAGCGTGGATTTTCCAGAGCCGGAGACGCCGGTAATGCAGACGAACAAGCCCACCGGCAACTCGAGCGTGGTCTTCTTCAGGTTATTGCCGCTCGCCTCACGCACCACCAGCTGCTTCGGTCCCGGCCGGTTGCGCAGGCGCGGCACGCCGATGCAGAGTGCGCGCGCGAGGTATTTCCCGGTGAGCGAGTCCGGCGAAGCGATGATCTGCGCGGGGGTCCCTTCGGCGACGATCCGCCCACCGGCCAGGCCGGCGCCCGGGCCCATGTCGACCACGTAGTCGGCGGCGCGTATCGCTTCCTCGTCGTGCTCGACCACCACCACGCTGTTGCCGAGGTCGCGCAGGCGCTTGAGCGTCTCGATCAGGCGCGCATTGTCGCGCTGGTGCAGGCCGATGGAGGGTTCGTCCAGCACATACATGACGCCGGTAAGGCCGGAGCCGATCTGCGAGGCGAGCCGGATGCGCTGCCCCTCTCCGCCCGAGAGCGAGCCGGCCGCGCGCTCGAGCGCGAGATAGTCGAGCCCCACGTTCACCAGGAACTCCAGCCGATTGGCGATCTCGCGCACGATGCGCTCGGCGATTTGCCCCTTGGCGCCCGGTAGGTTCAGGGTTTTGAAGAATTCGAAGGTCTTTCTCAAGGGAAAGGAAGAAAATTCAAAAATCGTTTTTTCTGCCACCTTGACGTGGCGCGCCTCGCGCCGCAGGCGCGTGCCTTCGCACTCGGGGCAGGGCTGGGTATTGCGCAGCTTGGCGAGTTCCTCGCGCACCACCAGCGAGTCGGTCTCGCGGTAGCGGCGCTCGAGGTTCGGCAGCACGCCCTCGAAGGCGTGCTCGCGCACCTGGCTGCGGCCGCGCTCGGTGACGTATTGGAAGGCGATCTTCTCCTTGCCCGAGCCGTAGAGGATCAGCCTCTGGGTCGCGTCCTCCAGCACCTCCCAGGGCGCCTCGACATCGAAGCCGTAGCGGCCCGAGAGCGACGCCAGCATCGAGTAGTAGAAGTGGTTGCGCCGGTCCCAGCCCTTGATCGCGCCGCTGGCCAGGCTCAGGTTCGGGTGCGCCACCACGCGGCGCGCGTCGAAGAACTCCACCGCGCCGAGGCCGTCGCACTTCGGGCAGGCGCCCATCGGATTGTTGAAGGAAAACAGCCGCGGCTCGAGTTCGGCCAGCGCGTAGTCGCATTTCGGACAGGCGAAGCGTGCGGAGAACAACGTCTCTTTTCTGGTATCTACTTCAACAACAACGGCGCGACCGTCGGCATGGCGCAGCGCGGTTTCGAAGGACTCGGCGAGGCGCTGCTTGACGTCGGCGCGCGCGCGCAGCCGGTCGATCACCACCTCTATGGTGTGCTTCGTGGTGCGCGCCAATCGCGGCGCGTCTTCCAACACATGCACCTTGCCGTCCACGCGCACACGCGTGAACCCTTGCGCGCGCAGTTCCTCGAACAGCTCCGCCTGTTCCCCCTTGCGGCCGGCGATCACTGGCGCGAGGATCATGAGGCGCGTGCCCTCGGGCAACGCGAGTACATGGTCCACCATCTGCGCCACGGTCTGCGCTTCGAGCGCAATGGCGTGATCGGGGCAGTACGGCGTGCCGACGCGCGCGTAGAGCAGGCGCAGGTAGTCGTGGATTTCGGTGACGGTGCCGACCGTCGAACGCGGATTGTGGCTGGCCGCCTTCTGCTCGATCGCGATCGCCGGCGACAGGCCTTCGATCAGGTCGACGTCGGGTTTCTCCATCAGCTCCAAGAACTGGCGCGCGTAGGCCGAGAGCGACTCGACGTAGCGGCGCTGGCCCTCGGCGTAGAGCGTGTCGAAGGCGAGCGAGGACTTGCCCGAGCCCGAGAGCCCGGTGATCACCACCAGTTTTTCGCGCGGCAGCTCAAGATTGATGTTCTTGAGGTTATGCGTGCGCGCGCCGCGGATGCGGATTTGTTCCAAGTGCGATGGGCGGGAAAGGTAAACTTGCTACTATAGCTCTTTCACCCTGCCTCGCTCCACTGTTCATGCAGTCCGAAGCGATGTCGCCGGCCGAGATACGCGCGGGCGCGAGCCTGTCGGCGGTCTTCGGGCTGCGCATGCTGGGGCTTTTTTTCATCCTGCCGGTGTTCGCCGTGCACGCGCCGCAGTACGAGGGCGGCGGCAACCTGACGCTGGTCGGCATCGCGCTCGGCGCCTACGGCCTGACGCAGGCGATCCTGCAGATTCCCTTCGGCATGGCCTCGGACCGCTGTGGCCGCAAGCCCGTGCTTTACGCCGGCCTCGCGATCTTCGCCGCCGGCAGTTTCCTGGCGGCCTCCGCCGAGGACATCTGGACCGCGATTGCCGGGCGCTCGCTGCAAGGCGCCGGCGCAATCTCTTCAGTGGTGGTGGCGTTCGCCGCCGACCTCACCAGCGAAGCGCATCGCACCAAGGTGATGGCGATGATCGGCTCGATGATCGGCTTGAGCTTTGCGTTGTCGCTGGTCGCGGCGCCCGCCCTGTACCGCGCCATAGGCATGGGCGGGCTGTTCGTGGTGATCGGCGCGCTGTCGCTCGCGGCGATCTGGCTGGTGGCCGCGGTCGTGCCCGAGGAGCCGCCGTCGCCCCGGCCGATGCCGGGGCTCGCCGGCCTGGCAGAGGCATTCAGCCCCGAGTTGCTGCGGCTCAACTTCGGCATCTTCACGCTGCATGTGGTGCAAATGGCGATGTTCGTGGTGGTGCCGACGCTGCTGGTCGGCGCCGGCCTGCCGCTGTCGGACCACTGGATGCTGTACCTGCCGGTGGTGCTCGCTTCGTTCGCGGTGATGGTGCCGCCGATTCTGTATGCCGACCGCCGCAACCGCCCCAAGCCGGTGCTGATCGGTTCGGTGGCGCTGCTCGCCGCGGTGCTGGCGGCGATGGCGGCTTCGGGACGCGGCGTCATGGCAATGGCGGCGCTGCTGTTTGCCTTTTTCATTGCCTTTAACGTATTGGAGGCAATCCTGCCTTCGCTGGTTTCGCGCATCGCGCCGCCTGGCGCGCGCGGCGCGGCGATCGGGGTGTATAACACCGCCCAGACGCTGGGCCTGTTTTTCGGCGGCCTGGGCGGCGGCTGGATCGCCAGCCGCCACGGGGCGGGCTCGGTGTTCGGTTTTTGCGCGCTGCTCGCACTTGCCTGGCTGGCGGTGGCGGCCGCGATGCAGGCACCGCGGCGAACCGGAGCGGTCAACCCGGCGGGCAGCTAGGCGTTGTATATTTATACAGCACTCGACCAAGGGGATAGTGATGGCATCCGTAAACAAAGTAATCATCGTGGGCAATCTCGGCCGGGATCCGGAAACGCGCTACCTGCCGAGCGGCGAGGCCGTCACCAACATCAGCGTTGCCACCACCGATACGTGGAAAGACAAGGCGAGCGGCGAGAAGAAGGAAGCGACCGAGTGGCACCGGGTGTCGTTCTTCGGCCGCCTGGCGGAGATCGCGGGCGAATACCTGAAGAAGGGCTCGCAGGTCTACGTCGAAGGGGCGCTCCGCACACGCAAATGGCAGGACAAGGAAGGCAAGGACCGCTACACCACCGAGATCCGCGCCGACACGATGCAAATGCTCGGCTCGCGCGCCGGGGCGGGCGAGCCCAGGGCCGAACGCGAGCCCGCGGCGCCCAAAGGCGAGTCCCCCGCAAAGGCCGAAACTGCGGCCAAGAAGCCGGCCGGCAAGTTCGACGACATGGAGGACGACATTCCGTTCTGAGGATGCGCCAATGGCGGTACAATCCACGCCAATTCAGGAACTTGAGACGCAACAATGCCGATCTACGAGTACCGGTGCTCGGCCTGCGGTCACCAGCAGGACCACCTGCAGAAGCTGACCGAGGCGCCGCTGACGAAGTGCCCGTCCTGCGGCAAGAAGAAATTCCAGAAGCAGCTCACCTCGGCCGGTTTCCAGTTGAAAGGCTCGGGCTGGTACGCGAGCGACTTCAAGGGCGGCAAGAAGTCGACCGAGGTGAAACCCGACGCGAAGCCGGAGGCCAAGGCCGAAGCCAAGGCGGAATCGAAAACGGAAGCCAAGACGGAAACCAAGACTGAAGCCAAGGCGGAAAAAAAGACGCCTGCCAGCACCACCAATTGACGTTTAAGGGGCCGCGCGACCGGCCCGGCAATCTGCCGGGCTTTTTTGTTGCCAGCACATGAAGAAATATCTCATCACCGGGCTGCTGATCTGGATCCCGCTCGTCATCACGCTGTGGGTGCTGAAGCTCATCGTGGATGCGCTCGATCAGACGCTGCTGCTGCTGCCGCCGGAGTTCCGCACCGAGAACTGGCTCGGGCTGCACGTGCCCGGCATGGGCGTGGTGATGACGCTGGTGATCGTGTTCGTCACCGGCCTGTTGACGACCAACCTGCTCGGCGCGCGGCTGGTGCACCTCTGGCACGACATCCTGCACCGCATCCCGGTGGTCAACTCGATCTATTCGAGCGTCAAGCAGATCTCCGACACGCTGTTCTCCTCCAGCGGCCAGGCGTTCAGGAAGGCGCTGCTGGTGCAGTGGCCGCGCGAAGGCATGTGGACCATCGCGTTCCTCACCGGGACACCCGGCGGCGACGTGCTCAACCACCTGAAGGGCGACTACCTCAGCGTCTACGTGCCGACCACGCCGAACCCGACCGGCGGCTACTTCGTGATCGTCGCGCGCAAGGACGTGATCGAGCTCGACATGAGCGTGGACGAGGCGCTGAAGTACATCATCTCGATGGGGGTGGTGCCGCCCAACGGCAAGCCGCCGGGAGGCGCGGCCGGCAAGTGAGCATGCGCACGCACGTATGAGTATGAGAAGCCACTACTGCGGCGAGCTGGGCGCCGCGCTGATCGGCAAAGTCGTGACCCTGGCCGGCTGGGCGCACCGCCGCCGCGACCATGGCGGCGTGATCTTCATCGACCTGCGCGACCGCGAGGGGCTGGCGCAGGTGGTCTGCGATCCCGACCGGGTGGAGACCTTCGAGAGGGCCAACCGGGTTCGCTCCGAGTACGTCCTTTGCATCACCGGCTTGGTGCGCGCCCGGCCCGCGGGCACCGTCAACCCGAACCTGCGCTCGGGCGCGATCGAAGTGCTGGCGCACGAGGTCGAGATCCTCAACCCCTCGGCGACGCCGCCGTTCCAGCTCGACGACGAAAACCTTTCGGAGACGGTACGGCTCGAGCACCGCATCATCGACCTGCGCCGCGGGCAGATGCAGAAAAACCTGCGCCTGCGGCACGCCGCGGCGAAGGCGGCGCGCGCTTTCCTCGACGGCCAGGGCTTCATCGACATCGAAACCCCGGTGCTCTACAAATCCACCCCGGAAGGGGCGCGCGAGTTCCTGGTGCCTTCGCGCATCAACGACGGGCAGTTCTACGCGCTGCCGCAGAGCCCGCAGCTGTTCAAGCAGATGCTGATGATCGCGGGCTTCGATCGCTACTACCAGATCGTCAAGTGCTTTCGCGACGAAGACCTGCGCGCCGACCGGCAGCCGGAGTTCACGCAGATCGACGTCGAGACCTCGTTCCTCGGCGAGCAGGCGATCCGCGGCCTGATGGAATCGCTCGCGCGGCACCTGTTCAAGGAGGTGCTGGGGGTCGTGTTGCCAGACCCGTTTCCCGTGATGGCATATGAAGATACGATGCGCGACTACGGCGTCGACAAACCGGACCTGCGCGTGCCGCTCAAGCTGACCGAAATGACCGACCTCATGAAGGACGTCGATTTCAAAGTGTTCTCCGGTCCGGCCAACGCGGCCGGCGGCCGCGTCGCGGCGCTGCGCGTGCCGGGCGGCGGCGCGCTCACGCGCGGCGAGATCGATGCCTACACGGAGTACGTGCGCGGGCTGGGCGCCAAGGGCCTCGCCTGGATCAAAGTCAACGAGCCCGGCAAGGGCGCGGACGGCCTGCAGTCGCCGATCGTCAAGTTCTTTCCGTTGCCTGTTCTGAACGAAATTCTTTCCAGAACGAGAACAGAAGCAGGCGACATCGTTTTCTTCGGCGCCGACCGGGCCGAGGCCTGCAACGCCTGCCTGGGCGCGCTGCGGCAGAAGGTCGGCCATGACCGCGGCCTTGCGCAGGGCGGCTGGCGGCCGCTCTGGGTGGTGGATTTCCCGATGTTCGAGTACGACGAGGAATCGAAGCAGTGGAAGGCGCGCCACCACCCGTTCACCAGCCCGAAGGACGGCCACGAGGCGTTCATCGAAGCCGAGCCGGCGAAGGCCTATGCCAAGGCCTACGACATGGTGCTGAACGGCTGGGAGATCGCCGGCGGCTCGGTGCGGATCCACCGCCAGGAGATACAGCAGCAGGTGTTCCGGGCACTGAAGATTTCCGCAGAAGACCAGCAGGCGAAGTTCGGCTTCCTCCTGCAGGCGCTGCAGTACGGCGCGCCACCGCACGGCGGCATCGCCTTCGGCTTCGACCGGCTGGTCGCGCTTATGGCCGGCGCCGAGGCGATCCGCGACGTGATCGCGTTCCCGAAGACCCAGCGCGGCCAGGACATGGTCACCGGCGCGCCTTCGCCCGTGACCGAGCGCCAGCTGCGCGAGCTGCACATTCGCCTGCGGAACTCCCCGCCGCCGTGAGGCTCCTCGCAGGGATACTGGTTCTTGTCTTTTCGTTTAGTGTTTCCAGTTTTGCAGAAAATGGCGAAATAAAGGCGGCAGTTCTGCCGCCGGAAACGCGCGAAACAATTGCCCTGATAAAGAAGGGCGGCCCGTTCCCCTACCAGCGGGACGGCGTGGTGTTCGGCAACCGGGAAAGAATCCTGCCCCAGCGCGAGCGCGGCTGGTATCGCGAGTACACGGTGCGCACGCCCGGTGAGCGCACCCGCGGCGCGCGGCGCATCGTCGCGGGCCGGGATGGTACGCTTTACTACAGCGACGACCATTACCGCAGTTTCAGGCGCATTCTCGAATAGCCCATGAGCAAGCTGCTGCAGCGCCTGAGCGATGCCTCGAAGTCCGGCGTGTACCGCACGCACCGTGACAGCGACATCGTCGATTCGCTGCGCGGCAGCGCGCTGGCGATCGCGCGCATCGGGCTCGCGGGCGCGACCGGCAAGGAAGCCCTGATGGCCCGCATCGCCCAGGCGCTCGCCTTCCCGCAATGGTTCGGCGGCAACTGGGACGCGCTCGAGGATTGCCTCACTGATCTTTCCTGGTCGAACGCCGCCGGCCGGGTGCTGCTGTTCGAGGGCGCGGCGGAGCTGGCGGCGGACGAACTCGGCATCCTGATCGATATCCTGGGGTCGGCAGCCGCGTATTGGGCGCAGCGCGGACGCCCTTTCTTCGCCGTGTTTTTGGATGGCGCGCCGCCGCTGCCCGCGCGGTTGCCCGAGCTTTACCGAAGCCGCAAGTGAAACCGAAACAGTGAAGCCGAAACGGTAATGCCGAAACTGCCGCTGTCGGTGCTGGTCGTGGTGCATACCGCCGGCGGCGAAGTGCTGCTGCTGGAACGCGCGGCGCAGCGCGGCTTCTGGCAGTCAGTCACCGGATCGCTGGAGCGCCTGGACGAGCCGCCGGCCGAGGCGGCGCGGCGCGAGCTGCGCGAGGAAGCCGGGATCGACGCACGGCTGCAGGACCTGCGGCGCTGGAACCTCGCGTATACCTTCGAGATCTTTCCGCAATGGCGCCACCGCTTCGCGCCTGGGACGACGCACAACACCGAAAATGTCTTCAGCCTGGAACTGCCGGCGCGCGCGCCGGTGGTGCTCGCGCCCGCAGAGCACACGGCCAGCCAGTGGCTGCCCTGGGCAGAGGCGGCCGGGAATTGCTTCTCGTGGTCAAATCGCGATGCCATCATGATCCTCGGCTCATCCCCTGGCCAATGCGCGCGCTGACGCTTCCGCTCCTACTGTGCCTGTCCCTTGCCGCGGGGAACGCGCGCGCGGACGATGACATAGCGGTGGAAACCAGGTGGCGCGATGACGCCCTCGAGGTGTTCTGCCGGGCGTCGCTGGAGGCGCCGCTCGAACTGATCTGGCGGACGCTGACCGATTACCGCCGGATTGCCGAATTCATTCCGGGCATGCGCGCGAGCCGGGTGATTGAGCAGCGCGGCGCGGCGGCGATCGTCGAGCAAGCGGGCGAAGCGAGCTTCCTGTTCTTTACTTTCCCGATCGAGGTCACGCTCGCGACCACGGAACGCCCGCCGCACGTCATCGAGGTGCGGTTGCTCAAAGGCAACCTGAAGCGGTTCGAGGGCGCCTACCGCATCGAACCGCAGGCGGGCGGACGCAGCGTGCTGCATTGGAGCGGAATCATCGAGCCGGAGGCTTCGATGCCGCCGCTCATCGGCGAGATCCTGATGCGCGCGAATATCGGCGACCAGTTCCGCGGCATGGTGCGCGAGATCCGGCGCCGCGAGGCGCTGCGGCGCGAGGGCGTGCTGGAAGGAAAGCACGAAGTCGAGCGGGAGGGACGTCAGTGAGCCTGCGCTGGCTTGCCGTGGTCGCCGCTGTCCAGGCAGCCGGCTGCGCGACGCTGGAGGCGCCCTTCCGCGCCCACCTGTCCTCCGAGGCGCCGCTGGTGCGCGAGTGCGCCGGGTGGTTCCGCATGCTCGACGAGAGCGTCGAGGCGGCAGGGGTGCGCGATGCGCAAGAATTCAGCATCCCGGGCTTCCCGTATCTGCGCGCCAGCCGCCTGCTTGCCGCCCTGCGCCCGATGGCGGCGGCGAACGATGATGCATTGCAGGCGCTCGCCGATCGGATGCTGGCGCTCGACCTGGAAGCGCGGCGCTACGAGATCATGAACCTGCCCGCCGGGCAGGTTGTGGAGCTGCGCGAGGCGCTCGAGCGCACGCGAGAGTGCGGCCAACTGCTGCGCGAGATCGACCTGGCCAAACCGGAGGCGAGGCAAGCGCTGCTGCAGCGCGCCGAGGTTCCGGATGACTACCGGCAACTGCACCGCTTTCTCGGCCTGTATGCGTTGGCGCGGATTGCGTTCGCCGAGGGGGTGAAGCGCCATGAAGGACAGGTGATTGACGCATTCCAGCGCGTTGCCGCGGTGCCTGCGGGCACGCGCGTGATCCGCCATGCGCCACCGCCGGTCCAGCCGCTGCCGCGCGCGCGCGTGGCGGCGATGCTGGAGCGCTCGGCCGGCAACCCGCTCGGGATTCCGGAGCCAGGCGAATCCGAGCTGGCGGAATTGCTGGCCAGCTACGCGCCCAGCTTTGAAATCGAGGTGACAGGGGATTACGACCGTTTCGGCGCCTTGCGCTGGCTGCGGGAAGCCGACACGCCCGCGGTCGACGGCGCCCAGCTCGTGGTTTACGCCCATCCGGCCTGGACGCGCTACCGGGACCGCGTGCTGCTGCAGCTCGTCTACACGATCTGGTTTTCCGAGCGCCCGCCCCAGTCGGAGGGCGATATCCTGGCGGGCAAACTGGACGGCATTACCTGGCGCGTGACGCTGGCGCCGGATGGCGGGCCGCTGATCTACGACGCGATCCATCCCTGCGGCTGCTTCCACCTGTTTTTCCCGACCGCGCGCGCCCAGGCGCAGCCCGCGCCGGGCGGACTGGAGGAATGGATGTTCGCACCGCAGTCGCTGCCGCGGATTGCCGAAGGCGAGCGCCCGGTGCTGAGGATCGCGAGCGGCACCCATTACATCGAGCGCGTCACGCTGGCGCGGGGAGCCGACAGCCTGGTGCGCTACGGGCTGCGGCCCTACGGAGACCTGCGCTCGATGCAGCGCCCCGGCGCGGGACGCGCGAGCGCCTTCGGCGCCGACGGGCTGGTGTCCGGCACCGAACGGCCCGAGCGCTTCACGTTCTGGCCGATGGGCATCGTCTCGGCCGGCGCAATGCGCCAGTGGGGGCGCCAGGCGACGGCGTTCATCGGCCGCCGGCATTTCGACGACGCCGACCTGTTCGAGAAGCGCTTTCGCTTCGAACTGAAGTAAGCGCGGGCTGACCCCGATGCTGCGCGTTGTTACGCTGAACATTCACAAGGGTCTGTCGCAGTTCAATCGCCGCATGGTGATCCACGAGCTGCGCGAAGGCCTGCGCAGGCTGCAACCGGACCTGGTGTTTCTGCAGGAAGTGCAAGGCCTGAACCAGCGCCACGCGCTGCGCTTCGCGGCCTGGCCGGGCGAGGCGCAGCACGAGTTTCTGGCGGGCGACGAACTGGAGCACGTCTACGGCCGCAACCGCGTGCATCAGCACGGGCACTACGGCAACGCGCTGCTGTCGCGCCATCCGATCGTGTCCTCGGAGAACGAAGACGTTTCCGATCACCGCTTCGAACGCCGGGGGCTGCTGCATACCGTGGTCAAGGTGCCGGGCTGGAAGCTCAACCTGCACTGCATCTGCGTGCACCTGTCGCTGCACGAGCGCGGCCGGAGGCGGCAGCTGGAGGCGATCGCCGCACGCCTGCAGGTGCTCGCCGACCAGCGCTTGCCGACCATCGTCGCCGGGGATTTCAACGACTGGCGCCAGCGCGCGAGCTCCATCCTCGAGCAAAGCCTCGGCATGACCGAGGTGTCGGTGGCGGCGGGCGGCCGGCACGGCCGGACGTATCCGAGCGTGCTGCCGCTGCTGCGCCTGGACCGCATCTACGTGCGCGGCTTCAGGGTGCTGCGCTCGAGGGTGCATCGCGGCCCGCCGTGGTCCCTGCTGTCCGACCATCTCGCGGTGAGCGCGGAGCTGGAGCGTGCCTGACTACCTCAATGGCAATCGCCTCGGGCTGCTGAGGAACGGCGAGCAGTATTTCCCCGCGCTGGTGGGGGCGATTGACGCGGCGCGGTCAGAGGTGTTCCTCGAGACCTACATCTTCGCCGACGACCGGACCGGCAGCCTGGTCGCCGACGCCCTGACGCGCGCCGCGGCGCGCGGCGTGGCAACGCACCTGCTCATCGACGGCTTCGGCGCGCACGGCTTTGCACCGCGGTTTCGGGAGATGCTGTCGAAGGCGAACGCGGAGGTGCTGGTATTCCGGCCCGAGGTAAGCCCGTGGCCGCCGTGGCGGCAGCGCACGCGGCTGCGCCGCATGCACCGCAAGCTGGCGAGCATCGACGGGGCGGTTGCGTTCGTCGGCGGCATCAACATTATCGACGACTACGACACGCCGAATCAGACGCCGCCACGTTACGACTACGCGGTGCGCATCGAAGGCCCGCTCGCGGCGCGCGTGCGCGCGGAGGCGGCCAAGCTCTGGACGCGCGTTTCCTGGGCCGCCTTCGGCCGGCGCTGGCCGGGATTTGCGGCGCTGACGGGCCGCGTGCCGCGGCAGGCGATTGCGGCCGGCAACTCCGCACCTGGCGACCAGCGCGCGGCGCTGGTAGTGCGCGACAACCTGCGGCACCGGCGCGACATTGAGGAGGCCTACCTCGAGCTGATCGACGCGGCGCGCGAAGAGGTGGTGATCGCCAGCGCCTATTTTTTCCCGGGCCGCCGGTTCCGCATCGCGCTCGCGCGCGCGGCGCGGCGCGGGGTGAACGTCACGGTGCTGCTGCAGGGCAAGGTCGAGTACCGGCTGCTGTATTACGCCGCCCGGGCGTTGTACGGCCCCTTGCTGCTGGTGGGCGTGAGGATTCAGGAATACCACCGCAGTTTCCTGCACGCGAAAGTTGCGGTCTTTGACGGCCGCTACGCCAGCGTCGGTTCGTCCAACATCGACCCGCTCAGCCTGCTGCTGGCGCGGGAAGCGAATGTCTTCGTCGACGACGCGGAATTCGCCGCCGAGCTGCGCGCGAGCCTGCACGAAGCGATCGAGAACGGCTCGCTGGCCATTGCGCGGCGCAGGCGACGGCTGCGGTTTGTGCTCCGGGCCCGGATCTGGATCAGCTACCGCATCGCCCGCCTGCTGCTCGCTTTCTACGGCTACGACCGCCAGCACTAAGTTGGGCGGCGCCGGAACATGCCCCAGCCCTCCATAGTCATCACGGTCTCGCCTCGCTGGTTGGTTGCTTCCCAGCGCGACTGCAGCAGGCCGATGTCGGGCTTGCTCTCGGATACGCGCGCCCCGGTGGTGACGCGGCGGTAGGTGATGGTGTCGCCCGCGCGCACCGGGGCGAGCCAGCGGATGTTGTCCAGGCCGGGCGAGCCCAGGCTGGCGGAGCGGTTGACGTACTTGTCCACCATCAGGCGCATGGCAATCGCGCAGATATGCCAGCCGCTGGCGATCAGGCCCTTGAAAAACGATGCCTTCGCCGTCTCGGGATCGACGTGGAAGGGCTGCGGGTCGAACTGGCGGGCGAAGGCGATGATCTCCTCTTCCGTGAACCTGTGGCTGCCGATTTCCTGCACTCCCTCCTGCTGCAGGTCTTCCCAATAAAGCAGCTCGTCTGCCATCTCAACTCTCCGCGGGGGAGGTGCGTTCATACGCGCGCACGCGCGACCGTAGTTCTTCGGGAAGCGGCGCGGCCTTCATGGTCCTCGGGTCGGCGTTGACGTAGACCAGCTCGGCCGTGATAAGGGGCGCCGGCGAGGGCTCGGGTGCGTCGCGCCAGATCTCGAACAGGTAAGTGATGCTGCTCTTGCCCAGCTTCGAGACGCGGCAGTGCACCGCGAGTTCATCGTCGTAGTGCGCCGAGCCGAGGTACTCGACCGTCGCCTTGCGCAGGAAAATGTCGCTGGCGTACTTGTCGACGTAGCCGTCCGGGTAGGCGAGGCCGATGGCGCGCCAGTAGTCGGCGAACGCGGTGTCGATGTAGGTGAGGTAGTGGCTGTTGAACACGACCTTCTGCATATCCACCTCGGCCCAGCGCACGCGCAGCCGGTGCGTGCAGTGGTAGTCGTTTTTCGCCATAGTCTCAGAGTGTAATATGGGCCGCGCGATGGACGAGACGGTTCTGCGCAGCATGGCGAAATGGCCGGACGTCCCCGATGTGTACGGCTGGCTGTCGCTCGACCGGCGCGGCAATTGGTTGCTCAAAGGGGAACGAATTGGCAACCAAGCTTTTAAGGATTTCATTTCTAGAAATTACACCTCTGATTCGCGAGGCCGCTGGTACTTCCAGAATGGCCCGCAGCGCGTGTTTGTGATGCTCGCCTACACGCCGTTGGTGCTGCATTTCGAGGCTGCGGCGCTGTTCGACCATTGCGGCAGGGCTTTCCAGCCGCAGCAGGAGTTCCTCGACGAGGAAGGTTCGGTGCTGATGCTGGGATCGACCGGGTTCGGGCTGCTCGACGACCGGGATCTGGCGCGCTATGCCGAGCGCGCCCAGGGCCTGCCCGGAATCGCCCGCGAGGCGGTCGCGGGACGCTACGGCTTCGTGACGCATCCGACAGCATGAATCCTTGCGTCTTGGCAAAAATCTCTTTATAATCCTGCCTCTTTTTGCATCCCTGGGCGGCTACGCGTGTAGCAAACGTGGCCGCCCGGTTCGTTTCTGGAAACGCAAAACAAGCGGGAAACATGCCTACGGTCAACCAGTTAATGCGT
>Ga0247727_10013333_pt1 | contig 13886 bp, 12 predicted proteins | sample WisWelCaveWW1625_FD_202498 | JGI IMG/M metagenome (GOLD analysis project Ga0247727, IMG submission 202498) | Biofilm microbial communities from Wishing Well Cave, Virginia, United States - WW16-25 | ecosystem: Environmental > Aquatic > Deep subsurface > Groundwater > Cave microbial mat | place... | reverse complement strand
TGGCGACGAGCGACGCGCCGCCACCCAACAGGATGAAGGTTCCCATCGCAGTGATGGCGACCCCGGCGAGGCCGACTCCCGGTAGCCACTTTCGGACTCGATCCTCAAACGAACTCATCCGCATGGCGGTGACGGGTTCGACACCGGCGGCTTCCGCCGCCGGGGCCGCCGCCGCCAACATTCCCGCGCCGAGGCCCAGCCCGATCCCTTTGAGCGTCGTGAACAGCGTCAGCGGCGCGTCGCGCACCGTGAGGGCGTAATAGAGATCGTTAATGGTCTGCGTAACCAGCCGCACCGCGCCTTGCCCCAACAGCCAGCCGAGTCCGAGTCCGATGATTGCGCCGATGGCCGAGGCAACGGCGGCTTCGAGCACGATCAAGGCAAACAATTGCCCGCCCGTCACGCCCAGTGAACGCATGATGCCAAACACCGTGCGCCGCTGGACGACGCTGAACATCATGGTGTTGTAAATGAGGAACATGCCGACGATGAGGGCCAGCAGGCTGAGGGCGGTGAGGTTGAGTTGAAAGGCCGAGGTCAGTTGGGCGACGGTGCTAGCCTGCTCGGTAGCGGGCGCGAGGCGAACATTGGTGGGTAGTAGCGACTTTAGTCGTTCCGCCCCGGCCTCGGTGGTGATGAGGTCAATCCGGGTGAGCCGCCCCGACTCTCCAAGCAGAGTCTGTGCGTTTGCCACATCCATGATCAGCAAACCGTCGAGCGCACGACGGCTATTTTCATCCCCCGGAGTCAAAATCCCGATGACGGTCACGCGCTCGATGCGGTCGTTGATTTGCAATCGGATCGAGTCATTCGGCCTGAGGCCATATCGTTCGGCGAGTCCAACGCCGATGAGGGCGGTGTTCGGCTCGGTATAGAAACGGGCGAAGCTGATCGGTGATGAACCTCCACCATTCGATAGATACGAACGAAATGGCGCGTCGGCGATGGGGTCGAGGCCGAGGAGGCGGAGTGGTTGCCTGTCGAGATCGAGCGCCAGGCCCACGCCCTCGGCCACCGGCGCGCTTTGCCGAAACCCCCACTCGACTCGCACTTGCCGATAGAGATCGTTTGGCACGCCATCCGGCCCGCCGAGAATTTGATGCGTGGCTTTGCCCACTACCGCTTCGGTGCTGAGGCTGAAGGCGCGGCCCGCGCTGGTATTGGCGAGGTCAATGGCGATGACGACGGCGACGCCGAGGGCCACGCCGAGGATCATCAGCCACGTTTGCAGTGGGCGGCGGATGAGGTCGCGCAGACCGGTTTTGAGGAGGGTAGTGGGGAGCATATTATTCCCGCCTCTCCACAATCTTCCCCTCCTCAATCGTCAACACCCGATCGGCCAGCGCCGCGATCTTGTGGCTGTGGGTGACCATGATCAGTGTCTTCCCGGCTTGATGAGTCATTTCGCTCAACAGCGCCATCACCGTTTTGCCGGTGGCGTCGTCGAGGTTGCCGGTCGGCTCATCGGCCAGCACCAGCCGCGGGTTGCGGACCAGGGCGCGGGCGAGGGCGACACGCTGTTGCTCGCCGCCGGAAAGTTTGTCGGGGAAGACGGCGCGGCGGTCGGCGAGACCCACCCGGTCGAGCAGGTCGAGGGCGTGTTGCGTCGCGCCATTGCTCGCCTGAGTCCCGGCCAACTCGGCGGGCAACAATACGTTTTCCAAAACGTTCAGCGTGGGGATGAGGTTGAAGAATTGAAAGACGAAGCCGATGTTGTCGCGGCGGAAGAGGGTGCGGTTGCGCGAACTTAGTTTGGTGACGCAGATGTCATTGATATAAATGTCGCCGCTGGTGGGGGAGTCAATGGCAGCCAGCAGGTTAAGGAGCGTGCTTTTCCCGCTCCCGCTGCGGCCCCGGATGGCGACAAACTCGCCTTCCGCGAATGTGGCGTTGGCGTTTTTCAAAATATTCCGGGTGCGCTCGCCCTCGACGTAGTCTTTGCTCAAGTTTTCCAATCGGACAATGATGGTCATAGCGATTGAATTCTACCGCTCATTGGAGGATGCGCCAGAAAAAACTTCGCCGCGAATTACACGAATGATCGCGAATAAATTTTCGTAATTCGCGCCAATTCGCGTAGCTCGCGGCTAAAACAGAAGGCGACGTGTTTCACACCGCCTTCTAGGAACGCCGACCCGCGTCAATTATTTGGTTTTAATCGTGATGGCCTTGGGCTTGGCTTCCTCCGCCTTCGGCAGATGGAGGGTGAGAACGCCGTTCTCAACCGTCGCCTCGGCTTTGTTGGCGACGACCGGCACAGGCAGGGTGACACTGCGGCTGAACTGGCCGTAGCGCCGCTCCATCACCAGATAGCTCTTGCCCTCGTCCTTCTTCTCGTCCTTGAACTCGCCGCGCACGGTCACGGTGTTGTCCAGAACTTCGATGTTCAGGTCTTCGGGCTTGAGGCCGGGCACGTTGGCTCGCACGACGAACTCGTCGTTTTTGGCCTCGACATCGAGCGCCAGACCTGCTTCGCCGTTGAGGGTCATGGGGCGGAAGAAGGCGTCATCAAACATCCGGTTCATCATATCGCGCACGGACAGCATTTCCCGGAACGGGGTAAAGGGAATCAGGTTTGACATTGGGATCTCCTTTGGACTCCTTGCGGAAGAATTTATATCCAAAGTTTATACGGCCCACGTCTGAGGTTCGTTAGCAAAAAATCAAAGGAAAGTTAATGAGAACCGGAGTAAGTTTGCCGGATCACACCAATTTGTCTTTCAGCTTCACTGAGATTTCGCCGAGGCCGACAAAGTCGGCGGTCATCTCTATCTCGTGCGTTCCCGGAGCGAGTGGATGGCCTCTCACCACAATCGTGAACTGCTCGCCGGAGGGAATGTCGAGTGGGGCTTGCGGGGTGACGGTGGAGGCGCGGCGCGTTACGCCGCCGTACACAAACTCCATTTGTGAAACTGCCATTGGTTGATCATCCACCCGCAAGTCGGAGAGGTTTTGCAGCATCACCGGCATCGCCGGATTGCGCAGGAGGAAGGTGAAGCCATCCTCAGTGTGGCGCAGGCTGCCCAATTGATACACCCGGTTGACGAGCAGACCCGGCGCGCGGCGCGGCGGCTTAGCCCGCCGACGCTCTGCGCCGACTCGAAATTCAATGTGGTTCGCCGTCAACACTTGTCCGCCTTGAGCGGCCTCAACCCACAACGTATAGTCACCCGCCCGCGTTAACGACAGTTCAATAGACCGCACCAGCATCGCGCCCTCCTCCGCGCCGGGCAGTGTGACCCGAATACGTTTCGCCAGCCATTTTCGAATCCAGTTGAAGGGCCGCGACTCGCGGCGCTCGATCCACCACCGCACTGTGACCTGACCCTCGAGCCGATAGTCGTCGTTGATCAGATACAGGCGACCTCGTAAACGACCGCCGACCGGATATACCCAGTGGAAGCCGCCTTCCACGTTGAAACCAGGCTCAACGTCCAAACTGATATACACTGGACGCGAGGCCCCGGCCAACGCTTGATAGCCCGCTTTGGGCAGGCGGTAGTAGTCGAGCACCGACCAGGTGATGGCGGGCCAGCCGTCGGTGAAAAGAAAATGGATGTAGCCGCCGACGGGATTGAACTTTTGCCGCCGCCACCGATCAATCGTGTAACGAATGAAGAAAGCCTGATAGGCCTGGCTCTCGGCGACGTAATCGGCGAGCGAGGCGAATTGCGACGGCGCGCCCACCCCGGGGCTGGCCCAGAAGACGGATTGATACCCGGCGTGCGCCCACGAAGGATCGTCGGCGTCCACCGGCCAATTGGTGTTCACCGTCGCCCAGAAGGGCGAGGCCAGAGTCGGCAGGGCCTGCACGCCGAATTCAGTGGGGAAGGTCGGATGCAGTTGGCGGTTGTCCTGCCAGGCGCCGGTGTACCAGCGTGATAGAGATGCTGGTCGCGCTCGCCCGAGGCCGCGATTACGGGTCGGGTCGGATCGAGTTCATGGATCGATTTGGCTGAGGCCTCATCCAGTTGCCGATTGGTTTCAGTCTGATGCACCTCGCTACCGAGGAAACTGCCGTCCGGCGTCCAGGGTGGCTCGTTATGCATGGACCAGAGGATGATGCTGGGGTGCGAGGCGAGCAGGTCGGCCATATCCGCAACCTGCTGATGGACTGCCGCCCGGAACGCCGCCTCTTCTTCGGATGGCAGGTTGAAGGCATAGGTCCAGATCAGGGGGAAGTCGCACATCACCATCAAGCCGTGTTCGTCGCACAGCTGATAGAAATCGGGCGGGGCGATGTGGGCGTGGACGCGCAGGAGATCGAGGTTGGCGTCCCGCGCCAGTTCAAGGTCACGGCGCAAGCTATCCACCGTCACCTGATCAAGATAAAAATCCGAAACGTAGTTGCTGCCTTTAGGAAAGATTCGGCGTCCGTTGAGCCGCCACTCCCACCGTTCGTGATCAATGAGGGCTTCGATGGCGCGGATGCCGAAAGATTTGGTAATGGATAATTGGTGATTGGTAATTGTGAGTTGCGCTTGATAGAGGCGCGGCTCGCCGTGCGTCCATGGGAACCAGAGGCGAGGGTTGGAGAGGGTGAGGGTGAGTTCGAGGCCGCGGCTTTCGTGTCCGGCTAACGCGAGGTTGTAGAGCAAGTTGCCAATTTGCTCCAAGTCGTCGAAGTTGTGGGGGGCGATGGCGACGTTGAGTTGAGTCGTCTGCGGATCGGCGGTGAGGTTACGCAGGCGCAGGGCGAGACGCAGATCGGCTCGCTCGGCGCGGCCACGTTCCCAATTGGGGTTGAGGACGGTGGGGAAGACGTTGAATGACTCGATGAGGATTGGCCCGGCACTGTGCAGGCTGACAGGCCGCCATAGGCCGAGGGGCACCGTCCACTCGTTCGGCGCCGGCAAGTTGGGGTATAAGGCAGAGGGATAGGGTTTGCAGTCCCAGTCGGCGAAGATTCCGGCGATGGCGGTTTTGCGTTTGAACGATCCGGCCTCAATTGGAAAGCGACAGCGCACGGCCAGCACGTTGTCGCCGTCCTGCAAATCATCGGTCACGTCGAAGCCGAACGGTTGAAAGTAGCCCTCGTGCGCGCCTAATTCGACTCCGTTGAGCCAGACTCGTGTGCGATAGAACGCGCCGCCGAAGCGGAGAATAATGCGTTTTAGACCCTTGAGGTCTCGAAGACTCCAAAGGTCTGATGAGAAATGATGGCGATACCACAGCGTATCGCTTTCGGCGGTGGCGTAGTGGAGGTTGGGGAGGCGAGTCGGCGTCCACGAGGAATCGTCGAACGCGGGATCGGCGTAGCCCCGTTCGAGGCCTTCGCCATTGTGAGACGGCCTCATCCGCCACTCGCCGTCCAATGGGCGTGAGTCATCCGGGAGTGGGGCGAAGAGCGAGAGCTTATTCGCGCTGGTCGTCATCCTTGACGAAGGACAGGCGGGAACGTAACCAGTTCAAATCCAACAACCGAATGCTTTCGTTGATGGGCTTGCGCTGAAACTTCGCCAAAGTCCGGCGCAGAGGCCGTCCGGTTCGGCGGATGAGGGCCAGGCGGCGGCGGAGGTAGCGCTTCATGGTGTCGAGGTCGGGCGGGTCGAGGGGCAGGCGGAAGCGTTCGCGGGCGGTATCCATCTCGCGGCGAATCAATTCGTCGAGATCGCCCAGCCCGCTTTGGCTCAGACGGTGGAGTGGATTCTCAAAGCGGCCGAGTTGTTCGCGCAGTTGGCCGATGTCAATCAGGCGGCGCGTGTTCTGCGGCGCAGTCGCGGGACGGTGCGCGCCGAATTCGTAGTCGAAGGGCAGGGAATAGATCGGCTGGCCGGCGAGGGCGTGCAGTTCACACCACAGATATTTGAACGCGAGTTTGGTCAAGCCCTCTTTCTCCAGGCGTCGCATTGAGACCGGGATGTGGGCGGTGGTGATGACGCCAAATTCGCCGTGCTCGGCGGCGCGCTGGGCGTAATCGTGATCCTCGGCCAGTTTCACCGACTCGTCGAAGCCGCCGATGGCCTGGTGCACCTCACGGCGGGCGAGGAGGCAAAAGCCGGGGGCGTGGGGCGAAAAGGATTGCACGACTTGCAGGTAGAGGTTGGTGAGGTCGGCGATGGCGCGATCGGCGGGTGTTCCAGTGAGTGAATCAATCAAGCAGGTGGCGACGGCGTACCCTTTGTGCTCAAACTCGGCTAATGTTTTGGCGATAAAGTCGGGGCCGGGGAGGACGTCGGCGTCGAGGAAGAGAAGGAGATCGCCGCTCGCGGCCCTCGCCCCGGCATTGCGCCCGGGGCCGGGCCGCCCGCCGGGGACGACGATGGCCCCGCGCGCTCGCGCCAATTCCTGCGTGCCGTCTTTCGATCCAGCATCGGCGACGATGATCTCGTCGGGCTTGCGGGTCTGGGCATTGAGGGCCTCGAGCAAGCCGGGGAGAGTGTTGGCTTCGTTGAGGGTTGGGATAATGACACTGAGGCGCGGGGCCGGCAGGCGGTGAGGGGTGCGCGTTGGCTTGCGGGCACGCAAACGCGGCAGAGGCGCCCGGAGCTTCGTCGATCGTTTTTTGGATTGAGGCGCTTTCATTGTCGAACCAATCCTTCAGTGACAGGGCGGGAATGTATTCATCGTCTCTCTCAAGATAGCACGGATTTGCAGAATGGGCAGATACCGATCCGTAAATTCCGTGAACCCGTGCTATGAAGAGCTACGGTCGGACTGACCTCTCGTTATGCTGGGAGAGAGACTAAATTATAATTCCCCTTGCCACCCTGAGCGAAGAGCCTACCCTACTCGCGAGCAATTGGCAGTCCTCCCCTTCCCTAATATAATCCCACTATCGAACGACATTCGCCCGAGCCGCCGATGGACAAAATCAAGCTCCTCCTCATCGCCTCCAATCCTGACGACACCAGCCAACTCAAGCTGGAAGAAGAAATTCACACCGTCAAAGAAAAAATTTTCCGGTCAGCCTTTGATCTGGTTGAAGCAGAAGCCAACATTTTGATTGACCTCGCCCGTCTGCGCCGCGTGACGAAGATGCCGAAGGATGCGACGGCGAACCATACGTCTATCGCGTGGCTTATGATGCAGCAGGGTGCTGTTGAAGAAGTTGGGGGAAAAGCCTGAGTGAGGAAAGCTGTCACTCACAACTCCTCATGACCTCAACCTTCAAACCCTTCGGCGACTTCCAAACCCTGATCGATCACGGCGACGGTGCCGTGGTCACCGTGGCGCGCGGGGCCATCGAGATCGCCCCTCACGGCGGCACGTTGCGGATTCGGGTCAGCCGCAAGAAGCGGATCCCCGCGTATCAATCGCTTGCCCTTCACTACGGAGCACACAAGGCGCACAGAGAAAACTATAAAATCTCTGCGAACTCTGTGCTGTCTGTGGTGAGTGATTCTTTGATTGCCCGCATCCACCCTGAGCCGCTCGGCCTGAGCTTCAGGCGCAAAAAGGGATCGCCCTTCGCCGTCGATGTGGCCGTCGGCGTGCGCGGCGATCAGATCGTCGTCCGCAAGGCCCTGCGCCCTGGCGATCACATTTATGGCCTCGGCGAGAAGACGGGCTGGCTCGACAAGCGGGGCCGCAAATACAAAATGCGCAACGCCGATGTGTGGTGGGAACATCCCGCCGGGATCGGAGACGTCACCGATCCGCTCTACGCCAGCTTCCCCATCTTCATCGTTCACAACAAATCCCACACTTATGGCATTTTCGTGGACAACGCCGAGTTCACCGAGTTTGATTTCACCGCCGACGACTGGTACGAGTTCTCCGCCCCCGCCGGGGCCTTGAATTATTACGTCCTCCCCGGCCCGACCCTGCCCGACGTTCTGCGCCAGTACACCGGCCTCACCGGGCGCATGCCTCTGCCCGCGCTGTGGGCGCTGGGCTTTCACCAGTGCCGTTGGGGTTACGCCAGTGAGGCCGACATCCGCGCCATCGCCCGCGAACTGCGAACGCGCCAAATTCCTGCCGACGGGATCTGGCTGGACATTGATTACATGGACGGCTACCGCGTCTTCACCTGGGACAGGAAAGATTTTCCGCATCCCAAACAAATGGTGGCCGATTTAAAAAGAGACGGCTTCCACCCGGTCACCATCGTTGATCCCGGCGTCAAAGTGGATGATGGGGGCTACTTCATGTACGACGAGGGCCGGGTGGGCGGCCACTTCGTCAAACACAGCGATGGCCGGGAATACAACGGCAGTGTCTGGCCGGGCCGCAGTGCCTTCCCCGACTTTCACCGCCCCGAAACTCGCGCCTGGTGGGCGGAGCATGTGCGCCAATGGCTGGCCGACTGGGGCTTGAGCGGCCTGTGGAACGACATGAACGAACCGGCGACAAAGGACCTGAGCGGCCCGGTGATGGACGCTCTGCACGACGGCAAACCGCACGCAACCGCCCGCAACACCTACGGCCTGCAAATGGCGCGCGCGACTTACGAGGGCATGGTGCAACACGATCCCGACTCGCGCCCCTTCATCCTCACCCGCGCCGCCTTCAGCGGCGCGCAAGAGGTGACGGCGCTGTGGTGCGGCGACAACCATTCGTACTGGGAGCATCTCGCCGGAAGTTTGCCGATGCTGATGAACCTCGGCCTGTCAGGGATGCCGTTTGTGGGCGTTGACATCGGCGGTTTCGGCGGCGACTCGAACGGCGAACTGCTGGCCCGCTGGACTCAGGTCGGCGCGTTCTATCCCTTCTGCCGCAACCACGCCGCCACCGGCACGCGGTCACAGGAACCCTGGCAGTTTGGCCCACAGGTCGAGGCCATCTGCCGCAAGTACATTGGCTTGCGCTATCAGCTTCTGCCATATTTTTACAACCTCTTCCGCGAAGCGGCGCTGACCGGCGCGCCTATCATGCGCCCGCTGATCTGGCATTACCCTAAAGACCCGATCACCTTCAACCTCAACGATCAATTCATGCTCGGCCCCAATCTCCTCATCGCCCCCATCCTCGCGCCTGGCCTCAGCGCCTGCAGTGTGTACTTGCCAAAGGGGCGGTGGTATCGGTGGCGCGCCTCAAGCACCCTGAGCGGAGCGGAACGAAGAGGAGCGAAGTCGAAGGGTGCGACCCCTCTACGACAACCCGCATCCTTCGACTTCGGGCGTGGGCGCGGCGGAACTACGCCGCCGAACACCACGCCCTCCGCTCAGGATGCTGAGGTATACGAAGGCCCAACACACATTATCGCCGACGCCGCCCTCGATGAACTGCCCATCTTCGTCCGCGCCGGGGCCATCCTTCCGATGTGGCCGCTGGCTCAACATACGGAAGCGATTGATCGCACGGATGCCACCCTGCATGTGTGGCCGGGCTGGGGACAATTTGATTTTTACGAAGACGATGGCGCGACGCAGGGCTACAGGGGCGGCGACTATCGCCTGACCCGGTTCAAGGTGGACGCCGACTCTGGAAAAGTAACTTTGTCGTGGGGGGCGGCCAAGGGTCGCTACGCCGGTGGCCGCGACCACTGGAAATTTGTGGCCCATGGGTTGAACAAAGCCACCGCCAGCCTCGACGACAACCCCGTCGCCGTCCGTCGGAACACGATCCGGATTAAGGACGATGGCCGAGGCCATCGGTTGACCATTATCCCCGCCTAATCTGACGGTGTTACACCAACTCACAGAGGTCATACTTCATGTATCGCAAACTTGTATTCGTTTCACTGATCATTTTGACTCTGGCCGCGTGCAGTAATGCGACTCAGACTCCGGTTCCGCCGCCGACAGGCGCAGCCGTAGCCGCTCCCGAGGCAATCATACCCACCGCCATTACGCCCACCACCGGCGATGACATCCGTGCCTACGGCTTCCTGCCCGACAAGACGACGGCATCTTATGAAGTTGGCGAAGTCTTTATCAATGAGGGCAACAAATACAATCTGGCGATTGGCCGCACCGGCGCGGTGAGCGGCGACATCGCCCTCAACTTCACCCACCCCGAGCAAAGCACCGTCGGCGTGATCACGGTGGACATCAGCACGCTGACCTCAGACAGTCGGCGGCGCGATGATCGCATTCGCAATGAGTGGCTGGAGTCGGCCACGTATCCCCTGGCCACATTCACCGGCACGGAAGTGAAGGGCCTGCCGTCGTCGTATCAGCCTGGGACAGAGATTACATTTGAGTTGGTCGGCGACTTGAAAGTTCGAGAGATGACGCGCTCGACGACGTTCACCGTGAAAGCGAAACTAGAGAATGAGGCGTTGAGCGGCGAGGCAACGACGATGATTCTGATGACGGACTTCGGCTTCGACCCGCCCGATATTGCCGGAATTCTCAAAGCCGAGAACGAAGCCAAACTGGTGTTGAAGTTTGTAGCCGCGCCGATACAATAGCCCTCTCTTTTCACCACAAAGTCTCAAAGGCGCGAAGGGACATGAAGTTTATCTTTGTGTCCCTTTGTGTTTTAGTGTCTTGGTGGTGGAAGACTTATTTCACCGGGGGACAACTCTGCGTGAACCCAGCCAGGTCTTCGATCAGCCGGGCCGGGGTTTGGGCCAGCGCGTCGAAGAGGATGCCGGTGTGGGTGGCGCGGGGATAGAGGCGCAGTTCGCTCTGCGTTCCGGCGGCGGCCAGCGCGGCCTGAAACGACTCGGCGACGCCGACTGGCACGGTCTCGTCTTTGTCGCCATGCAACAGCAATATCGGCGGCAGGCCAGGGCGGGCATAGGCGATGGGGGAGGCGGCGGGGAAGTTGGCTTCACCCTCCATGACGGCTGTCATCAGTTGGCCGGTTCGACCATTAGCGCGCTCAAAAGCCATTTGGGCATTAATGTCGTACGGCCCGCTCAGGCCAATGTAGCCGCACGCCTCAGTGGCGGCATGACCTTCAGCCTTCAACCAGCTTTCATCCATTAACGCCAGCGCCGTCAAATGCGCCCCCGCCGAGTGGCCGCCGGCGACCACGCGCTTCGGGTTGCCGCCGAATTTGCCAATGTGATCCAGCGTCCAGGTGATGGCTTTGGCCATGTCCGTTGTCTGTTGGCGATACGTTGCCTCGGGGTGCAGGGTGTAGCCGACGAGGACGACGGCGATACCATAGGGCATGAGCCTCTGCGCGGCAGGGGCGTATAACTCCTTGTCCCCGCTGTTCCAACTGCCGCCGTGCACAAATATCAACGTCGGGTAGCCCGCCTCGGGTTTGACGACCAGGGCCGGGTCAGGGACGTACACATCCAGCCTCTGCGTCGCCTTCGGGCCGTAGGCAATATTCTTGAAGAGGTAGGGATACTCGGCGTAAAACTTGTCGCCGATGCGCTTGGCGTTGAGCAGGCGCAGATTGTAGTCAAGGGTGTCTTTGTAGCGGAAATAGACTCCGACCCCGGCCAGTGCCACGACAGTGCCTATCACGAACAGGGTGCGGGATTTTTGTTTGGAAGGTTTGGTCATGGGAGATTAGAGACCGGAGATTGGGCCAGGCGGCCATCGAGATCCAACGGGGCCGCCGCCCCCTGCATGGCGGCCAACACATTGCCGACGTGCGTCCACAGGTCAAGCTGGCCGTCAAAGCAGGCCCGGCTGAAGTCCGTCGTGGCGGCCTCCACTTGATCGCGGTGGACTCCGGCGGCGAAGTTGGCGGTCTTCCATTTCTTTTTCACCGAACTTACTTCAACATCGCGGATGTCCTTGTTGGGCCGCACCAGTGTGGTGGCGATGACGAGGCCGGTGATTTCGTCGCAGGCAAGGAGGGCGAAGTCAATGGGCAGTTCGCGCTCGACGCCGGTGCCTTCGGTGTAGTGGGAGAGGATGGTGTGGATGGTGTCTTCCTCCACGCCGTGCGCGCGCAAAATGTCTGCGCCTTTCACGGGGTGCTGGTTGAGGTCAGGGTGAATCTCCCAATCAAAATCGTGGATCAAGCCGACCAGGCCCCAACGCTCTTCATCTTGATTCAAATGGCGGGCATACCAGCACATGGCGGCTTCCACAGCCAGCATATGCCGCCGCAGTCCAACATCCTTTACGTGTTCAGTAACCAGACTCCATCCTTCGTCTCGATTCATGATCGCTCCTTCAGGTGACTGTCACTGGCGCGAGACGGCTTGAATTTCAGAGTTCTGAAGCCAGTGACAGTCACCTCGAAACTGGTTCCGGCTCGCCCAATACCACATCGGTCGGTGGTGCAATGTACAAATCCCAAAACGCTTGCGCCGTCGCCGGAAACTCGCGCAACCACCAAAAGGTGAAGGCGCGGCGCGGGTAGGGGTTGTGGTCGGCGGCGACCCCTTGCACGGTGAGGCCCAATTGTTCGCAGGTGAGCAAGGCGCGGTCAAGGTGATAGTGTTGAGTCACCAGCAAAGCGTCGGTTACCCCGAAGATTTCTTTGGCCCGCAGGCAGGTGTCGTAAGTGCGGCGCCCGGCGTAGTCCAGCGCCAATGCGCTCTCCGGCAGGCCGAGGCTGAGAGCATAATCGCGCATGGCCCTCGGCTCGTTGTAGTTCTCGAAGCGATTGTCGCCGCTGAGGAGCAGCCATTTGACTTTGCCTGTCCAATACAATTGGGCCGCCGTGTCCACCCGGTCGCGCAGAACGAGAGAGGCGGCGCCATTGCGGTTGAGGCCGGCGCCGAACACGATGGCGACGGGCGCTGTCGGGGCGGCTTGCTCCCGGTGGATGCTGGTGTTGTAGCGAACCGAGGTATACAGGCGCGGCAGGGCAAAAACGCTGACGCCGATCAGCCCGGCGACGATTAGTAGCCGCCAAAGTTTCCTGAGCATAGGCAAAGTTTAGCACACCGACCCAGACTCCACCACGAAGGCAAAAAGCCACAAAGTTACACAACGACTCATGTAAAAACTTTGTGTGCCTTCGTGCCTTTGAGGCTTTGTGGTGAGCTATGGTTGATAAAGCAACATTTCGAGCCTGGCTTTCACCTCGGGCCACTCGTCGTTAAGAATGCTGTAAAACACGGACGCGCGTTGATGGCCGTCAGGCATGAGGCTGTGTTTGCGGAACACGGCCTCGCGCACCGCGCCGAGTCGCTCGATGGCTTTTTGCGAACGCTCATTCCGCAGGTCGGTGCGGAATTGCACGCGCACACAGCCAAGCGTTTCAAAGGCATGGCACAACAGCAGATATTTGCTTTCAGTGTTGGCCGGGGTGCGCCGGTGCGCTTTGCCGTACCATGTGCCGCCGATCTCCAACGAGCGGTTGTGGCGCTCAATCGTCATATAGCGTGTCGCGCCAATGGCTTGTCCGGTGGGGAGGTCAACGACGGCGAAAGGTAGATCGTCCTCTGCCATCTGACGCTCCAGCATTTCTCCAATCCACCATTTCATTCGGTCGAGCGAGTCAATCGGGCCGTAGGGCATGAAACACCAGATGTCGGGGTCATCTCCGACGACCCACAGGCCGGGAGCGTGGTTGGGCGAGAGCGGTTCAAGTCGCACATAACGGCCAGTGAAGGTGATTGGTTGGATGTCCATTGTGTTGCGCATTGCGTAGCACGGAATACGCAACACGTAATACGAGTCACAGCGAAGTCACTTGTACAAGCGGCGCCAATGTTGCCAGCCGTCGCCTGGCTTCGGCGCGCAGCTCGTCGGTGACGGCGGGCCGGCCGACTTGTTCGAGAACGAAGGAGGCGGCGACTGCACCATAGAGTCCGGCGGTGGCGATGCTGTGCGATTCAATCCACCCGGCGACGAAGCCGCCACAGTAGGCGTCGCCCGCGCCGACGACATTGACGACAGTGTTGACCGGGATGGCCGGGACGCGGATGGCTTGCCCAGTTTGGCCTTCGGCGATGAGCGATCCGTGCTCGCCCATCCTTAGTGCGATCAATTTGGCCGCCGACTCTCCGGCCTCAACCAGCTTGCGCGCCAACCCGCGCGGCGGGTGCTGGCCGACCAGCGACTCGGCTTCGGCGATGTTGGGCGAAAAAATATCGGCGGCGTTGATCAATTGGCGCAGGGCTTCGGGCCTCGGAC
>Ga0247727_10013332_pt1 | contig 13886 bp, 17 predicted proteins | sample WisWelCaveWW1625_FD_202498 | JGI IMG/M metagenome (GOLD analysis project Ga0247727, IMG submission 202498) | Biofilm microbial communities from Wishing Well Cave, Virginia, United States - WW16-25 | ecosystem: Environmental > Aquatic > Deep subsurface > Groundwater > Cave microbial mat | place... | reverse complement strand
TATGCTAAAGACCTGTTGTAATGTTGTTCGAATTTCAATAATCTTGTTGTTCATGGGTTTCCTCGGTTTTCACCAAGTAAACACGATTTTCCGCTTCTTGTCCATTTCTTAGCTTGACGCCTATGGGATAAACCCCCGTGCTACGCCTACGAAGCCCGCTAAAGCGGACTATCCTCACACAAACGCCAAGCCTCTTCGCAACGCCGGGTCATACGCGGGATTGTGATCATGCGTTGAATCGGGAACCATTTCAACCTCACATGGGATCCCCGCCGCCTTGATTTTCTCCGCCAGGTTTTTTACCTCAGGCATGTTGATGGCGTCGTCCCGTTCGCCGAGGATGAAGTAGGCGAGCAGTCCGCGTTCATGCGCGAGGGGCAATAACTTTTCCAATTCTTCCGGTTCATCCAAATATGGAACAGCGGGACCGTTGACCACAAACCCGCGCACGGGGAGTAATCCCTGCAACGCCATTTGAATCGCGACCAGTCCGCCCATGGAGTGACCTGCGATAACGACCTGCTTTGAATCGAATGGAATATCCAGCGCTTCGTAACAACCCCGGACATACGCATAAGATTTTTCCAAATCATCCCACGCAAACGCATCCTTGAACATGACTTGATTCGATTGCGGTATCACCGTCGCCCAACCATCCAACACCGCAGGCTCCCAAAATGGACGCGTCTTCTCGGCTGTGGCTTGATTGCCATGCAAGGCGATGAGCAGCGGCGACTCGGCGGAATGATTCTCTGGAACTTTTGTAATGACAATCGGCTCGATGGAAGGCATATCCCTCAATTGGGCTTGAAGCGAATCGGCGACGATTTGTTCAAACTCGGGGTCGCCCTGTAACGGCGCGTAGGATGGGGATTGCCGCCATAACGTTTCGCCGTACCACAACCCATCCGCAAGTGACTTGCGCGCTATTTCAAAAACAAGTTTGCGATTTTCCACCCGCGCGGCAGAGACCATCTTCCAATAATCCGCCCATATACGGTCATTCGGAAAGCTATCTCCGTCCGCCAGGATAAGTTCCAACGCTTCGGCGTAGCGCTTGTTTTGAAAGTGTTGAACCATCTGTTCGGTGAGTTGGTTGAAGGTTTCGTAGGGCATGTATGTCTCCTGCTGCTGTACCGCGACATTCATGTCGCCTTTGCGGTTGCGAAATAAATTTCGCGGTACGTTTCAAATAAACGTGGCAATCTCTGCCAACAGCTTTTTCGTAATCACGGGTACTTGCGCGTCTTCAGCCGGATATCCAACCACCAACAACAAAAACGGCTTTGCATCCGCAGGAACGTTGAGTATCGTATTCAAAAATCCCATCGGGCTGGGCGTGTGCGTGAGCGAGACAAGCCCTGCGTTATGAATCGCCGCGATTAAAAATCCGGTTGCGATGCCGACAGATTCATTCACGTAATAATTCTTCACGCGCCGACCATCGGGTAGTTCGCTGTGATTCTTGCCGAAGACGGCAATTAGATATGGGGCAACATCGAGGAAATCCTTGCGCTCGTCCGTGCCGAGCGGTGCCAGCGCGTCCAGCCATTCCTGCGCGCGCGGCGGTGATAAAACTCCCACTCCTCATCTTCCGCCGCGAAGCGGATTTCATGTTTCAACTTTGGGTCGCCGACCACGACAAATTGCCAGGGTTGTAAATTCGCCCCGTTCGGCGCGGTCCCCGCGGTGATGAGACATTCCTCGATGATTTCACGCGGCACGGGTCTGCTGGAGAAATGACGCACCGTACGCCGCCGTTGCATCTCCCTGCGAAACGACGCGGCGCGTTCCCGCATCTCTTCAACGGGGTATTCGATGTACGTTGAAAGCGCCTGAAACTTTGCCGCAGGCATGACAACTCCTTTATGGGGCATGATGCGGTTGCCCTTCTTCCAGTATCGGCGATAAACCTTTTTCCTCCAATAACGATTGCATGAGGGCAATCTCGCTGGTTTGCGAGTTGGCGATGGATTGCGCCAGCGCGATTACTTCCGGCTGTTTTGTATATTCCAGGATCGCGTTTGCCATGTCCACGCCGCCGCGATGATGGGGAATCATCAACTGCAAAAACAAGCCATCAGCTTTGATGCCTTTTAGCTCACGCAAACGATTGATGTCCTCCACACTTGCCATGCCGGGCATGAGATCGGTGGTGGGCATTCCCAGCCATGTCATGGCGGGACTGGCGCTGGCAAGCGGTTGTCCCCAGGCATTTAGCCAGCCCTGCATCTGACCGATCTGTGCCTGTTGTGTAAGCATGATGTCAAGCGCCAGCAAACGCATGTCCGGGTCGTCGGTTCGGTCATAGAGTAGTTGTGCCATGTTCACAGCCTGGGCGTGATGTGTCGCCATGTCTCGCGCAAAGCCGACCTCGGCAGAGTCTTGAGACGGCGGGCGCATGGATTGTCGTCCGCGCCCGAAGCCGAGCGCCGCGCCAAGTATCAAGGCGGCAACAGCCAATAGGATTCGAGGATCAGCCCGAAGGTCGGGATGACGCGTTTGTCTTTCACCCGCAGTTGTCGAGTTATCGGCTTCCATCCTGTAATCATTCCGGCTGACCAAAGCCGCCTGTACAGGGCGCGCCCGGTTCAGGTGCGCGCGGGTCTTGTTCGAATCTTTGGATAAATTGCAACAGCCGCGCGTCATCGGCATTTTCCAACTTGACCTGATAACCCCATGCCGACGCCACAATCGGGCTTGGCAGACCCGGATATGGACTCAATAATCTGTATCCGCTTTGCCGGGTGAGGGTTTGTAATTTCCGCACTTCGGCGGCGGGCAGATCGGGTTGATAGGTGATCCAAATCGCGCCGTGTTCCAATGAATGGACGGCGTTTTCGTTCGCGACGGGTTGGGTATATACTCCGCAGTTCTGCCAGGCGGGATCGTGAATGCCGCCCACCGGCGGGACTTGAGGATATGCGACGGGTTCCGTTGTGTGACCCTGTTGCACGGTAAACGATTCCAAGCCTTCGATGCCTGTGTTTCCCGTTGGATTGTTTGAACTCACCAGCATGACGATGGCGATGATGACTGCCAGTACGCCAATTCCGCCTATTGCCCAGGTAATCTGGGTCCGGCGTTGTTCGCGCTGGCGGGCAAGGCGGCGTTGCTGTATTTTTGAAGGTCTTGGAGCGGGGGAGGATTTTTTGGATTCGGTCATGGTCAGCCTCGAGTGAGATTTTTTTGATTTTACCCCATTGCGATTGCGGATTTCGACGCCCCACCTTTTGCGCTCACTCGCAAAGCAGAGTTAATGCGCGTGATTTACTTCCGTAATCTCGCAGAACAATGAATCGGGCAGGCAGTTGACACATTCGAGTTGGAGCGTGGCGTGGGCGATGTTGTACCGGTGATATACAATCTCGTTGATTTGCCGTTGAATGTCCGCGCCTTCGCTGATGGATAAATCGTCGGTGAGGATATGCGCGGACATGGTGCGGAGGTTTTGAGTCAGACTCCACACGTGCAAATCATGCACGCCCAGCACGCCTTTGACCTGTATCACATCTTCAACGAGCTTTTTAGCATCCACGTCGCGCGGCGTGGCTTCGAGCAGAATGTCCACCGAGTCGCGCAGGATGCCCCAGGCATTGTATAGGATGAGGAAACCAATCAACACGCTGACGAGCGGGTCAAGCCAGTTCGCGCCCGTGAAATAAATAATGACTCCCGCAATCACCGCCCCGACTGTGGATAGCACATCGCCCATCAAATGCAGGAACGCGGCGCGAACGTTGAGGTCGTGTTCGCTTCCTTTCCGCACGAGCAGCGCCGTCACGAGATTGATAATGACTGCGATAATCCCAACTGTAATCAAAATCCCCGATTGCACTTCGGGCGGATTCATGAAGCGGCGATATGCTTCATAGAATATGCCCAGTGAAATCAATACGAGAGTAGTGGAGTTGAAAAGCGCGACCAAAATCCCCGCGCGGTGATAGCCGTAGGTCCTGCGTCCGTTGGCGGGTTGGGAGGCGACTCGAATCGCGAACCAGCTCAATCCCAGCGCGATGACATCCGTAAAATTATGCGCCGCGTCGGTGAGCAGGGCAAGACTATTGCCGATGATTCCGGCGGCGACTTCGATGAAGACGAATCCAAGCGTGAGAATCAACGACAAGGCAAAGCGCGAGGTCGTTTGTTTGGCGACTTCGCCGAAATGGGAGTGAGCGTGAGAATGGCGGGTCATTTTGTCTCGCAGTTTTCGTCGTCGCAACAATCTTCCATCCCTGCGGCTTTTTCAAAAGATTCTTTTCCCTCGCTGACGGAGAAATAAATCAAACCCAGGGCGCCGAGGCTATCCACAAAACCGAAGCCTGTGAATTGATAAATGAGACTCGATGCGAGCAGAACGATGGACATGTAGATGCAAACCATTGTGCAGTTGGCGTCGGCGAGGATGGGGGATGAGTTGAGGGCGTGACCCACTTTGCGTTTTGCGCTGACCAACATCCACATGACCGCGATGGAGACGACCGCGATGATGAAGCCGGGTACTGTGGTGGCGGGTTTGTGCGCGGTGAAGAGATTGTAAATGGATGTCGCTCCGAGACCGACGGCGAGCAGGTAGAACGATGTGCCTGTGATGCGGAGGGCGGTCTGCTCGAATTGGGAGCGCGGCGTATCGGGATGTTGACGGATACGCAGCGCCATCGCGAGAATGCCGATGCCTGATAACACTTCGATGAACGAGTCAACGCCGAAGCCGAAGAGGGTGAGGGTTTCATCTTCGAAACCGAAGTAGACGGAGATAAGCCCTTCGGCAAAATTGTAGAAGACCGTGAATAGCGCCAGCCAGAGGGCGTATTGCCAGTATTTATTTGCCGAGGTTTGAGTAAGAGTCGTCATGGCAGTGTCGCGCTTTTTTCGCGGCGAAGGACTTCGATGGTTTGGATTTGGTTCATTTTGACCTGCGCTTTTTGAGTCCCAATTCCTTTTCCACCTGCGCCATCGAAATCAATTTCCCTTTTTTTGCCTCCCTGCCGCGCTCATCCAGGAATTTCATCAGTTTCTTGTTGGCGCGGGTCGTTTTGATTTCTTCCTCGAAGTCTTCGCTATCTCCAACATGGAAAGAATGCGCTGAGGAAATTTTGGCGATTATAAATTGCTCGCCGCTTTCGGAACGCGCCAGCAAGTTGGCGCGCCGCGCCTTCTTGAGTAATTCGTTCACCGATTTGGATCCGGAAGAAGGTGTGATGGCGGCTCTCTCATGAACTTCGGGAGGCAAAGCCCAGTAATGTTTCCAGAAGGCTTTGGTTGTTCGTCCCTTCATTGGCGTTCGATGAATTCCTCATTCTTATCGAACATGGGATTGGTCTCACCTGCGTTGATATCTGCCTCCACGGCGGCGATGAGCGAGACGATACTTTCATCGGGTGTCGCCGCGAATTGCGCGTCCCATTGGGCTTCGTCTGCCGCGATGGCTTCGATGGTATCTTCGTTTGACAGTGGATGTGTTTTTGCAACCATTTCTTTCTCCGTAACCTGCTTTGCCAGGCAACGAATAGATTATACCTCTTGTGGATGATGACGCTCACTGGCTATCCACAACCTCCAGATTCCCAATCATCCCAGCCTCCACATGACCTGCCATGCCGCATACGATTTGATATGTTCCCGGTTGACTCGGCGCGGTAAATGTGACGGTTTGCGTTTCACCCGGCTGGACTTTGATTTGCCAGTAGACATTTGGCTGGTCCTCTTCGTTGAAATGCCCGCCCACGTCCGCGCCGTAGTTCATGATGATGAAGTCGTGTTCCACCGTTCCATCGTGCCGCACCTGGAGCGTGATTTGCCCGCCCGCTGGCACGCTGTATTGATTCGGCGTGAAGGCAAAATCGGTCATTTCGACGTTGAGGTTGTTGGACGGTCCGCTTTGCGCGCAGGCGCTGAGGATGAGAGTTGCCGATAAGAGTGTGAATAAGAGTTTCTGTTTCATGGTGTGTTCCTTGCCCTCATCCTAACCCTCTCCCATTGGGAGAGGGGACGACTCCCTTCTCCTTCGGGAGAAGGGCGGGGGATGAGGGACTAATACCTTACTTGATAAATATTCCTGTGACCCAAAGAAGCGCCATGCCGGTCAAAACGCCGCTGAAAACGGTCATGGGCATGGACTCGCGGGCAGTGTCTTTTTGAATGAATCGTCCGATTTCAACCGCGACCTGGAAGATGGCGCCCGTGCCGATTGCCAGAAATAGAACCGCGAGGAATGGCGAGGGTGTGTATCCGCCAATCCACGCGCCGATGATGGCGGGTCCGCCGCCGACAAGTCCGAGCCAGGCGAGTAGGCTAACACTTGGACGGTCTTTCAAGATGGGCGCGATGATGCCGAGTCCCTCAGTGATGTTTTGGATGATGAAGCCGACCACGAGGAAAGTTCCCAGCGCGATTTCGCCGACGTTATACGCCGCGCCGATGGCAAGCCCCTCGCCAAGATTATGGATTCCGATACCCAGCGCGATTTTCCACGCAATCGAAATTCGTTGCGATGCCTCAGAGCGGCTTGACGTACCGGCTTTGCCAACCATTTCCAGCAACAGATATGTGGCGACCGCGCCGATGCCGATGAGTCCAATCCCTTGATAGGTAGCGGCGAGTTCTGTCGCTTGTTCGAGCGCTTCATTGAGCGTATCGAGTCCAAGAAATATGAGCAAGCCCGCGGTTACTGCCATGAGGAAAGTCATCCAGTTTTTGCCGAGGGTGCGGAGCGCGGGGAGCCAGAAGATTCCTAGAAAGATCGGAATCACACCGACATATAGTCCAATGAGCGTGAAGCTCCAAAAGGTTTTTGCCTCGGGTTGCGGAGTAACGAACGCCACTGGAATTTCCACATCGAACGGAACGGCGTTGCCGGTGAAGATGCGCGCGGCGTAAGCCTCGCCTTCCGTCCATGCGTACTTGACGTTGACGGTCGCCCGGCCGAGGCGCGGGATGTCCGCCGATGGAGTCACGTCAAACGGCATGACCGCTTCGTTGATGATGACCGACGCGACGGTCAATGTGTCGGGTCCGGTGTTTTGAACGTAAAGCGCGATGTGTCCGTGTTCAAGATGATAGCGTTCGATGGTCAGGTTTTCGATGGGGACGGGAGAGTCGAGGTCGAGGCCGCCTCCGGTTTGGAGGAAGAGGAAAATGACTCCGGCGAGGAGAATGATGGGGAGCAGGAGCAGGACGAAGGTCCGAAAAGAGAAGCGGCTCGTCGTCTCAGGGGAGGTTTGATTCGTCATCGTCAAGTTTCTCCTTGGCTTATGCCGTGACCTGGAACATTCCGTTCCAGCCGAGTTCCGCAAACTCAGTCACGTGCGCGTGAAACATGTACATGCCGGGATATCTGTAGGTGAATTCGAGAATGCCGCGCTGCGCCTGACCTTGAATGATGGTGTCGGTGAATTCGGAAGGCGTGAGGCTGGTGCCGGTGGGGTAGTACTGGAAAAAATTGGCGTGCAGATGGAATGAGTTGACTAAATCGAATTCGAGGATGTTCACCAGATATATCCGAATTTTTTCGCCAATTTTGATTTGAATGGGATGGTTTTGATAATAGAACGGGATGCCATTGACCGCGTAAAAATCATTGCCGTCGTCGAAGTCAATGTCAATGCCGTGCATGACCATGACCATTTCTTTGTCCACTTTTGGGCGACCATCTTTGGGGTCAACGATGAACGCGCCGTAGAGTCCTTTGGCGATGTGACGCGCAAGCGGAAACACGTGACAGTGATAGAGATGCAAACCAAACGGCTCCGCGTCGAACTCATAAATGAATTCATCGCCGGGCTGAACGTTGCCGCCTGGACCTGTGCCGGGGACACCATCCATGTTGCCGGGGTGAAAACCGTGGAAGTGCATGGAATGAGGATGGTTGCTTCCATTTATCATGCGGATGCGGATGCGGTCGCCTTCTGTCGCGCGCAGAGTGGGACCGGGGATGCGTCCGTTGTACGTCCACGCGGGGAATTCGATACCGGGAACGACTTCGATATTTTTGTTGATGACGATGATTTCATACTCGCGCAAAATTTGTCCGTTTGGAAGCGTCGAGACTTTGCCGTAATCGAAATCGTATAAAACTTCGCCCGGGTTGAAACCGTTTTTTTCATGGTCAACGTCGCCCGCGCCGGGCAAGCCCTCGCCGTGGTCCATTTGCAGGAGAGGTTGATTCAAAAGACTCTTGTGGTCGTGGCGCGATGGCGTTGCGTTGGTTTGAGTCAACGCGGCGGCTGTGCCTGCGGCGGTTACAAGTCCAGCTCCGCCCAGTTTGAGGAAGTCTCTTCTTGAAAGTTTATTTTTCATGATATGTCCGTTCTATTTGACGAGACCGTCGAATGAATCAAATCTTTGGCAGGAACCTGCCGGCGCGTTTCATGTACTCGCGATATTCATCGCCGAACTTCGCAATGAGATTGGCTTCCTCTTTTGGCGTGCGGAGCGCCATGCCGACAAACGCCAGCACGCCTAGCAAGGCGATGAACCAGTTATCCGCCATCATGCCAAAAGCAACGAATATGGACGACCCAACGGTGTACAGCGGATGCCGCACCCAGCGATACGGTCCGCTGGTGACAAGTTTGTGTTCCTTGCGCGTGGCGCTGGTGGGAGTGATGCCGCTCCCGATACTGCTGAACAGCCAGTAGATTCCGAGCGCGCAAAGGATTCCGATTCCAACTCCGAGCCAGCGAATCGATTCGGGTAATCCAACCTTCGACCATGCCATCCAATTCGGATTAAGCAAATACACCAGCGGACTCATCCAAAGAATTAATCCGCCGAGTTTGATGATGGTCATCATGGCGGAGCCGTCCACTTTGCGGGAAATTCTTTCACCGGTTTCGCGGTCTGCCTTGCGGCGGAAATAACCGGAGATGCCAACACCCGTGAAAAGAATCACGGCGGCGAGTATACGGAAAATGTTTTCGTTCATAATATGTACCTCAATTTTGTCCATTTACTTTTAGTGCTGTTTAACTGCGCTCATGACCAGCCAGATGCCTTTTGCGTGATGACACCTAATTTCCCTGAACCCAACCTGGGTTATCTGTAACTCCAATTCATCCGGGCGGAAAGCATTCATGCCGGTTGCGTTGCGGCGCAGGCGCGCAATGTGTTCTGCCAACGCGTTCGCGCGTTTACGAAAAGCGGCAAAAGTAAAGCGACCGCCCGGCTTGAGCACGCGGCTGATCTCACTCAGAATGTGTGGTACATCAGCAAATAGATGCAGCGCGCCACAACAATTGACAACCTCGAAACTGTTGCCTGAAAAAGGCAAGTCCATTGCATCGCTGCGCATAAAGCGGATATTCTTCAAGCCTTCCTTTAGCGCTTGCTTACTTGCATACTTCAGCATCGGTATGGAGAGATCCAATCCAAACACTGCGCCGCGATTGAGTTGATGCGCAAATGGGCGCGAGTAAATTCCTGTTCCGCAGGCAAGGTCGAGCAGGATTTCATTGCCTTTGAGTCCTGCCGCCTGCAAGACCATCTCATATTCCTGCTCAAATGAGATTTGGGTCAGGGCTGCAACGAGTGGACTGCGCCGCCAGAATCTGCTTTCGTATATTCGGACAATAGGCTCCAACTCCATGGTCCATTTGGCAAAATTCGAGACGCGTGAGGCGGGCGTTGGTCTCATCGAATTACCGGCGAACCAGTCGAGGCAGTAACTGCCCCGTCTTTTTCATATACTCACGATACTGCTCGCCGAAGAATTCAGTCATCAGCGATTCTTCAAATCCGATTCGTGAGATAACTTCCATAACCGTCATCACTGTCCAACACAATCCAATCAGCCAATTGGACGAGATGAAAAGCGTGGAGCCGAGAATCAGGATGAAGGCAGTGTAGATGGGGTGGCGGATAAAACGATATGGTCCGCTCGTGATGAGGGTTTGTTCTTTCATCATGCGCGGCGTGTCGCTCCAACTGTTGGCAAGCGTGATTTGCGCCCATTGAAGCAGGGCAAAGCCGAGGATGGCAATTCCAACGCCTGCCCATCTCAACCATGCCGGGAATGAAAGACTCGCAAATGAAAGCCAGTCCGGGTTGATGACATACGCCAGCATGGATACAAATCCAGCCATGCCAAGCAGACTGGATATTTTTGAGAGCAATCCCTCTTCGCGCTGTTTGACCGTCGCATCTTCGGGCTTGCTGTGAAATTTGACGTAGTAGCCGCGATGCAAAACGAACGCAACGATGAGGGTGGGTAATAGAATTCTAAAGATGGTTTCTGCGTTCATTTTTCAACTTTCTTTGATTATGTCATTGCGAGACGACGCTCTTTCGTCGAAGCAATCTCCTGTGTGCATGGAGATTGCTTCGTGGCGCGAGGCGCCACTACTAAGGAACAAGAAGTTCAAAACCTTTTGCCACGAATTCCACGAATTTTCACGAATTGATTAAAAATTCGCGCGAATTCGCGAAATTCTCGGCTGAGGGTTTTGTTCCTTTGGCTTTGAATGGCGCGCTTCCCTGCGCCATGGATATACTCGCAAGAACATCCTAACTCTCTTCAATATAAATCTTGCTCGTAACGTTCAACCCAAGCACGCAGGTTTTCTTCTCGACCTTGACGGTCAGGTTGTGGTCGAAGGACGAATATTCCTTCACTTCGATTTTTGCGCCGGGGATGAGTCCCAGGCTTTCGAGATAACGGAGCATCTCCGTATCCGCGGCTTTGACGCATTGCACGGTCCCTTTTTGATTCGGGCGCAGCGCCGAGAGCGGAGTCGAATCATCCAGCGGCATCTGAAGGTCGGCGGTGGGAATCAACTCTCCATGCGGGTCGCGCAGCGGATGTCCCATCGCGGCGGCGATGCGTCGTTCAAAATCCTCTGAAATCACATGTTCAAGTTTTTCCGCCTCTTCGTGAACCTCGTCCCACGAATAGCCAAGCGTTTGCACGAGCCACGCTTCCAAAAGTCTGTGATGTCGAATCACTTCGAGCGCGGCTTTTCTGCCGTCTTTGGTCAACGTCACGCCCTGGTGTTTTTGATACTCCACCAACGCGGGTTTCGACGAAGCCAGTTTTTGAATCATGCCCGTCACCGACGGCGCGCTGATTTTCAATTTTGAGGCCAGCGCGTTGGTGCTGGCGTTCCCGCCGTTCTCGGTGAGTTCGTAAATATTTTTCAGGTAATCCTGAATCGAAACGGTGAGAGTCTTGACCATGTTATTTCCAGAGCGTGAGGGTGGTGCAGGCAAAGAACGCCATGTATGCGATGTTGAAGCCCGCGCCTTCGGTCCAGTCGCGGACGAACTGCGGCAGGATGCGTTTGCCGACCAGCCATACGATGGTCATGGTCAGCGGCGTGACGCCTGCCATCCAAACGGGGAAGGACGTTTTGCCCGAGGCGACCAAAATCGAAAACAGGATGGAGGCGATGACGATGAAAATCAACAACGGCGCGTACGAGACGATTAAAACTTTCTTGTGACGTTCAATCATGGCGACGATAACGGGTCGGGATGTTTCTTCGACTTCGTTCAGAGCGTGGATATATTCGCCCATGAAATAGAACGTCCCATGCACGAACGCGCCCACGACGGATGCGATTCCAAACAACCCGACAGTTGCCAGCACAACCCAGACATTTCCTCCGCCCAAGCCTAGATACACCTGCCAGACGCCGAGCAATACCAGCGGCGTGGCGAATACTCCAAGTAACGCGCCCCATATCATACGGTTGGGCGAAAACACAACCATTATTTCCGCGCCTGAGAGCAGTTTGGCGAACGGTTTGAGTTTGGGGTAGTCGTCGAGATTTACTTTGCCCGCCAGCAATAGCGCGTCGCCGATGGCGTAGAGTAACGCGCCGAGAAAGGCAAGCAATCCGGTAATATGAAGGGAGTTGAGAGTCATGTGGTTTGTCTCGGTAAAATCAAAATTTAGGCTTACCTAAATATTTTAGCCGCACAGGGGGGATTTGTCAAGAGGGGATATAGACCTGACAGGCGACGCGTTGAGCCTGGTCGAAGCGTTTTATCGCGACCCTTCTCGCTAGTGATGCGCGCGGGAAAAGATGTTATGGCAGATTGTGTTTCTTTGAAAACCTGTCAGGTCTTTCTGTTTCTTGTGAAAACTTTAATATTCCCAAGTATTGCCATATCCCAAGCCTGTGTCATACAATGAAATCGTCTATGAAACAGTCAACGCGTGTTTGTGTATTGTCAGACTGTACGTTGAAGGAATTCAATCCATCGAATTATCTTGCCGATTACGCGTGGGAAATGTTCATGCCGCAGAATCCGCTGGTTGATTTTTTGCGGGCGTTGGATGAATCGGGCAGGTTCGACATGTATTTGAATCTGTGCGACGGTTCGGATGAAAAGAAGAATCGTTATGAAGGCGTGGATATCCTGCGCGCGCTGGAGGAATTGAATTTGCCGTTTACCGGCGCGGACAGTTCATGCTACAACCCGACGCGCGAAGAAATGCAGGGCGCGGCGGAAATGAATCAGATTGGATTCGCGCGCGGGGGAAACGTGGCAGGCGTCCCTGAGGCGGAGGCGTTGACGAAGGGGTTAAGATATCCGTTGATGGTGAAACATCCGAATAGTTTTGGAAGCACGGGGATGACGCGCAAGTCTCGTGTGGAGGATGCGCGGGCGTTGCGAAGCCAGGTCAAGCGGATTTGTAAAAGATTCGGGAGCGCGCGCGTCGAGGAGTTTATCGAGGGACGCGAGTTTACGGCGCTGGTCGTGGATAACCCCGATGATTTGCGCGCGCCGTTTGTGTATCCGCCCGCCGAATTGATTTTTCCCGCAGGCAAGACTTTTTTGTATTCGAATGTCAAGTGGCGCGAGTGGGTGTATTTGAAACCCGTGCCGGATGCGGCGTTGACGAAAAAGTTGAAGGAGATGACTCGTCGAATGTATCTGGCTTTGCGCGGCGCGGGGTATGCGCGCGCCGATATGCGGATGCGCGCAGACGGCGAACTTGTGATGATTGAGATTAATCCGAATCCCGGCATTTTATTCAAGCCCGAACATTTTGGTCCGGCGGATGTGGCGATAACGTATGACCGTGATGGTCATGCCGGATTTTTTGAACGGATATTTCGCGCGGCTGTGATTCGCCAGCGCGAGCGAATGGCGCGTTACTCTATTTCAAACGAGGTTGCGAATGCGGATTTGTATTCTGTCTGACGAAGAGCAAAAAGATTTCGACCCGACGCCGTTCATGCAGGGCTTTGACTGGGAGTTTGTCACCATGAAAAAGCCGGCGCTGGATACGTTGATGTCATTGAAGGAGCGCAACGAGTTCGATATTTACATGAACCTGTGCGAAGGCTATGAAAACGACGACGAGGACGGCTATGAGGGTATCGAAGTCATAAAGGCGCTCGAAGAATTGAACCTGCCGTTTACGGGCGCCGACTCAAAACTGTTCGACCCGACGCGGGAGGAAATGCAAGCCGCGGCGGACGCGCACAGAGTCGGGTTTGCGAAGGGGTACCGAGTCAAATCGGCGGAGGAGGCGGAACGTCTCGTCACGAATCTGCGCTTCCCAATTATGGCGAAGCATCCGCAGAGTTATGGAAGCACCGGGATGATCAAAGAGTCGCGCTGTGATACATTGGATGAAGTGTTGACGCAGGTTCAACGCATCTGCGCGGAATACGGCGCGGCGCGTATGGAGGAGTTCATCGTCGGCAAAGAGTTCAATGTGCTGGTGGTTGACAATCCCGATGATTTCAACAGTCCGATTGCATATCCGCCGACTGAATTAATTTTCCCGCCGGGGGAAGAATTCTGGCATACGGTGGTGAAGTGGGATTTGTCGCTGCCGTTTAATTTCAAGCAAGTTACCGACCCCGAATTGATTCCGCGACTTCAGGACATCGCCATTCGAATGTTCAAAGCCATTGGAATTGTAGGATACG
>Ga0247727_10013331_pt1 | contig 13888 bp, 11 predicted proteins | sample WisWelCaveWW1625_FD_202498 | JGI IMG/M metagenome (GOLD analysis project Ga0247727, IMG submission 202498) | Biofilm microbial communities from Wishing Well Cave, Virginia, United States - WW16-25 | ecosystem: Environmental > Aquatic > Deep subsurface > Groundwater > Cave microbial mat | place... | reverse complement strand
AAGCGCCCCCTGTATAAGCGCGAAGGCGGTTCGATTGGCGTGGTTGTGCAATTGCAAAAACACGTCGGCGTTGAATCTGTGCTGACAGGTTTTGGTTTGCCCGAGGACAATGCCCATTCACCGAACGAGAAGTTGAACCTGCCCACCTGGCGCAAAGGTATTGATGCGTTCATTCATTCGATCTACAATTTGAAATCGTAGAGCGAGATATGATCTCGCTCTACCAGGAAATTTATGGAAGATAAAATCATCTCATACGGCGGGCAAGCCGTGATCGAAGGCGTTATGATGCGCGGGCAAAAAGCCTTTGCCATTGCCATGCGCTCGCCCGATGGCAATATCGTCGTCCACAAGGAAAATCTTGGGGCGGTTTATCGTTCGCGGATCGCAAAGATTCCATTCCTGCGCGGCGTCATTCTTTTGTGGGACGCGCTTGGTTTGGGGATGCGCGCCCTCACGCTTTCTGCCAACACACAAACGGGCGAAGACGAAAAACTCGAAGGTCCTGCGTTGTATCTCACGCTTGCCGCGTCGCTTGCCATTGGAATCGGTTTGTTCGTTCTGCTCCCTGCCAGCGCGGGCGGGCTGGCAGAACACTACCTGGGCTGGCAAAATCTCGCGCATAACCTGTTGGAAGGCGTGATGCGGCTCATTTTGCTCGTCGGTTACATTTGGGGGATCGGCTTTATGCCTGATGTCAAACGCCTGTTTGGCTATCACGGTGCGGAACATAAAACGATCAACGCCTTTGAAGCAGGGGCGGAACTTACACCTGAGAAGGTGGCGAAATTCCCCATCGAACATCCACGTTGCGGCACAGCCTTCATGCTCACGTTTGTTTTGCTTGCCATTCTCGTCCATAGTGCGTTGGGCGACATGACGTTTGTCTGGCGACTCGTCAGTCGCGTTTTGCTGATCCCAGTTATTGCGGGGATCGCAGTCGAATACATTCGCTGGACAGCCAATCATCTGGATTCGCCCTTTGTCCGCTTCTTGATCAAGCCGAATCTTGCCCTGCAATCCCTGACAACGCGCCAACCCGACGCGTCCATGCTGGAGGTTGCAATTGAGTCCTTCAAGACGATGAGGCAGGCTGAGCGGGAGTTTGTGGTTTAATCCTACGCGCTGAGCGGTTTTGCGAAGACCGCAGTCGAAGCGAAATAATTAGCAACCGCGAACTAAGGGAGACTCGTCGTCTGCCCTTATTTTTTATTAATTTGCATTACATTCTTTGGAGTTAGAATTCCCGCGATGAAGAAAAAAATTATTATCGCATCACTCCTTGTTTTAAGTCTGAGTGTTGTTACATACATTCTTTTCGGGCGTGAGAGACCCGCGCCAATTCCAATGAAAGAGGAATTATACGAAGGTGTGACCTATCGCCGCGTGGTTCGATACTTTCCCAACGCAATGATCGCGCACGTCATCACCATTGACACAAAAACCAAAGGGATTCAATTCCTCGTCACCCCCGCAGACTCAAAGAGCGAGACCCCGCTGAACGCGCGCACAACATCGCAATTCCTTGATGAATTTGGCGTGCAGATCGCGATCAACGGGGACGGATTCTCGCCGTGGTGGTCGCGCGGTCCCGCGGATTATTATCCCCACGTCGGTGATCCGGTCATGCCGCTGGGGTTTGCCGCCTCGAAGGGCGATGATTATTCACAAGGTGTTGAATTGTCTGTCGGTGAAAAACCAACGCTTTACATCAGCCGTCGAAATGCCTTCGCGTTTAACGATAAGCCCAACAGGGTTTTCAATGCCATATCCGGTGACCGCATGCTCGTGTTGCAAGGTCAACCCGTACCGGACCTCGACGACTCTGAGTTGGACCCGCGAACCGCGATTGGGCTAAACAAAAATGGACGATATCTTTACATCGTTGTCGTGGATGGTCGCCAGCCTTTTTACAGCGCAGGGATTACCTTTGCCGATCTTGCTAATCTTCTTGTTGACCAGCGCGCGTACATCGCGATGAGCCTCGATGGCGGCGGATCGTCAACGCTTGTGATGGGAGGCGAAACTGGCGAGCCTGTTCTTATGAATTTCCCGATTGATAATTACATCCCCGGCAGGGAAAGGCCCGTTGCGAATCATTTTGGGGTGGTTATTCCGTAGTGTCATTGCGAGCCGCTTTGCGGCGAAGCAATCTCCTCGCTTAGTTGGCGATTACTCACCTGCACTGCACCGAACGCAGTTCAGGCGCAAGTGTCGTCGCACACTTGCCCCCGGGCGCAAGTGCCGGGGACAAACGCCCTCGCAATGACGATGGCGGTCAAAACGCAATCTCCCCGATCTGCTCAAAGTTGACGTCGAACAACTCCTCCGCTTCCATTTCAGCCTCAGCCTGGTCCACATCCCCCGCGCGGACTCCTCGCTCGCAGTATGATCTGTAAGGGCAAAACAGGCACTTCGTCCGGTCATCAGTGAGCGGGTAGGAGGAGACGGAGTCAATTTCATCTGCAAGCTTATTGAGCGTGTCCCAATCCCGTTTATATTGCGCGGACGTGTACGAGAATCGCGCGGGCTCGTTTGGAAAATCCGAAAACCAGTAGATCATCTCGATTTGTCCAGGCGCAAAGGGTTGACCGTTGTTGAGGTGCGCGCCCGCGTGGGCAAGCAGTGCGAGATAGACGCGGGTCTGCATCCGCGCAGATAGCCATTCATTGCGCGGGCGTTTGCGATAGGTCTTCCAATCGTAAATGGTGGCTTTGTTTTGATCGATTGCGATGAGGTCATACTTTGCAAGCAGGCGATACTTGCCAAGAGGCGCCGAGAGTGTAGCTTCAGGGAATAGACCTCCGAGTGCTTTGAGAACTCGGAGGTCTGGATGAGTAAGATAATTCTCCCACCACCTCTGCAAATTAGAGGTGTTCGCCAATTTGCTGATTTGTTCTTTTGGTATGCCAATCAAATATTGTTGCACAAGCCGATGAAAAAATTCGCCCTCCTGCTGATGTTTTTCGTTCTCAAGCGTCGGCTCGGATTCAATTGCAGGATACGACAAGCGGTCGAGATATCGCAGTTGAAAACGCCGGGCGCAATCAATATAATCTTGCAGGGACGATTGAGAGAGGGTGGTGAATTGCATGTGAATGTTTCGGTAGTCGTAGGGGCGGGGTCATCCCGCCCAGTATTCGAGACCACGTTTTTTCAATTATAGCATTTTGTAAGAATCTTCCCGATGATCTTTGAATGAAACTTGTCTTCGAGTATACTCTGGCGCAATAACTTTAAGGAGATTTTGTATGGAATGGCTGACCCAACCTGAGACCTGGATTGCGTTCATCACGCTCGTAGTACTCGAACTCGTGCTGGGCGTGGACAATGTGATCTTTATCTCGATTTTGGCTGGTAAATTACCGCTTGCCGATCAACAACGCGCCCGCACAACAGGCATTGCACTTGCGGTGATTACGCGTTTGTTGTTGTTGTTTTCCCTCTCGTGGATCATCAGACTCGAAGACCCGCTCTTTGGTGTTTTCGGTCTCGATTTTTCAGGACGCGACTTGATTCTGCTGGCAGGCGGCGTCTTCTTGATCTGGAAAGCCACGCGGGAAATTCACGACAAACTGGAAGGGGTCGAGGGACATGCCTCTGCCAGAGTCAAAGCATCTTTTTGGAACGTCATTTTTCAAATCATGCTGCTCGATATCGTCTTTTCGCTGGATTCGGTCATCACCGCCGTCGGCATGGTGGATGAATTGTCGATCATGATCGCGGCGGTAATCATCGCGGCGTTGACGATGATCTTCGTTGCCACGCCCCTTGGGAAGTTCGTCGAACAGCATCCCACGATCAAGATGCTGGCGTTGAGCTTCCTGTTGTTGATCGGCTTCACGCTCATCGTCGAAGGCTTCCACCTCCACATCCCGAAGGGATACATCTACTTCGCCATGGGCTTCTCAGTGCTGGTTGAGGTTTTGAACCTGCAATTGCGGCAACGGGCGTCCCTGCCTGTCAATTTGCGCGATGCATACGTGAGAGTTGCGGCTGTCTCTGAGGTCGTGCCAGTTGCGAAAGTATCTGCGAGAATTCCTATGAAGGGGAAAGCAAGAAAGAAAAAGAAATCGTAGTGCGGAAAAAAGTGAGATGAACTTCAATTCCACCTGACGTTGTCTGACTGTATAATATTGCCTATAAAGCAGAAGGAATCTATGATAAAGAATGCTTGGGAATGGCTCCAGAAATATTGGTGGGGACTTATAGTGGCATATTTTATTGTTTTAGTGGCATCTTACTTTGCTATTTGGGGAATTATTGAACCACTGAATATTCCAGGCAAAATCGAAAATTTTCCATCATTTGTTAATTCTCGCGTTTTCTTACATTTGACCATTGCACTTATAGTTGCTGCTTACATAACACTCGCTCTTGATATTTGGCTCAGACGTAATCAGTGGGCGAATATGTCCGCCAATTCAGAAGTCATATCGGCTGAATCGCTTGAGCGTCAGCTAATATTAAATAAGCATCAGCAACTATTAAAGGTGATACGTCGTATAGCCTACTTGCAAGAGAATTATAGCGTAGATCAATGGAAAATCATCTACTCGATTGATGAAGCTGGAAATGATTTTCTTTATGAAGAACTCACTATTATTCCATCTCACGATGTAAGATATTTTTATTATAAAGGATACAGTGTTCCAGAAAACAGCTCTCCAGATTATTCCATGTATGTGTATGCTAAGAATTTGGTAGATGGGACTTCGCTTGTTCCCATCGAAGTTACGCGCAGCAATGAAAAAATACGCTACGCTATTTTTCTTGACCCACCAAGTTATCCTGATCAACCGAAGACCATTGCCATTGAATGTAGAAGGAATGGCTTGTGGAAAGAACTTATAGAAACCCAAAGGTGTCATGGGACACTTCATGCAACACACAATACCAATGACCTAAACATAGAATTTATTGCCCCGCGCGGAAGAAAATGGAAAGCGTTTCACCCTGCACCGCCTATCGGCGATTACAAGATTGATTTGTCTAGCGGTGGCTCTCGAATTATTTGGCACATACCAAATACACCTCCACGACACCTAGGTTACGAAATGTTTCTTGAGCCGATATAATAAAGCCAAGCTATTAAAGATGAAAGATATCTTAAGACACTACTTCTTTTTTGCGCCCGATGACGATGATGGTGATCCACCACCACCACCACCAGTCGGTTAGGAACTTGCCTCCCTTCCATCCCTCTCCTTCGCCGCTTTCACAAACCCCACAAACAACGGATGCGGCTTCATTGGGCGCGACAAAAACTCAGGGTGAAATTGACTCGCCACCATGAAGGGATGATCTTTGACCTCCGCGATTTCAACTAGTTTGCCGTCGGGCGACATCCCGGAAAACATCATACCTGCTTTTTCAAAATCTTCCTTGTAGGCATTATTGAATTCAAATCGGTGACGGTGGCGTTCATCCACTTTCTCTTCACCGTACGCGGCGGCGGCTTTTGATCCTTCCTGTAACTCGCACGGATACAGCCCAAGCCGCATCGTTCCGCCCATGTCGGTGATGGAGCGCTGGTCGAGCATCAGGTCAATGACGGGGTATTCCGAGCCGCGATCAAATTCGGATGAGTTGGCGTCTTCATGATTTAACACGCCGCGAGCGAAGTCAATGCACATCACTTGCATCCCCAAACATAAACCCAAATACGGCACTTTCTTTTCGCGCGCAAAACGCGCCGCCAGAATTTTACCTTCGATGCCGCGTGAGCCAAACCCGCCCGGGACGAGGATGCCATCTGAGCTTTGGATCACATCCCAGCCCTTATCTTTTTCAAGGTCGGCGGCGTGCACCCAGCCAATCTCCACTTCCACGTCATTGGCAAGCGCGGCGTGTTTGAGCGACTCACGCACAGACATATACGCGTCCTGCAACTCAACGTACTTCCCAACCAGCGCGACTTTTACTGTTGGTTTCGGCTTTCTCACGCGTTCGACCAATTTTGCCCACGGTTTCATATCTGGCTTTCGTGTGGCTTTCATATTCAACTTTTCAACGAGATAGTCGCCAACGCCTGCCTTTTCCAACAACAAAGGCACTTCGTACAACACGTCGCTTGTCACCATGGGAATCACTGCCTGCTTTTCCACATCGCAGAATAAGGCGATCTTATCGCAGATATCCTTATCTACCGGATGGTCGGAGCGGGCAACGATCATATTGGGTGAAATACCAATCGAACGTAATACCGCGACGGAATGTTGCGTGGGTTTGGTCTTGATCTCGCCCGTCGCGCCGATGTACGGAAGCCACGTCACATGGATGAAAAAGACATTCTCGCGCCCCACTTCGTTGCGGAGTTGCCTCAACACTTCGAGAAACGGTTGTGATTCGATATCGCCAACGGTGCCTCCCACTTCAACTATAACCACGTCCGCGCCGGTCTCTTTGCCAATGGATGCGACGCGCCTTTTGATTTCGTTGGTGATATGTGGGATCACTTGAATTGTCCCGCCCAGGAAATCACCGCGGCGTTCCTTGCTGATGATCTCCGCGTACACCTGCCCGCTGGTGAAGTTGCTGGAGCGGCTGAGGCGGATGTCAATGAATCTTTCGTAGTGACCCAGATCCAGGTCCGTTTCTGCGCCGTCATCCAGAACGTACACCTCTCCATGCTGGTACGGGCTCATCGTGCCGGGATCTACATTGATGTATGGATCCAGTTTCTGCACCGCCACTTTGAATCCGCGTTCCTTGAGTAGGAGTCCGGTTGCCGCGGCGGTAACACCCTTTCCAACCGAAGAAACAACCCCGCCTGTATAAAATAAATATTTTGTGGTCATATTCAACTCTTTCCCCCTTCTCCCCTTGGGAGGGGGGCAGGGGATGAGGGATTAAAAGAAACGGGGAGGGCGTTGAAGCCCTCCCCATCGGGGATTGCGTACCTTGTGAGTTGCTGATCGTTTCTTGATCTCATCCGACCAGCTTTACGATGTCTTCTGCGGCGCGCCGCATTTCGAGGAAGATCATACCCAGTTTCGCCTCATGCCGCGCCATCGCGGTCAGAACCGCTTCCTCCCCAATGGACGTCAGCACAATCGAACCGGCGCTGCCTCTGATATAAACCTGCTCCAAACCCGCGCGCCCCAACTCTGTTGAAATGCGCTCGCCGAGGCTGAGCATCGCGGCAGACATCGCCGAAACGCGGTCCTCTTCCACGCCTTGTTGCAGGGCAGAAGCCATGATCAGCCCATCTACAGAAACGACCGCCGAAGCCTCGATGTCGGGCGCGGCGGCTTGCATATTGCGCAGGCGTTCCACCATTTGCTCGGAGCGTGATTTTGCCATAATGTTCTCCTAAAAGATGTCTGCCAGAGTTTACCACAATACAAAATTCGGGAGAATGGCGCTGGCATTTCAATTGACTTGCACAACAGAATTTGACCGTCGTATCGCTTCATGTTAAACTTGCTTGTTCGGCTGATGAAAATCCACTTCCTTCTCCCCTTTGTTTTGCTCTTCCTCGCCGCGCAGGATTCGCAGACTGCAATCACTTCTCCCGCCACGGGTGACGTTTTACGCGGCGAAGTGACGATTACCGGCACAACGGACGCTGTCAACTTTTTTTCTGCCCAATTGGATTTTGGATACGCCTCCGCTTCGCACCCAGCCGACACCTGGTTCGCCCTCCAGACATTTTCTCAGCCGGTCATTGACTCTCCTCTCCTCGTCTGGGACACAACCGCCATCACCGACGGTGACTACCAACTTCGATTACGCGTCACCTTTGTAGATAGTTCATTTGACGAAGTTATCGTTCCAATCAAAATTCAAAACGACGTCGCCTTTGCGCCACCGACTCTTGCACCAATATCCACGCCTGATTCGTTATCCGTGCAAATCCCCACGCCGTTCCTGCTAGCGGCATCGCCAACCCCAACGGAAGTCCCGCGTCCCACACCGACCCCTTTACCTGCAAACCCTGCAGCGCTCAATCAAAACGAAATTTTCGCAAGCCTCCAACGCGGCGCCCTTGTAATTTTCGGATTATTTATTCTTGCTGGATTGGTCATTCGCCTTCGCCGTTCTTGATACCTGACACTTGGACCTAACACATGACACTTGATACCTTTCTCCTCATCGGTCTTGGCAACCCGGGCCGCGGATACAAAGACTCTCGTCACAATTTCGGATTCATGCTGATTGACCGAATCGCCATTCGCCTCAACGCGCGCGGCATGAAGGTGCAATCGAAAGCCATTGTCACAACCGCCTCATACGAAGAACGAAAACTGATCCTCGCCAAGCCACAGACCTTTATGAATCTCTCCGGTCAATCGGTGCAGGGACTGGCTCATTTCTACAAAACCCCGCTCACCAATGTGATGATCCTCTCCGATGATCTGGATATCCCCTTCGGCGCGATTCGCATTCGCGCCTCAGGGGGACCCGGTGGACAACGCGGCTTATCATCCATTCTCGAAAAGTTGGGCACAATAGAAGTTCCGCGCCTGCGTCTCGGAATCGGTCGCCCAGCCGGACGTATGGATCCCGCTAATTACGTCCTGCAAAATTTCTCGCGCGACGATTTGAAATCACTCTCTGAGATTTTAGACCGCGCTGCCGATGCAACACTAACATATGTAACCGACGGACTCGAAAAAGCCATGAATAAATTCAACGGCGGCGTGAAGGATTAATTTGGTGGTCGAGTAGCCCTGAGCCGCCGCGTTGAGCCTGTCGAAACGGTTCGTTGCGAACGGCGTACACTTGCACCAGCACGCACACTTGCCCTGGCGTGCAAGTGCCAGGGAGTGCAGGTGTCGAGACCAACACTAACCTAATCATATCTGCTTACTCGCTGGTTTCGATGCGTTCCTCGCCGCAAAGCGGCTCGGAACTACTCAACCAGCATTGTATTGATGAAACATGCAATCAGTTCTCAACAACATCCGCTCTCTGCCTCAATATCAGCGATTGCTGAATCAACTCAAGATGGGCAAACAACTCTCCGGCTTGGGGTTGCCGCGCGCCGCGCGGTTACCTGTCCTTGCCGCGTTGCTCGAAGATATAAAACAACCCATTCTATTCATCACAGACCGCTCTGATCATGCTCTATCTTTGTTCGATGAGTTGGGGTTTTGGGTCAAATCGCAGCGTTATCACTTTGCGGAGCCGAATCCGTTGTTTTATGAACAAGCCGCGTGGGGTGTCGCGACTCGTCGCGACCGTTTGCAAGCGCTCACTGCGTTATCTTCCTATCATCTTCCATTCGCGCAAAAGCCGGATGTTCCGCCCGTCTTTGTGACATCGGTACGTTCGTTGATGACGCGTACTTTGCCGCGTCGTGATTTTCTCAAGGCGTGCAAAAAATTATCCAATAACCAAACTATTCAACCTGATACTCTCTTGCGAAGTTGGGCAGAGATTGGCTATCAACGCGTCAACACGGTTCTCGAGCCGGGACAATTCTCCAGCCGCGGAGGGATTCTTGATGTTTGGGCAACAGCGGAAACGATGCCTGTCCGTTTGGATTTCTTCGGCGATGAGATTGAGACCATCCGTCGCTTCGACCCCGCATCACAAAGAACGATTGAGAAATTAGTTTCGATTCTTGTCACACCCGCGCGTGAATATCTTGTGATGGGCGAACATGAAACAGAGTTATCTGAGTTTCACCTTCCCCTGCTTCACAAACAGCCTGCAAGCCTGCTCGATTATCTCCCGCAAAAAGCAATTATCCTGATTGACGATATGTCCGTCGTTGAGAGCATGGCGGAGGAGGTGGAGGCGCAGGCTGTCAAGTTCAGGCAGGAAAGCATTGCGGAGGAGACGCTCGCATCGGATTTCCCCTTGCCGTACATTCCCTGGTCTGAGTTGTATGATGAAATGGGGGAGAGGTCAACCTTAGAATTGGGATTTTCAACGATGGAAGAATCCCCCTCTCCTCGCGAAGCATCCCCGCAGGGGACAAGCGGGAGAGGGGATAGGGGTGAGGGAGGACTCGCATCGTGTTTTGGTCACGACGAAAGATTCGGAGGAAGGCTCAAGCCGTTCGTCGAGTATCTAGGCTCACTCGTGCAAAGAGGCGAGCGGGTCTTTGTAGTTTCACGGCAGGCGAAAAGGCTGGAGGAACTTTGGTTCGAGGCGAATGAGGCTGAGGCTGAGTCCGAAGCGCTGACGTTTATTGAGTCGTCATTATCTGAGGGGTTCGTCCTACAGTCTCAAGTCTCCAACCCTTCGACAAGCTCAGGGCAAGTTCCCCAAATCCCCAATTCTCTTCACTTAATCACAGACTCGGAGGTTTTTGGCTGGGAACGTCCTCAACCGCGCACGCGGCAAAGACCCGTTGCGGAAACGCCTGAATCCATTTATGCGGATTTGCAGGTGGGTGATTATGTTGTTCACATTGACCACGGTATCGGGCGTTTCGCGGGCCTGGTGACGCGTGAAATGGATCATCATGTGCGCGAGTTCCTCACAGTGGAATATGATGGCGGCGGGCAAATCTATGTGCCCGTGCATCAAGCAGATCGGCTCACGCGTTATGTGGGCGCGGAAGGCGCGGTGCCTTCTCTCGACCGTTTAGGCGGGCAGGAGTGGCACGAGAAAAAGAGACGTGTCAAGCAAGCTGTAATAGAAGTAGCGCAGGACATGCTGGATTTGTATGCGCGGCGAAACGTGGTGCATGGTTATTCTTTCAAGCCTGATACAACGTGGCAAAAGGAATTGGAAGATTCGTTCCCGTATGTGGAGACGGAGGATCAAACCCGCGCGTTGATGGATATCAAGCGCGATATGGAATCGCCGCGTCCGATGGATCGTTTGTTGTGTGGTGATGTGGGCTACGGCAAGACGGAAGTGGCGTTGCGCGCCGCTTTCAAAGCCGTGATGGATGGCAAGCAGGCTGCGATTCTTGTCCCGACGACGGTGCTGGCGCAACAGCACTATGAAACTTTTCTGCAACGACTTGCCGCGTTCCCTGTGAAAGTGGAAATGCTTTCGCGTTTTAGAACACCGCGGGAGCAGACCACGATCTTGCACGGGCTCGCAATCGGCGAGATAGATATTGTGGTTGGCACACACCGCTTGATCTCTGGCGATGTGCAATTCAAGGAACTTGGCTTGGTCGTCATTGACGAAGAACAGCGCTTCGGTGTGACCCACAAGGAGCATCTCAAGAAGCTCCGCATCGAAGTGGATGTGCTCACGCTCACCGCGACGCCGATTCCACGCACGTTATACATGGCGCTCACGGGCGTGCGCGATATTTCAAATCTCAATACACCTCCTGAGGAACGTTTGCCCATCGTCACACACGTTGGGCCGTATTCGCCGAAATTGGTGCGTCAGGCGATCCTGCGGGAACTTGAGCGCGGCGGACAGATTTTCTTTGTGCATAACCGGGTTAATACAATCGACGCGATGAAGGCGCATTTGAATCAACTTGTTCCCGAAGCCGATGTAGACATCGGTCACGGTCAGATGCCTGAGGTCCAACTTGCGGATGTTATGCATCGCTTCAACGCGGGTGAAACAGATATTTTGTTGTCAACGACTATTATTGAATCTGGATTGGACATCCCGAACGCGAACACACTCATCGTAGACCGCGCCGACACATTCGGCCTGGCTCAACTCTATCAACTGCGCGGCAGGGTCGGACGTGGGGCTGCGCGCGCCTACTCCTACTTTTTTCGCCACAACAAGATGACCCCCACACAGGAAGGTCAACAGCGGCTGGAAGTCATCGCCGAGAACACACAACTCGGCGCGGGATATTCGATTGCGATGCGCGATCTTGAGATCCGCGGCGCAGGCGACCTGCTCGGCACGCGCCAGCATGGACACATCCAAGCCGTTGGATTCCACTTGTACACGCGCCTGCTGGCAGATGCGGTGAGACAGATTAGACGTATCGAAGCGACGAGAGGCGAAAGTGAGAGAAAAGATGAAAAAGGAAAGATTGAGGTCACGTTATCGAGTTTGAGCCAGCCGATTTCAATGCCTGTCAATGTTGATCTTCCACTGGCAGTTGGAATCCCTGCCGAATACATTCCTGATCAGGATTTGCGTTTGCGGCTGTATCGCCGTATTGCGGATTTGCGTGATGAGACCGAGATCGAAGCGCTGGCATCCGAGTTCAAAGATCGGTTCGGCGAACTTCCTGAAATGACCGATAATCTGTTTTATCAAATGCGCGTCAAGCTTAGGGCAGAGAAGGCGGGGCTGTCGTCCATCAACTGGGAGAGCGGACAGATCGTCTTGCGTTATCCATCATCTACAAATGGCACAGAACCAAAACGGCTGGCAGATTTGGGTCCTGGGATACGTGGAGGCAAGTCCGCGTATTGGTGCTCGTTTGGAGAGGAGTGGGAAGCGAAGTTGTTGGATGTGTTGAGGAAGTTGTAACACCACCCGTCATTGCGAGGAGGACGAGGTCCGACGAAGCAATCCCGATATAGTAAGGAGCGTTGCTTCTCGACGTGGTGAATCACGGCACAGACCACCGCGCATAGCTCCTCAGGTTGCTAAACGATCTGGAAGTCGAGACTGCGCCTCAAGATTACATTTTCTACGTGTATGACAATCCGTGGGTGTTTTGTGCCCAACGGTTTGCGTTAGCGGATTTTGGGCGGGCTGGGATAATGTTCAAGGGCAGGAAAAACTCGAAGCCAGAAAAATGCTTGAAAATGCCGCAGAATCCCACACGTCAGGTGCACGCTTTGTTGGGTGGCGCCATGTTGTGCAAGACTCGCTGGCTGTTAAAGAACCTGCTCGCCCAACTTGCTGATTACCTGCGCCACGAGATTTCTTTTTTTCTTCCATAGCCTTATGCCTACCAAAGTCTTATTGATTCTCAATAACCCATTTGTGTTTTACACGAAGCCACCCAACGGTTTGCGTTTTTGGTTGTGCAAGACTCGCCGCCTGAAAAAGATGACATCATGTTGGTTTTGTTGTTATGTTCCAAAGCAACGAAGTCCCTATCCCTTCGCATGGGCTAGATCACGCAGATTCAAGAGCATGTTTTTCCCACTTTTCGACGTTTACCCCTTTAATCAAAAGCCATAAGAGGAAAAAGATTTCCGATACACCCGTAAACACGCCAATGCTCAGGTTGCTGTTGGGGAAAAGAAATCCCGCAAAAACGTCTATGAGATAGCCAAAACCGCCAATGATCAACAAGACCCCCAGAATTCTGGGAAGGAAACCCGACTTGAAAACCAAATATCCCAGGGGAAGCAGCCAAAGGCCCGAGAATATGAAAGCAATATTAATTCCATACGAGTGCAAACGAACAAACAGGTACGCCAGAGCTTGCAGCTGCGCTGTTGTGAAGACGGTCAAGTAGTCAGCGCCGCTCAAGAGTTGTAGGATACCCAATTGGGTAAGCTCGTTGAGCATTGCTATTGGGATACCCATCAGAGAGAGTACAACCATCAGCACCGCAATGTCTTTGCTAATCGGTTTGAGTAACTTGTATAACATTAGTACATACAATATTGCGATTATCGCGCCGAATAGAGCGCTCACAATACCGAGACGGAATAGCAATTCAGAAGTCATAATATTGTGGGTGGTTGCTGCGGCATCTCCGGACACAATCAGATTGGAGGGAAGGTACATGAAGTTGAAGACACCGAGCGGGACGGTCAATAGATACAGAAATCCTGCGACTCTTGCAATAATAAGAGGTGATGTTTTGGTGGTACGGGTTGTCATTTGATTTTCTCCTAAAGGGTATGACGGTTAACCTGGCTGATTAGTTTACGACAATAGATCCTAAACGTTGCAAACGCCTAAGTAGTGTAACATCAGTTCTGTAAATTTGAAGAAGAGTAGGTCAAGTGTTATCCTTGCGGTTACGACGCCAAAAAGGAGAAGCACATGACCTACCGCGAAGATTTTACCGTACCCGCCGAATTGT
>Ga0247727_10013330_pt1 | contig 13889 bp, 18 predicted proteins | sample WisWelCaveWW1625_FD_202498 | JGI IMG/M metagenome (GOLD analysis project Ga0247727, IMG submission 202498) | Biofilm microbial communities from Wishing Well Cave, Virginia, United States - WW16-25 | ecosystem: Environmental > Aquatic > Deep subsurface > Groundwater > Cave microbial mat | place... | reverse complement strand
GGCGACCGGACCTTCGGCTTGGTGGTTTTCGAGGCCGCCGACGAGGCCGCGGCGCGTGCGCTGATGGGATCCGACCCGGCCGTGGTGGGCGGGATCATGACCGCGACGCTCCACCCCTACGCGGTGGCTTTGCAGCGCGCCCCCTGAGCGGCGCTCACTCGGGCTGGGGCGGCGGCAGCGGGTTCTGCGCCAGCATCCGCAGGCGCCAGCCCTGCTGCTGGCGCTGCCAGACCGCGAGATAGACGAAGCCGCGCTCGCCGCCGGCCTCGAGCCAGGCGCCGCTGCCGTAGCTGTAGCCGAGGTCGCCGCTGGCGGCGATCCCCACGCCGACCGCCGTCCAGCGCTGGGGCGCTTGCCCGGCGAGCGCCCGCGCGACCGCCGTCCCGCCCCGCACCGGGACCCGCCCGCGGGTGTGCCAACGCGCCGCCCGGTGCAAGCCGTCCGCCCAAGCTGCCGGCCCGGTCGCGGCGCGCGGCGTGCCGAACGTGGCATCGAGCGCGCGCAGCTCGGCGAGCGCGGTCGCCGCCCGCCGCCGACCGCCGCGCGCCGACGGCCCGCCGCCGAAGTCCGGTTCGTCCAGCAGCTCCGGCACGCTGACCCCGAGGTCGAGCAGCACCTTCCAGCTGCCATCGGGCTGCTTGCGCCACACCGAGGTGTAGTAGCCCTGCCCGACGCGCGGGCCCTGGGGATGGTCGCGGTACTCGGTGGGCCCGGTGGTCCAGCCCAGCTCGCCGCTGGCGCTGATCCCCGCCTCGACCGGCCGCCACTGGATGTTGGTGCCCCAGGGCTGGCTCGCCGTGAGCCGCGGTTGCGCCGGTCCCGGCAGCGGTGCGAACGAGATCGCGTCGGGCGCGAAGTGCTCACGGAACGCTTCGCGCGCGTCCACCTGCTGGGCGCGCGCGGCGAACGCGCGCTCGGCGTCGGCGACGACCTTGGCATCGGCGGGTGGCGTGGCCGCCCACGCGGGCAGGAAGGCGCAGGCGATGAGCAACGGCAGCGGGCGCGACATGGTGGTAGCTCGCGGGGGGATGGCGTGGAAGCTAGCAGCCACGACGCGCCGGGCGCGCGGCGCGGCGCCGGTCACGGCGTCAGGCGCGGTGGTCTCAGCCCGCGGCGAGGCGGACCGGCATCCGCTTGCGGCCCCAATCCCCGGGCGGCCCGTCGAACACGCCGGCCAGCGGCGTGCCGCACTCCAAGCAGCGCCCGGCGTCATCGAGACCCCAGGCGCCGAGCGCGTACCAGTCGCGCTCGATGACCCGGGCGCCGCAGCCGCTGCAGTAGGTGCTGCCGCCCGCGGGGTCGTGGACGTTGCCGGTGTAGACGTGCTGCAGGCCGACGCGGCGCGCGATCGCCCGTGCCCGGGTCAGCGTCGCGGGCGGGGTCGGCGGCCGGTCGGTCATCTTGTAGTCGGGATGGAACGCCGTGTAGTGCAACGGCACCGCGGGGCCGAGGTGCTCGAGGATCCAACCGGCGGCGGCCTCGAGCTCCGCGTCGTCGTCGTTGAGCCCCGGGATCAGCAGCGTCGTGATCTCGGTCCAGACCCGCGTCTCCTTGACCAGGTACTCGAGCGTCTCGAGCACCGGCTGGAGCTGCCCGCCGCAGACCTTGCGGTAGAAGTCCTCGGTGAAGCCCTTGAGGTCGACGTTGGCCGCGTCCATGTGCGCGTAGAGCTCCTGCCGCGGCGCGTCGCAGATGTAGCCGGCGGTGACCGCCACCGAGCGAACCCCGAGCGCGTGGCCGGCGATCGCGCAGTCGATCGCGTACTCGAGGAAGATGGTCGGGTCGTTGTAGGTGTAGGCCATGCTCGCGCAGCCGAGGCGCTGCGCGGTCCGCGCCAGCAGCTCGGGCGAGGCGGCGTCGGCGAGCGTGTCCATCTGTCGCGACTTCGACATGTCCCAGTTCTGGCAGAACTTGCAGGCCAGGTTGCAGCCGGCGGTGCCGAACGAGAGCACCGCGGTGCCGGGGAGGAAGTGGTCGAGCGGCTTCTTCTCGATCGGGTCGACGCAGAACCCCGAGGAGCGGCCGTAGGAATAAAGCTTGACCTGGCCGTCCTCGGCGCCGCGCACGAAGCACAGGCCACGCTGGCCGTCGTGCATCTTGCAGGCGCGCGGGCAGGCGTCGCATTGGACGCGCCCGTCGTCGAGCGCATGCCAATGCTTGGTCGGGTACGCGTCGGGCCGGGCGTCCATCGCCCGAGTATCGCGCTTCCCGGACCGTGGCGATGCGGCCGCATCGCGCTAGGCCGTCGGACGCGCGAGAATCCCCCCATGGAAGGTCGATGGAAGCCCTGATGGGCGAACGCCCTGCCGCCATCGCCGGCCGGTTCTACCCGGCCGACGCGGCGGAGCTGCGCGACACCGTGGCGACGCTGCTCGCGGCCAACCCTTGCCCGGGCGAGCCGCCCAAGGTGCTGGTGGTGCCGCACGCCGGGCTCCAGTACTCCGGACCGATCGCGGCGCGCGCCTACGCGCGGCTGGCCGCGGTCCGCGAGCGGATCGCGCGCGTCGTGCTGCTCGGCCCCTCGCACTTCGTCGCGCTGCGCGGCCTGGCGGCGCCGACCGTCAGCGCCTGGCGCACGCCGCTCGGCGCGGTGCCGATCGACCGCGAGGCGCTGGCCGACGTCGCCGACCTGCCGCAGGTCGTGGCCCACGACCTGCCGCACGAGCGCGAGCATTCGCTCGAGGTCCAGCTGCCGTTCCTGCAGACCGCGCTCGGCGCGTTCCGCCTGGCGCCGTTCGCGGTCGGCGCGGCGCGACCGGCCGCGGTCGCGGCGGTGCTCGAGCGCCTGTGGGGCGGGCCCGAGACGCTGATCGTCATCAGCACCGACCTCTCGCACCACCAGCCCTACGCCACGGCCCAGGCGCACGACGCGCGCACCGCGGCGCGCATCGTCGCGCTCGCCACCGACCTCAGCGGCGACGACTGCTGCGGCTGCCAGCCGCTCAATGGTCTGCTGGCGCTGGCCCGGACCCGCGGGCTCGCCATCGAGCAGCTCGACCTGCGCAACAGCGGCGACACCGCCGGCGACCGCGCGCGGGTGGTCGGTTACGGCGCCTGGGCGCTGCGCGATGCTCGCGCCTGAGGCGCGAGCGCGGCTGCTGAGGCTGGCGCGCCAGGCGTTGGACGGCGGCGTGCGCGGCGCGCCGGTCGTCGCGCCTGATCCGACGGCGCTGGCGCCGGTGCTGCTCGCGCCGGGCGCCTGCTTCGTGACCTTGACCCGCGACGGCACGCTGCGAGGTTGCATCGGCAGCCTCGCACCGCACCGCCCGCTGTGGCGCGATGCGATGGCCAACGCAATCGCCGCCGGCCTGCGCGACCCGCGCTTCGCGCCGGTCAGCGCCGGTGAGCTGCCGGGCCTGGCGCTCGCGATCTCGGTGCTGGGACCGAGCGAGCCGTTGCCGGCGGCCGACCGCGCTGAGCTGCTCGCCGCCCTGCGCCCTGGCGTCGACGGGCTGGTGCTCGAGGACGGCGCGCGACGCGCCACCTTCCTGCCCAAGGTTTGGCAGCAGCTGCCGCAGCCCGAAACGTTCGTCGCCCAGCTGTTGCGCAAGGCGGGCTTGCCCGCCGACCATTGGTCGGACACGCTGTGCTGCCAGCGTTACGCCGTGATCGACTTCGCCGAGGACGACCGATGAGGAACACCATGACCGCGACCCCCACCGCCTTCCTGCTGCTTTGCGCCGCCGCGCTGTTGCCGGCCTGCGCTTGCACGCCTGCGACCTCGGGCCCGCTCACGTTGACCACGCTCGCCAAGGACGCCTACGGGCTGAGCCAGGAGCCGTGCCGCGAGGTGGTGCGCGATGGCACAGCCTGGGCGCAGCGCTGGCGCGCCGTTGCCGCCGCGGGCGAAGCGCCAGCCGTCGACTTCGCCGGCGAGATGGTGCTGGTTGCCTGCCTGGGCGGGCGCCGCACTGGCGGCCACGCGATCGAGATCGTCGAGGCGACGCTCGGGGGCGGGGAGCTGGTGGTACTGGTCCGCGAGACCGCGCCCGCGCCCGGCGTGCTGACGCCGCAAGTGCTGACCGCGCCCTTCCATGCGGTGCGCGTGGCGCGCAGCGACTGGCCGGTGCGGTGGGTCGCCGCGCGCTGAGACGCGCGGCGGCGATTCAACTCGGCTCAGCCAGTTGCCGGTCGTGGATGCGGTCGAGCGCGCGCCCTTGGGGCGCGACCCGCGGCCCGCTCACGGCGCGCTCAGGTGCGCGAGATCACCCGCCCGCTCCCAGTCGCGGCCGTCGTACGGCGTCACGACCAGCTCGGTCACGGTGCCTTCGTCGAGGCAGCGGGCGTTGACGCTCCAGCCGTCCGGGTTGCTGCGCGGCCGGTAGAACGACTTCACGCCGCAGCGCTTGCAGAACAGGTGCAGGGCGACGCCGGTGTTGAAGCGGTAGCTGCTGAGCAGCTCGCCGCCGGCGAGCAGACGGAAGCGCGCCGCTGGCACGATCAGGTGCAGGAAGCCGGTCTTGGCGCACAGCGAGCAGTTGCAGTCGAGGACCGCGAGCGCCGCGGGCGCGTCGACCTCGAAGCGCACGGCGCCGCAATGGCAGCCGCCGCGATGGACCACCAGCGCCGCCACGCTCAGCGACCCGGCTCGTCCACGCGGGTCCAGCGGGTGCTGCGCCCGAACAGCGAGATGCCGATGTAGCCGCGCACCCGCAGGGTCGGGCCGTCGAACCACATCCGGCAGCGGTAGGTCTTGCCGTTCTCCGGGTCGTAGATCGTGCCGTCGCGCCATTCGCCGTCGGAATAGCGGAAGCCCTGGACGATGCGCAGGCCGATGATCGGCGTGCCGCGCCGGCTGGCGACCGGGTTCTCGCGGTCGATCTTGGCCCGCCCGGCCAGCGCGTCGTCGGCCGGGTAGACGGGTTCCTTCAGCCACATGATCGTGCCGTGGAAGCGGTCGCCGACCCGTTCGACGCGGACCTGGGCGTCGGCCTTCTCGGTCAGCCACAGGCCGACCACCCGGTCGGCGTCGGTGGTAGCCGCAGCCGGTGCGGCGCCCGACAGGACGGCGAGCAAGGGCGCGACGAGGAGCACACCCCGCATCGTCGGGTGCGGGCGCCAGCGCGCGCTCAACCGCGGATCCCGCGGGTCACGACCGCCTTGAGCTCGACGACGAACGCCAGCCGCGTGCCGTCACGGCTCGCGGCGAGGCGCCGGATGTCGCCGGGCACCGCCAGCTCGGCGAGCGTGGTGAAGCCGGCGGCAGGCTGCTGCGGGTCGAAGCGCAGCAGCTTGGTGCCGCGCGCCATCAACAGCGTGCCGTCGGCCAGCCAGCAGAAGTCCTGGCTGCGTTCGCCCTCTTTCTCGCCCACCACCACCGGCGTCGCGACCAGCGCGGTCGGCTTGGCGTCGCCCGGCAGGATGGTCGCGATGCTCCATGCGCCCGCGATGCTCTGGTCGACGAAGGTCAGGCGCCCGTCGGGCGAACGCGCGAGCGAGCGGCCGATGCCCTTGGCGAGCGGAAGCTGCTTGCCGTCGGCGACGGTGGCGAGCACCAGCGAGTTGGGCAACTGGTCGGGGCCGCCACCGACCAGGAACAGCGCGACCCGGCCGTCGTCGAGCCAGGCGTGGTAGCCGACCCGGCGCCAAGCGGCGTGGACCGGCGCGATCGGCTGGCCGTCGAAGCCGTAGCGGAACAGGCGCTGCGATTCGGTGTACGGCTCGCCCTCGGCACGCGGCGCCTCGACCCGCACCGCCGAGAAGCCGCTGCCGTCGGCGAGCGGCGTCGGCGAGTACTCGGCCTCGGCGGACGCGGTCAGCTGCGTGCGCGTGCCGCTCGCGAAGTCGTAGCGGAACACGTCGGTGTTGCCACCGTCGCTGGCCGCGACGTAGAGCAGCGCGCTGCCGTCGAGCAGGAACGCCGGCTGGTTGTCGTAGCCCGGGCGCTCGGTGACGTTGCGCGGCGTACCGACCTTGCCGGCCGCGAGGTCGAGCGTGGCCACGAACACTTCGGTGTCGGGCGGCGCGACTGGCGCGGGCGCGGCCGGCGCCGTTGGCGCAACCGGGGCGGGCGCCGCCTGGACCGCTGCGGCGAGCACGAGGAACGCGAGAACGAAGGGCGCGGTTCGGGACATGGGAGCCTCCAGGGGCGTTCCGGGTCGGGTTCAGGGCTGAAGGTCGAGGGCGAAGGATCGGTCGCAGGTCGAGCCACCGGGCGCCTGCGCCGTCGGCTCGAAGCCGAAGCGGCGGTAGAGCGCGATCGCCTCGACCAGCGCGCCGGCGGTCTCGAGCTCGACGCGTCCGAACCCCAGCCGGCGCGCCTCGGCGAGCGCGTGGCTGAGCAGCGCCCGGCCGTGGCCCTGGCCGCGCAGCGCCGGCACCAAATACATCTTGCGGAGCTCTGCGCGGGTCGCGTCGAGCGGCAGCAGGCCGACGCTGCCGACCACGCGCCCGGCGCCGTCGCACAGCACGTCGAAGCGTCCGCCCCGCGCCCAATAGTGAGCCTCGAGGTCGTCGAGGTCGGCGTCGCGCGCGCCGCGCGCGGAGTCGAGGCCGTATTCCGCCAGCACCTGCGCCACCAGCGCCCGGACCGCGGCGCGGTCGGCGTTGGTCGCCGGGCGGCGGACCGGCGCGCTGGCGAGACCGTCGGGCACGGCGCTCACTGGACGCGGCGCACCTGGACCGCGCGCTCGGTCTCGACCAGGCGCAGCTTGTAGCCGATCGCGGCGCGTTCGATGGTCACCTCGGGATCGTCGGCGACGAACTTGTAGCGCCCGGCCCCGGTCTGGCGCCAGACCTGGCCGTTGTCGAGCCGGAACAGCGTCTTGCCGTCCCAGCCCTCGAAGCGACCCACGATCCGCGCCCGGATCCCGTCCGGCGCGTCGTCGTCGTCGACATCCTCGCGGCCGAACGCCTCGGCGGCAGCGGCGACCTCGGCCGCCGGCGGCACTACCGGCGCGGCCGGCATCGCTTGCTGCACGGTCGTGGCCTGCGGCACCGCGACGGTCGCCTCGAGTCGCGCGCCATCGACGGCGAAGGCGACGCTCGGCGCGGCGATCGGCACCGGCCGGCCGTCGAGCCGACGCTGCAGCCAGGACGCGAGGCGCTGCCGCTCCTGGGGGCTGAGCTTGCCGAGGCCGAGCGCCGCGAACTCCTCGGCGCCGACCAGCGCCTCGAGGTCGGGCGCGGCGCTGGCGAGCGTCGCGCCGAACAGCACCGCCAGCAACATGACCCTCATCGCCGCACCTCCGCGCTCCATGGCAAGGCGTCGAGGTCGACGTTGCCGCCGCTGATGATGACACCGATGCGCCGGCCGGTGCAGGGCACCAGCCCTTCGAGCAGCGCCGCGACCGGCACCGCAGCCGACGGCTCGACGATCAGCTTGGTGCGCTCCCACAGGTAGCGCATCGCCCGCACGATCGCCTCGTCGTCGACGGTCACGATGTCGGCGAGGTGCCGGCGCAGGATCGGCAGGGTGTTGGCGCCAACCGTGGCGCGCAGCCCGTCGGCGATGGTCCGCGGCTCCGCGACCGGCGTGACCGCGCCGGCGCGCAGCGAGCGCAGCGCGTCGTCGGCGCCGCTCGGCTCGACGCCGTAAGCCCGCAGGCCGGGGCGCAGGTGGTGGGCGGCGACCGCGCAGCCGCTCATCAGCCCGCCGCCGCCGACCGGCGCGAGCAGCAGGTCGAGCTCGGGCGCCTGGTCGAGCAGCTCGAGCGCGGCGGTGCCCTGCCCGGCCATCACCCGGTGGTCCTCGTAGGGATGCACGACCACCGCGCCGGTCGCCGCCACCACCTCGGCCAGGGCCGCGCTACGCGCCGCCATGGTCGGCACGCAGTCGACGATCCGCGCCCCGTAACCGGCGACCGCGGCGCGCTTGCTGCGTGAGACGTCGTTCGGCATCACCACGTGCGCCGCCGCACCGCGCTCGCGCGCGGCGCGCGCCAGCGCCGCCGCGTGGTTGCCCGAGGAGTGGGTCGCGACCCCGCGCGCCAGCGCCGCGGCGTCGAGCTGGAGCAGCGCGTTGCAGGCGCCGCGGTACTTGAAGGCGCCGACCCGCTGCAGGTTCTCGCACTTCAGGAACACCTGGCCGCCGATGCGGCGGTCGAGGTCGGCGCAGGTCAGCACCGGGGTGCGGACCGCGAACGGCGCGATCCGCGCCGCGGCGGCGCGGACGTCGAGGAAGGTGAGCGGGTCGGCCATCGGGCGCCGAGCATAGCGCCTCGCTCCGGGGCGAGGCGACCGAGCGGCTAGAATGGTGCCCCGTCCCGCCGAGGCCGCGCGTTTGACCAAGGACGATCCCGCTCGCGGCGCGCTGTTCGTGCTGGGCGCCGCGGCCGCGTTCTCGACCATGAGCGCGCTGCTCAAGAGCGCCTCGGTCGGGTTGCCGACCGAGATGCTGGTGTTCCTGCGCAACGCGTTCTCGCTGCTGTTCCTGCTGCCGTTCCTGGTCCGGCTGCGCTGGGCGGGGCTCGCCACCCAGGTCCCGCACCTCCACCTGCTGCGCGCGGTGGTCGGCGTGACCGGCATCTACCTGTTCGTCTACGCGCTCGGCCACCTGCCGTTGGCGGAGGCGGTGCTGCTCAACCTCACCTCGGCGCTGTTCGTGCCGTTCATCGCCATGCTCTGGCTCGACGAGCGGATCGCGCGCCGCACCGCGGCGGCACTGGTGCTGGGCTTCGTCGGCGTCGTGCTGATCCTCAAGCCTGGCGGTGGCTTCGGCTCGTTCGACGCGCTGGTCGGCCTGGGGTCCGGGCTCACCACGGCGCTGGCGATGGTCACGATTCGCCGCAACTCGCGCACCGAGCCCTACCAGCGGATCGTCTTCTACTTCTTCACGCTCGCGACCCTGGTCTCGGCGGTGCCGCTGCTATGGGCCTGGGTGACGCCCGACCTGCGCCAGTTCGCGGTGCTGGCGGCGGCCGGGCTGTGCGCGACGCTCGGCCAGCTGGCGCTGACCAAGGGCTACTCGCTGGCGCCGGTGTCGCGGGTCGGCCCCTACACCTACGCCTCGGTGGTGTTCGCGGCCGCCTGGGGTTGGGCGCTGTGGGGCGAGGCGCCCGACGCGCTGGCCGCGGGTGGCGCGCTGTTCGTGATCGCGGGCGGGATCCTGGCGCTGCCGCGCCCAGGCGCGCCGGCCCCGCCACCGGCCTAGCGCGGCGCCAGGACCTTGGCGTCGAACAGCTGCGCGCGGTAGTGCGCGAGCTCGGCGATCGATTCGCGGATGTCGTCGAGCGCGAGGTGCCGCGACTCTTTGGCCAGGCCGGCCGCGACCCCCGGCGCCCAGCGTCGCGCCAACTCCTTGAGCGTCGAGACGTCGAGGTTGCGGTAGTGGAAGTGGCGCTCGAGCGCCGGCATCCAGCGCGCCAGGAAGCGCCGGTCCTGGCAGATGCTGTTGCCGCACATCGGCGAGGCGCCGGCTGGCGACCAGCGCGCCAGGAACTCGAGGGTGCGGCGCTCGGCGTCGGCCTCGTGGACCGCGCTGTCGCGGACCCGCGCGGTCAGGCCCGAAGCGCCGTGCTGCTTGGTGTTCCACTCGTCCATCGCAGCCAGCACCTCGTCGCTCTGGTGCACGGCGAACACCGGGCCTTCGGCCAGCACCTCGAGGTGCTTGTCGGTGACGACCGTGGCGAGCTCGATGATGCGGTCGTGCAGCGGCTCGAGACCGGTCATCTCGAGGTCGATCCAGATCAGGTTGTCGGGGTGCGGCTGCATCGGGTGCGTGGCATGATACCAAAGCATCCCACCGGTCCGACCTCATGCACCCCGCGACCCTGACCTTCCTCGCCGCGCTCGCGCTCGGCACGGCGCTGCGCGCGGCGCTCGCCGCGCGTCAGCTCCGCCACCTCGCCGCCCACCGCGGCGCGGTGCCGCGCGCGTTCGTGGGCGCGGTCAGCGAGGCGGCCCATGCCTGTGCCGCCGACTACACCGCGGCCCGGGTGCGCCACGGCCTGGCGGCGCTCGCGCTCGGCCTGCTGCTGGCGCTGGCCTGGACGCTGGGCGGCGCGCTCGAGACGCTCGACGCCGCATGGCGCGCGCTAGCGCTCGGACCGCTCGCCACCGGGGTCGCGGTGCTGGTCAGCTTCACCTTGCTCGGCGAGCTCATCGAGCTGCCGCTCGAGGCCTGGCGAACCTTCCGCCTCGAGGCGCGATTCGGCTTCAACCGCAGCACGCCGGCGCGCTTCGTCAGCGACACGTTCAAGGGGCTCGTGCTGGCGCTGGCGCTGACCGCCGCGCTCGGCGCCTCCGCGCTGTGGCTGATGGCCGCCGAGCCGCAGCGCTGGTGGTTGTGGGTCTGGGCGCTGCTGGTCGCGGCCTCGCTGCTGATGACCTGGGCCTACCCGACGCTGATCGCGCCCTGGTTCAACCGCTTCCGCGCCCTCGAGCCAGGCCCGCTGCGCGAGCGCGTCGAGGCGCTGGTGGCGCGCTGCGGGTTCCGCAGCGAGGGCGTGTTCGTGATGGACGCCTCGACCCGCTCTGCACACGGCAACGCCTACTTCACCGGCCTGGGAAGCGCCAAACGGATCGTGCTGTTCGACACGCTCATCGAGCGGCTCGCGCCCGACGAGGTCGAGGCGGTGCTGGCCCACGAGCTCGGCCACGCGCGGCTTCACCACGTCGGTCAGCGGCTGGTGTTGAGCGCGCTCGGCAGCCTGGTGCTGCTGTGGGCGACGGCGCGGCTGGTCCAGGACCCGACGCTGTTCGCCGCGCTCGGCGTGACCACGCCCTCGGCCCACGCCGCGCTGCTGCTGCTGACGCTGGTCGCCCCGCCGCTGCTGCTGCCGCTCAAGCCGCTCGGCGCCTGGTGGTCGCGACGGCACGAGTTCGAGGCCGACGCCTACGCGCGGCAGACCAGCGACGGCGCGGCGCTCGGCCGGGCGCTGGTCGCGCTCTACCGCGACAACGCCACCACCCTCACGCCCGACCCCTGGTACTCGGCGTTCCACGACTCGCACCCGCCGCCGGCCGCCCGCCTGGCGCGGCTCGGAGCCTGAGCGATGCGCGAGGGACGGGTGATCGTCAACTTCAGCCGCCACGCGCTGGTCGAGGACGACGCCGGCGCGCGCCTCGACTGCCAGGTCCGCGGCCGACGCCTGCAGGCGGTGTGCGGCGACCGGGTGCGGTTCACGGTCCAGGGCTCGGGCTACGGGCTGATCGAGGAGGTCCTGCCGCGGCGCTCGGTGCTGTCGCGCCACGACCCCCACAAGTCGCAGGCCCCGCTCGCCGCCAACGTCGACCGGATGTGCATCGTGGTCGCGCCGGTCCCGACCCCGGAGCCGTTCCTGATCGACAAGTACACGGTCGCGGCCGCGCTGCTCGGCATCGAACCGCTGATCGTGATGAACAAGGTCGACCTCGGCGACGGCGCGGACACGGCGCTCGCCGAGGCGCTGGCCGAGCTGCTCGCCGATTACGCCGAGCTCGGCATCCCGACGCTCGCGGTCAGCACCATCGACGGCCGCGGTCTGGACGGGTTCCGCGCCGAGCTCGTCGGCCGGACCTCGATCGTGGTCGGCCCTTCGGGCGTCGGCAAATCGTCGTTGGTCAAGCGGCTGGTGCCCGACCTCGACCTGCGCATCGGCGAGATCTCGCGTGCCTCGGGCGAGGGCAAGCACACCACCACCCGCACCACGCTGTTCGACCTCCCCGGCGGCGGCGCGCTGCTAGATTCCCCGGGGGTGCGCGACTTCTACCTGTGGCCGATGGCGCTACGCGACCTGGGCTCGGGGTTCGTCGAGTTCCGCGCGCTCGCGGCGCGCTGCAAGTTCGGCGACTGCAGCCACCGCGTGGAGCCGGCCTGCGCGGTCCGCGCTGCGGTCGAGGCCGGCGAGCTGCTGACCCGCCGCTACGAGTCCTACCTGGGGCTGACGCGGATCATGGAGAAGCAGTACGGATGGGAAGAGGAAAAGCGGAAGAAGTGCGGAAGAAGTAAAGACGAGAGGTAGCGGCGCCCCAGCGACGCCTGCACTTTCGCCGTTCGCCCTTCGCCCTTCGCCTCTCCCCCTGCGCCTACCCCGGCGGCCAGGCCAGACGCCGACCGCCGAGCAGGTGCAGGTGGACGTGGAACACGCTCTGCCCGGCGCCGGCGCCGCAGTTGACCGCGATCCGGTAGCCCGACCCGGCGATGCCGCCCACCGCCGCGACCTGCTTGGCGACCAGGAACAGCTCGCCGACCAGCGCCGCATCGTCGGGCCCGAGGTCGTTGAGCGTCGCGATGTGGCGCTTGGGGATCACCAGCACGTGGGTCGGGGCTTGCGGGTTGACGTCCTTGAACGCCAGCACCCGCTCGGTCTCGTGGACCACCGCCGGCACGATCTCGCCGGTGGCGAACTTGCAGAACAGGCAGGATTCTTCCATGGCGGCTCCTCGTCGTATGGAGGCTCGCGCAGCTTCGCTCAGCGCAAATCGCGTGTCACTTGACCTCGAGTCGGCCGCTGAAGGCGTGCGCGATCGTACCGCCGTCGACGAACTCGAGCTCGCCGCCGACCGGCACGCCGTGGGCGATGCGGGTCGGCTTGATCCGGTGCTCGCGGGCGAGCTGCGCCAGGTAGTGGGCGGTGGCCTCGCCCTCGACCGTCGGGTTGGTGGCGATGATCAGCTCGGCGACCTCGCCCGAGGCGAGCCGCCGCTCGAGGGCGTCGAGGCCGAGCTCGACGGGGCCGATGCCGTCGAGCGGCGAGAGGTGACCCATCAGGACGAAGTACAGGCCGCGGTAGCCGGTGGCCTGCTCGACCGCGACCACGTCGGCCGGCGACTCCACCGCGCACAGCAGGCTGCGGTCGCGGCTCGAGGCGGCGCAGATCCCGCACAGCTCGGCGTCGGCGAACATCCGGCACTCGGTGCAGCGCACCACCCGCTCGAGCGCCGCGCCCAAAGCGCCGGCCAGCGCCGCGGCGCCCGCGCGGTCGCGGTCGAGGAGGTGGAAGGCCATGCGTTGCGCCGAGCGTCGCCCGACGCCGGGCAGGCAACGCAGCGCTTCGATCAGGCGCTCGACATGCTTGCTGAACATCAGCAGTCCACCGCCGCGCGGGTCGAAGGGGGCGAGGCGCGGCGCGCGTCCATCCGGCTAGGACGGGAACTGCGAGGCTGCCGCTGACCCGCCGGACAGCCGCGACTGGGTGGCCGCCGCGACCTGGCGCGCCGCGTCGTTGCAGGCGCTGAGCAACAGCACCTCAAGCAGTTCGCGGTCGGCGAGCGCAGCCGGATCGATGGTCACGGCGCGCAGCCCGTGCTTGCCGCGCATCCGCACCACGACCGCCTTGCCCCCGGCCCGGCCCCCGACTTCGAGCCGGCCAAGCTCCTGCTCGGCGCGCTCGACCTCGGCCTGCAGCGCCTGAGCCTGCGTCGTAAGGTTGCCGAGCGTGCCGCGCATGCGCTCCTCACTCGCTGGGGGGGCGGACCGAATCCGAGTCGAGCCGCGCGCCGAAGGCCTCGCCCAAGGCCTGGACCACCGGGTCGACGGCCAGCGCGCTGCGCGCCTCGGCGGTGCGCGTCGCGCGGCCACGCTCCGCGGCCTGGGCTGGGGTCTCGACCGCCGGCGCCGCGACCTCGATCCGGACCCGCGCCGGCGAACCGGAGGCGCGCGCCAGCGCCTCCTCGATGCGCTCGATCGAGCGATCGTTCAACAGGTGGCGGTGCGGCGGCGCCAGGGTCAGCTTCCACAGCTCGCCCTCGCGGCCGAGCAACGCGCAGTTGAGCGCCAGCTCGCGGACCATGCCCTTGAGCGGCAACGAGCCGACCAGCGTGGTCCAGTCGGAGGCGTCGGCCGGCGCCACGGGTGCCACGACCGCGGCGGCGCCGTGCGCGCTAGTCACGGGGCTAGCCGCCACGCCGCTGCTCGCCACCGCACCGGCCACAGGCGGGGCCGGCGCCGGCTCGCCGTCAGGACGGAACGCGAGCATCCGCAGCAGCGCCATCTCGAAGCCGGTGCGCCCGTCGGGCGCGAGCGGCAG
>Ga0247727_10013329_pt1 | contig 13889 bp, 9 predicted proteins | sample WisWelCaveWW1625_FD_202498 | JGI IMG/M metagenome (GOLD analysis project Ga0247727, IMG submission 202498) | Biofilm microbial communities from Wishing Well Cave, Virginia, United States - WW16-25 | ecosystem: Environmental > Aquatic > Deep subsurface > Groundwater > Cave microbial mat | place... | reverse complement strand
ACGCCGGAGGCGCTGGCGCACCTGCGCCCCTTCGCGGACCTCTACAAGGTGGACCTCAAGGGCTTCCGCGACGCGACCTACCGATCGCTCGGGGGGGAGCTCCGGAACGTGACGGAGACCATCGAGCACCTGAGGGGGATGGGCTTCTGGCTCGAGGTCGTCACGCTGCTGGTCCCGGGGCTCAACGACTCGGATCCCGAGGTCCGGGACCTCGTGCGGTTCGTGGCGGGGGTGTCGCCGGACATCCCCTGGCACGTCACGGCCTTCCACCCCGACTACCGGATGGCCGACCGGGATGCGACGACCGCCGACCTCCTGCTCCGCGCGGCCGACCTCGGGAGGGGGGCGGGGCTTCGCTTCGTCTACCCGGGGAACCTCCCGGGGAGGGTGGGGGACGGCGAGGACACGCGCTGCCCCTCCTGCTCCCGGACGCTGGTGCGGCGCCTGGGCTTCCGCGTCCTGGAGGACCTCCTCACGCCGTCCGGGGGCCGGTGCCCCTGCGGAGCGGCCATCCCGGGGGTGTGGGCGCGGCCCGCGGCGCCTACCGGCTCGTCGGCTCGGTGATGGGCGTCGTCGCCCTCACGAGGAAGAGCACCGCCGAGGCGGTGGAGAACATCGACCAGTTGAGCCCCGCGTAGCCCGTCTCCTCGAAGGAGCCGTCCTCCCGCTGGACCCTCGCGAGGTGGGCCGCCCCCTCGGGGTACCAGCGCCGTCCGTTGAACTCGGAGATCCCCAGCAGCATGGCGAGCCTCTGCATGGAGTACATGTAGGCGAAGTACCCCTCCATGTTCCGCCGGCGCACCCGGGCGCCGTTGATGTAGCAGGGCTTCCCCTCGACGTCGAAGTGCCGGTCGAGCCAGGCGAGCCCCGCCTTCACGTCGGGCAGCGAGCGGTAGTCGAAGGCCGCGGCCCGCTCCCCCAGGCTCCCCGCCTTGGTGAGGACGATGAGGGAGACGCAGCAGGCGACCTCGGAGGCGGAGAGGAGGTCGCCCTTCTTGGCCTTCACCTTCCGCGAGGAGAAGAGCCTCTGGGCGGCGGTGTGGGCCCGGCTCCAGGTCTCCGAGGGGACGGCGACGCCGCGGTCCCGGGCGACCCGCAGGGCCTCGACGACGATGAGGGCGTTCAGCACGTCGCCCCGGACCTCCCGGGTCTTGATGTCGTCGGCCCAGAGGCCGTCGGGCCTCTGGGAGCGGACCAGCCGCGAGACCAGCCCCTGCACGACCTTCGCCTTCGGGGCCTCGCCCCCCACCAGCAGGGCGCGGAGGGCGAAGGCGGCCTCCTGCGTCCCCGTCTCCGTGTCCCGGGAGTCGGCGGCGGCGGCGGCCTCCTTGAGGAGCACCGTCCACGCCGGGGCCATCCCGGGCTCCTCGCGGGTCCTCCCCACCGTGAAGAGGGTCCAGAGGCAGGTCGCGTTGGTGAAGAGGTTGTGCCTTCCGAGCCGCCCCGCGGCCTTCGCGGTCCCCCGGTAGCGGACCCCGAAGGCCCCGGTGGAATCGGTGCTGTCCAGGAGGAAGGAGACGGCCCGGGCGAGGACCTTCGGATCGGCGGGGCCCGCGGCCTCCCCGGGGGCCGGAGGCGGCGGGGGGAGCGCGCAGGCCGGGCAGGGGCGGACGGGGGGCGCCCCGGGGTGGAACGGGCAGCGCCCGGGGGTGAGCTTCTCCGTCCCCCTCCCCCGGCAGGCGGGGCAGGGGTTCTTCCCCTCCTTGCATTCCTTGCACCAGTCGTAGGAGTTCCCGTTGGTGGAATGCCGCCCGAAGCCGAAGCAGCGGGCGCAGCCGAGGTAGCCCGCGCCCCCGCAGGAGGAGCAGGGCCAGTTCGCGCGGCCGTCCGAGCAGAACCCGCAGGCGAGGGCGCCCGTCCCCGGGCAGAGGGCGCAGGGGCCGCCCGCGGCGCGGGGGCAGCCGGGGCAGGGGAGACGTCCGCGGTCGCAGAGGGGGCAGGCCACCGCGATCTTCCCCGGGGACCCCCTGCAGGCGGCGCACTTCAGCGCCGGGTCCTTGCAGGCGAAGCAGTACACGAAGCCGTAGCCGTCGCAGAGCTTGCAGTCGTAGCCCCTCGTGTCGCTGATGAGGAAGAGGCCGCTCTCGCACCCGGGCGCGGGGCAGATGTCGCTCCCGCCGCAGGAGGGGCAGGGGATGGCGCCCGTCCCCTCGCACGCGGTGCAGCCGATGGTGTGCCGGCCGCTCCCGCGGCAGAGCGGGCAGGCGATGGTGCCGTCCGCCCGGCAGCCCTCCTCCTTCGGGGCCATCCTCGACGCGGCGGCGAGGACCGCCTGCGCGGGATCGGCCCCGAAGACCTCGGGCGAGGAGGCGGGCGTCCCGGACGCGAGCCGGGAGAGCCGCGCCGGGAGGTCCGCCTTCCCCAGGAGGAGGGCCTCCATCGCCCGGCCGAGGACGGGGATGGCCCCCTCGGGGACCGCACCCCCGGGGCCGAGGATCTCCCTCCACGGGTTCGCGGCCGCCCCCGGGGCGAAGGCCGCCGGGAGGTGGGGCGGGGGGGCGTCCTCGCCCCGGGCCCGCGCCTCGGTCCAGGCGGCGAGCCCCTCGCGGACCCAGGGCGGGGCCGCGTCCATGAGGCCGTCCGCTCCCGCCAGCGACCGGGCGCAGGCGAAGCCGAGGGAGCCGGGGCCCTGGGCCCGGGCCCGGACCCTCTCATCCTGGAGCCAGCGCCGGCCGCGGGCCGCGCCCTGGACCAGGTCCCGGAGGACCGGTGGGCCGTCGTAGCGCTCCGGGGGCGAGGGGCGGGGGACGGCGTCCGCCGCGGGAGGCTCCCGGAAGAGGACCGCGCTCCCGTCGGCGGAGAGGAGGGCCTGCGGGACCGCGCCCGCGGCGGTCACGCGGACGGCGAGGCGGAGCGCCCCCGCCTCGGGCGGCGAGAATCCCAGCGAGGCGAGTGCCTCACGGCAGCGGCGGTTGAATTCCGCCACCTTCCGGTGGAAGAGCCGCCGGTCGTTCTCGTCCCCCGCGGACCAGGTGACGAGGCCCGGGGAGCAGACCGCCTCCGGCGAGGCCGCGAGCGCGGGGGCGAGCGCCCCGAGGCGCTCCCGGAGCGCCGCGGCGTCGGCGGCGGGGTCCGCCAGCGGCGCCGCCGGGTCGTCCTGGCCCGCGGCGCGGCCGCCCGGGACCGCGGCGGCGAGGAGGACCGCGGCCAGCCACCGGACCCGGATTCCCATGCGGGGCCCCCCTGGACCGGCAGGCCATCCCCGGGACGGCAGTCTATCCGGTCACGCCCCCGGGGCGACGGCCTCGCCGTCGAACCGCGACGGGACCCGGTTGTACAGGGTGTCCCGCCGGACGGGCGCCTTGCCCGCCTCGCGGATGAGGAGGCGCAGGTGCTCCTCGCCCACGCCCTCGGGGGTCCTCCCGCCGGCCATGTGGGTGATCTTCTCCTCGACGACGGTCCCGTCGATGTCGTCGGCGCCGTACTGCAGGCAGAGCTGCGCGGTCTCCAGCCCCATCATGATCCAGTAGGCCTTGACGTGGGGCACGTTGTCGAAGAGCAGCCTCCCGAGCGCGATCTCGCGCAGCGAGTGCACCGCCCGGACCATGGGGATGTTCCGGAGCTGGTTGTGCTCGTTGTGGAACCGGAGCGGGATGTAGGTGAGGAACCCCCCCGTGCGGTCCTGCTGCTCGCGCAGCCGGATCAGGTGGTCCACCTTCTCCCCGGGGCGCTCGATGTGGCCGTAGAGGAGCGTCGCGTTGCTCCGGATCCCCATGCGGTGGGCGATGCCGTGGATCTCGAGCCAGCGTCCGGGACCCATCTTGTCCCGGAAGATCTTCCGGTGGACGCGCTCGGAGAGGACCTCGGCCCCGCCGCCGGGGAGGGAGCCCAGCCCCGCCTCCCGGAGGTCGCCCAGGACCCACTCGACGCTTCGACCCGCGAGGGAGGCGAAGAAGTCGATCTCGACCGCGGTGAAGGCCTTGAGGTGGAGGCGGGGGAAGCGCTCCCGGATCGCCCGGAGCATCCCCGGGTAGGTCTCGTAGGGCCAGGAGGGGTGGAGCCCGCCCACGATGTGCACCTCGTCGGCGCCGGCGTCCGCGGCCTCCTTCGCCCGGGCGAGGATCTCCCCCGTGGAGAACTCGTAGCCCAGCCCCTTCCCGTCCACGAGCTTCTTCGCGAAGGAGCAGAACATGCAGGAGAGCCGGCAGAGGTTGCTGTAGTTGATGTGGCGGTTGACGTTGTAGCCCACCGCGCGGCCGTGCAGGGCCTCGGCCCGGGCGTTGGCGAGGTCGCCCAGGGCCGTCAGGTCCGGGTGGGCGTAGAGGGCGAGCCCGTCCTCCCGGGAGAGCCGCTGCCCCCGCTCCACGCGGCGGCGGATCTCCCTCAGGCCGCTGCGGCCGGTGGCGACCTCGACGGTCATCCGCCCGTCTCGTTCATCGAGAACAGGCGGTAGCCCTGGTGCTTCTCGGGCTTCCGGAAGGTCTCCGCGCCGAAGAGCGCCAGCAGGTCCTCGTCCGACCCCCCCCCGCGCAGCGGCGACCGCACGTCCCGGTACTCCTCGATGAGGAGGCAGGCCTTGAGCCTCCCGTCGGCGGTGAGCCGCATGCGGTTGCAGTCGCGGCAGAACTTGTCGGAGACGGGCCGGATGAGGCCGACCCGGCCCCGGGCGCCCCTGAGCCGTAGGTACTCCGCCGGCCCGCTGTCCCCCGCGCCCGCGTCCGCGGGCTCCACCTCGAAGCGGGCGCGGAGCCTCCGCTCGATCTCCGCCGCCGGGACGAGCGAGCCCGGCGGGGCCTGGTCCCAGTAGCCGAAGGGCATGTACTCGATGAACCGGACGTCGAGGTCCCGCTCGAGGGTCAGGGCCGCCATGTCCTCGATCTCGTCGTCGTTGACCCCGCCCATCATCACCGTGTTGACCTTGAGGTGGAACCGCGGGTCGGCGGCGGCCCGCTCCATGGCCCCCCAGACCCGCTCGGGCTCCCCGCCCCGGGCCATGGCGACGAAGCGGTCGGGGCGGAGCGAGTCCACCGAGAGGTTGAGGGACCGGACCCCGATGCGCCCGAGGTCGTCGAGGTGCTGCCCCAGGAGGTGCCCGTTGGTGGTGATGGCGACCCGCCGCACGCCCCGGGTCCCGACGAGGTCCTCGAGGAAGCCTAGGATCCCGGGCCGCACGAGCGGCTCGCCCCCCGTCACGCGGAAGTCGGTGAACCCCAGGCGCACGGCCAGCCGGACCATCCTGAGGATCTCGTCGTAGGTCAGGTTGTCGGCCGACGGCCGGAACCGGACGTGGGCCGGCATGCAGTACATGCACCGGAAGTTGCACCGGTCCGTGACCGAGATCCGGAGGTTGTAGATGGTCCGTCCGTAGCGGTCGAGCATGCGGTCGGGGCTCCCCTCGTCGGGCCTGCGCCCATTGTGGCGGCCCGCGGCCCCGGGCGGAAGAATCAGCGGCTCGCCCTGGTGAGGCGGGTCACCGCCGCCGCACCCAGAGGAGCCACTCGATGGAGAGGATGGCGAGGCCGATCAGCAGGAGCGGGTCCCGCAGGAGGACGTTCGCCCGGACCGCCTCGGGGCGGGCCTCGTGCTTCACGCCGCCCGCCTCGAAGCGGGGCCGGGGGGCGATGGCGGATTCCCCGCGGCGGAGGAGCGAGGCGGCGGCCGCGCCGGGGCCGGCGGGCGACTTCAGGCGGTAGATCCCGGCGTGGAAGGTGTCGCGGAAGGCGGCGCGGCCGGTGGGGCCGGCCGTCACGGAAACCCTGGTTCCCTTCGGCGGCGTGACCTCCAGGACCCCTCCCACGGGCAGCACCCTCTCCAGAGGCTCCCCACTTCTCAGTAGGTCCTCCTCGTCCCCGGGGCGGCTCTCGGAGAAGAAGTGGTCGAGCGCGTTCGCCATGACCAGCGGGAAGGCGAGCCGGAGCGGGAAGTTCGACCGGTCCAGTTCGAAGGGGATGTAGAGCGCCGTCTGCTCCTGCGTCTTGTGGAGGGCGAGCAGCGGCCCCCTGGGGCTGTCCACGAGCACGGACGCCGGGGGGAGGCCCTCCAGGCGCAGCGCCTCCACGACGAGCAGGTCGGAGAACTCGGCGTGGCGGGTGACCGGGTGGGTGCGGGACCAGTCCAGCACGGGCGGGAACTCGACGGTGCCCGCGGCCCTCACCGGGCCCCCGGGAGGGACGCAGCGGATGTAGATGGCCGCGCGGGAGGGCGGCGGGTCGGGCGGGACCTCGCCGTCGTAGACCACGAGGTCCACGGGTCCCGCCTTCCGGAGCGCGTCGGAGGTCGCGAGCGGCTCCGGGGGCCCCTCGAGGCCCGGGCGGAAGGTGGAGAGGTCGCGGATCCAGCGGTTCCCCTTCCCGTAGACCGCGTAGCGCCGCGGCGCCTCGGAGCGGAAGACGCACCAGGCCCGGTCGTCGGCCGCGAAGGGGTCGGAGCCCTCCAGACGCACCTCCAGCGGCCCCGGTTCCACCGACTCCAGCGGGAAGAACAGGACCGCCTGCCCGCCCGGGGGAGCCGCGGCCTCCCGGGCGTCGATGAGGCGATCCCCCTCGACGCGGCGAAGCGATACCGTCCGTGAGAGGGGCTTCGCGCCGAAGGACTCCGCGGAGACGAAGAGCGAGGCACCGCCCCCGGCCCCGCGGTCCACCCGGAGAGCGGTGATCCCTTCGTTGTCCGCCGCACTCCCGAAGGGGACGAAGGAGACCTCGGCCCCCTCGAGCACGCCGGGGTCCTCGAAGGCCCCGTCGGAGAGCACGATCACCTCCAGGGCCCGGCCCGCGGCGGCGGTAACCTGGGAGCGCAGCAGCACCACGGCCTCGGAGAGGTCGGTCCCGAGGTCCCGGACCTCGACGGCCGCGGCCGCCCGCCGGAGGCGGTCCTTCTCGCCCGTGAACGGCACCAGCACCTCCGGCCGCTCGTCCACGGCCACGAGCATCATGCGGTCCCCCTCGCGGAGCCCCTCCACGGCGTTCCCGAGCGCCTCCTTCGCCGCGGCGAGCCGCGTCCTCCCGCCCTCCCCGTCGGCGATCCCCATGGAGGCGCTCCGGTCGAGCACCGCCACCACGAGGCGCGCGGAGCCCGAGGACCAGAGGGTGGCCGTGGCCCCGGCGAGCGCCAGCACCGCGAGCGCGAGGAAGGCGAGCTGCAGGAGGAGCAGGAGGCTCCGGAGGAACTTCCGCAGGACCGCGGCGGTTCGCGTGTCCTGGATGGCCTGCGCCCAGAGGAAGTTCGTCGGGACGACCCGCTCCTCCTGCCGCTGGCGGAAGAAGTAGAGGAGCACGATGGGGCCCGAGAGGGCCATGAGCCACAGGAACCCCGGCGCGAGGAAACTCACCGCAACAGCCCCCGCGTCCGCAGCACCTCGAGGACGAGCTTCTCGAAGGGGACCGCCGTCGTCGTCTCCAGGCGCCGAATGCCCCTCCGCCGGCAGGCCCCGTCCACCGCGGCGAGGTAGGCCCCGCACCGCCGCCGGTAGGCCGCCAGCACCTCCGGGGTGACGCTCACCTCGGCCCGGGAGCCGTCCTCGCTGTCCACGAGGCGGAACTCCCCCTCGATGCCGGGGTCGGTCTCGAAGGGATCGAGCACCTGCACGGCGAAGAGGTCCCCCGGGTTGCGGGCCAGCGCCGAGAGCGCGGCGTCCACCCCGTCCCGGTCCATGAGGTCGGAGACGAGGACGACCACCCCCTTCGGACGCACCTCGCTCGCCAGGCGCCGGAGCCCGTCGCGGAGACCGTTGGGACCCTCGGCCCCGGCCCGCTCGAGGAACCCCAGCAGGCGCTCCGCCGACCCCATGCCGCGGAGGTACCCCGGGGACTCGATCCGGTCCGGGGCGCGCAGCAGCGCCGGCCGGACGCGGCACTGCCCCGCGAGCGCCACGTACCCGATGGCGGCCGCGACCCGCAGCGCGTAGAGGAGCTTCGTCGGCTCCCCGTAGTCCATGGAGCGGCTCGTGTCCACCAGCAGGTGGACCGCGAGGTCCTCCTCGTCGTGGAAGAGCTTCACCATGAGGCGGTCGAGGCGCGCGTAGACGCTCCAGTCGAGGAAGCGGAGGTCGTCCCCGACGGAGTACTGCCGGTGGTCGGCGAACTCCACCGACGAGCCCCGGCGGCGGCTGATCCTCTCGCCCCGCCGCACGCCGCGGCGGACCTTCCGGGCGGCGATCTCCAGCCGCTCCAGGCGCTTGAGGAACTCCTTCTCGAGGAGGGGCACGCCTACTCCTTCGTCAGCAGGTCGGCCTGCGGGGTGTGCTCGAGGATGCGGGTGACGATCGTCTCCGCGTCCACGCCGTCGGCCTCCGCCTCGAACCCCATGATGAGCCGGTGGCGGAGCGCGAGGTGGGCCACCGCGGCCACGTCCCGGAAGCCCACGTTGTAGCGGCCGTCCATGAGCGCGGCGACCTTGGCGCCCAGCACCAGCGCCTGGGCCGCGCGGGGGCTCGCCCCGAACCGCAGGTACTTCCCTGCCTCCTCCGGCGCGTACTCCCCGCCGGGGTGGGAGGCCAGCACGATGCGGCTCGCGTAGTCGGCCACGTGGGGGGCCACCGCCACCTCCCGCACGAACCGCTTCCAGCCCTCCACCTCGGCCCCGTCCATGACGGGGTGGAGGTCGGCCTCCTTCACGCCCGTGGTGCGCCCCAGCACCTCGTTCAGCTCGTCCCGCTTCGCGTAGCCCACCATCACCTTGAAGAGGAACCGGTCGAGCTGGGCCTCGGGCAGCGGGTAGGTCCCCTCCATCTCGATGGGGTTCTGGGTGGCGATGACGAAGAAGGGCTCGGTCAGGCGGTGGGTCACGCCCCCCACGGTGACCGAGTGCTCCTGCATGGCCTCCAGCAGCGCCGACTGGGTCTTGGGTGTGGCGCGGTTCACCTCGTCGGCCAGGACGATGTTGGCGAAGATGGGCCCCCGCTGGAAGCGCAGCTCCCGCCGCCCGCCCTCCTCGGAGAGGATGGTGGTCCCGACCACGTCCCCGGGCATGAGGTCCGGGGTGAACTGGATGCGGCGGAACTCGAGCGAGAGGCACCGGGAGAGCGTCCGCACGAGCAGCGTCTTCCCGAGGCCCGGCACCCCCTCCAGCAGGCAGTTCCCGCCGGTGAAGAGGCAGGTGAGGACCGCGTCCACCACGGGGCGGTTCCCGACGATGACCTTGCCGACCTCGTCCCGGAGCGCGGCGAAGCGCTCCCGGAACCGCTCGGCGCGCTCGCGAGGGTCAAGGGACGTTCCTGACTTCCTGACCTCCCCGGCTGGCTCCACAGTGGCCTCCTTTCAGCGTCTTCTCAAGGCAATCCCCGGAATCCGGGAAGTTAGGAAGTCAGGAACGTCCCCCTGTGTCTTCCCAACGGGTCTGCTTCTTCGCGCGCCTCTTCGCCCGGAGCAGGTCGTCGGTGGCGCCGGGCGGGCCCGCCTTCGAGGGGGGCCCGGTCTCCTTCGAGGGCGCCTTCGCGGTCCCCGGTTTCGACGCCCTCGCCGCGGCCTCGGCCGCCTCGCCCGCGGACCCCGCCGTGGCCAGCGCGTCGGTGGCGATCACCGTCGGGGCCCGGGGCCTGGGCCTGGGCAGCGGGATGGCCCCGCGCAACGCGGCCAGCCGCGCGCGGAGCGCCGCCACCGCGGGCCCGGGGTCCAGGCGCAGCCGCCGCGCCGCCACCTCGAGGGGGAAGAGCAGGACCGCCAGGAGGAGCGCCCAGCGCCATGCGTCCGCCGCGCGCTCGGCCTCGGGGATCGGGTCCCGGAAGGGGCGGTCGGCGCGGGAGAGGATCCTCGCGCCCGCGGCCTTGAGCCTGTCGAAGAAGGCCTCGTCGCTCTCCAGCGCGAGGTGCTCCGGGGAGAAGTCCACGGGGAGCGCCGCCCGGACCTGGGCCCGGACCTTCTCGGCGCCCGGCGCGCCGCCCGGGACCTCGTGCTCCAGCGACAGGAGGTGGATCCCCGTCTCCGAGGCCGGGAAGGTGGCCTCGTAGCGGCCGGGCGCGGTCTGGAGGACACGGAGCGCGCGGCTCTCCCCGGAGGGGGGGATGGCGGTGCCCGTGAAGGCGAGCCCGTCCACGTAGCTCCCCTCCGCGTCCACGGCCTCCACGACGATCTTCCCGAGCCCTCCCGCGATCTCCGTCTGCGCGGCGAAGGCGCTCCTCTGGACGCCGCGGGAGCAGGCGCGCACGAGCTGGGTCACGATCCGGTCGTACCTGTCCCAGGCGAGCCAGTCCTTACCCCAGCGCCCGGCGAAGTCCGAGGTGAAGGCCGCCGTGACGCCCAGCCCCTTGCGCCATACCGCGAGGATCGGGTCCGCCTTCTCCGGGTCGGGGTGGACGAGGAGGACCTCGGCCCGATCCTTGGCGGTGGTGACGACGTAGCCCCCGAGCGGGGGGATCTCGTCGGGGCGGATGCCCTTGAGGATCTCGTGGACCGCGGCCACCTGCGGGCGGAAGGGCTCCTCGAAGACCGTGCTCCGCCGCACCGTGGCCGCCTCCTTCATGAAGATGGCCGGGAGGAACTGCACCTCGCCCTCGTTGAGCGCGTAGTACCGGCCGCCCGTGGCCTCGGTCATGGGCTGCATGGCGTCCTGGGGCCCGTGCTGGGCGATGGCGACCGCCGAGACGGTGATCCCGCCCTGCGCCATCCGGTCCAGCATGTCCTTCCCCGGGAGCATGGGGTCGCCGTCCGAGATGACGATCATGTGCTTCATGTAGGCGTTGGCGCCCTCCAGCGCCTTCACCCCCGCGCCGATGCAGTCGGCGAGGCTCGGCATGTCCATGGGGTTGGACCCGTTGATGGCGGCGATCATGGCCGCCCGGTCCCCCTTCCCGAGCGGCACCACCCAGTTCGCCCCGCCGGAGCGCCCCTCCCAGTCCACGCACCCGAAGTAGTCGTTGCGCCCCAGCGACTTGACCACCGCCTTGGCGATGGTCCGCGCCCAGTCGTTCCCCTGGGGGAACTCGCAGGTGTGGAGGACCACGACGCAGGCCCCGTTGGGGAGCACGCGCTTCTGGGAGACGTCCATGGTGACAGGCAGCACCTCCTCGAGCGGGGTCCCGCCCCAGGCGCCGGCGCTGAAGGAGTGGGGGCCGCCCACGGCCACGAGTCCGATGCCCGTCTCCTCCACCGCCGCGCGGAGCGTCCTCTGCTGCGCCGGGGAGATCTCCGCGGCGGGGGCGTCGAGCAGGACGACGCACTCGTAGGGCAGCAGCGCCCCCGGGTCCTGCGGTAGGCCGGAGAGGGGGACGAGGGTCACGAAGAGATCCGCCCTGCGCAGGGCACGGCGCAGGCTCTCGGCCTCGGCCGGCTCCCGGGCGGCGACGAGCACCGCCGGGGATCCCTCGGCGAAGATCGCCGCGGTGCCCCGGTTGTTGGCCGCGTCCCCGTCGCCGGGCACGCCCTCCACCGAGGCGCGGACGAGGTGGAGGCCCTGCTCCTCGAAGGACTGCTTGATGCGGTAGACCTTGCGGCCCTTCTCCAGGCGCACCTCGGCGGGCGGAGCGAGCTCCCGCCCCGCGGCGTCGCGGAAGGACACCACGGCGGGCTGGTCGTCCTCCGTGGAGCGGACGACGGCGCGGACCTCGACCGGCTGGCCCGCCCGGGCGCGGTGGGGGGCGACGACCTTCTCGACGAGGACCTCGTTGCGGCGCTGGAAGCGGAGCGGGTAGACCATCACCTCGATCCCCGAGGCGATCATCTCCCGCGCGCGTGCCTCGGCGTCGCCGCGGGTCTCGTTCCCGTCGGTCAGCAGGATCACGCGGCGGGCGGCCTCGGGCGGGAAGGAGGCCTCGGCGGCCTTGAGGCCCGCCTCCACGTCGGTCTCGCCCCGGGGGACGACGCTCCCGGTGCGGCGGGGGTCGAGCGGGCGGATGTCCTCGGGCCGGAGCCCCCCGAGGCCCCGGAAGGGGCGCTCGATGCCGGTGCCGTCGGCGAAGACGACGTGGGCGACGTCCTCCCGCTCGGGCTTCCGGTCCAGCAGGACCTTCTCGATCCAGGCGGCCGCCTCCTCGCGTCGGTCCCCGGGGACGCTGTCCGAGATGTCCTGCACGAAGGCCGTGGCGCGGGCCTCCGTGGTCTCGACCCAGCGGGGCTCGGCCAGCGCCAGCGCGACCGCGCCGATGAGCACCGTGCGCAGGACGAGCGCGAGGCGATCCGGCCACGGCAGCGGGGCCCCGCCCCGGGCCCGGCGGAAGGACCACCAGAAGAGCGGGACGAGGAGGAGCAGGAGGAGGAAGGCCGGGCGGCCGAGCTCGATGGTCACCTAGGTCATTTCGGCTTCACGCCCTCGAAGTACTTCTGGACGGCCTCGCGGCGCCTGCGGGGGATCTCCTCCTGCCCGAGCGCCTCCTCGGCCTCCTGCGCGGCGGATCGCACCATCTCGGTGAGCACGATCTTCGCCTCGCCCTCCTTGGGGATCCCCTGGAAGGACCTGACCTCGTTGATCTCGCCCGCCGCCCCCATCTTCCCGCGCGTGCGCTCCTTGACGAGGCCCTTGTCGTCGGTGGCGCGCGCGCGAGGCCCCGATCCCGGCCCGCCCGGCCCTCCCATCCCTCCGAGGCCCAGACCGAGCCCCACGCCCCCACCCTTTCAGGTGGAGACCCCCGCGCCCTTTCAGGTGCCCCCGGTGAGGCCGCAGTTCTGGCAGAAGGAGAGCTGGCCGAGATCGGCCATCGCCTGCAGCTCCTCGAGCCTCTTCAGCATCGCCTCGAGCTGCTCGTCGGTGAAGGTGACCGCCTCGCCGAGGTCGGCGTCCTCCGGGTCGTCGCCCTGGAGCCCGCCCTTGCTCCGGCAGGCCTGGAAGCCCTGCTTCGCTAGGGTGTCCATGAGCCTCTGGAGGCGCTCCGCTATCTTCTTCAGCAGCTCCGGGTTCCCCAGCGCCCCCAGGCCCTTCTGGAGGCCGGGCCTCCCCGCGAGCGCCGCCCCGTTCTTCCCGAGCGCGTCCCGGAGCGCGTCGATCCGGTCCTTGAGGGCCGCCAGCTCCTCCCTGGTCCACGCGCCCGCCCCGTTCTCCCCCTTCAGCGCCCGGTCGAGCGACGCGAGGTCGTCGTTGAGGCCCTTGAGGTCGGACTGCAGGAGAGACTGGAGGAGCCTCTCCAGCGAGGGGTCCATCCGGCCGAGCTTCCCCTCCGCCCTCCACTGCTCCAGCCGCGCCGGGTCCACCCCGGCCACCATCTCCATGCGCTCGCGGGCCACCTCGCCCATCTTCTGGAAGCCCGCCATGGCCTTCGCGGGGGCGGGGTTCTGGCGGAGCATCTCCTCGGACTGGCGGCGGATCTCGGCGGCCAGCGCCCGGAGCGCCGCCTGCTGCCTCGCGGCGGCGTCCTCCTCGGCCTTCCGCGCCTCCTCCATGACGCGGCGGGCGGCCTTCTGCGCCTCCTCCTTCTCCTTCTGCTGCCTGTAGGCGGTGGCGAGATCCTGGGGTTTGGACTGCGCCTCGGCCTTGAGGGGTTCGGCTTGGAAGAGGAAAGCGGCCAAACCAAGAAAGACGGCAGAGGCGCAGATTGCATTCCACCGTGTCCGGGGGAAGAACGCACGGCGAAGGCTCCCTGCAGGCGCACGGGAGAGGCTCAGGATGGCATCCTCCGCCACGAGGGGTGCGAGGAAGGTGGGGGGGAGGCGGCCCTGCTCGATGGCGAGGGCCGTGGCCACCCGCTCGGCGAGGCCCAGGCGCTCGTCCACCATGGCCGCCACGCGGTGGTCGGAGAGCCTGCGGAGGAGCAGGCCGGCGAGCGGGAACAGCAGCGCGACGGTCGTCCCGGCGGCGAGCGCGTGCCCCGGCGACGCGGGGACGAGGTCGAGCCAGCGCAGGCAACCCAGGAGGAGCGCCGTCCCGGCGCCCGCGGCGAGGCCCGCCTGGAGGTCCTCCAGGGCCCGGCCCGCGACGATGCGGCCCCGGACTCCGGCGACCCGGCCGCCCAGGCCCTTCCCGGCGCCCGTCTGCATGGAGACTCCCTCCCCGGCGGGGCGTTTCCCCGGTGGAACAGTATAGGCGCC
>Ga0247727_10013328_pt1 | contig 13889 bp, 12 predicted proteins | sample WisWelCaveWW1625_FD_202498 | JGI IMG/M metagenome (GOLD analysis project Ga0247727, IMG submission 202498) | Biofilm microbial communities from Wishing Well Cave, Virginia, United States - WW16-25 | ecosystem: Environmental > Aquatic > Deep subsurface > Groundwater > Cave microbial mat | place... | reverse complement strand
GGTCTCGATCACGCCGCGATCGCCGACCTGTCCACCGGACTCGGCGTAGAAGGGCGTCTCGGCGACCACGATCTCGACCTCGGCGCCGGCCGCGGCCTCCTCGACGAGCCGGCCGCCGACCAGCAGCGCGCGGATCTCCGCCTCGTTCTCGAGCGTGTCGTAGCCGACGAACTGCGTCGCCAGATCGGCGGCAATGCGCCCGTACACGGCCGCCACGCCGAGGTCGCCGCTGCCCTTCCAGGCCTCGCGCGAGCGCGCGCGCTGCGTCTCCATCTCGGCGCGGAAGCCGGCCTCGTCGGCCCGCAGCTGCTGGCCGCGCAGGATGTCCTGCGTCAGGTCGAGCGGAAAGCCGAAGGTGTCGTAGAGCTTGAACAGCACGCTGCCGGGCAGCTCCGCGCCGCCGCGCGCGCGCAGCGCGCGCAGCTCGTCCTCCAGCAGCGCGAGGCCCTTGCCGAGCGTCTCGAGGAAGCGCTCCTCCTCGCGCCGCACGCGATCGATGATGAATGCGCGGCGCTCGACCAGCTCGGGGAAGGCGTCGCCCATCTCCTCGATCACGGTCTCGGCGACGGCCCACAGGAACGGGCGCTCGAGGCCGAGCAGCTTGCCGTGCCGGGCCGCGCGGCGCAGGATCCGGCGCAGCACGTAGCCGCGTCCCTCGTTCGAGGGCAGCACGCCGTCGCCGATCAGGAACGAGACCGCGCGCACGTGGTCGGCGACGACGCGCAGCGAGACGTCCTGCTCGGCGTCGGCGCCGAGCCGGACGCCGGACAGATCCTGCGCGCGCGCGAGGATCGGCACGAACAGGTCCGTCTCGTAATTGCTGGAGAGACCGGCCAGCACCTGGGTGGTGCGCTCGAGGCCCGCGCCGGTGTCCACCGAGGGCTTCGGCAGAGGCGTGAGGCGGCCCTTTGCGTCGCGGTCGAACTGCATGAAGACGAGGTTCCAGAACTCGAGGAAGCGGCCCGAGTCCTTGGAGGGGTCGTCGTCCACCAGCCCCGGAATCGGACCGCGGTCGAGATAGATCTCGCTGCACGGCCCACACGGACCGGTGTCGCCCATCGCCCAGAAGTTGTCCGCCTCGCCGAGCCGGTAGATCTGGGCGCGCGGGACGCCGATCTCCCGCTCCCAGATCTCGGCGGCCTCGTCGTCCTCGCGGAAGACCGTGATCGCGAGGCGCGCCGGGTCGAGGCGGAAGCGCTCGGTCACGAGCTCGAAGGCGAAGCGGATCGCGTCCTGCTTGAAGTAGTCGCCGAAGGAGAAGTTGCCGAGCATCTCGAAGAAGGTGTTGTGGCGCAGGCTGCGGCCGACCTCTTCGAGGTCGTTGTGCTTGCCGGAGACGCGCATGCACTTCTGCGTGGTGGTGGCGCGCTTGTAGGGGCGCGCCTCCTCGCCGGTGAAGACGCGCTTGAACGGCACCATACCCGCGTTCGTGAACAGCAGCGTGGGATCGCTGGGGATCAGCGAGGCGCTCGGGACGCGCGCGTGCCCCTTCGTTTCGAAGAAGCGCAGGAAGGTCTCGCGGATCTCCTTGGCCTCGCGCGGCGCGGACACGGGCTCTCCTCGGGGCGAGCGGCCCAGCATAACGAAAACCCTCGCAGGGGCCGCTGGCTGTTGCGGCTACTCCTGCTCGCGTTCGCCGAGCAAGTCGCCGGCGCTCGGGTTCGGCTCCGTGCAGAGCGTCGCGACGGCATCGACGTCGACCTTCGTCACGAAGGCGCGCCCGCGCGTCTGCCAGTCGTAGTTCATCGCGGATTCGCATTCGTGGCAGTGGCCGAGGCCGAGCACGTGACCGAACTCGTGTGCGGTGAGCAGGCGAATCTGCTCTCGGGTCAACGTAACGCAGTACTCACAGGCGCGAACCGAGAGCGTGAGCTGTCCACCGGCGAGCACCCGATCGTTCGTGACCGCGAAGCGCGGACCCCCGAAACCCTGGTAGTCGCCCGCAATTCGGCGCTTCCACAGCACCTGGACGGGAGCAGACTCATCCTCCTCCACGAACTCGAGCCGGTACCATGGAAGCTGCGTCTGCAGGGCGCGCTCCCACTCCTTCATCGCATCGATCACGGCCTCGCGGCCCTGCTTGCGACTCCCGTACTTGGGAGAGTCCCTGGGAAGCGGGACCGCGATGCGCCATGGCATCTGCTCGGGTGTGACGTGTACGTAGGCCTTCTCGCCGTTCGCGAGACTCCCCGCCGCAAGGAACTCGTCGATCCGTCCCGATCCCTCCGGCAGCGGCTGCGACGCGACGACGACAGGCGCCTCCAGCTCGCCGCCTCCCGCGCAGGCGAGTGCGACGCCCAACAGGAGGCGCGATGCGACGCGGCGCAGGGTCATCGTTCGGGCATTCTATGTGAGCCGATCGAATTCGTGGGTGGCCCTTCATGCCGCGAGCCCCTCACCGGCCCCGTTGCGCCGAGGCTGCACGGATGTGAGATCCGGGCAGAGCGAGCGCTGACCGGCCCCCGCCGCAAGCGGCGCGAAAGCAAAGCGCGCAGTGAGCCGCAGGCGAACGATGAAACAAGTGCGCGGCTAGAAGCGCTCGATGAAGTCCGCGTCCGCCTTGCGTTCCTCGGGGGCGGCTTCGGGCTTGTCGGACGACTGCTCCGCGTTGGCGTCGAAGTCGTCCCAGGTGCCGTCCGAGGTGGATGCGATGCCGCGGAAGCGCAGCGCGAAGTCGTCGCGGTTGGAGACGTGCTTCAGCGCCTCGTCGTAGTTCACGAGTCCGCCCTTCACGAGCTGCATCAGCGACTGGTCGAAGGTCTGCATGCCGTAGGTCGTGTAGCCCTTCGCGATCGCGTCGTGGATTTCCTTGGTGCGGTCCTTGTCGCCGATGCACTCGCGCACGCGCGCGGTGTTGATCATCACCTCGAGCGCGGGCACGCGGCCCTTCCCGTCGGAACGCGGCACCAGCCGCTGCGAGATCACGGCGCGCAGGATCGCGCCGAGCTGCAGCCGCACCTGCTTCTGCTGATACGGCGGGAACACCGAGATGATGCGGTTGATGGTCTCGGTGGCGTCGAGCGTGTGCAGCGTGCTCATCACCAGGTGGCCGGTCTCGGCCGCGAGTAGGGCGGTCTCGATCGTCTCGTAATCGCGCATCTCGCCCACCAGGATCACGTCGGGATCCTGGCGCAGCGCCGCGCGCAGCGCGTTGGCGAAGCTTTGGGTATCGACTCCGATCTCGCGCTGGTTCACGACCGAGCGCCGGTCGCGGATCAGGAACTCGATCGGGTCCTCGATCGTCATGATGTGCGCGGTGCGATGCGCGTTGATGTGATCGATCATCGAGGCGAGCGTGGTGGACTTGCCGGAGCCCGTGGTGCCCGTGACCAACACCAGGCCGCGCTGCTCCATCGCGATCTTCTCGGTCACCTTGGGTAGGTGAAGCTGCTCCATCGACTTCACGCCGAAGGGAATCACACGGAAGACGACGCCGACCGTGCCGCGCTGCTGGAACACGTTCACGCGGAAGCGGCCGAGGCCCGGAATCCCGTAGGCCAGATCGCACTCGCGGAACTCCTCGAAGCGCGCGCGCTGCACCGGGTTCATGATGCCCACGGAGACCTTCTGCATCTCGTCGGGCATGATGCGCTCGCCGTTCTTGAGCGGAACCAGCGCGCCGTCCACCCGGAACATCGGCGGCAGACCCGACTTCAGGTGGATGTCCGAGGCTCCTCCCTTGAGGGCGACCTTCAGAACCTCGTCGAGCACCAGCGGCATCGCCGACTCCTAGACAGGCAAGCCCCCGCCCGGGCGGAAGCGCACCCCCCCGTTTCGGCCGATCCGGGGGGCCCCTTGAGGGAGGCGCGTTCGAACGGCCCCCCGGGCCGGGGATGAGCAGCCGCCCATCCCCGGGATTCGAGCTTCCGGGGATTCGAGCTCCGGGGTTCGGGTTACTCCGCCTCGGCGGCGGCCTCCCCCGCGCGGGCCGCCACCGCGCGCTTGATGCCCTTGGCCGCGTACACCTTTTCGGCCAGGCGCTCGCGGGCGTCGGGGTTCTCGCGCAGGAAGCGGCGCGCGTTCTCGCGGCCCTGCCCGATGCGCTCCTCCTCGAAGGTGAACCAGGCCCCGCTCTTCTCCACCGCGCCGGCGTCCACGCCGAGGTCGAGCAGATCGCCCTCGAAGGAGATGCCTTCGTTGTAGAGGATGTCGAACTCGGCCTGGCGGAAGGGCGGCGCGACCTTGTTCTTCACCACCTTGACGCGCGTGCGGCTGCCCACCACCTCTTCGCCCTCCTTGATGGCGGCGATGCGGCGCACGTCGAGCCGCACCGAGGCATAGAACTTGAGGGCGTTGCCCCCGCTGGTGGTCTCGGGGTTGCCGAACATCACGCCGATCTTCATGCGGATCTGGTTGATGAACATCACCGTGGTGTTCGACTTCGAGACGGTGCCCGTGATCTTGCGCAACGCCTGGCTCATCAGGCGGGCCTGCAGGCCCATGTGCTGATCGCCCATCTCGCCTTCGATCTCGGCGCGCGGCACCAGCGCCGCGACCGAGTCGATCACCACCAGGTCCACCGCGCCCGAGCGCAGGAGCACGTCGGTGATCTCGAGCGCCTGCTCGCCGGTGTCGGGCTGCGAGACCAGCAGGTCCTCGACCTTCACGCCGAGCTTCCTGGCGTAACCCATGTCGAGCGCGTGCTCGGCGTCGATGAACGCCGCCACGCCACCGACGCGCTGCACCTGCGCCACCGCGTGGAGCGTGAGCGTGGTCTTGCCGCTCGACTCCGGGCCGTAGATCTCGACCACCCGGCCGCGCGGATAGCCCCCGACGCCGAGCGCGAGGTCGAGGCTGACCGAGCCGCTCGGGATCACCTCGATCTCGCGATCGATCGAGTCCTCGGTCATGGTGAGGATGGCGCCCTTGCCGAACTGCTTCTCGATGGTCGAGATCGCCATCTCGATCGCCTTGCGCTTCGATTCGGCGCGCTCCGTGTCGTTGCTCTTGGCCATGAAACGTTTCTCCTGTTAGAGGCTCGTGGGGAGAGGAACCGAGGCCGCGCGAGCTGCGCCGCCTGCGAGAGGCAGCCTTGCGATCGGCGTGTAGCGGGAGCCGTCGCGAGCGAGGTCGCTGCGAAACAGCACGAGGTCGCGCACTTCGCACGGCCCGGTCTCGAACGGGCAGGCGTCGAGCGCGGGAAGCCGCCGGCTGCGGACGCGGCCGAGCGTGAGATGGGCGCGGAAGCGGCGCCGCTCGGGTGCGATCCCCGCTCCGATCACGGCCGCCTCGATGCGCTCGGCCAGCGCCGCCAGCGGCGCTTCGGGAGCGAGCTCGACCACGACCACACGAGGCTCTCGGGCCGACGGGAAGGCACGCGGCGCCCCGATCGTCACCTCGAAGGCGGGGGAGTCTCCGACCGCGTCCGCCACGGCCTGCGCCAGCGCCGGCACCTCGCCCGCCGGCACGTTGCCGAGGAAGCGCAGCGTCACGTGGTAGCCCTCGGGGCGCGCCCAGCGCACGGCCTCGCCGTCCGGGCGCGCCCTCAGCGCCGCCACGAGCGCGCGGAGCGCGCTCTTCGCGGCCTCCGCGGGCTCGAAGGCGAAGAAGGCGCGCACGGCCGTGCCGAGACGTCGCGCGGAAGGGCCGAGCTCCTCGCTCATGCACGCCCCCGCGCCCAGCGCGGCGCCACGCGCTCCGCGCCGAGCAGCGCGCGCCGCACCCAGTCGAGCGCGACCTGCGACGTGACCAGGCGATGCCGCTCGCGGTCGAACGGAAACAGGAACTCGTAGGCGTCGCTGCCTCGGGCGTCCGCGAAGCCGACGAAGACGAGGCCCACCGGCTTCTCGGCCGTCCCGCCGTCGGGGCCGGAGATGCCGGTGGTGGCCACGGCGAGATCGGCGCCGAGCCGCGCGCGGGCGCCTTCGGCCAGAGCGCGCGCCACTGGAGCCGAGACCGCGCCGTGCACAGCGAGCAGCGCGTCCGGAACGCCGAGCAGATCTCGCTTCGCGTCGTTTGCGTAGGCGACCACGCCGCCCTGGAAGTACCGCGAAGCACCGGGCACTGAGCTGATGCGCTGCGCGAGAAGTCCGCCGGTGCAGGACTCCGCCACGGCGAGCGTGAGCCTTTGCTGCGTGAGCAGAAGGCCGACCGCGAGCTCCAGCGTCTCGTCGTCCCGCCCGTAGATGAGCGGCCCGAGCCGCGCACGGATCGCTTCGCAGACGCGCTCGAGCCGGGCGCTCGCCTCCGCTTCCGTCGCGCCGCGCGCGACCGGCCGCAGGTAGTTGTCCGGGAACGCGGTGCGGAAGCCGAGCGCGACGCCCTCTTCGCGCGCCAGGTCCTTCAGCTCGTCTTCGAGCGTGGACTCGCCCATGCCGAAGGTGCGCAGCAGCGTCGCCCGCATCACGCCGGCGCCGGCCGGGCGCAGAAGCAAAGCGAGCCGCGGCAATACCTCTTCGTCCAGCATGCGAACGAGCTCGCGCGGAACGCCCGGCAGACAGAAGAACACCGAGCGTTCGACCTCGAGCATGCAGCCGGGCGCCGTCCCGACCGGGTTGGGCAACACCTCGGCGCCGGCCGGTAGCAGGGCCTGCTTCTCGTTGCTCGGCGACATCTCGCGGCCGAGGCGCTCGAAGAAGGCGCGGATCGCAGCCAGCGACGGCTCGTGGCGCCGCAGCTCGCGCCCGAAGGTATGCGCCAGCACTTCGAGAGTGATGTCGTCGCGCGTCGGGCCGAGGCCGCCGGACACGATCACGACGTCGGCGCGACTCGCAGCGCGCCGGAAGGCGTCGGTCATGTCGGCCGGATCGTCGCAGACCGAGCTGTGGAAGCGCGTCTCGACGTCGAAGCGCAGCAGCCGATCGGACAGGAAGGACTTGTTCGTATCGACGATCTCGCCGCGCAGCAGCTCGTCGCCGATGGTGAGGATCTCCGCCTTCACGCGAACACACCCGCCGCCGCCAGCCCGGCCATCACGACGGCACCGAGCGCACCCGCCACGACATCGTCCGCCACTACGCCCATGCCCCCCTCGAAATGCCGCTCGGCCCAACCCACGGGCCCCGGCTTCCAGATATCCAACAGCCTGAACGTGACGAATCCGGTCACGAGGCCGGCCAGGGAGACGCCGCCCCAGAAGAGGAGCGGCGCGAGCGTGAGCAGCTGGCCGAGCACTTCGTCGATCACGATGCGGCCGTCGTCCTCTCCGTAGATCCGCTCCGCCCGATCCGCCGCCCACACTCCCAGTGCGAGCAGCGCGGCCCAGCTCAGCAGGAGCAGGCCCGGATGCACGGGCGAAAATAACACGAAAATCAGCAAAGCAAGGCCAGAGCCGAAGGTGCCGGGCGCAACCGGCGCAAATCCGACGCCTGCCCCCGTCGCGATGGCGATGGCGACGCTCCGGGTCAGGCCCGGATCGCTGTCCTGCTCACTCGAGATGGGCGCCCCGCATGGATCCTGCCGGCTGGGACCGCGAGGATGAGCGTCCGGATGGGGGCTCCGGACCCCGTCAGTGTCTCCGAGGGTGAAGGCGCGTCAAGGCCTGCTTTACCCGGCGGAGCGACTTCTCGATATACCTACACGAATGGCATCGGGGGGATCGATGGCCGCGCCTGGGCTGGTGCGCCTGCGAACAGCGCCCGAGCTGGCGACCTTGCTGCTCGAGCTCGGCCGCCTGATCCGCGCCCGCCGCTTCTACCCGGCCGGAGACGCCCGCCTGGCGGCCGTGTTCGGACGCAGCCTGCGCGCTTGGCGCGCGGACCTCGAGCGGCGCGGGCCGCTCGAGCTGGATCTGCTGGCGGATGGCTTCCACGAGGTCGGCGGACGCGGCCTGCTCTCGCACCCAGGCCTCGCCGAGCTGCTGCGCGATCTGGCCGAGCGCGGGGTGCAGCGGCTGCGCTTCGAAGCCGGCCTCGACGCAGAGGTGTTCGCGGCCTTTGCCGAGGTCCTCGCCACGGACGCGGGCCGGACGGCATCTCGGGGCGGATTCGCAGCAGCCCTCTACTCGCACTCGCCCGCGGGCATCCTGGTCAACGGCATCTCGCCCGACGAGACGCCGCCGCCTCCCGCCCGCCCCGCAGCGCCGCCCGTGTCCGCCGAGCCCGAGTACCTCGGCTCGGACGCGGAGCTGTCCTCGATGGACGACCTGCGCGAGGTGCCACCCAGCCACGATCTCGACGTGCTGCTGCGCCAGCTCGACGAGTGCGAGAGCGCCGCCAGCTACCTCGACTGCGCGCGCCGTACCGTGCAGCTGACCGAACGTGGCTGGGCCGATGGCCGGCACGAGGAGGCCTTCGGCGTGTTCGTGCGTCTCGCCGCTCATGCACACGGCAAGACGACCGATCGTGCGCGCGAGCTGGCCGAGAGCTTCCTACGCTCGCTCGTCCAGGGCGAGCGACTCGCCTACGTGATCCGTCGCGCGGCGTCGGCCGCTGGGGCGTCGGACCTCGATGCCAGCCAGATCCTGCTGGCACTCGGCGACGCAGCGATTCCGGCCTTGCTCGACGCCGCGAGCGCCAGCGAGAAGGGTCAGGAGCGCGACCGGCTGGCCGCCTTGGTGGTGACCTTCGGCGAGCGGGCCCAGCCCGTCGTGCTCGACCGCTTGGCGGAGCACGACGCGCCGGTGCGCCTGCGCGGGGCGATCCGTGCGGCTGGGGAGCTTCAGCACCCGAGCTTCGTGCCGCGCCTCGGCGCGCTGCTCGCGGCGGGCGAACGCAGCGTGCGCGAGGAGGCGCTGCGCGCCCTCGTGCGGATCGGTTCGGACGCTGCAGTCGGCGTGCTGGCAGGCGCGCTCGACAGCTCGACGCCGGGCCTCGCCCTGTCCGCCCTGCATGCGCTCGGCAGCACCGGCAGCGCACGGGCTGTGGAGCCGCTGCGGCGCGCGCTCGATCATGCGCTCGAGGCGCGCGACGTCTCGCGCGCCAAGGAAGTGATCCGCACGCTCGGGCGGCTGGGTCGCGCGGAAGCCGCGCGCGCCCTCGTGAGCCTGCTCGAGCGCCGCGTACGCATCGGTGGCGGCTGGCTGCGCGAGCTCAAGACGGCGGCGGCATCCGCGCTGGCCGGCATCCCGGGTGACGAAGCCGTCGCTGCGCTCGCGCAGGCCGCGCAGGCTCGCGACAGCCAGCTGCGACGCGCTGCCCAGACCGCCCTCGACCGCCGCTCACAGCCACGCACGCGCGCGGGCAGCTAGCGAGCCGCGGGTGGCCGTGCTCGCGATCGACCTCGGCAAGAAGCGGATCGGTCTCGCCGTCTCCGACTCGGAGGGGCGCATCGCGTTGCCGGCGGGGATGATCGAGAGCCGCGGGCTCGAGGCCGACCTCGCCGCCATCGGCAGCCTGGCCCGCGAGCGCGGCGTCGAGGAGATCGTGGTCGGGCTGCCGCTCCACATGGATGGTCGCGCCGGGCCGGAGGCCGAGGCCGCGCGCGCATTCGCGGCCGCGCTCGGGCGGGAGCTCGGAATCCAGGTGGACCTGCTCGACGAGCGTTGGTCGTCGGTAGAGGCCGAGCGCACCCTTCGCGAAACCGGCCAGAGCCGACGCAAGCGACGGCCGGGGGCCGCCGACACGCTCGCGGCGACGTTGCTGCTGAGCACCTATCTCGAGCGCCGAGCGCGCGCCGCAGGTCTCGAGACGTGAGACGTTTCGCGGCGATCTTCGCTGCAGCCTGCGTGCTGGCCCTCGCCGCCGCCGCCGGCCTCGCCTACTGGGCGCTCCAGCCCGTCGCGGACGGCTCGGCCGAGATCGTGGTCGAGATCCCGCGCGGTGCGACGCTCACGCGAACGGCGTCGCTGCTCGAGTCCGCGCGTGTGATCCGGAGCGCGTCCGCGTTCGCGCTGCTGGCGCGCTTCCAGGACCGGGCGGGCGCCCTGCGCGCGGGCGAGTACGCCTTCTCTCGCGACCTCACCGCGCAGGATGTGCTCGACCGGCTCGCGGCCGGCGCGGTGATGACCCACCGCATGGTGGTTCCTGAGGGGCTGCGCCTGGAAGAGGTCGCCGCACGCGTGGACGCGGCCGGCGTCGGCTCGGCCTCCGAGTTCCTGGCCGTCGCGACTGATCCTGTCACCGCGAGCGAGCTCGGCGTTCGCGGCTCGAGCCTCGAGGGCTACCTGTTCCCCGAGACCTACGAGCTCGCGAAGGGCGTCCCCGCCGGCGAGATCGTGCGCATGATGGTCGAGCATTTCTTCGCCGCCTGGCGCCCGCTGGAGACGGCCGCGGCGGCGCGCGGACTCTCGATCCATGACGTCGTCGTCCTCGCCTCGCTCGTGGAAAAGGAGACGGCCGCGGCCTCCGAACGTCCGCTCGTCGCCGCGGTCTTCCTGAACCGGCTCGCGCGCGGCATGCGCCTCGAAACCGACCCGGCCGTGATCTACGGCATCGCCGGATTCGACGGAAACTTGCGCAGGGTCCATCTGGAGGACGCCAGCAACCCGTACAACACGTATCTGCACGTCGGACTTCCGCCCGGGCCGATCGCCAATCCGGGGGCGGCGGCGCTGCGCGCGGTGGTCGAGCCGGCCGAGTCCGACTACCTGTTCTTCGTGGCGCGCAACGACGGCACACACCAGTTCTCGCGAACCTACGCCGAGCACGTGCGCGCCGTGAATCGCTTCCAGCGGAGCGGGCGGTGAGCGAGCAGCCGGCGCCGCGCGCCTTCTTCACGGAGCAGCTGCCGGCGCAGTTCAATGCCGCGTTGCGCGAGCAGGAGCGCGTGGCCAGCGCTGCGAACCGCGTGCTCGACGGCATGCGCGCGGTGCACGCGACGATTCGCATCGACGTGCGGGGCGAGGGGGGCGGAACCTTCTTCCTGAACGTGAGCTCCGGTCTTGCGAGCGCGGGCGACACGGCGCTGCACCCACCCGTCCTCACGCTCGTGCAGGAGCGCGCGTCGTTCGACCGCTTCGTCGCCGAGGTCGGTGGCTCGGCGCTCGGCTTCCTGGGCGCGCTCTCGGGCATCGCCCAGGAGATGCGCCTGACGCAGGCGCGCATCGATGGGCTCGCCAGTCTCTCGGGATCGGTGCGCTTCCAGGTGCGTGGCGCAGGCGGCTTCACGCTGCTCACGCACTTCGGCCCGGGCGAGCCGGCGGCGGAGCCGAACACCTCCATCACGGTCGATCGGGACGCCTACGCATCGCTGCGTTCGGGGCAGCTCGACCCACAGGACGCGTTCGTGAACGGCCGCATCCAGCTGGAGGGAGACCTCCAGCTCGCGATGCAGCTCGCGCTGATCGCGGTGTCGCCCGACTGAAGGCGGCGCAGCGTCCGCTACGGAATCGAGACCTGACGCAACAGGTCGAGGTTCTCGAGCGCCCGGCCCGCGCCGTTCACCACGGCGGTGAAGGGATCCTCGCTGCGCAGGATCGGCAGCTTCGTCTCCTGGCGCAGCACCTGGTCCAGGTCCTTCAGCATCGAGCCACCGCCCACCAGCATGATTCCGCGATCGACGATGTCGGCCGCGAGCTCCGGGGGCGTGCGTTCGAGGGTGAGGTGCACCGTCTCGACAATCTGTGCGAGCGGCTCGACCAGCGCCTCGCGCACCTCCTCGCCGGTCGTGACCACCACCTTCGGGATGCCGGCCACGAGGTCGCGGCCCTTGATCTCCATGGTCTCGGTCTTCGCCGTGGGCGACGCGGTGCCGACCGTGGTCTTGATGGCCTCCGCGGTGCGCTCGCCGATCAGCATGTTGTACTTGCGCTTCACGTAGTTGATGATCGCCTCGTCCATCGCATCGCCGCCGCAGCGGATCGAGCGAGAGGTGACGATGCCGGAGAGCGAGATCACGGCGACGTCCGTGGTGCCGCCGCCGATGTCCACGACCATGTTCCCGGTCGGCGCCGTCACGTCGAGGCCCGCCCCGATCGCAGCCGCCATCGGCTCCTCGATCAGGTAGACCTCGCGCGCACCGGCCGAGAGCGCTGACTCGCGCACCGCGCGCTTCTCGACGCTGGTGATGCAGGGCGGCACGCAGATCACGATGCGCGGGCGCACCCACTTCGTGCGGTTGTTGTGCGCGCGCTGGATGAAGTACCGCAGCATCGCTTCGGTGATCTCGAAGTCGGCGATCACACCGTCCTTGATCGGGCGTATGGCGCGAATGCCGCTGGGCGTGCGGCCCAGCATCTCCTTCGCTTCGTGACCGACGGCGAGCACCTTCTCGCCGCGACCGTTCGGATCCTTCGAGACGGCGACTACGCTCGGCTCGGAACAGATCAGACCCTTGCCCTTCGCAAAGACCAGCGTATTCGCCGTGCCGAGGTCGATGGCGAGATCGCTGGAGAAGAGACCCGCGATGGCGTCCAGCATGTGCGCTCCTGGGGGGCCCACGGCGAAAAGCCGGGGGGATACCTCCCCTATCGGCAGGAGCGGACGGGAGTTGAGGCGGGAGGCGGGCATCCGGACGAGACTTGCGCCGTGACTGCGATCACGAGCGCTCGCTAGTTCGGGGGCGAGGCCTCGTTGCGCAGCGCTTGCGCATCGGCTGCGCGGGCGGGATCGGTTGCGACGAGGGCTTCGAGCTCGGCGAGACGCCCCGCGAGGCCGGCGGCTTCCGTTGCGAGCGTCTGAAGCTGCCCTCTCACCTCGTTGCGCTGCGCCTCGATCGCCGCGAGCGCCCTGCTGGCGTCGGCGAGCGCCTGCTGCGAAGCCGCCAGCTCGCCCCGGAGCAGGCCGACCTGGCGCCGCGTCAGTCCGAAGCCGAGGGCGCAGAGCAGCGCCAGCACGAGCAGGAGCGCCATCCCGCGGCGGTCCGCTCGCGGCGCAGCCGCTGCGGCACGCGCTGCGGTGCCTTCGACTGCGATCAGGTGCGGGCGCCCATCGGCCATGCGCGGCCCCGCTACGACTGGATCACGAGCTTCGAGAGGCTCGTCTTGCGCAGATTGGTCTTCTGGATGGTGCGTACCAGCTCGGCGACCTTCTCGGTGTCGGTCTCGAACGGGTTGTTGCAGATCACTCGCACGTTGAGCAGGTTGCCCAGGCGGATGTTCGACCAATCGAGGTCGTACTGGATGCCGTTCTGCCGCGCGAGCTTGATGAACTCGCCGCGCATGCGCGCGCGGGTGTCGTGCGGCGGCTCGGTCTTCGCCTTCAGGATCTCGTCGTCCTCGAGGATGCGATCGACCGCGCCCTTGCGCTCAAGCAGGTAGTAGAGCCCGCGCTTGACGCGGATGTCGTGATACTGGAGATCCAGCATGAAGACGCGCGGATCACTCCAACGCGATCCTCGCGAATCGATCCACTTCTCGATCAGCTTGCGCTTCATGACCCAATCGACCTTGCGCTCCAGCTTGTCGGGGTCGTCGTCGAGGCAGTCGAGCACGTGCTGCCACATGCCCACCGAGGTCTTCAGCTCGTCGGCGACCGGATACTGCTCGATGTACTTCTGCGCCATCTCGCAGTACTCGCGCTGGATCTCGATCGGCGAGTATTCGCGACCGTTGTCGAGGCGGAGCTTGCGCTTGCAAGTGGTGTCGTAGGAGATGTCCTTGATGGCCTTCACCGGATTACGCAGGGTGAAGTCCTTGTTGATGTAGTTGTCTTCGATCATCTGGAGAACGACCGCGCAGGCGCCGATCTTCAGGAAGTTCGTGTACTCACTCATGTTGGAATCGCCCACGATCACGTGCAGGCGGCGGTAGCGCTCCCGGTCGGCGTGGGGCTCGTCACGGGTGTTGATGATCGAGCGGTCGTTGGTCGTGGTACCAGAGATCTTCTGGTAGATGTGCTGCGCGCGCTGGCTCACGCAGTAGTGCACACCGTCCTGTGTCTGGAATACCTTACCCGCGCCCGCGTAGATCTGGCGCGTTACCAAGAACGGAATCAGCTGCTCGGCGAGGTAGTAGAAGTCGACGTCGCGGTCGACCAGGTAGTTCTCGTGGCAGCCGTAGCTGTTGCCGACGAAGTCGGTGTTGTTCTTGAAGATCGAGAGCTTCCCGCCGATGCGCTCCTCGCGGATCTTCT
>Ga0247727_10013327_pt1 | contig 13890 bp, 10 predicted proteins | sample WisWelCaveWW1625_FD_202498 | JGI IMG/M metagenome (GOLD analysis project Ga0247727, IMG submission 202498) | Biofilm microbial communities from Wishing Well Cave, Virginia, United States - WW16-25 | ecosystem: Environmental > Aquatic > Deep subsurface > Groundwater > Cave microbial mat | place... | reverse complement strand
AAACATAGCTATAACATGAACAAAAATCCGGTGGTCGTTCAGTCGCAAACGGCCGAGCAAAAACGCCTCGCCGAGTCCGAAGCCCGCAGCGCTGATTGGAAAAACTGGGGACCCTATTTGGCCGAGCGCGCCTGGGGTACGGTGCGCGAAGATTACAGCGCCAATGGTACGGCCTGGGATTATTTATCCCACGATCATGCACGCAGCCGCGCCTATCGCTGGAACGAGGACGGGCTCGGCGGCTATTGCAATCGCTTCCAAAATATCTGTTTGTCGCTTGCGCTGTGGAATGAACGCGACCCGATTTTGAAAGAACGCTTGTTTGGACTCGCCGGTCCGGAGGGCAACCACGGCGAAGATGTAAAAGAATATTATTTCTATCTCGACGGCACGCCCACCCACTCCTACATGAAGATGCTCTACAAATACCCGCAGGTGGATTTTCCATACGCCGAATTAGTCGAAGAAAATCGCCGCCGCGGCCGCGACGCTGATGAGTTCGAATTGTTCGACGCCTTGCGCGAGTCGTTTGTACAGCAGCGCTACTTCGACGTGTTCATCGAGTACGCCAAAGGTGACGAGAATGATATTCTTTGTCGGATTGCCGCCGTCAATCGGGGCCCGAAAGCGGCGCCGATTCACATTCTGCCGCACTTGTGGTTTCGAAACACCTGGTCGTGGGGTTATCGCGGCGCGCGCCCGAACTTGCGGCGTGGCCAGGGTGATGTCGCGATTGCCGAGCATCGTCATCTCGGAAATTATTTTTGGTATGTTTCTGCTGCTGAGGATCATCAACCAGAATTTCTTTTCACAGAAAATGAGACGAATAGCGAACGGCTGTATGGTGTTCCCAATTCCTCTCCTTTTGTAAAAGACAGCATCAACGATGCGGTGGTGCTGGGACAGAAACAGCGCGTGAATCCGGAGCAGCGCGGCTCAAAAGTCGCGGCGAAATTTTTTGCGAACGTCGAATCCGGAAAGAGTCTTGTTGTTCATGTGCGATTTACTTCCAGAGAAATCAACAAGCCCTTTGCTGATTTCGATTCTATTTTTGATCAGCGAATTAAAGAAGCCGACGAATTTTACGCGGCGATTCAAAATCCGCAATTGAGCGCTGACGAAAAGCTTGTACAGCGCCAGGCGTTTGCTGGACTTTTGTGGAGCAAACAGTTTTATCACTACGGCGTGCAGATGTGGTTAGACGGCGACCCGGCGTTTCCACCGCCGCCGGCGGCGCGCAAGCAGGGCCGCAATAAAGACTGGCCGCATCTCTACACCCTCGATGTTTTGTCGATGCCGGACAAATGGGAGTACCCGTGGTTTGCGGCGTGGGATCTGGCGTTCCATTGTTTGCCGCTGGCGCTGGTCGATCCTGAGTGGGCGAAACGCCAGATCATTTTGCTGTTGCGCGAGTGGTACATGCACCCTAACGGCCAGATTCCGGCGTACGAGTGGGCCTTCGGCGATGTCAATCCGCCAGTGCATGCCTGGGCGGTGTGGCGCGTTTACAAAATCACGCGCAACATTACAGGTCAGGCCGACACCCATTTTCTCGAAAGCGCATTTCATAAACTGCTGCTGAATTTTACCTGGTGGGTGAACCGCAAAGACGCCGCAGGGAAAAATATCTTCCAGGGTGGATTTTTGGGATTGGACAACATCGGCGTGTTCGACCGCAGCGCGCCGCTGCCCACCGGCGGCCACCTCGAACAGGCGGACGGCACCGCATGGATGGGCATGTTTTGCCTCAACATGCTGGCGATTGCCTTGGAGTTGGCGCGCACCGATCCGGCTTATGAGGATGTCGCCACTAAATTTTTCGAGCACTTCATCTATATCGCTCACGCCATCAACCATCTCGGCGGCGATCAGGTGAGCCTGTGGGATCCGGAAGATCATTTCTTTTACGACGCCCTGCACACGCCGCACAGTCCGCCGATTCGACTCAAAGTTCGCTCACTGGTCGGACTCATCCCGTTGTTTGCGGTGGAAACCCTGGAACCGGACGTACTCGAATTGCTGCCGCGTTTTCGGCGGCGCATGGAATGGTTCATCAAGTACCGTCCGCAATTGGTGGCCGGGATTGCCTCGCTCACCGAGCCGGGCGAGGACAATCGCCGCTTGCTCTCCATTGTCAATCACGAGCAGCTTAAAAATATCATGCCGCGCATGCTCGACCCGATGCAATTTCTTTCCGATTACGGGTTGCGGTCACTTTCCTGGCAGCACCAACTTACTCCCTACACTTTTCATGTTAATGGCGAGGTTTATTCCGTGACCTACGAGCCGGCCGAGTCCCGCAGCGGCGTGTTTGGCGGCAACTCCAACTGGCGCGGACCGATCTGGTTTCCGCTCAATTTTCTGATGATAGAATCGCTGCAGAAATATTATCATTATTACGGCGATGGATTCAAAGCCGAGATGCCGCGCTACTCCGGCCAGTTGCGCACCCTCGATGAAATCGCCACCGAGTTATCCCTGCGACTGATGAATATCTTTTTGCGGGATCAACAAAACGGCGGCCGGCGGCCGGTGTTTGGGGACAACCCGTATTTTCAAACCGATCCGAACTGGCGGGATCATATTCCGTTCTACGAATACTTTCACGGCGACAGCGGCGCGGGACTCGGCGCCAGCCACCAAACCGGCTGGACAGCGCTGGTGGTGAAGCTGCTGCAGCAGAGCGGGGGGAAGTGATATGACAACCTACGCAACTTGGTAAATCAGTGGTCGATACCGAGGTTGTGGTACGGGTTTACCGTTAACGCGGGCGGCTTCTAACCAGGCGGCTTTGGCTTTTAGCACTTCATCCAAAGCTTTCTCTGGGGTTTCTCCAAAGGCCGAACAATATTTTAGATCGGGGATATCCGCAATATAGCCGTCATCTTCTTCACTGTAGAAAACATTGATATGATAGTCTTGCATTATTAATCCTCCATTTGAAGATTATATCTTTCGATAATATTCAATAATTGGTTTACCTGATAGGGTTTCGCTTTGCCATTAACATTCTGCAGGTTTACTAATTCAGGCACTTGCGGATGTGTGAAGATATGATGGCTACCATTTCTCCGCGCCAGACGAAATCCGAAGGCTTTTGCACATGCCGTGGCCTCCGCAAATCGTATATTCTTCGAACCCGAGATTAGCTTTTGTAGCAGCTTCTGCTTTTTCATCCACACTTAATATATGTAGCGCTTCAATTTTTATCAATGACTTTAATTTTCTGTCTTCAAATTATTTATCAAGCCGCGGTGCCGGACTCGGCGCCAGCCACCAACCGGCGGAACGGCGCTGGTGGTGAAACTGCTGCAGCAGAGTGGGGGAAAGTGATTTGAAGAATGAGAGTCCGCTAACGCCATGCGGCTCACCTGTTGCGGCCGTGCACCATCATTTCGAATCAGCCTGTTTGTCGCGTGGCGTCGCTTGGCACAGCTGCTTGTCAGATTTCGTATATACTCTCAGGTCAAAAGTGGATTCTGTAATTTTTATCGTTTGAATTTTCTGCGAATTGCAAGCAAGAAAAGAGCTAGCAACGAGGCACTTAAAGTTGCTTCTAGAACAGAGATTATCTGGCTTTCAATACTTAGTTTGTAAGGCATATTTCTCTGAAAAGTAAACACGAACATACTAATAACGAGTGCCTCGGTGTAGTCGGCTGATAAGGTTCTGATGTCCTTTCTAAATAGTTCAGATATTTCATAGTTAATGATGGTGGGGTGCATTTGTTGTTCATTGGGCTCATTTCTAAATCCTGTTAAGAGATAGAAAATTGCAAACAAAGTGAAAATCAAGGACATCCAAATTAAAGTTCTAAAATAACTCTGTCCATATTTGCTGATGTTTCTATACCATCCCTCCAAGCTTAGAAGATTTTGTCTAAGCCACCGCCATAACATGTTGCCCTTGCAAGCAATTATTTTTCTTCGCATCTCCATCGTCCCCACATAAAAGTCACCTGCCTCCGCATAACTTTTATATTTTTCAAAATTCATTTGAAGCCTTTTATAGATATGTCCTACCTCTACAAATTTAGCTTCTAGCCCAAGAGTTGTCTCAGCTTCTAAGTTCCGGTTGGGCTTAACTTTGTCATATATTTCAGCCTCATCAAAGACCGCTTTTCTGTTCTGTATTATAGGCCAAGTGCATGACAGGAATTCGACCTCTTCTAAATTCGATTTTTTTAGAAGAACATTGTTAAAATCAATATTGTGAAATCTGGCTGGTTTTTCGAAGAACATCGAACTCAAATAAAGCGTCTTCTTGTGCGTTATGTTGAGAAAACTGGCCTCTTCAAGAAAGTGTGTTAGGTGTAAAGAAGCCTCTTGTGAGAATTCAACCGAGTTAAACCTAGCAGATCCAAGAAAGTCGGCACGTAGGAAATCCGTAACTTGTGCAAAACGGATGTTTTCAAAGGCAATTTTCCTAGCAAATCTCGCATCTCGAAAAGATGTCCGTCCCCCAAAATAGGTATTGTCTCGAGAATTACCGAAGTATGATCCATTTTCAAAGTACACGTTATCAAAAAAGGCATCGTCTTCAAACCTTCCATACCAAAATGACGGTCCTACAAAATGGGTTCTATTACATGAAATTTTACCTAGGAACCGCGTATTTCTGAATGAGGTTTCACCTACAAATTTCGTTTTCGAAAAGGAAACATTTTGGCCGAAAGATGCATTATCAAATGAGGTGTCTTTTGAAAAAAAGAGATTTTCGAGTTGCAGGTTGTCAGGAAAGATAAAAGATCTACAACTAAATTTTTTGATAGTGTCAGATCTATTTACGCGTTCTAGCTCCTCTAAAAAGGCATCCGTAAACTCCTCAACAGACTTGCTGACCCCACTGTGAAAAATACACTGTGCATGAGGATACCATATTTCTCGCTCGCAAAGAGAACACTTCGTTCGCCGCGTATTCATTAGCTTACCCAAATACAAAATGCTTTCAATTGAAGAACGAGGCGATCATCTGGCGGTACCACAGAATACTCACCGGCAGCGTTTGCCCGAAGACGGTGAATGGTTTGACTCCGACGGTGTTGGTGAGCAGCACGAACGTGACGAACAGCGAAAAACGCGTGCGTTCGTAATTTGCGGAATTTGTTGGGTTAGTGTTCATTTTTAGTAAAGACGTTTCTCCAGCAGTAGTTTGAAGCTCAGTGTTTTGTCCAACAATTCGCGCAGAGTGAGAATTTGCCCGATGTGGCGCTCGCTGTGATCGGCGTAGAGTTCCAGAAGCTGGCGGAGGGTGATGGCGCCCCACCCGGGGTGGATGACGAATTTTTCCCAGTCGGCGGCTCCGGCGCGGTGGAACAATTTCGCAGTAGCCAACCGCAGCGCATCGAACATCATCAGCGAGGTGTAAAAAGATTTGGCGTCATAATCCTGATAGGCCATTTCCCTCACCCAGATATCTTGATCGTAAGCGACAACGGCGCTGCCCGGTTCGGCGAAGGCCTGGCGGATGCGCGCTGCGCCCATGACCTCGGCGTCGGCTAAGTGCACGACGATTTCCTGAATCGACCATTTGCCCGGGCGAGGATGCGCCTTGAGTTCATCGGTGGGCAGTCCTTGAATCACCTGCCGCACTCGCTCCGGTCCGGCGGAATAGGCGGCAATGAGTCTGTCGGTTTCGATCTCGGCGTAAATTTTTGGGAAGGTAGATTTCTTTGCAGTCATTTATCACTCCTTTGACTTTAGGTTCCTCAAAAAGATGTGTAAATCGTTTCAATCAATTTGAGATCGCGTTCCGCCAAATCGAGATTGAATTTTGCGTCGATGTTTTCACGAATCGATTTGATGAAATCCGCGAACATGCCTTTGTATCCGGCAATATCGCCGAAGCTCGGAAAAATGAATTGCTTTTTCTTCCCCCTCACAAAAATAAACACACCGTTTGATTCGAAAGTGATGCTGCCGGCACGCCCGTAAATTTTCGACAGCCGCAGCCCTTTGAACAGCGACGGCGTTTCCCAAGAATAGTAGAGGCTGCCGACCGGGCCTTCTGCGTATTCAACATTGACGAGAATACTTTTCTCAAATTCAGTTCTTGCCCCGGGTCGAAGTCCTCTCACGGCTTTGATTTCAAAACCCAAATTGGCAATGAAGTTGATCCAGTGGATGCCGCCTTCGAACAACGCGCCGCCGCCCGACAAATTCAAATCGCCGCGCCAATCCCGACCCGTCGGGATGCGCTGCTCTTTCAAAGCATTCACATGAACGAACAGTGGCTCGCCAATGACGCCGGATTGAATTAGTCCGCGCAATTTGATCGCCAGCGGTTTGTAGAAATAATTCTCCGCAACGAAAACTCTTTTCCCGGCCTCCTTTGCTGCTTTGCGAACGACAGCAAAATCGCTGGCGTGAAGAAACGGAGGTTTCTCAACGATGACATGCTTGCCCGCTTTCAACGCTTGTAACGTCTGTTCGAGATGCTGCGCCGGCGGCGTGGCCACCATCACCAAATCAATCTCCTTTGATTGAATCGCGGCTTCGTAGGAGGCGAACGTCCCGTTGCCGGAAAATTTGCGATTGTACTCCGCGGACTTGTTGGCGTCGCGGCTAGCATAGAACCGCCGCACATCGTTTCCAAATTTGATGAGAGTTTTGCTGTGCAGTCGCGTGGCGAATCCGCAGCCGAGAAAGGCAAGATTCAAGGGCTTGCCGATTATTTGCGTCACGACATCCCCCTCAATCCCCCTTCAAAAGGGGACTTCTTGGCGGCGATGAACTCGCCCACTCGCAGCGCATTTGCCGAAATCGTCAGACTCGGATTGAGTCCACCCGATGTCGGCATAAAACTGCCATCAACAACGAACAGATTTTCGAGTCCGCGAAATTGACAATTGGCATCGAGCGCCGATGTTTTGGGATCGCCGCCCATGCGCACCGTGCCCACGGCGTGGGAAAACGTCTTGATATGATGCATGTAGCAGAACCAAGCGCCGGCCGCTTTCAAAATTTGTTTGGCTTTGGCAAGCAAGGCGTCGCGAGCGGCATAGTCGCGCCGAGTGTAGCGATGCATGACGAGAAGCTGCGGCAGCCCGAAGCGGTCGCGGTGCGTCCAATCGATTTCCACGCGATTGTCGTAGCGCGGCTGATCCTCGGCCATCACCAGCAGCCCCGTCAAGTGTGGCACGCCGAGTCCGAGAATGTGTCCGAATGGCGCTGGCACGATTTCGTGCACTAATCCAATGGGCGGCGTCTGCACTTGCTGCATACCGCCCAATTTTCCCGATGGCTTTTGGATGCTCGAATGTCCGAAATAAAAATCGTGAATGCCGAGCTGTTTCTGAAATTCAACCGAATGCTTTTGTCGAAAAAATCCGAAGGCGACGGCGTTGCAGTGGCGGGTCAAATAACGGCCAATGACGTCGCCGCCCGGATTGAGTTTTGCGAGCCGCGATGCCAGCAGCAAGTGCGGCGAGGCCAGCGCGCCCGCGGATAGAACGAAGGTATCGGCTTCCTCGCGCACAGTCTCACCCGTGGCTTTGTCAAAATACTCCACGCCGATGATGCGCCCCTTCACCGGTACCAATTTCACGGCCACGGCGTTGGGTTTCAATTCCATCCCTTTTTTCAACAACTCGGGTATGACGCGGGTGGCGATATCGTTCTTTGCGCTGATGGCACAGGCAAAGGTGTCGCAGGTGGGACAGGCTTCGCACGCCGACTGACCGTCCGCGGCGGCATAGTTAATCGCCAGAGGCAAACGAAACGGACGATAGCCGAGTCCCTGCGCGGCCTTTTGAATTCGCTGCGAAGTGTGGGAAAGTCCATTGAGCGTTTGCGGATAAGGCGTTGAGCGTTTGGGCTCGGTGGGATCGCCGCCCGCTTCGCCGGCGATGCCGAGAATTTTCTCGGCGCGGGTGTAATGGGATTCGATGTCGGCGTAACGATACGGCCACTCGGCGCCGGAATCGGAGATAATCTCCGGCGCAGGCTCGAAGTCCGCTTCGCGCAGCCGCATCGAAACCGCGCCGTAAAACACCGACGGTCCGCCGACGCAGTTGTACGCCCCCATAATTTTTCGATTGCCGCCGGCCAGCACGCGATAGGGAGTTTCGGTTGAGTAGTACGGCGTCAAATCCACCGAGGCGTCCGCGGCCCAGTTGTGGGGCCCGCGCGGCACCCAGTCGCCGCGTTCTAACATCAGCACCCGCCAGCCAGCGTTCACCAGCACGTGGGCGGTCATGGCGCCGCCAAAGCCGCTGCCGATGATGATGGCGTCGTATGGTTTTTGAGTTGTCATTGTCTGCAAGTCGAGTCGGCCGATCACACAAAACGCCACTTACCGCTTCCGATAAGGGGCGCTTCCATTCGCTAATTCGGTTGCCAAAATAGCCGATCTGGATAAAAAAATCAAGTTATAATTTTGGAGAGGGTGGAGCGCAGTGAGTCACCTGTCTGTCAATCGTGCTTCAAAATCTTGCATTCGTTAGCGAATCCTTGAATGACGTTCCAGGCATCGTTCTTAGTGCCGTGTTTGATAAGGGAATTGAACTGCCCACAGAGCGGCAGCAACATTCTTTTCAGCAAATGCTGCGGTGATGCTTCGTAGGGCTTCAGACTGTGTTCAATGAGCAGCCTGTAGAAGCTGATGGTACTTTTCACAATCCTTTTCATTTTTCTCTAATCTCCATTTCATCGTCCCAAACGATCGCATAAAACTGCTCTCTTTCAAATTGATGGGTATATCCGCAGGCGCTCACTATTTTTGATGCCAGCCGCTTTCTTTGACCCATCATAACCGGGTTAAGCAAAACTGACATGCACTCTCCGCCGCTGGCAACGATTTCGTTATTATCCATTTCAATCAAGACATTGCGACTATGGAAATATTCTGGCTCAGATTCGATCAGGTCTTGAAACGCCGTGGGAGTAACTATCACTTCCTTAAACTCCTCTGGATCACTGAAAGAAATCTCAATCGTTTGCGGAGCCATCTCCTTTAAGAAAAGCAGAAAAACGTTCGCGGATTTTTCAGCAGGAATTTCAAGATTCAAACCTTTTGCGGTCGTGCCTAAATAAAACTTGGGATCCCCGCGACGGCGGCCATTTTCGGGTTGACTGATTTTTTCGATTGCTTTCAGGTCGAGAAGTTTGGAAAGTTCTTCTTTCTCATAAGCCGTCATCTGGTTAATTAATTCAAAGACGGCTTCGGGTGAAACGGAAGAACCCTGGTTGACAGACATGGCTACCTCCGAAATCATTTGATGAAATCTATCTAATAAAAATCATAAATTCAAGAATTAATTGGCTCGCCGAAGCTGCTGCCGCTGCCAATGATAATGGCGTCGTATGGTTTTTGAGTTGTCGTGTCCAAATCGGGTCTGGGTTTTAAAATGCAAGCGTTTTGTATTGTTTAAGTGGCTGTCCAAAAAGCATCAAGCGCCTGTCATTCTGAGGCGCTTTCTGCCGAAGAATCTCCTCATTTACGCACGATCAGGGGGATTCTTCGCTGGCGCAGAATGACATTTCCTACTTTTTGGACAGCCCCTGCATAATTTAGGAAAGATGGTTGCATGTTTTCCTAAAATTCTTATTGTTATTCAAAGGAGCTGTGCGATTAACAAACAGCTCCTTAGAAAAAATGAAATTTGAAGCGCACAAAGCGGAACTGAAAACCATTCAGTCTTTTCGTAATTTATTTCTCCAGGAGACCAATTTTCAGATCAGGTACAATGCCTGTCATGAACGCGGCTGGACGGACTCCTATCTCCTGACAGTGGATGGAGCCGAAGTTGGCTACGCCTCGATAAAGGGACAAGAGATAAAAGACCGAGACACCATTTTTGAATTTTATGTTATTCCTCCATTCAGAAAATTTTCAAGCCTGATTTTCCCGAAATTGATTGCTGCTACAGGAGCAAATTTCATCGAATGCCAGAGTAACGATCTGCTGCTATCGTCCATGCTCTATGAGTTTTCACAAAACATAAATGCTGATGTTGTGCTATTTGATGACTACGTGGCGACTGAACACATTATTCCGACTGCGGTTTTTCGCCGCAGAAAGGAAACCGACTCGGTATTTGAGCACAAAGTCGAGCCGATTGGCGAATACGTTTTAGAACTGGCAGGAGAAGTTGTCGCGACCGGTGGGTATATGCTTCATTACAATATGCCATTCGCAGATTTATATATGGAAGTGAAAGAAGATTTTCAACGACAAGGGTTGGGAAGTTATCTGATACAGGAATTGAAGAAGGCGTGCTACCTTGCCGGCCGGGTGCCGGCGGCTCGCTGCAATATCCAGAATAAAGCGTCAAGAGCTACTTTGCTGAAGGCCGGCATGAAAGTATGCGGTTTCATGCTAAAAGGCGAAATCAAAAGGGCAAACAGTTGAGCGGCAAAGCGGCCCTCGTATCATTTCTGCTTCCCTGTAAAATTCCGTTGACATTCATTTCTGGGTTTTGTATAAATCGGGAAGTGAGTGCGGGATGTCTCTCCTCAGAAATTAAATAGGCCAAAATAGTGAACACGCCAATGGTTGTAGAGCGATTTGTTGAACCGCGGACGGCGGCATTTGCAGCCCGGCAGATGATTTGCCTGCCTGCGCAGGCAGGTAGTTTGTTATACGAGGTCGCATAACATAACAAGCGATGCGGGAAGCCATTTAGTTAATTTGCTGTTTTAAAAGAAACTTCGTTGAGATGAACCTGATTTTCTTATGCGACTGGTCTTTGCTGTATATAGTTGGTTATGAGACTCGTTCATCATTAATGTTAGCGGCAAACTTAAAGAGACGAAACTATGTGGCATATGTTACTATATATTGACCGCCAAAAGCGCTTGCTTAGATGTATGATATTTACGTTAAATTGACCATATTTTTGAAAACACGAATAGGAGGCGAACGTTGAAGATTGGAATTCCAAAAGAAATTATGCCAGGCGAAACCCGGGTGGCCGTGGTTCCTGCCATGATCCCGGTGCTCAAAAAGGCTGGACATGAAGTTTATGTGGAGACCGGTGCCGGACTTCTGGCATCGTTTACTGATTCGGAATATGAAAGCTCCGGTGCTGCGATTGTCAAAGACCCAAAACGCTTGTATCGCGAAGCGGATCTGGTGATAAAGTTTCAGGCGCCGATGATGAACAAAAAAATCAAAATGCATGAGTTGGCTCTCGTGAAAGAGGGGTCGGCGCTCATCTGTTCCATTCCGCCCGCCAGCCACAAGGGTGTCATGAAATATTTGCTTAAAAGCAAGATCACTGCTTTTGGAATGGAGTATCTGCCGCGCATCACCAAAGCCCAGACCATGGACGTGTTGAGCTCGATGTCCACGGTGGCGGGCTACAAAGCGGTCATGCTGGCCGCGTATTATCTCGGCAAACTTTTTCCGCTGTTGATGACGGCCGCCGGCACCATCCCGCCGGCTAACGTTTTGATTTTGGGCGCCGGCGTAGCCGGTTTGCAGGCGATTGCCACCGCCAAGCGCTTAGGCGCAAAAGTCGAAGCCTTTGATCCGCGGCCGGTGGTGCGCGAGCAGGTCGAGAGTTTGGGCGGGCAGTTTGTTGAAATGGAGCTGCCCAAAGACGCAGAAACTGCCGGCGGATACGCCAAGCAACAATCGGAAGAATTCCTGCAATTGGAGCGCGAGGTGATCGGCAAGCGTCTCACCAAAGTGGACGCGGTTATCACCACGGCTCAGATTTTCGGCAAACCCTCGCCCGTGCTCATTACCGAGCAAATGGTGAAAACGATGCCGCCGGGATCGGTGATCATCGATCTGGCGGTGGCGGAAGGCGGAAACTGCGAGCTTTCCGTGGCCAACAAGACGGTGGTCAAATATGGCGTGCATATTTTTGGGGCCTTAAATCTTGCGCGCACTGTGCCGGTGCATGCCAGCCAAATGCACTCTAAAAATGTCATCAACTTTTTCAAACAGGTTTATTCCAATCAAAGTGGCGCATTAGATTTTGAGGATGAAATAACCCGCGGAACCTGCCTGACTCACAACGGAGAAATTATCAATGAAACAGTGAAACGCAATTTCGGAAAGGAGAAAGCCGCCCGTGCCTAAAAGCATTTTAGGTTTATTCAGCTCACAGCGATTCCTGGAAATTGTTTAGTGATGAGTGATTTCATGAAACGTTTTTTAAGCAGAAAGGAATGCTCAGAATGATGCAACGACTTGTTATTGGATTGAGAGTGGTGTTGATTGGCTGTGCAGCGTTAAGCCTGATAGCGGCTTATCAATCACCGTCTGAAACTGTTGTTTCCGCTGCCGCTGCAATTTCAGCAACGACGGCGGCAAACTTCGAACAGGTGGAGCAACCAACCAATGAACATGCACCACCAGAAGTTGACTATTGGTCCATGCTGTTCGTGTTCGTGCTGTCAACGTTCATCGGACTGGGTGTGATCGCCCGCGTGTCAAGGTTGTTGCACACACCCCTGATGTCCATCACGAACGCGATATCGGCCATCGCAGTAGTTGGCTCGATCCTCGTCACGGGCTCCGACTACCCAACTGAGATCCGCATCCTGGGCGCGATTGCATTGTTCGCTTCCATGACCAACATCGTCAGCGGTTTCTTAATCACGGACCGGATGTTGAAAATGTTCAAGCAAGAGCGCAAGGAGGCGAAGCCATGACCCACGCCATCGTACAAATTACTTACCTTGCGGCGACGGTGCTCTTTGTCTTTTCGCTCTACTGGATGAATAGCCCAAAAACCGCCCGACGAGCTGTGTTTGCAGGTGTTACCGCGATGCTGCTCGCGGTTGTGGCGTCGTGGATTCAGCCCGAGATCATCCACCATGGATGGATCGTACTGGCCATTATCGCGGGATTTATTGTTGGCGTCCCGCTCTCGCGAGTGCCGCTCACCGCTGTGCCCCAACGGACGGCGCTCTCGCATGCTTTTGGCGGCCTCGCTGCCGGCTTGGTTGGTACCGCAAAGTATTACCTCTGGGTAGGCGAGAGCCCAGAGCAGCTTACTGCATTTCGCATGACGGCTATTGTCGCTGAAATCATTCTCGGTTATCTGACTTTTACCGGAAGCCTAATGGCCGCCGGCAAGCTGCAGGAGATCAAGTGGATTCCACAGCGGCCCGTTACGTACCCCCTGCAAAACCTCACTAACATCGGATTGTTGGCAGTGGCGGTTGGGCTTGGGATTTTCCTCGTCCTCCAACCGACTGGGCCGTGGTCCGGCATGGCGTTTCCGGCGATAATCGTCCTGGCATTGCTATTCGGCGTCCTTCTCATCATCCCGATCGGCGGCGCCGACATGCCAACCGTGATCTCCATCCTGAATTCGTATGCGGGACTCTCAGCGGTGGCGATGGGTTTTGTTTTGGACAATAAGCTCCTGATCACCGCCGGCGCACTGGATGGATCGAGCGGTCTCATTCTGTCCATCATCATGTGCCGCGCGATGAACCGGTCGTTTGCCAACGTACTCTTTGGAGCGTTTGGGAAAGTACAAGCCGCCAAAACCGACGCGGAACAGAAGCGCTACAAGGAAGAGACGATAGAGGGCGCCGGCCAGATTCTCGAGCAAGCGTCGCTAGTTGTCTTTATTCCCGGTTATGGTATGGCCGTCGCGCAAGCCCAGCATCGTGTGCGTGATTTATACGATCAGCTTACCAAGCGCGGAATTACCGTTAAGTTCGCCATCCATCCCGTTGCCGGCCGGATGCCGGGACACATGAACGTGTTGTTGGCAGAGGCAGACATACCCTACAAAGATCTGGTGGAGATGGATGACATCAACTCGGATATGCCGCACTGTGACGTCGCGCTGGTGATCGGCGCCAATGACGTCGTGAACCCAGCAGCGCGCTACGACAAAACGACTCCGATCTACGGCATGCCAATCATCGATGCCGACAAGGCGAGGATGGTGTTTGCCATCAAGCGCAGCAAGAATCCCGG
>Ga0247727_10013326_pt1 | contig 13891 bp, 10 predicted proteins | sample WisWelCaveWW1625_FD_202498 | JGI IMG/M metagenome (GOLD analysis project Ga0247727, IMG submission 202498) | Biofilm microbial communities from Wishing Well Cave, Virginia, United States - WW16-25 | ecosystem: Environmental > Aquatic > Deep subsurface > Groundwater > Cave microbial mat | place... | reverse complement strand
GGCGCCGGAATCACCACTCTGGTTATCTGGTCCAAGACCGGAGAGCGGAACTTCTTCACCTTGAACGTCGGCGCCAACCTCCAGCAGATCCAGCACCAGCTCCAGACCACCTTTCCCGGCGAAGAGATCCAGGTCATGCTCAGCAACAACACCGTCTCGCTGACCGGCAAGGCCAGCTCCCCGCTGGTGGCCGAGAAGGCCGCCGCGATGGTCATGACCCTGGGCCGCACGGTGGTCAACAACCTGGCTGTTCCACCTGTCTCGGACCAGCAGATCGTGCTGAAAGTGCGCTTCGCCGAGCTCCAGCGCTCGGCGGTCCAGCAACTGGGCGCCAGCATCATCAGTACTGGCGCGCTCAACACCCCGGGCGCCATCAGCACCCAGCAGTTCGGCGCCCCTAGCTCGCCGACCGTCAGCTCGCGCATCGGCGCTCCGACCATGGGGTTCTCCTCCACCTTCTCCATCTCCGACCTTCTCAATGTCTTCGCCTTTCGCCCGGACCTGAATCTGGGCGCCGTCATCCGGGCCCTGCAGGCGCGGAGCCTGATCGAGATCCTGGCCGAGCCGAACCTGGTCGCCACCAGCGGAAAAGAGGCCACCTTCCTGGTCGGCGGCGAATTCCCCGTCCCGGTCGTGCAGGGCGGCGCCAACGCCGGAGCGGTCACCATCCAGTTCCGCGAGTTCGGTATCAAGCTCAACTTCCTGCCGGTGATCACCGCCACCAACACCGTCAAGCTGCACGTGCGGCCGGAGGTCAGCTCCTTGGACTTCGCCAACTCCCTCGTGCTGTCCGGCTTCACCATCCCGGCCTTGTCGACCCGGCGCGTCGAGACCGACATCGAGCTGGCCCCCGGGCAGAGCTTCGCCATCGCCGGGCTACTCGACCAGCGGGTCACCGAGAACATGTCCCGGGTCCCGGGGCTGGCCAGCATCCCGCTGCTGGGCAATATCTTCAAGAGCCGCAGCCTGAGCAAGAACAACAGCGAGCTGCTGATCCTGGTCACGCCGGAGTTTCCCTCCGCCGGCGTGCCGAAGCCCGAAATCGAGTTTCCCTTGGAGTTCATGCCCCGGCCAGCCCGGCGAAAGTGAGGACCCGGCCGGCGGCCTAGGCAGGAGTCGAGAATGGCATCTTACGCGATCAAACAGGCGGCTGAGCTGACAGCGCTGCTGATCTGCCCCAACCGGAGCCTGGCCCAGCAGTTCACCAGCACCCTGGCCGACAACAGGACATTCAATATCCTGGCCGACGTCAAGAGCTATCCCACGCCGCAGGCGTTGGACATGCGCGTGCGGCAGCTCCGTCCGGACCTGATCCTGCTCGACCTCAGCTCGAGTTTCGAGACCGCCCTGGGCCTGATGCCCTACATCGGCTCTTTCCGCCCCACGGTCCACATCATCGGCCTGCACACCAGCAGCGACGCCGAAATCATCATGCGCAGCCTGCGGGCCGGGGCCACCGAGTTCCTCTCCAGCCCCTTTGATCTGGCCACCCAGAACACGGTGGTGGCCCGCGTGCTCCGCCTGCGCGAGAACGAAGAACGCACCCAGCCCGAGCGCGGCAAGCTCTTCGCCTTCGTGGGGGCCAAGGCCGGCTATGGCGCCACTACCTTGGCCTACAACACCGCCTACGGCCTGCGCAAGAGCCGGAACAAGGTTCTGCTCGCCGACTTCGACTTGCTCGGCGGCACCATCTCCTTCGCCCTGAAGATGAACCATCACTACTCCCTGCTCGATGCCCTGCGCCACTCCGACCAGCTCGACAACAGTCTCTGGAACGCCCTGGTCGGCAACGCCGGCGGCCTGGAGGTGATGCCCTCGCCGGAGCGGCCCGAATCCATCAACCTGGAAGGCCACCGCGTCCACGAGGTGCTCGAATACACCCGCGTCATCTACGAGGCGGTGGTGGTGGATCTGCCCGCCGCCTATGAGCGCATCGCCATGGCCACCCTGGGCGACGCCGACATGATCTTCGTCGTCTGCACGCCGGAGCTGCCTTCCCTGCACATGACCCGCAAGTCCATCGCCTTCCTGGATCAAATGGGCTTCAGCCGCGACCGCTTCCGCGTGCTGGTGAATCGCATGAGCCGCCGCAACGAGTTGAGCTGCCGCGACATGGAGAAAGTGTTCAACTTTCCGGTCTACTGCACCTTCTCCGAAGACTCCAGCACCATGCACCGGGCCCTGACCGCGGGCAAGCCCGTGCCCTCCACCTGCGATCTGGGCAAGCAGATTCAGCGCTTCAGCGAAAAGATCCTGGCCTCGGACCAGGGAGAGGACAAGAAAAAGAGCCTTTTGCCGTCTAGTCTGGCAGCCCTGCTGCCCCAAAACTGAGAGGTTCGCCGAAACCGCAAGAGCGCGAGGATATGGCTACCCTAACCAACCTGCAATACCCGCAGGACGTGAGCTGGGAGGACCGGCTGCGCCGCAGCGCCGGCCGCAGCAAACTCTCCCTGAACCCCGAGTATCAGGAGCTGAAGTTCACCCTCCATCGCAAGCTGCTGGACAAGATCAACCTGGAAGCGCTGGCCCACATCGACAACCAAAAGGTGCGCAGTGAAGTCCGCACCGCCCTGATGGCCCTGCTCGACGCCGAGTCCACCCTGCTCAGCTCCATGGAGCGGCAGCAGATCTGCGACGAGGTGCTCGACGAGGTCTTCGGTCTGGGGCCGCTCGAGCCCCTGCTGCAGGATCCCACCATCAGCGACATCCTGGTCAACACCCACCGCCAGGTCTATATCGAGCGCAAGGGCCAGCTCGAGCTGTCTACCGTCACTTTCAAGGACGACCCGCACCTGCTGCGCATTATCGACAAGATCGTCAGCCAGGTGGGCCGCCGCGTCGACGAGTCTTCCCCCATGGTCGACGCCCGCCTCTCCGACGGCTCGCGCGTCAACGCTATCATCCCCCCGCTCGCCGTCGACGGCCCGCTGCTGTCCATCCGCCGTTTCGGCACCGACAAGCTGATGCCCGACGACCTGGTGGAGAAGCGGTCCATGACCCGCAGCATGCTCCAGCTTCTGGAAGCGGCCGTCCGGGCCCGCTTGAATCTCATCGTGTCCGGCGGAACCGGCGCCGGCAAGACCACCATGCTGAACGCCCTGTCCGCGTTCATCTCGCCCAAGGAACGCGTGGTCACCATCGAGGACGCCGCCGAGCTCCAGCTCAAGCAGCCGCACCTGGCGCGCCTGGAAACCCGTCCCCCCAACCTGGAGGGAGAGGGGGCCATTCGCCAGCGCCAACTGCTCATCAACAGCCTCCGTATGCGCCCGGACCGGATCATCATCGGTGAGTGCCGCGGCGAGGAGGCGCTGGACATGCTGCAGGCCATGAACACCGGCCATGACGGTTCGATGACCACCGTCCACGCCAACACGCCACGCGACGTGGTCAGCCGCCTGGAGGTCATGGTCACCCAGAGCGGCGGCAACATGCCCCTCACCGCCATCCGCCAGCAGATCGCCGCGGCCGTGGATCTGATCGTCCAGGTGGCCCGCCAGAGCGACGGCTCCCGCCGCGTCATCTGCATCACCGAAGTCACCGGCATGGAAGGCGAGGTGGTCACCCTCCAGGACCTGTTCGTCTTCGAGAAGCGCGGCCTGAACCAGGAAGGCAGGGTCATCGGCCGCTTCTCGGCCACCGGAATCCGGCCCAAGTTCTACGAGAAAGTCCTGGCCGCGGGCATTAAGCTGCCCATGCAGATGTTCGAAAGCACGGAGGAGATCACTTGAGGAGCGCGTCATGATCCTGGCCCTGGTCATATTCGTCGTTGTCCTGGTCACCAGCGTCGGTGCTGCTCTGCTGCTCTCCCGCACCATGCACCGCCATGACGTGGACCAGATCAAAGACCGCCTCACCGGGAAGGCCAAGACGCCCAAAGCGCTCAAGCAGACCCAGCTCATCAAGAGCGAGGACGGCAAGCGCAAGAGCTTGGGCCAGTACCTGCTCAGCGTCAACGTGCAGGCGCGCCTGAAAGAGTACATCGAGCAGGGCGGCCTGAACTGGGAGCCCTCCCGGGTCATCCACGCCTGCCTGTTCCTGGCCCTGGTGGGCTTCAACGTCTTCTGGTACGTGGTGCCTCGTGGCAAGCCCATCTCGCCGGTCGGGGGGCTGATCGGGGCCCTGGCGCCCTTCGTGGTGATTTACCAGAGGCGCTCCAAACGACTGTTCAAGATCGAGGAGCAGTTCCCCGACGGGCTCGAGTTCGTGGCTCGCGCCATGCGCGCCGGTCACGCCTTCTCGGTGGCCATGGAGATGCTCCACAAGGAGTTCCCCGAGCCCTTGGCCAGCGAGTTCCGCCGGACTTTCGAGGAGCAGAACCTGGGTCTGCCCCTGGACGTGGCCCTGGAGAAGCTGGGGAAACGCGTCCCCCTCACCGACGTGCACTTCTTCGTCTCCGCCGTGCTGCTGCAGAAGCGCACCGGCGGCAACTTGGCCGAGCTGCTGGACAACCTGGCCTACCTGATCCGCGAGCGCTTCAAGCTGCGCGGACAGATCCGCGCCATCAGCGCCCATGGCCGCATATCCGGGCTGGTCCTGTCCATGATCCCCATGACCGTGGCCGTCATGATGTTCTTCACCAACCCGGATTACGTGATGTTCTTCATCAATGATCCGACCGGAAAGATCATGATGGTCACCTGCATCGGGTTCCAGTTCCTGGGCTTCGTGACCATCCGCAAGATCGTGGATATCGGGGTCTGAGCGTCATGGTACTGCTCTCATCGATGATTCTGTTCGCCCTGCTGGTGATGGTGATGTCCACCCTCGGCGTCAACTTGTGGGTGCGCCCCAAGGCGGCCCTGGATCGAGTGGCCGGCGAGATCGCCGCTGCCGAGCACGTCATGACCCACCCCAGCCTGGCTTTCCGCGAGGTGATGCGCAAGCTGGGCAACGTCATTCCCACCAGCGCCAAGGACAGCGGCCTGTTGCAACGACGCTTGCAACACGCCGGCTTCCGCAATCCCAACGCGCTCCGGATCCTGTACGGCGTCAAGGGGTCGACCGCCGTCCTGGCGCCCTTGCTGGTGCTCGGCTTCTCTCTGGGCTTTTCGCTCTGGACCAGCGACACGGCTTCCTACCTGGCCGGGGCCGCCATCCTCGGTTATGTGCTGCCCAACGAGATTCTGCGCCGCCTGGCCACTCGGCGCCAGACGCGGATCAAGAAGGGCATGGCCAATTCCCTGGACCTGATGGTGATTTGCGTCGAGGCCGGGCTGGGACTCGACCAGGCCATCATGCAAGTCAGCAAGGAGATGCAAGGTCCGCATCCGGAGATCAGCGAAGAGTTCGGACTCGTGAATCTGGAGATGCGCGCCGGTATGCGCCGCATGGAGGCCCTGCGCAACATGGGCCACCGAACCGGCGTGGATGAAGTCAAAAAGCTGGTCGCCGTGCTCGTGCAAGCCGACCGTTTCGGAACCTCCATCGCCTCCTCCCTGAAGGGCCATTCCGACTACATGCGGGTCACCGCCCGCCAGGAGGCGGAAACCAAGGCGGCCAAGATCGGCGTCAAGCTGGTGTTCCCCATCTTCTTCTTCATCCTGCCCTCCCTGTTCGTGGTGACCGTGGGACCGATTATCGTGCGTATTTTCCGGGAGCTGCTCCCGATGATGAATGGATAGAGACAGGAGACAACTGTGGACGTGGTTTTGATTCGAGTCATCTGCGGAGTTCTGGCGGTAGCGCTGGTGGGGCTCATCGTGCTGCGGCGCCGAAACCGGGACCAGCAGGAGCACGAAAACCAGTAATTCGGGCCGGCCGAGGGGCCGCACCGGCCCAACGGTCGACTAAGGGAACTAGGACTTGCTGACGATGAGACTAGGGGGCGAAGCACCTCGGACCCCAGCGGGCCCCAGGGCTCAGGATCCCGGTCTGTCATCGAACCAACAGTGTCCCAGGGGGCGTCACCAGCAGTACCCGCGCCCCCCGCGCCCGTCCGGACCCCTGGCCGGCGGATGGAAAACAACAGTGGAGACAACGGCAATGAAATCAACAACCCTGGTAATGGCAACAAGGCTGTTCCTGGCAACATTCGCCGCCCTGGTCCTGGCCGGGCCCCCCTCGGCCGCCGGGACCTTCGGCAACTACATTTCCCTGCCCGGCCACATCAGCGAGATCGTGCTCGATGAGCCGCGGGGCATGGTCTATGCGGCCAATTTTACCGCCGGCCAGATCGACGTCGTATCCATGGCCACCAACCGGCTGGTCAGCTCGATCCGCATCGGCGGACAGCCCTCCGGCCTGGCCCTTTCCCCGGACGGCCAGTTCCTAGTGGCCACCAACTACGACAATTTCGGCGTCTCCAGCCTGAATTCCGTGGTGGTGGTCAACCTGAACGACCTGTCCCGCCAGAACTTCGCCATCTCCAATCCCCCGCTGGGCGTCGCCTTCGGCGCGGACGGGGCGGCGCTGGTCCTGACCACGGTGGATCTGCAGCGCTTCCGGCCGGCCGGCGGAACTTTCGAGCGGGTGATCACCGTCGCCTCCATGGGCCAGTCCCTGCCCGTGCCGGCGCCCCGGTTTCCGCGAGAGATTACCAAGGCCAGCATGACCTCTTCCGGCGACGGCAACTATATCTTCGGATTGACCGACTCCTTTGTCTTCTCTTATCAGGTGCCAGCCCCCACCGGAGTCATGCAAGTCCGGTTGCTGAGCACCTTCCTGCGCGCCGTGGCCCCGGCCCTGGTCACCGCCGCCTTCGACGGGTCCTATTTTATGGCCGGCCAGTATTTGTTGGACCGGCGCCTGCGGGCGATGGCCGAGCATCCCGATAACGACTTGAGCCAGCCGACCGTCGGCGGCCACGCCATCGACTTCGGGTTGCGGACCATCTACGGCTCCTTCCCCGAGGTCGCCGCCGGCTCGACTTCCACCGGCTCCACTGGCTCCACTGGCTCCACTGGCTCGACCACCACTGCCCCCACCGTGACGCTGCCGCCTAAGCTCTTCCTGCTCGACTCCGACAACCTCACCATTCGCGATCGCTTCCAGCTCACCGAGCGGACTACTGGCCGCATCGCGGCCGGCGGCGGCGGACGGTTCCTTTACGCGGCCAGTGAATCCGGCCTTCTCTACCTGCCCCTGCACGAGCTGCCCAATATGCCCAAGCTGCGGGTCAATGTCGAGCAGGTCGTCGTCCAGTTCGATTACTGCCAGAAGAGCGCGCAGCGCCAGCAGATCCGGATCGAGAATCCGGGCGGGCCGCCCACCGACTTCGAGATCACCGCCTCCATTCCTGGCGTCACCTTCTCTCCTTCCCGGGGATCCACCCCCGCCACCGTGGAGGTCGTCGCCGACTACAATCACTTCTCCCGGGTCCAGGGAACCACCGCCGGCAAGATCCTCATCACCTCCCAGAACGGGGTGAACCTGATTACCCCCATTGCCCTGTCGATTAACGTCCGCGACGTCGATCAGCGGGGCCGCCTGGTGCCCGTTCCCGGCGAGCTGGTTGACCTCTTGTCCGATCCCCGGCGAGAGCAGTTCTACGTGCTCGAACAGACCAAGAACGAGCTCCACGTGTTCCAGAACTCCGACCTGCGCCTGCTCGGCACCTTCCGCACCGGAAACCGGCCAACCTGGATGGCGCTCAGCGCCGATCGGCGCTACCTGCTGGTGGCCAACTCGGCGGGAGAAAATCTCACCGTCATCAACCTGGACACCATGCAGAACGAGGGCTACCTGTTCCTGCCCGCCGGGCACCAGCCCATCTCGGTCGCCGCCGATAACGCCTCCGTGCTGGCCGCCGTGCGGGCTTCCGGCGGGGCCCAGATCGACACCATCGAGCTCTCCCACCGCGCCGCCTTCTCCCTGTCCCGGCTGGGAGTCTTCGAAAATCGCATCGACAGCCGCAGCGTGCTGGTCCCCTTGGCCAATCAGGCCGGTATCTTCATCGCCGAGTCGGATGGCAAAGTCAAGCTGTGGGACGCCGCCAGCCAGGAAGTCACCATCGCGCGCAAGGACTTCGCCGGGTTGGGCGGCGCCGTCGCCGCCGGCCCCGGCTTCTTCATCGTCCAGAACAAGGTGCTCAACTCGTCGCTGGTTCCTCAAGCCGAGTTCGCCGATGCGCCGAATCTGTCGGCCGGCTTCACCTTCGTCGGGGAAACCGCCGTGCGCACCTCCGCTCCGATTGGCGCCATCACCGACACCGGCTCGGTGCACCGCTTCGACGCCCGGACCCCGTCGGTGCGCCGCTCCCCGGTCCGGCTGGCCGAGTCGCCGCTGATGCCCGACAAGTTCCCCTTCCTGCGCAGCCTGGCCGCTCTCCGCAACGGCTCGATCGTCTCCACCTCCACAACCGGGCTGGTCGAGCTGCCCGGTAATTTCGACGCCGGTATCGCCGTCCCCCGGGTCAGCGCCGTCACCAGCGCCGCCGACTTCACCGATTCGCTGGCCTCGGGCAGCCTGGTCAGCATCTTCGGACAGGACCTGGCCCCGGGCAGCCAGTCCGCCGGCGCCCTGCCGCTGGCTACCTCGCTGTCCAATATCTGCGTCACGGTCAACGGGGCGCGCCTGCCCCTGCTGTACGTCTCGCCCACCCAGATCAATGCCCAGTTGCCGTTTGACATGCTGGGCCGCGCCGCCACCGTCATCCACACCCCGGGCGGCTTGAGCGACATTCATTACGCCGACGTAAAGGCCGCCGCGCCCTCGGTCTTCCAGATCCGCGCCGCCGGCACTACCGTTCCGGCCATCTTGAGAATCCGCAACAACCAGCTCGCGACGCTGTCCAACCCGCTGCGCCCAAATGAGACCTTCCTGGTGTTTGCTACTGGCCTGGGAGACGTGGGCCCGCCGGTGGAAGCTGGCTTCCCTGGCCCCTCCGCCCCCCTGGCCGTCACCCTCACCCCGCCGCGCGTGACCCTGGGCGGTCGGGAGGCCGGCATCCTTTACGCCGGCTTGGCGCCTGGCTTCGTCGGCGTCTACCAGCTCAACGTCCAGGTTCCCGGGGACACCCCCCTGGGCACCCAGATCCCGCTGGAGATCTCCGCCGCTGGCGCCAGCACCACCGTGAACGTGCGGATCGTCGAGTGAACAACCCGGACGACAGGCGGCGCCGCGAAATCAGAGCCGTGGCCGCCGCCTGCCCCCGGCCACTTTCGGGAAAACGGAACATGACAAAACACTTCCTTCCACGGTTCCTGTTGTCGGCTGCCGCGCTGAGCCTTTCCCTGCCCGCTAGCGCGCAGGAGAAGTTCGAGGGCGGAGCACTCGCCCTGCTCACCTTCTACAAGTCCACCGGCGTGCAAGCTGGTTCCACCGCCGGGTCCGTCGGCTTTCGCCCCGGTCCGGCCGGGGGAGCCTTCCTGGGACAAAACCTCAACGAGCGTCTGGGAGGCGAGTTGCGCTACTTGCTCTCCTACAACACGCTCAAAGTCAACTCCGGCGGCGCCACGGCCCGCTTCGGCGGCCTGTCCCACGCCGTCACCTATGATCTGCTGGTTCACTTCCCGCGCCCCGACCGCCGCCTGCGTCCTTACCTGGCTTTCGGGGGCGGACTGAAGGTCTATCAGGGCACCGGAACCGAGACGCCCTTCCAGCCGCTGAGCAACCTGGCGCTGCTGACCGGCATTTCCCACACCGTGCCGACAGTGGATTTCGGCGGCGGCGTCAAGTTCCAGGGCCCCGGCCGCATGATGTACCGCGTCGAGTTCCGCGATTACATCACCGGCGTGCCCAAGGTCTTCGAAGCCTCCCCTGGTGCTCGCCTGAGCGGCGTCTTCCACCAGTGGGTGCCCGCTTTCGGCATCAGTTGGACATTTTGAGATGGGGGGGCGCCCGCGCCGCTCGCCGGCGCCGGACCCCCCAGCACACGGCATGAATTCCCTTGTACCTCAGTCGCGCACGGTAGCAGGGCCCTTCCCGCCCCTTGCAGTTCACCCATATGCGTCGCGACTAGAGCAAGTCCCCAGAAACACACCTACCTAACCATCCTGCCAATTGCCTCAGATGGCCCTGCTACTCATTTTTCGCGGGGATTCCCGCGCCCACACCGAGGGTCTCCTCCTCCAGGCCGGCCGCTTCCCGGCGCCCGGCCGGACGCTTCCGGCCGCCCCGCGTGATGATCCCGTTGGTCTGCCACCCGCCAACGATCCACTTGAGGGGGCTTGGCGGCTTGAACGGAAACACATAATTGAACGAGCCGGTGAAGCGCCGATTCAATTCAGAGTGGACCAAGTGGTCCAAGCCGGACCGGGGTGGGGCGAGTCATGATAAGCTGTGACGGAGTCTGATATGAGTCCCGTGGTGGAGAGCAAGATTGGCGAGTTGGGGAAGCTGTGCGGCAGGCACGGTGTGCGCAGGCTGGCACTGTTTGGCTCGGCGGCGAGCGGCGTTTTCGACCCGTCGAGAAGTGACGTGGACGTGGTCGTCGAATTTGAACCGATGAGCCCCGCACGGCACGCCGATGCCTACTTTGGACTCCAGGAGGAGCTAGAACAACTGTTGGGCGTGCCCGTGGATCTGGTGGAACCCGGACCGATCCGCAATCCATATTTTCGGCAGGTCATCGAGCAGACACAGGTGGTCCTCTATGAGGCCCCTTGAGGTCCTCAAGTATCTGTTCGATATTGTGGAGGCCTGCAAGATGCTGGAGCAATTCACGGCGGGCAAGGTTTTTGGGGACTACCAAGCCGATCCGATGCTGCGGGCGGCCGTCGAGCGCCAGTTCGAGATTGTCGGCGAGGCGCTCAACCAGGCGACCCGGCTTGATCCAAGTATTGTGAACCAGATTAGCGAGACGCGACGGATCATAGCCTTTCGAAACCGGCTGATTCACGCTTATGCGTCCGTCGCAGACGAGGTGGTTTGGGGCGTTCTGGAGACCAAGCTGTCCGTCCTGCGACAGGAAGTAGAAGACCTCCTGGCCGAAGTCTAATCCCCCGCCACCATAGAGTGGGGGCGGGCGGCGGGGTTGGAGGCGGCCGTGGATGGTTTCTTTGTGGCCACAGGACCCAGAACTGCTCACGAATCTGGGTGGCGGTGGGAATCCAACTGCCTCAGATGGCCCTGCTACTCATTTTTCGCGGGGATTCCCGCGCCCACACCGAGGGTCTCCTCCTCCAGGCCAGCCGCTTCCCGGCGCCCGGCCGGACGCTTCCGGCCGCCGCGCGCCTTGTTCAGATACATCCGGCGGTCGCTTTGAAAGATCAGATCCTGAGCGGCGCCGCCGTCCTGCGGATAGCAGGCCACCCCGACGCTCAGCCCCACCGCGGCGTGGACTCCCTCGGCCAACTTGATGACATTGCCGGCCACGGCCTGCTTCAGCGATTCCACCTTCATCGTCAGGCTCTGCGCCTGGATCCGCGGCAGAATGGCCAGAAACTCGTCGCCTCCGATCCGGCCCACAAAGTCGTAGGAGCGCAGGAAGGTCTTCAGGACGCGAGCTGTCTCCAACAGCACCCGGTCGCCGGCCCCGTGCCCGTGGACATCATTGATCGCCTTGAAGCCGTTCAGATCCATGAACAGGACCGCCACCGGCGCTCCCTCCCGGCGGGCCCGGTCCACTTCGGCCTCCAGCCGCTCTAGAGTCCCTCGCGCGTTGGGCAGCCCGGTCAGCGAATCGGTCTCCGCATCCACCCGGAGCTGCTCCAGCTCCCGAGCGGTGTGGACCGCCGCCGCCAGCTTGCCGGCCACCAGCCCCAGCAACCACGTCTGTTGCTCGGTGAAGGGTTCCCGGGAGGAGAAAAGCGCCACCGCCCCCACCAGCCTTCCCTCCGCCATCAGGGGCGCGGTCAGGGTCCAGCGGACGTCCTCGAAGTAATGCGGCGCCTGGCCCGTGCGTGGATCGATGATCGGACCCCGCTCGATCACCGGCTGGCCGGCCATCACTGCCCGCGACAAGGGTGTGCTGATCGCTTCGCTGGCCGCTGCCGACATGAAGTGGTCCGGAATTCCCTGCCCCAACAACAGCCAGAAGGCCTCCTTCTCGCGAATGAAAATCCCCGACCGGTCGTGCGGGATCACCCGATCGAGCAGCGCCAGCACCTGCCTCAGATGCCGCGCCACGTCCGGACCCGAGCCGAGCACTTGCAGAATCTCGTAAACCGCCACGAGCTGCTCCGGAGACCGGGACAGCTTCTCGATCACCTCGTGGCGAACCTCCGGCCGGATCGACTCGGATCGGGACAGCCAGGTCTGCCGGACCCTGGCCAGCGGCGTCCGTCCCAGCCGCGCGCCGGCGCGCTCCGCCGCCAGCTCCCGCTCCAGGCTCTCGACGAAGGTGGGCAGCTCCGCCAGAAAGGCATCCAGGATCTGCGGATCGAATATCCTGCCGCGCTGTTCCCGCATCAGCTCCATCGTCTGGCCTAGCGATAGGGCCGCGCGGTACGGACGGTCGGTCATCAGGGCGTCGAAGCAGTCCACCACCGTCAGGACGCGCGCCGCCCGCGGAATCTGCGGCCCAATCAGCCGCCTCGGGTAGCCGGAGCCGTCCCAATGCTCGTGGTGGCTGAGAACAACCTCCTCCACCGGGTAGGGGAACCGCACCGCGGAAACGATCTGGGCCCCCAGGGCGGCGTGTACCGCCAGCTCGCTGAACTCCTCCTCGGTGAGTCGCCCGGGCTTGCCCAGGATCGAGTCGGGCACCCCCACCTTGCCCACGTCGTGCAGAACCGCCCCCAGCTCCAACGTCTTGATTTCCTCCTCGGAGAACTTCAGCTTCCTGGCCAGCAAAACGGCGTGGCGCCGCACCCTTTCCAGGTGGCCCGACGTAACCCCGTCCTTGGCTTCGATGGCTACGGCCAGCGACTCGATGGCCCGCTGACGGGTCTCGTCCAACCGGCTGAAGTGGTCGTGCTGATCGTGGAGCCGCGCGAAGTAGTGCTTAACATAGAGGTAGCCGAAAAAGATCAGCGCCACCGCCAGCATCTGCTCCGGAATCCGGTCAGCGTCCAGGACCATCCTGGTCATGTCCACGCCGACCGCCGCCAGCAGGTACAGCGGCGCCGTCCAGAAGAACTTCTCGTTCCACACCTTCCAGGGCGCCACCCGCGAGTGTAAGCCGATTTGGACCGCGCTGGCCGCGCTGTTGACCAGGAAGTACGCCCCTCCCGCCGCCAGCAGCGAGAGCAGCCGCTGCCAGCGCATCTCCTGAGTCAGGAACCGGTACAACGTCGAGGCGCAGAGTACGCAGACCGCGGCGCAAGCGATGGCCAAAACCCCCTCTCCCCAGCGCGGCTTCCGGCCCCTCTCGAACAGAGTCTCGCAAAACAGGGCCATGCTGAAAATGAACAACGCCATTCCGCCGGGCAGCTCGGAGATGGCGGCAAAGCTGAAGGCGAACGACAGCGAGACGGACCGATCAACCCCCGGCAGCTTGACCTTCAGGGGAACCGCGGCGCAGGCAAGAATCAACAGGATCAGGAAGGCGGCCGGTCGCGCTTCCCCGCCCTCCCCGGCCAGACGTACAACCGCTGCCGCTCCGGCCGCGGCCAGCAGCACCAGGTAGACAGCCGAAGGCAACGACCGCCGGACCAGTATGGCCGCCGACTGGGGCATCGCACTACTTATCGACCGGGCCCGGCGGTAGCCAGTACGCCTGCCTTATGCCGGCAATATTCCCGCGCGCCCGCGGCTTAGCGCTTCCCGCAGATCTGCGGGGATGTCCCCCAGTTCAGCCGGGCGAACCCGCCAGATCCCGGCTCGCCGCACCTCGACCTCGCGACCGGCCAGGAATAGCACTTGCAGCGATGTGAGACGGTGGGATCTGCATGTGCGTCCCAGCAACCAAGCCCTGCCCGCGTTCCTCAAGATGACCACTCCCACCGAGCTTCAACAAGCTGCCTTCCAACTGCTCGGCGTGACTCCCAAGGTCCTCACCACAGTTGCTTCACTTCCGTCCGGCAAACACGTCCAACATTGGCACCGGTCCCCCGCTGGTGACCACCGTGGG
>Ga0247727_10013325_pt1 | contig 13891 bp, 11 predicted proteins | sample WisWelCaveWW1625_FD_202498 | JGI IMG/M metagenome (GOLD analysis project Ga0247727, IMG submission 202498) | Biofilm microbial communities from Wishing Well Cave, Virginia, United States - WW16-25 | ecosystem: Environmental > Aquatic > Deep subsurface > Groundwater > Cave microbial mat | place... | reverse complement strand
GCGGAACGCGTGCCTTCACCCGCGAAGCACAAGCGCAGATCGCGCGCCGCCTTGTCGAGCCTGGAGGCGACCCGGTCCAGCTCGGGCGACGCGCCGCCTGCAGCGCGCAGTTCGAGCCGCGCGTCGCGCGCGAGCTCGACCATTTGCGCGCTGGACAGGGTCTCGCCGAAGAACAGGCGCGCGGTCTCGGGCAGCTGGTGCGCCTCGTCGAAGATCACCGTATTGCACGAGGGCAGCAACTCGGCGATGCCTTCGTCGCGCAGCGCCACGTCCGCAAAGAACAGGTGGTGGTTGATTACCACCACGTCGGCCGCCAGGGCATTCTTGCGCGCGCGCATGACGAAACAGTCCTTGTACTTCGGGCACCCCTGGCCCAGACAATTCTCACGGGTCGATGTCGCCTGCTGCCAGACCGGCGCGTCCTCGGGCACTTCGGCGAGGTCGGCGCGGTCTCCCGTGATAGTGGTGGCGGCAAAGTGCTCGATGCGGCGCAGCCGCGCCGCGTCTTCGCGCGTCTCGAAGCGGCCATCGCTGTGCGCGCGCTCCAGGCGGTACAGGCACACGTAGTTGGCGCGGCCCTTGAGCAGCGCCGCCACCGAGCCCGCGGCGAGCGCTTCGCGCACGGCGGGCAGGTCGCGGTCGTAGAGCTGGTTCTGCAGCGTCTTGGTGCCGGTGGAGACGATCACCTTGCCGCCGGCGAGCAGCGCCGGCACCAGGTAGGCGAAGGTCTTGCCGGTGCCGGTGCCGGCTTCCACCGCGAGCGAGCCGCCGGACTCGATGGCGCCCAGAATCGCGCGCGCCATCTCGATCTGCTGCGGCCGCGGGCGATAGCCGGGCACCCGCGCGGCCAGCGGGCCGTCCGCCGCGAACACCCGCTCGAGCGCGTTCAGCGTACTTCCTCGACCTTCACCCAGATGCGGCGTTCCTCGGCCGTGGTTCTTTCCCTGGAAGAAAGGATGCCGCTGTCCGAGCGCGTCGAGGCGCCGCTCGCGCCACCGATTTCGATCCACTCGCCCAGGCGCCCGCTCACCGTGCTCACCGCGCGCTGGCCCCGGATCGCGCCGCCGCGCGTGAAGGCTTCCTGTTGCGTGCCGATCTCCAGGATGACGTTGCTCCCCGAAATTCTCGGCATGACTGCGAATCCGGTGCCCGCCTGACCGTAGATGCGCGACTCCCCGGTCGAGATAGTGGCCTGCCCGCCCTCCAGTACCTGCATGCGCTGGTCGACGCGCTCATCCTGGCTGGAGCGCGAATCCTGGACGCGGAGGCCGGCGTTCGAACCCCGGTTCGAGATGCGGGCATCGGCCTGCACGCCGCTGCGCGCCGCGTCCTGCGTGTTGTCGAAGCGCACCGAGATCGTGAGCCGGCGCTGCGGCTGGTCGATGGCATCGAGCGCTGCGCGGATCTGCGCCAGGTTGGCGGCGCTGGTGCGCACGATGAGCTGGTTGAACTGCCCGGAGAGCGCGCCGCCGGGCTCCAGCAGCGGCCGCAGGATCGGGATCACCTGGTCGGCGGTCCGGTGCTTGAGCGAAATGACTTCGAGCGTGCCTTGGGCGAGGACCCCGGTCGCGACGAATAGCAGAAGGAGCAAAAAGCGCTTCATACGTGAGTAGTTGCTTTCCGTCCCCTTTAGCACTAAATTGCTTGAGTTATGGGACGCAATTTATTGTATTTAATGGTGTTTCTTTTCCATGGATGCGCTTCCTACGGTCCCGAGGCCCCAATCCAGGCGCCCGCGCCGCGCGCTGAACGCTCGGAAGCCCTGCTCCAGGCCCTGCTCTCCCTCGGGCTCGACTATCGCTACGGCGGCAATTCGCCGGTGACCGGCTTCGACTGCAGCGGCCTCGTGGCCCACGTTTATAAGGAAGCCTGGGGCATCCGCCTGCCGCACAACTCCAAGGCGCAAAGCGAGGCGGGCGTGCCGGTCAGTCTAGCCGAACTGCAGGCGGGCGATCTCGTGTTCTACGACACGCTGAAGCGCCCGTACTCGCATGTCGGCATCTATCTCGGCGACGGAAAGTTCGTGCACGCCCCCAAGTCCGGCGCGCAGGTCCGTATCGAGTCGGTAAAGAGCGCTTACTGGACGCAGCGCTATAACGGCGCGCGCCGGATCGATCCACCTCTTTGACTGTGGTAGTGAGAAGTATTATCATTTCTATTTACCTCGCTTAAAATGATCCAAGTGTCTGTTATTACAAGGATTTTTATTGTCCTACCCCTGCTTGTTTCCATGGCCGCCTTCGCACAAGACAAAGTCCTGAATCTCTATTCCTCGCGGCATTACCAGACCGACGAAGCGCTGTACGCGAACTTCACTAGGCAGACCGGCATCCGCGTCAACCGCATCGAAGCTGGCGAAGATGCGCTGATCGAGCGCGTGCGCAACGAGGGCGCGCGCAGCCCGGCCGATGTGCTGGTCACTGTGGACGCGGGGCGCCTCTGGCGCGCAGAGCAACTCGGCTTCTTCCAGCCGGTGAAATCCGCGCTGCTGGAGGCGCGCATCCCGGCGCGTTTTCGCGAGCCGGGTGGCCAGTGGTTCGGCTTTTCGCTGCGCGCGCGCCTGATCGCCTACCACAAGGCGAAGGTGAAGCCTGCCGAGCTTGCCAGCTACGAATCGCTCGCCGATGCGAAGTGGCAAGGCCGCATCTGCATGCGCTCCTCGACCAACATCTACAACCTGTCGCTGATGGGCGCCCTGATCGAGTACCTGGGCGAAGCGCAGGCCGAGCAGTGGGCGCGGGGCGTGAAAGCCAATCTCGCGCGCGAGCCCAAAGGCGGCGACAGCGACCAGCTGAAAAGCGTCGCGGCGGGCGAGTGCGACGTGACCTTCACCAACCAGTACTACTACGCGCGCTTCGCGCGTTCGGCCAGGCGCGACGAGCGCGCCCTGGCGGAGACGGTCGGCGTGGTGTTCCCGAACCAGGCGAGCTGGGGCACGCACGTCAACATCTCGGGCGCCGGCGTGATGAAGCACGCGCCGAACCGCGCAGCCGCGCTGAAATTCCTCGAGTACCTGGCGAGCGACGAGGCGCAGCGCTACTTCGCCGAGGGCAACAACGAGTGGCCGGTGGTCCAGGGCATCAGGCCGGACAATCCGGCGCTGCAGGCGTTCGGCGAATTCCGCCAGGACGCGCTCAACGTGGCAATCCTCGGCCGCAACCAGCCCGCCGCGCAGAAAATCTACGACCGGGTGGCGTGGAAGTAGCGCTTCGAGACCGCCAGCAGGATCGCCAGGCAGATCGCCACGATCACCAGCGAGGGCACCGCGGCCTCGGCCAGCCGTTCATCCCTGGCGAGGTTGTAGGCCTCGATCGCCAGCGTGTCGAAGTTGAAGGGCCGAAGCGCGAAGGTCGCGGGCAGCTCCTTCATGACATCGACGAACAGGAGCAGCGCCGCGGCTGCGAGGCTGGAGGCCAGCAGCGGCGCGTGCACGCGCGCCAGCGTGCCGCCCGCCGTGGCGCCCAGGCTGCGTGCGGCATCGTCCATGCGTGGCGTCACCTTGGCAAGACCCGCCTCCATGGTCTGCAGCGCCACGGCGAGGAAGCGCACCAGGTAGGCGTACACCAAGGCGACGATGGTCCCGGTGAGCAGCAGCCCGGGCTGCACGCCGAAAGCGCCTTCGATCGCGCCGGCGATCCAGTTGTCCAGCCGGCCAAGCGGCACCAGCACGCCTACCGCAATGACCGCGCCCGGTATCGCGTAACCGAGCGCCGCGGCGCGGTTGGCCAAGGCGACGAAGCCGCTCGCGCGCCCGCGCGACTGGCGCGCTGCATAAGCCATGGCGGTGGCGAACAGCACGCCCGCCACCGCGGCGATGCCCGCCAGGAGGAAGCTGTTGCCGATGAGCGCGGCGAGGCGCGGACTCATGTGCACACCAATGCGCGCGACCGGATCGGACCAGGCCAGATTCAGCAGCAATCCGGCCGGCAGCAGGAAACCCAGCAGCACCGGCATCGCGCAGGCGAAGAACGCCGCCGCGGCCGGCAGGCCCGAGAGCGCCTGCGGCGGCGGTGCCTTGCCCATCGTGCTCGCGTACGCGGCGCGTCCGCGGCTCGCGCGTTCCAGCGCCAGCACTACCACGACAAAGGCGAGCAGGCAGACCGAGAGCTGGCCCGCCGCGACCGGGTCGCCCATCGACAGCCAGGCCTTGAAGATGCCGGTGGTGAACACCTCCAGCGCGAAGTAGGACACCGTGCCGAAATCGGCCAGCGTCTCCATCAGCGCGAGCGCGACGCCGGCCGCGACCGCCGGGCGCGCGATGGGCAACGCCACGCGAAAGAAACTGCCCCAGGCGGTGTAGCCGGCCAAGCGCCCCGCTTCCAGCGCGCTGCGCGAAACATCGAGGAACGCGGTGCGCGCGAGCAGGTAGACGTAGGGATAGAACGCGAACGACAGCAGCACCGCGGCGCCTGCGAGCGAGCGTATCTCCGGAAACCAGTATTCGCGCGCCTGCCAGCCGGTTGCCGCGCGCAACGCGCTTTGCACCGGCCCCGTGAACTGCAGCCAGTCGGTGTAGGCGTAGGCCATGACGTACGCCGGCATCGCCAGCGGCAGCACCAGCGCCCACTCCAGCAAGCGCTGGCCGGGAAAGCGATAGGCGGTGACCAGCCAGGCGCTCAGCACGCCGATCGACGTTACGCCCAGAGCAACGCCGGCGATCAGCAGCGCGGTGTTGCCGACGTACTGGCCGAGGGAAGTGCGCACGAGGTGCGCCCAGGTGTCGCCCGCTGCACCGAACACGCTCGCGACCACCGCCAGGATCGGCAGCAGGATCAGTGCTGCGGCCCCGACGGAGATCGACCCTAAAAGTCCAACTCTTTGAAAATAAAGCACTCCTCATTCTAACAAGAATTATTCTTGATACAATAACCAGCATGGATGTCTTGCTAGAGGTCGAGGACCTGCACCTTGCCTATGAGGGAAACCCCGCCGGGCACGAGGCCGTGCGCGGCGTGTCGTTCAGGCTCGCGCGCGGCGCCATCGGCTGCCTGCTCGGTCCGAGCGGCTGCGGCAAAACCACGGTGCTGCGCTGTATCGCCGGGTTCGAGAGGCCGGCGGCGGGCCGGATCCTGCTGAACGGCGCCGTCGTCTCCTCCGCCGGGCAAAGCCTCGCGCCCGAGGCGCGGCGCGTCGGCATGGTGTTCCAGGAGCACGCGCTGTTCCCGCACCTGAATGCCGCGAAGAATATCGCCTTTGGCATTGCGCATCAGGATCGTTTCGCCGAGCGCGTGCGGGAACTCGCCGCGCTCACCGGCATCGCCGAGTTGCTGCAGAAGTACCCGCATGAACTCTCCGGCGGCCAGCAGCAGCGCGTTGCGCTCGCGCGCGCGCTCGCGCCGCGCCCCGACCTGCTGCTGCTCGATGAGCCCTTCTCCAACCTCGACACCGGCCTGCGCGAACGGCTGTCGCTCGAGCTGCGCGACATCATCAAGGCCACCGGCGCCACCGCGGTAATGGTCACCCACGACCAGAACGAGGCGTTCGCGATGGCCGACGAGATCGGCGTGCTGCGCGATGGCCGCATCGAGCAGTGGGACGTCGCCTACAATCTCTATCACCGCCCCGCCAACCGCTTCGTCGCCGACTTCGTCGGCCAGGGCGTGTTCCTGCCCGCGAAGGTGCTCAACCCGCGGCAGATCGAGATCGAGCTGGGCGTGCTGAACGGCGACATCCCGCATGCCTGCCAGGTCGGCTGCGCGGTCTGCGGCAAGGGCTGCCTCGCAGACGTGCTGCTGCGCCCGGACGACGTGATCCACGACGACGCCGCGCCGACGCAGGCGGAAGTGGTGCACAAGGCCTTCCGCGGCGCCGAGATCCTCTACACGCTCAAGCTGGAGAGCGGCCGCAAGGTGCTCGCGCTGGTGCCCAGCCACCACAACCACGCCCTCGGCGAGCGCATCGGCATCCGGCTCGATGTCGACCACGTAGTGGCCTTCGCACCGCAGTCCTAGATTATTTTTATTCTTTCAAAAAGAAGTCGACCGGGATCTCGAGCGTAAAAGCCTTGCCGCGCAGCGCCGGCGGAACGGTGGCCTGCGGCTGCGCGCTGCGGATCATGGCCTGCGCTTCCTCGTCCAGCACCGCGCGGCCGGCGCCCTTTTTCACGCTGAGCGAGGCGAGCGCGCCGCTCTCCGAGAACGCAAGCCGCAGTTCGACCCTTCCTTCCCAGTTATTTTCCTGCGCGATACGTGGATAGCGCTTGTAGCGGCGCGCGATCTCCATCAATTCCAGTCTGAAGCGCGCGACGCTGCCCGGATCCGGGCCGCTGGCGGCAGGCGGCGCAGCCTGCAGGTCGGACTTTGCGACCGACGCCTGCGCGGGCGGCGCGGCAGGCACCACGGGCGCCGGCTCCGCGGCCTGCCTTGCCGGTTCAGCGCTTGGAGCGGGGGCCGCTGGAGCCGGCGCAGGAGCCGGTCGCGGAGACGCTCGCGCGGCAGCTGCCGGTCGCGGCGGCAGCGGCTCGGCTTTTGACGGATCCGGCGGCGGCGAGGGTTTCGCCAGTCGCGCGCTAAGCGGCGGCGGCTCCGGTGCGCGTATCGGTCCGCCTTCCCTGAAATAGGAAAGACAAAACAGCAACAGCGCGTGCAGAACCAGCGAGCACAGCACCGCCCGCCGGAGCGGGCGGAAGCTGCGCTCGTCTAGGCGCGCACCTGGATAGCTCGCCAGACTCGTTCCGGTGTACATGGCATTTCGATGTGTGAGACGCCGCGTTCGGCGAGCGCATCCAGCACCGCGTGCACCACCGCAGGTGCCGCGCCGATGGTGCCAAGTTCGCCAACGCCCTTCACGCCGAGCAGGTTGGTCTTGCAGGGCAGGCTTTCGTCGAACGCGTTCGCCATCGGAGGAAACTGGTCGGCGCGCGGCACGCAATAGTCCATCAGGGACCCGGTGAGGAGTTGCCCGCTGTCGGCGTCGTACGCCACCTGTTCCCAGAGCGCCTGGCCGGCGCCCTGCGCAATGCCGCCCTGCACCTGCCCTTCGACGATGCTGCGGTTGATGATGCGGCCGATATCGTCGACGCTGGTGATCTTCGCCAGTTCGACGACGCCGGTCTCGGGATCGATTTCCACCTCGATCGCCTGGGCGCCGTTGGGCCAAGAGGGCGCGGAGGGCGTCTCGGTCGCGGAAACTCGGATCAGTTTCTGCGGCTGCCTGCCGGCGAGTTCCGCGAGGCCGATCGAGCGGTCGGTGCCGCCGATGGCAAATCTTCCGTTCCGATAGTCGATGTCGGGCGGCGCGACTTCGAGCGCCTCGGCGGCGAGCTCCTTGCCGCGCGCGACGACCTTGTGGCCGGCCGCCACCGCCGCCGAGCCGCCGACGAACGCGGAGCGCGACCCCACGCTGCCGACACCGTTCGCCCGGTCGGTGTCGCCCTGGATTATTTTTATTTTTTCAAAAGAAATTCCCAAAACCTCGGCGACGAGCTGCGTATAGCTTGTTTCCAGCCCCTGGCCCATCGCCATGGTTCCCGAATAGACCGTCACCGAGCCGTCCGCGCTGACCTCGATGTCCACCGTTTCGGTGGGCAGCGCGCCGGTCCATTCGAGATATGAGGCAAGGCCCCGGCCGCGCAGCTTGCGACGCTGTTTCGAGTTCTTTTTTCTTTCTTCAAAGCCGTTCCAGTCGGAAGCGGCAAGCACCTGGTCGAGAATCCGCTCGAATTCGCCCACGTCATAGGTGTCGCCCAGGTGCGTCTGGTACGGGAAGGCGGCGGGCGCGATGAAGTTGCGCCGCCGGATCTCCGCCGGATCGAGCTTCATCTCGCGCGCCGCCTGGTCGAGCAGGCGTTCCATGAGGAAGTTCGCTTCCGGGCGCCCCGCGCCGCGGTACGCGCCGGTCGCCATGGTATTGGTGAGCACGCCACGGATGAAATAGTCCACCACCGGCACGTGATAAACAGAGGTGAGTACCTTGGGGCTTAACACCAGCGGGATGATCGCGGTCGAGCCCACCGGCACCGAACCGAAGTTGCTCAGCACTTCCATCTTCAGCGCCAGTATCCTGCCCTGGCCGTCGAGCGCAAGCCAGGCCCTGAAATGCTGGTCGCGGCCCATGTGCGCGGCGAGGAAATCCTCGCTGCGCTCGCCGCGCCATTTCACAGGCCGCGCGAGCTTGCGCGCCGCGTAGCAGGCGATTGCGTCCTCGGGATAGAGGCCGGTCTTCATGCCGAAGCCGCCGCCGATGTCGCCGACGACAACGCGGAACTGCTCCGGCTTCGCCCGGAACGCGGCCGCGAGCGATTCGCGCGTGCCCGTGGGCTGCTGGGTCTGCGTGTAGAGCGTCCAGCGGCCGCCGGCGAACTCCGCCAGCGCGGCGCGCGGCTCGAGCGGCATCGCCGAGATGCGCTGGTTGTGGAGCGCGAGCTCGGTGACGTGCGCCGCCCGCGCCATCGCCTTGGCCACCGCGGCGGCATCGCCATAGCGAGCTTGTGCAGAAATATTGCCCGGCGCTTCCATCCAGATCTGCGGCGCGCCCGGCTCGATCGCCTTGGCCGGATGCACCACGCAGGGCAGTCCCTCGTAGTCGATCGCCACCAGTTCAGCGGCGTCCATCGCCTGGACCCGCGTCTCGGCGAGGATCGCGGCGACCGGATGGCCGGCGTAGAACGCCACGCCATCGGCGAGCGGCGTGCGCGGCGGCGCGCCCATCGGCGCCCCGTCGGCTCGCTTGAACAGCGGCGGGAAGGGAATCGGGCCGACGCCATCAGCCTTCAGCTCGGCCGCTGTGTAAACGGCGACCACGCCGGGCGCCTTGCGCGCCTCCGCCGCATCGATGCTGACGATGCGCGCATGCGCGTGCGGCGAGCGCAGCACCGCCATCCAGGCCTGGCCCGGCAGGTCGCGGTCGTCGCTGTACAGGCCTTGGCCCATCAGCAGCCGGTCGTCCTCGATTCTTTTTTGCGAACGCGAGGTGCCGAAGCGGGCGGAGGCGGGATCGAACTGGGTTTCTGGTGCGCTCATAGATAGGAACAAAAATGCCCCGCTAGGGGCGCCATGATTGTCCGGCAGAGTACCTGATGTTATCAAGCCCGCAGCACTTCGGATCATGGCGACGGGTGCTAGGATGTTCGCGCTGCGTAAAGGAGCCCCCATGACCAATCGCGACGAATATGTTGAGAAACTGAAGGCGCAGCTGGACCTTTGGGACAGCCAGACGGCGACGTGGGAAGCGGCGGCCCGGGAGGCTACGGCTGACGCCAGGATCGAGCTGGAAAAGCAGGTGGGCATCATGAGGAGTCGCGTTGACGACCTGGTTTACCGCATGGAGCTGTTGAAAGGCGCCTCGGCGGATGCCTGGCAGGAGATTGCGCGCGGCGCCGATGAGGCAAGCAAGACGATGCAGGACGCATTCGATAAGGCGCGCTTCCACTTCAAGGACCTGTAACCGCCTCAAATTGGCGGAGAGAGAGGGATTCGAACCCCCGGAACTCTTGCGAGTTCAACAGATTTCGAGTCTGCCGCAATCGACCACTCTGCCATCTCTCCGCGGTCGAAACGAGGCCGGAATTCTATCAGGGCCGACTTATTTTTTCGGTTGCGCCCATGTAGGAGCGCAGCGCCGCGGGGACCGTGACCGAGCCGTCGGCGTTCTGGCAGTTCTCCAGGATCGCCACCAGCGTGCGGCCGACGGCGAGCCCGGAGCCGTTGAGGGTGTGCAGCGGTTCGGGCTTGCCTTTGTCGTTGCGGAAGCGTGCTTGCATGCGCCGCGCCTGGAAAGCCTCGAAGTTGGAGCAGGAAGAGATTTCGCGGTACGCGTTCTGGCCCGGCAGCCAGACTTCTATGTCGTAGGTCTTGGCGGCCGAAAATCCCGTGTCGCCCGTGCACAACGTCACCACGCGGTAGGGCAGCTCGAGCTTTTTCAGGATCGCCTCGGCGTGCGCGGTCAACTGCTCGTGCGCCTCGTAAGAGTTCGCCGGATGGACAATCTGAACTAGCTCGACCTTGTCGAACTGGTGGTTGCGGATCATGCCGCGCGTGTCCTTGCCGGCCGCGCCTGCTTCCGAGCGGAAGCAGGGAGAGTGGCAGGCGAACTTCAGCGGCAGCTTCTCGAGCGGCACGATCTCATCGCGCACGAAGTTGGTGACCGAAGTTTCGGAGGTCGGGATCAGGTAGAGGTCGCGGTCCTCGAGCTTGAACAGGTCGCCCTTGAACTTGGCGAAGCTGGTTACGCCGTCGGCGCAGGCGCTGCTCACCATGTAGGGGGTGTAGACCTCGGTGTAGCCATGTTCCGTCGTGTGCACGTCGAGCATGAACTGCGCGAGGGCGCGGTGCAGCCGTGCGACCGCGCCCTTCATCACCACGAAGCGCGCGCCGGAGAGCTTGGCCGCGGTTTCGAAGTCCAGGCCGTCCAGCCCGGCGCCGACGTCGACGTGATCCTTCGGCGCGAAAGCGAACCTGCGTGCGTCGCCCCAGCGCCGCTGCTCGACGCGGTCCTCGGGCTTGCTGCCAACCGGGACGCTTGCGTGCGGAAGATTCGGAATCAGCGAGACGAATTCGCGCTGTTTCGCCTGCACCGCGTCGTTTTCGGCCTCCATCTGCTTCAGCTTGCCGCCGAATTCGGCAACTTCGGCCATCATCTGATCCACCAGCTTCTGATCCTGCCTGGCTTTGGCTTGCCCGATCTGCTTCGAAAGCGAATTGCGCTGGGACTGGTAGTGCTCGGTACTCGTCTGGATCTTCCTTCTTTGTTCTTCCAATCTCGCGAAACCGGAAATATCCAATTCGTAACCGCGCGTCGCCAGCCGCTTCGCCACCGCGTCGATGTCGTTCCTGAGCAATTGAATGTCGATCATTTTCTCTTCTTGCCCGCGTCCGCATTGCGGCGGCGCAGCTCGTCCAGTTTTTCCCGGATCCTGCCTTCCAGGCCGCGCTCGGTCGGCCGGTACCAACTCACCTCCGGCATGCCCTCCGGAAGGTAGTTCTCGCCCGCTGCAAAGGCGTCCGCCTCGTCGTGCGCATAGCGGTAGTCCTTGCCGTAGCCGAGGTCCTTCATCAGCCGCGTCGGCGCGTTGCGAATGTGCAGCGGGACCGGCCGCGTCCCGTCCGCCGACACGAACGCGCGGGCCGAATTATATGCGGCATAGACCGCATTCGATTTCGCCGCCACCGCCATGTAGAGCACGGCTTCGGCGAGCGCGAGTTCGCCTTCGGGCGAGCCCAGCCGCTCGTAGGTTTCGGTGGCGTCCAGCGCCACGCGCAGCGCGCGCGGGTCGGCGAGGCCGATGTCCTCCACCGCCATGCGCACGATCCGCCGCGCGAGGTAGAGCGGATCGGCGCCGCCGTCCAGCATGCGCACCAGCCAGTAGAGCGCGGCGTCGGGATCCGAGCCGCGCACCGACTTGTGCAGCGCCGAGATCTGGTCGTAGAACTGCTCGCCGCCCTTGTCGAAGCGGCGCAAGTTCTTCGCGAGCGTAGCTTCGACGAAGGAACCATCCAGAATTTTTTCTTGCCTGTTCGTTGAAGCGGTTTCCAGAATTTCAACGGCATTCAACAACCGGCGCGCATCGCCGTCGGCGAACCCGATCAGGCGTGCACGCGCGCTTTCGTCAAGTTTTATTTCCGTTCTTGAAAGTAAATTCAAAAGATCGGAATCGGTAAGACTCTCCAATACATAGACAGTGGCCCGCGACAGCAACGCCGAGATCACTTCGAACGAAGGGTTCTCGGTGGTCGCGCCGACGAAGGTGAAGAGCCCTTTTTCGACGTACGGCAGGAAAGCGTCCTGCTGCGCCTTGTTGAAGCGGTGCACCTCGTCGACGAACAGGATGGTGCGGCGGCCCGCCTTTCCACCCGCCCCCGCGAGCGCCAGCTCGGCTGCCTGCACCGCATCGCGGATGTCCTTCACGCCCGAGAGCACGGCGGAGAGCGCGATGAATTCGGCATCGAAGGCCTGCGCCATCAGGCGCGCGAGCGTGGTCTTGCCCGAGCCGGGCGGTCCCCACAGGATCATGGAATGCGGCGTACCCGATTCGAAGGCGACGCGCAGCGGCTTGCCCGCGCCTAGCAGGTGCTCTTGCCCAACCACATCATCGAGTGATTGTGGTCGGAGCCGTTCAGCTAGTGGCGCCGCCGGTTGTACTTTGCCGAATAAATCATTCCCCCGCATTTCACTCCCCAAGAACGTCGGCTCCCTTGGGAGGAGAAAAACGGAACGTCGCCGAGTCGATCTGCGGGTTGCGCACCACGTTGGCAAAGCGCAGCACCGTGGTCTGGCCGAAATGGTCCACCAGCTCCATCGCGCCGACGCCGCCGGTGGTCATGCCGAGGCGGATGCGCTCGAAGCCGGCTTCCTTTTCGCGCGGCTTCGCTTCCAGCCATTCGAGGCCGTCCTTCTCTCCCGCCTCCTTCAGCTCGAAAGCCGCGCCGATGTCGGAGGCGCCCGCGAGCAGCGCCGCGGGCGTCGAACCGAGCACGCGCGCGACGCGCCGCACGGTGACCTGGTTGAGGTCGGCATCGTGGATCCAGACGCGATCGCCGTCGCCGACGATCACCTGCTGCGGCTTGAGGTAGGTCCAGCGGAAGCGTCCAGGGCGCAGGAACGCGAAGCTGCCCTTGGAGTCCTGCACCAGCCGGCCGGTCTTGTCGTAGACCTTCTGCTCGAAATCGCCGCGCGCCGCCTGCGTGTTGCGCAGGTAGCTCTGGAAGCGCTCCAGGCTTGCCGCATTTGAATTTTGAAAAAATAAAATTAAAAATAAGGCGAGAAAAAACCCTTTCATCCCGCTACTCCACTTTCGCCGGCACGAGCACTTCGCGGTTGCCGTTCGACTGCATCGTGGACACCAGCCCCGCGCGCTCCATGTCCTCGATCAGGCGCGCGGCGCGGTTGTAGCCGATGCGCAGGTGGCGCTGGACGAGGGAAATGCTCGGGCGGCGGGTGCGCACCACGATCTCGACCGCCTGGTCGTAGAGCGGATCCTTCTCCCCCGCCGGCCCCTCGGCCGCGCCCGCGCCGCCGTCCTCGGCCGCCGCGGGTGCGAGCACATCCTCGAGATATTCGGGCCTGGCCAGCGTTTTCAGGTGCTCGACCACCTTGTGCACCTCGTGGTCGGCGACGAACGCGCCGTGGATGCGCTGCGGCAGGCCGGTGCCCGCCGGCAGGTAGAGCATGTCGCCCGCGCCGAGCAGCGCATCGGCCCCGGACTGGTCGAGGATGGTGCGCGAATCGACCTTCGAGGCCACCTGGAAGGCGATGCGCGTCGGAATATTCGCCTTGATGAGCCCGGTGATCACGTCCACGGACGGTCGCTGGGTCGCGAGGATGAGGTGGATGCCCGCGGCGCGCGCCTTCTGCGCGAGGCGCGCGATCAGCTCCTCGACTTTCTTGCCCGAGACCATCATCAGGTCGGCGAGCTCGTCGATCACCACCACGATCAGGGGCATCGCCTGCAGCGGCTGCGGGTCGCCCGATTCGAGCGTGGCCGGATCCTCCAGCGTGCGGCCGTGCTTCTGCGCATCGGCGATCTTGTGGTTGTAGCCCGACAGGTTGCGCACGCCGAGCCAGCTCATCAGCTTGTAGCGCCGGTCCATTTCGGCCACGCACCACTGCAGCGCGTTGGCAGCCTGCTTCATGTCGGTAACCACCGGCGCGAGCAGGTGCGGGATGTCCTGGTAGACGGACAGCTCCAGCATCTTCGGGTCGATGAGGATAAAGCGCACGTGCTTGGGCTCGGACTTGTAGAGCAGCGACAGGATCATCGCGTTGATCGCCACCGACTTGCCCGAGCCGGTGGTGCCCGCCACCAGCAGGTGCGGCATCTTCGCCAGGTCGGCCACGACAGGATGGCCGGCGATGTCCTTGCCGAGCGCGAGCGCGAGCGGCGAATGGCTGCCGTGATAGGTCTCGGAGCCGAGGATCTCTGTCAGGCGAACGGCCTGCCGGTTGGGGTTGGGGA
>Ga0247727_10013324_pt1 | contig 13891 bp, 13 predicted proteins | sample WisWelCaveWW1625_FD_202498 | JGI IMG/M metagenome (GOLD analysis project Ga0247727, IMG submission 202498) | Biofilm microbial communities from Wishing Well Cave, Virginia, United States - WW16-25 | ecosystem: Environmental > Aquatic > Deep subsurface > Groundwater > Cave microbial mat | place... | reverse complement strand
GAGCAAAAGGCCTTGGGACGTTATTTACACCGAAGAATATGTCTCAAAGTCAGCGGCCTTGAGGAGGGAGCGTCAGATAAAAAGAATGAAAAGTCGAAAGTTTATTGAGGCTTTCGTTCACGCAGGAGGTCGTCCCGACCGAAGTCGGGAAGTCTCGTCGGCCCCACAATTTCTGCATGATCTAAGCACTTTTCTCCCCCCCTTCGCGTCGATCACTCCGAATTGTTAGCAATCTCCTAGTAATTTTGTTCGCAACTCTGCTTTCTCTCGCCGACACCTCAAATCAAAAGGAGGTGTTCCACGCTAAGTCTGTTCAAACGTCCCAATGGCATAGATTACATTCTGTTGCGCCGAGCAGCTCGGAAATGTTCTCGATTTATACCCCACGGAGGTGGAGTTTTGGCAAAATTTATTTCGGGCAATTGCAAGTAACGTGTCGCCGCACTACGCAGGCCCGCCGCATGGACCGAAGCGAAATAGGGCGCGATTGAGCGCACACAACTTAATCACGCCAAACATCGTTCCAAAATTACCTCTCCATAATGAGTCCGCGTGGTGGTGCGGCATGTAATGAGTTCTTGGCGCTGCGCATCATCACCTCATGAAACCGAGCGAGATCAAGAACTCATCGGCTTTCTGAAAGGCCTGTTCCTGTACCTTCGGGTCAGGCTGCGGCCAACTGTCGTCGCGTATACCTGCGGGGGTAAACAGATGTCCTACTCCCGCATAGACCTGAAGATCGCAGTTGTTTCCGGCTGCCCGCATGCGATCACGGAAGAGCTGTGCTCCCTTCAGGGGAGTCACGGTATCCTCGCTCCCTTGAAGAATGAGGGTCGGTGGTAATCCTTTCGTTATGTTGGCGACAGGCGAAATAGAGGCGGCAGTGGCCCGTTTTCCAAGGAGCCTTTGCACCCACCTGTCGGATTCGAGATAAACCGCTGGTGAGACTAGGATCAAGGCATTGGGTGCATGGCTCAATTCGGGCAGGGTAGAGTTGCCAAAAATCGCAGTTGAAACCGCAAGGTGTCCACCTGCGGACCAGCCAAAGGCAACGATGCGGTTGGGATTGACACCAAGCAAGGTCGCGTTTGAGCGCATCCAACGGATGCTTGCGCGGGCATCCGTCATTGCCTCTAATGGAGTGATGGATTTTTGATCTGAAAGGCGATATTGAATCGCAACAGCCACGAGACCACGGCCCGCAAAATGACGAGCGCGACCGAAAGTCCATTGGGGTTCTCCAATGTGCCATCCTCCGCCGTGAAAGAGAACAATGGCCGCGCGTCGGGTGATAGGCTTGTCCGGTTGAAACACGTACGCCTTCAGAGCTTTGCCATCCACTGTCCGATAGGTGTACTCAGTAGGCCCCTTAACTTGTGCTGTATCCTGAGCACTAGTATTCGGAGCGAAGAACCAAGGACAACAAAGAACAGCCATGAACCGCTCCATAATCCTTCTCATATTCCACATCGTCTCAAGATAATCTCCACTATTGGGTTACTCCTATAGAGCAGCGCAATGTCGCATCGTAAATTAGAAAAGGTGCCACTTTTAAGGCGGTGTAGTTATCCGTATTTTGCAGATTACAAAACTCACGTCTCACCAACGAAAGGAGAGCTTTATGCCTATGCACAAAGTAACACAAATGACCACAACAGGCAAGCTGGCATCTGAATATGACCATCACGTTGAACCTATCCCCAATTTGCAGACAAAGAGGAAAGCCAGTATCTTGGACAAAAGGAGAACTGGCATTGAATCGGAGAAACGACGTAAGAAATACGATCGACAGTTCCCCGCTCGCCTGACTGTCGTCAGACGGTCGGACGGGGATTCCGCCCCTGTCCACAAGAATTCGGCAGTTCTGGCTCCACCTGTGGGCAGGTGCTAACACTTTTCTCAAGTTTGAGAAAGGAGTTGCTACCATGCCCAACTTCTTCAACCGCTCCAGGGGGATCTCCCGCCTCGCTCGGCCACAGGCCGCCAGCACCTCACACCTTGTAGTTTTCATATATTTGTCTTAGATTTGCTGCGATCTCATGTTGCCGATGCACAATGGGATCGAATAGTCTAACCAGTTTGTATTCACTATTAGAATCTATGTAACGGCATTTTCACAGACTATTCCATTCTGTACTAACACTCATGAAAAAGATAGCCATCATTCCCGGTGACGGAATTGGGATCGACGTTACACGAGAAGCCGTGAAGGTGTTGGAGCTATCTAATGTTCAACATTCGCTTGGACTCGAGCTTGTGCATTTCGACTTCGGCGCTGAGAAATATCTGACGACCGGGATTTCTCTTCCTCCAGAGCAGCTTGAAGATTTTCGTGAAAACTACGCTGCAATTTTCCTCGGCGCGCTTGGCGATCCTCGGATCCCCGACATGACACATGCACGCGATATTCTTTTCGGCATGCGATTCGGTCTTGATCAGTATGTAAACATGCGACCGGTCAAGCTGTTTCTAACATGCTCACTGCCATTGCAGCCGTATTCTCTTGGAGGACCAACAAAACCTTCATACGATTTCGCCCGATCTGAGGATATATTCTATGAAGTTTGGAATAATAATCTACTCGAATGATCCTGAGGCAGTTTGGAACGCATTCAGGCTTGGCAGTGTTGCATTGAATCAAGGGAATCAAGTAAACGTATTTCTCTTGGCTAAAGGGGTCGAGAGTGAATCTCTCGATTCCGAAAAGTTCAAAGTGACTGAACAAATGAAATACTTTACAGCAAAGAAAGGCAAGATTTATGCGTGTGGAACGTGCCTGAAAATTCGTAATGCCGAGGCGAGCGAACTCTGCCAGATGTCCACCATGAACGACCTGTATGAACTTATCAGGGATAGCGATAAGGTGGTTTCATTTTAGAGGTTCATACAGATCGCATGCGATGAGGAAAGAACCAGCCCCGCGCGAGGCACCTGGTAGTCTCGTCGGCCCCACGAAGAAAACCTTGTTCGGTGCATGTATCCTGAACCCTGTCTCCGCGACGGAGATCTGGTACACGCGCATTCCGTAATTTCAGAGAATTTATCGAGTGATTCCACAGTATATCGAAAATACGAACAGCGAAATTTTCGCACAATACACTTTCAACTTGGAGGGCCTATGAAACACTTCTTATCGATCTTTGTCGCTTTTGTGGCTTTCATACACGCTTCTCACCTTGTCATGACGCGAGCTTTCGCCGAGGGATCCAGTAGCCCGGCTACATTTCACCTCATCGTGGTTAACGAAGTTTACACGAACGCCGATGGAACCAGGCAGTACGTCGAATTGATGGCGCGCTCGAGTCTCCAGACCAACCTTGCGCCGACGCGCGTTAATGCCCTCGAGGCAACCGGCACGATTGCCACCCTGGTCTTCGACTTTACGGCTTCATTTCCGTTGCTCGATAACAACGAGACCATTCTTTTGGCCACCCAAGGCGTGGCCGATGACCTCGGCTTCAGCCCCGATTTTCTGATTCCATCTAACACCATATCTTTGACCGACGGTCGTGTGGCATTTGCACAGGATCCTCCAGTCAACACGATTGTTGATGCAGTGGCCTACGGTGCTTACACGGGCGATAATAGCGGTTACGGCTCGCCGGCGGCGGCGCTCCCGAGCGATGGGAGCCAGTCGCTCAATCGCATCGTTTATAACCTCGTGACCAAGAACAACGCAACAGATTTCGCGCTGCAGGTGAACTCACCTACGCGCAACGACGGCATGACAGGTACGCTCTTAGCGGTGAATGAAATTCCTGGCACGCCAAACATCTTCTCATTGCAACAAAATTTTCCGAACCCATTCAATCCACGTACGGTCATACGGTTCGACCTCCCTGCGAGCCTGACCAGCGTTCGTGGTTCGAGATTGGTGGTGCTGAAGGTGTACGACCTTCTGGGACAAGAAGTCGCGACGCTGGTGAATGAGGAGTTGAAGCCGGGGAGCTATGAAGTGGCATGGGATGCCGCTGGTAAATCAAGCGGTGTGTATTTTTACCGGTTGCAGGCAGGCAACCTCGCAGATACAAAAAAACTCTTGCTTTTACGCTAATCGCGATGCTTTTCGTCGGGACTTCCGGCTGGAAATTCTTGAATTCATGGAAACCGAGAAGCTTGTTCCAGCCGGTTGAACCGCCGACGCCATGTGAACACAGCGGCTTTTCCGAGACGCTTCCACGCCCTCTCCTTGAAACTCCCTTTTTCTTTCCGTACATTTGAATAAGTTCGCGCCAGCAAGAATTGATCACTCATTTCTTCGAGTTTCGCAAAGTTTGCCGTTGAAAAGACTCCTTCCCTTAACCTTCGCCGCATTCTTTCTTCTTGTCGTAACCAGTATCGCCTTTGGGTGGGGTTCGACAGGTCACCGTTTTATCAATCGTAATGGTGTAGTACACCTTCCGCCGACCATGCTGCAGTTCATTTCTCAGCAAACCTTTTTTGAGTCCCATGCGATGGATGCCGATAATCGCAGGTCCACCGACACCGCCGAGGCACCCAAACATTTTCTGGATATCGACTACTATCCGTATTTCCAAAACATGACGAGGAATCTCGACACCCTCATTGGCCAGTATGGATGGGCTCTTGTAAGGCAGAATGGGATTAATCCATGGGCTGCGGTATGGACTCTTGATTCCCTGACGGCCCAGCTTGCCCGTGGCGATTGGAGCGCGGCGTATCTGACCGCCAGCGACCTTGGCCACTACGTTGCTGATGCACATCAACCGCTTCACTGCACAATGAACTACAACGGTCAGCTAACGGGAAACACGGGAATTCATACCCGGTATGAATCCGCAATGATCACGAATTACCAGGGCTCGTTGTACACAGTCCCGGATTCAGTTGCATTCGTTAGCGACCCGATTAACTTCATGTTTGATTACATCATCCATTCAAACGCGCTCGTCGATTCCGTCATGCAAGCGGATAACTACGCGAAGGCGATGTCGGGATGGAATGGGACGGGGACTCCGCCTCCTGAATATTATGGTTTTCTCTGGCAGCGCAGTCAGGTGTATACTATCGACCAGATCCAGCGAGCCACGGTGGCTCTTGCCAGTCTCTGGTACACCGCGTGGGTCAACGCAGGTTTGCGTCCACCCCCGACCGCCGTCGGCGCCGATGGCTCTTTCATTCCAGGGCAGTGCATTCTTCATCAAAATTTTCCGAATCCCTTTAATCCTTCAACGACGTTTTCGTATTTTCTGCCGGGCGCAGGAGATGTTTCTATACGAATATATGACATCGCTGGCAGAGAGGTGGCTACGATTTTCGATCAGCGACAAATGGCTGGCGGACATCAGGTATTGTTCAATGGCGAGGGGATTTCTTCAGGACTATACTTCTATCGTTTGCAATTTGAACATCACGCTCAAGTGAAAAAAATGATTCTCCTCAAATAATCATCCTCCGAACCTGTCTCTATAGTTTCCTATTGAGCGACTCATCAAGCAAGCGACCTCTCTACCTCGCAATCATCTGGCACCAGCACCAGCCTTTGTACATCGATTCACAGCGTGATTGTCTCATTGCACCCTGGGTCCGTGTTCATGGAACAAAGGATTATTTTGACATGGCGGCAATGCTCGAGGGTTATTCCAACGTGCATTGCACTATTAATCTCACGACCTCTCTGCTGAAACAGTTGCAGAATTATTACGTGGATCGTTTGGGTCGGTGTATCACTCAAGGAGGAGTTTTCGATCTTGCCACGTATGAGAAAGAAGTCCGGGGAAAGACGGATCCTTGGATTGATTTGCTCCTCAAACCGGCTGAGCGCTTCAATGACTCTGACAAAGACTATCTCTTCAGGAATGCCTGGAGTGCTCTGAGTATCAGCGAGGTACTCCTTGAAAGGTTTCCGGAGTACGAGCGGCTGAAATTTCGTTTAGGCGGTGGGGGTGGCGAAAATACATCGGTACAAGAGATGCGGGAGCTCAAGTTCTGGTTTTTCTTCGCTAATTTTGATCCGGATTTCCTCAACGGGCCTGTGGCAATGCCTTCAGGGGGAGTCTGTGATTTGAGCGATCTCGCTGCGAAGGACTCGCATGGCAAATATTATCTCCGCCATCCAATAACCGAGCAGGATTGTAGGCGACTTGTGCTCGAGGTATACAAAGTGTTGCGCAACATCATTCCCATCCATAAAAAATTGCGCTACGATCCGGAGACACGCGAAGGCCAAATAGAAATAATCACGACCCCCTACGCGCATCCGATTCTGCCGCTTTTGTATGATTCCGATGTCTCACGCGCCTGTCAGCCGAGTGATCCTCTTCCTCCGAGATTTTCTTATCCCAGGGATGCCGACATGCAGGTGAAAAGAGCTGTTGCGTACTACCGAACCGTGTTCGGTGGATCGCCTGTCGGGATGTGGCCTGCGGAAGGGAGCGTTTCTCAAGAGGTGATACCTGTTTTCGCGCGAAATGGAATCCGGTGGATTGCAACCGACAAGCAGATTCTCGATAGATCTATTCCTTCCGGCCGGTCTCATCTTTCTCCTTACCGGCTGTATACGGAATGGTCAGATGTCGCGATTGTGTTCAGGGATACCGGACTCTCTGACAGCGTGGGGTTTGCTTATCAGACAAAAACCGGCGAGGAGGCATCAGACGATTTCACCCATCGTCTGCTCGCGCTCGCCGAAACCGAAGAGGAGAGACTATTGACGGTAATTCTCGATGGAGAAAATGCCTGGGAATGGTATCGGCGGGATCATGACGGAAAAGAGTTCTTACACTCACTTTACCGCAAGTTGGAGCGACTCTACGAGACACGGCAAATAATTACCGTCACACCTTCAGAGTATCTTCTCGGAAATCGCGCCCGCCGTATTCGGTCACATCCGCCTGCATCGTTGCCGGCGATAGAGAGACTGTGGCCGGGGTCGTGGATCAACGCGAGCTTCGACACGTGGATCGGTGAAGATGAAGAGAATACCGCCTGGAGCTACCTTCTCCAGGCACGAACGGATTTGGAACGGGCTGGAATTCTTCCCCCCGACCCTTACACAGAGCCGCCCCGCCCCGACACTCCGGAGTGGTTTGCCTACCAGGCATGGGAGTCGATGTACGCTGCAGAGGGCTCTGATTGGTTCTGGTGGTATGGGGGAGACCAGAACGCCCCGGGTGGAGACAAACCGTTTGACGATGCGTACATTGCACATTTACAAAACGTGTACCTCTTCGCCAGAAAACACGGGGCCAGCATTTCCGTGCCTCCGTTCAAGCCGATACTCCGCGGGCGACCAAAAGAAATTCTTCACAAGCGTGATGTTACTACGGGGGTGATGGCTCAAGGAACGAGAGACACAGCTCGTGTTCTTTTTCGCTGCAGAGTTCCTGATGGAATCCAGGCGAGAGCGGTCTGCATTGTAGGAAACAGAGAAGAGCTTGGAGGATGGGTTCCCAACAAAGTCCGGATGTATGATGATGGTACGCACGGGGATGAACAGGCGCACGACGGCATCTGGAGTCTTGAATTGGAGCTTCGTGCCAATGCGGAAATCCACTACAAGTACACCCTCGATGGTGAGGAGGGACACTGGCAGCCGGGTGACGAATTTCCGGGAAAACATCGTACGGTGGTGGTCCCGAGCACCGGGAGGATGGTCGTTGAAAATGTCTTCGGCAAAATGGACTAAATCTATTCAAAAAGGTCGACCGATGAAATCCGCCACGCAATATCTATGGTTCAATACAAAAGACCATCGTGAGTACATCAACATTAGCTCCGATGTCGAGAAAATGGTCGCAAAGAGTGGAATAAAGGAAGGCTTTGTTCTTGTTTCCGCAATGCACATAACGGCCGGGGTGTATGTTAACGATGCGGAGGAAGGACTTATCCACGACATCGATGAATGGCTCAAAAAAATGGCACCATATGATCCGGGCTATCGGCACCATCGCACGGGAGAAACTAATGGCGATGCCCATTTGAAAAGCCTTATGATCCACCACGAAGTTATCGTGCCGATTACGAAGGGCTCGCTGGATCTCGGTCCGTGGCAGCAGATCTATTACGCTGAATTTGATGGTCAGCGTCAAAAGCGTGTCATCATAAAAGCAATCGGTGAATGACGCCCACTTGTATAAGTTCATTCATTATTCTATATTTGCATCGGGGGTTGGCAAAATAGGGGTTCAAAAATGTCGTCTCGGGACATAAGCCTCATCCTCCTCATCACACTCATTCCTTTCTGTCAGTCATCTGCGGATGACACGGTAGGGGGGAGCGGGAGGTTTTGGCTCGATGTTGATTTTGCACGTTTTTACGGGAACGACAGCTTGACCTATGTCGAGCTGTACTATTCCGTTGCTGAAGACAAACTCACGTATGAGTTTGCTCATGAGAGATTCATTGGAGGAATGAACATTTTTGCTCTTCTTACCCAGGAAGGGGAACGTGTCACCGACAAGAACTGGACCATGCCGCATGCTTTTCAGGATACTTCTCAACTTTCTCGAGGACAGAATATCGTCGGCCAAACGAGTTTCGCTCTACCGAAAGGTGACTACCTCCTTAGAGTGTCGGCGTATGATTTCTATAATCCCCGGCGTGCCGATACTGTCCTGCTGCCAATGCGCATCGCCGGATTCCCATCATCGGCGAGTTCTTTGAGCGATTTGGAAATTTGTACTTCTATCCGTCAGGTTGAATCCGATTCCGAAAATATCTTTTACAAAAACACGCTCGAGGTTTTGCCAAGCGTCAGCGGGCTATTCGGTACCGCCGTGCCGACATTGTTCTACTATGTTGAAACTTACAACCTGAGGTTTCTCCGCCCATCGGGCAAGTATCATGCTGATGTGGTGGTGTATGATCTGGGTGGAAATGAAGTTATACGACACGAAAAAACCAAGAACTTGACCAACAACTCGAGCGTGGAAGTCGGCACCATCAATGTGAGTCAGCTCAAGGGCGGAACGTATACCATGCTGTTTCTTCTCTCTGATTCTGCAAAGAAGAGCGTCCGCTCATCCGCGAAAAAATTCTTTGTTTATAAGCCCGGGATGGAAAACGTGGCTCGCGTGAGGACTGCGTCTGGCGAGGTTGCGGCAAGTGAATTTGGCGTGATGCAAGAGGGCGATCTGGACGCGGATTTTGCGCAAGCCAGATACATCGCCACCGACGCTGAGGTCAGGCAATATAAGAATTTTTCCGCCATACCTGATGAGAAAACCCGGCTTGACGCGAAGCGCCGTTTCGTTCTTACATTTTGGGGAGCGCGCAAACCCGACGCGTCAAGTCCGGATAACCCGTTTAGACAAGAATACGTGAGCCGCGTTCGGGAGGCTAACGAGAAATTGTCCGGCACGTACAAACAGGGCTGGCACACCGAACGCGGGCGTGTGTTCGTCATGTATGGCCCTCCCGATGCCATTGAGAGGGTTCCGAATTCCGCCGAAAACGTGCCATACGAGATGTGGACGTACAACGAGATCCAGGGTGGGGTTCTATTCGTATTTATCGATAGAACGGGCCTTGGTGATTGGTATCTGGTCCACTCAACTCACCGGAACGAATTGCACGATGACCGTTGGATGGATCAGCTGCGAAAGTGAGCACAGCCGAGCTTAATATCCGCATCATGCGCGTGGACGACCGACTCTCGGATATTCCGCTCCCGTGCTATGCAACATCCGGATCGTCGGGAATGGATATCCATGCAGCGGTTCGGGAGCCGCTGACCGTTCATCCCGGGGAGACCGTTCTGGTGCCGACGAACGTTTGCATTGAGCTGCCAATGGGCTACGAAGCACAGGTGCGCCCTCGCAGCGGGCTTGCGATCAAGAATTCCATTGGGCTTCTGAATTCACCGGGGACCATCGATTCGGATTATCGCGGCGAGATCAAGATTATTCTCAGGAATTTTGGTTACAAGGATTTCGTTATTCGCAAAGGTGACAGGATTGCTCATCTCGTTGTTGCACAATACGTCCGGGCCAACTGGATGGAAGTGGAGAAGCTCGGCGATACTGAGCGGGGCACCGGCGGCTTTGGTCATACCGGGCGATAATAATGGCGATACGCAAAATGAAGAAAAATAGTCGTGCCATAGCTCAGAAAAACTCCGCGCGTTCCCTCCCGGTCCATTCTGCACAGGAAACGGTTCTGCTTGTGGGCGGCATCATCTTGCTTCTCCTCCTTGTCTACAGTATTATCCCCATCGTTTCTCCATTTGTCATCGTAGGAGCAATCCTCTTTTTACTCTATCCACTCCGACATGTACAAATGACGCGCACCGTGATGTGGCTGGGCGTGCTGTTATTCGTATTCTGGTTCTTCTACTCGCTGGGGGGGATTCTCGCGCCGTTCATTGTCGCTTTTCTTATTGCGTATCTCTTTAACCCTCTCATTAATCGGCTGCAGCGGTGGAACTTCCCTCGTTGGGTTTCGGCGCTTGTCATTATTGTATTTTTCCTGGGAGTCTTTGTCGTAGTCATCACCGTTGTGATGCCGCTCGCGTTGAGCCAGTTTCAAGGGATCATCGAAGGCATTTCTTCGATAGTCAACGATCTCGTTGCACTGGTACAGAAGGGGCGCTTCTTTGAAAAATTGGGCAGATACGGTTTTCCGATGGAACGACTCCGCGAGATTCTTGCGGAAACGCTCACTCCACGGCTGGAACGGATTCTAAGGGGATTGCTGGAAGGTGCGTTTGGCGTTATCACCAGTGTATCGGCGCTGGTCACCCAAATCATCAACGTTATCATCATTCCTTTCCTTTCATTTTATATCATGAAGGATTTCCCGGCGATTACTCACCGGTTCATGATGATCATCCCCAGACGGCGGCGGACGGACATCGCCCGATACTTTGAAAAGGTCGATGCACTTTTTGGGAGATACTTGCGCGGCGCTATCACGGTGGCGTTTATTCACGGCGTTCTCGCCAGCACGCTGTTATGGGTGTTCGGCATCCGATACCCGTTGGTACTCGGCATGGTAGCGGGTGTGCTGAGCCTCATTCCGTACTTTGGCCTGTTGACAAGTCTGGGCCTTTCTCTTCTCGTTGCGCTTTTCAGCGGTGAGCCCGCTTCGGTCAAAGTCGTTTTTGTCCTGATAACGTACGGATTTCTACAGATACTGGAATTTTCTGTCCTTTCGCCCAATATTCTCGGCAGACAAATCGGCCTCCACCCGGTGCTTCTTATCTTATCCCTCTTAGTCTTCGGATTTTTCATGGGATTTATCGGTCTCCTCATCGCCGTTCCTGCAATGGCAATCGTGATCATGACTGTTAAAGAGTGGGAGGAACGAAGAAGAGCGACTGAACGGGTTCCAGTGGCTGCCTGATCGGTTTTTGCCGGTAATCTCGTTGGAGTGCGCTCGACCATCCATTCTTGGGCACCCTCTCTGAATCTCATGCCTGGAATACTATACCTTGTTGCTACTCCGATCGGCAACTCTGAGGATATAACTCTTCGAGCGTTGAATGTTCTCAAGTCCGCCGATCTCATCGTGTTTGAAGAGCGAAAAGAAAGCATGCGTTTCCTTTCGCAGTACGGTCTTTCCGTCAAGGCCGTTGAAAGTCTCAATGAGCACAACGAATCGGCGGCGTCGTTCCACATCATAGAGACCCTCAAGCAGAACAAGGATGTTGCGCTCATTTCGGACGCTGGAACTCCGGTCTTCTGCGACCCCGGGCAGATCCTGGTCCGCAAAGCCATCGAGAACGATATCAGGGTTGTGGCTGTTCCCGGGGCTTCGTCGCTTCTGCCGGCACTGATCGTTTCAGGCTTTCCCATCGATCGGTTCTTGTTTTACGGCTGGCTTTCACCCAAGCGCAATCTCCGGATCGTTGAGCTGAAAGAGCTTCGGAGCGAAAAGCGGACGATCGTGTTGATGGATACGCCATATCGTTTGATTCCACTTCTCCGCGACATTGCAGACGTCCTGGGAGCAAACCGGCGAATCTGTACTGCCTTCAACCTTACGATGCCCGGCGAGCAAATCTTTCGCGGCACCGCGCTCGACCTTTATCGGCTTATCTCGAAGAAAAACTTAAAGGGTGAATTCGTCATCGTGGTCGAAGGCGCGAGGTAGGGCAAGAACCCCGCGGTGCTCTCACAGGACGGTATCTGGTGCTGCGTTTCCTATTTATCAATGCTTCCTGAGCAAGACCGTTACCAGAAAGGCAGCAGCAAGACACGTGAGATTTTCTGAAGGTTGCTTTGGAACAGTGGACGAAGCCGTGGACGCATTGCATGTTGGGACAGATTGACATCAAGAAGAACGATCTCGTCCTTGTAAGATAAGAATTCGAGATTGTTGGCGATTACGACAACTACGATCACAAAAGTGACTGAACTTTGCGGCGGAGCAGGGGTTGGAGAGATTGGAAAATTAGGATAATGCTGGGACGCAGCAAAATTTTCGAAAATTTGATTTTTCACTTGACATTACCCCCCCCCCGGTGCGTATATTCTCTTAAAGGAAATCCGAAACATGGGAGAAAGGGAAGGTGACTTCATGCGGAGTAAATATATACTTTTTTCTGTTCTCTTCTCGACGGTAGTTATATTTTCTTTTGGTGGGTGCAACCCAAACCCGCCACCGAATCCACCCGAAGACCAACCCGTGTGGTTTATTGAGATGCCCGGAAGTATTGCGAGTGGCGACGGGGTCTCTTTACACTTTGGATGGAGAATCACAGGTGAGAATTTGTTAACCACCGCCGCTCTTCGATTTTGTGAAAACGGTGGCACCGGTTGTGGTGTTGTTGCGCGTAGTCCACAAATATCACTCTCGCAAGGATCGGGTGAAGGCACCATTGTATGGGATGGGAGAAAACTGATGCGTTACGATGGTCGGCGGGTTCCCATACCATTAGGTGAACATCAAGTAGACATCAATATAAGTGGTAGTTATTCGAGTCAAAGAAGATCGATCACCGCTGTTGCCAACGGTTTTGATAGCGAGGGCGACGACATTAGTGATGTGGTGGAGGATGAGAATTACGGAACGCCTATTATCGATGAGAGTGCCAACACGCATTACGCGTGGTATGTTCCAAATAATATGAACTTACCACCGACGATCCCAACGACGATAAGTTCGAACAACCTTCTGTATCCCAACAGAGGCACGCACGATTATTCACTGGCACGTGGATCAGCTTCGAACGGTTCTTTGTACAATGGATTGAGAACTGCAAATTTTGGCACAGGTTATTATTACTTTTCCGCCAGAGATCCCTTGGATTCCGACAACTACGGGGTGTTGATGACCGTAAATAACGTCGAGCGGGTCGGAAGACGATGGAGGGAATTGTATCAGACCGGAGCGAGGGTGGGTAGCGGAGACATAAGTCTTGGCTTTGGTGGATATTGGCCCGATCATGCTGGTGGAACACACCAGCGCGGTCTTGATGTTGATCTACGTTACATGAGAACCGATAGTAATGAACAGAACTTTTCATTTGGAGTACATCCCCAAAGCGATTTCGATTTTCAGAAGACATATGATTTGATAGAGCTGTTTGTGCAGGCAGGAGCGAGTCGAATAATCGTGGATGCAAGAACAGGGTTTACGGCCACATATGTGATTGTTCTTGAATCTCCCGGGACCGGGGCACATGACACGCATTTTCATGTGGAATTTCCCGATCCTGATGGTAATAATTAAGCCATAACAAAATGAAGATGAGGTAACCATGAAATTCCTATGTGTGTTAACGGTTTTCGCAACGGTTGGGGGATTGTCTCAACCCAGTGAGGGTAGGTTTGTGGTGTATGGAGGTGTAACCGATGATTTTGAACCTTACCCCATTTGATAGACACGAAGAAAAGCCACATCTTCCAGGAGAAGGAGGATTGGCATGGAAACAGACAAGAAACGGACGGCGTATGACCGGCAGTTTAAGAACGATGCGGTCAATCTC
>Ga0247727_10013323_pt1 | contig 13893 bp, 13 predicted proteins | sample WisWelCaveWW1625_FD_202498 | JGI IMG/M metagenome (GOLD analysis project Ga0247727, IMG submission 202498) | Biofilm microbial communities from Wishing Well Cave, Virginia, United States - WW16-25 | ecosystem: Environmental > Aquatic > Deep subsurface > Groundwater > Cave microbial mat | place... | reverse complement strand
AGTAGATAATCCCACTCGTATGCAACTTTTTATTAAAATAAGTTATATTATGGTTCGAGACAACCGTTCACCAAAAATTCCCTTTTTAAAAACAACGAGTTGTCATGTGGTAAAACGGTATAAGTGATCACAGATAGGAAAGCACGAAGTGCATTGAAACTTTAAACCAGCATTGTCCCATTCCATGCGATAGGGGTGATCACAGATAGGAAAGCACGAAGTGCATTGAAACTTAGCCCCGTCTTTCGATGCCGGTCTCTCTGCGCTTCGTGATCACAGATAGGAAAGCACGAAGTGCATTGAAACTTTAATGATGAAACCAGCAATCGGGTCATCATCGTATGTGATCACAGATAGGAAAGCACGAAGTGCATTGAAACAAACATTTTTTTCGGCAACAGTTTACCCGTACACTAGTGATCACAGATAGGAAAGCACGAAGTGCATTGAAACACATATTTACCCGGAGGCAGGCTTGGCAGGGCATAGTGATCACAGATAGGAAAGCACGAAGTGCATTGAAACGATCCATGACATACTCGACCTTTGCCTCGAAGTATCCGTGATCACAGATAGGAAAGCACGAAGTGCATTGAAACGGAAACGGAGAATTTCTTTCGTGGCTTGGTTTCGACGAGTGATCACAGATAGGAAAGCACGAAGTGCATTGAAACAAACTTTGGGATTTCTCCCCGCAACCCAGGGCCATGAGGTGATCACAGATAGGAAAGCACGAAGTGCATTGAAACTTGCCTTCACCGTAACCGTCACATTACCTGTCCGTTGCGTGATCACAGATAGGAAAGCACGAAGTGCATTGAAACACATTACATGCGTCTCAGAGAGACGCCATTTTCCACGTGATCACAGATAGGAAAGCACGAAGTGCATTGAAACACTTACCGCCAGAGGTAGAAGCTACCAGTGTGGTCGGTGATCACAGATAGGAAAGCACGAAGTGCATTGAAACGCTTGCCTTCCGCATCCGTCACCGTTACTGCGTAGGGTGATCACAGATAGGAAAGCACGAAGTGCATTGAAACAGTCTGGCATTGTTGCTGCTTGGGTGGCCGCTTTTGGTGATCACAGATAGGAAAGCACGAAGTGCATTGAAACCACCATTTTACAGTTACCTGTGTACGATCCAATTTTCTGTGATCACAGATAGGAAAGCACGAAGTGCATTGAAACTCATCTGCACAAACCAATTGGTAAATGACGTAGGTCCCGTGATCACAGATAGGAAAGCACGAAGTGCATTGAAACCCAACTCAACCGTCGCACCGGTCGGGATGGAGTTGTGATCACAGATAGGAAAGCACGAAGTGCATTGAAACAATGATGGTGCTGCCATCATACTTCTTCATATTTGTGATCACAGATAGGAAAGCACGAAGTGCATTGAAACCGGTAATGTTGTCTGGCGTCACCGAAACTGAAACGGTGATCACAGATAGGAAAGCACGAAGTGCATTGAAACATATACCGTGGTGTTGCGCGGATTGTCCTTGAACTGTGATCACAGATAGGAAAGCACGAAGTGCATTGAAACGAAATATTGAGGTTCTGTCGGATCCGGAAGAGCTCGTGATCACAGATAGGAAAGCACGAAGTGCATTGAAACACAACAAATGCTTTCGATCCCTTCGGCTATTGAAGAATGCGTGATCACAGATAGGAAAGCACGAAGTGCATTGAAACGAAAGCGCCACGGTCGCTTTGCCTTCAGCAATGTGTGATCACAGATAGGAAAGCACGAAGTGCATTGAAACAGTAATTCGCGATGACAGCATCAAACCAGCCGCAGCGTGATCACAGATAGGAAAGCACGAAGTGCATTGAAACATAAACCTTTTGTTTGTAACCGCCACGGTCGCTTTGGTGATCACAGATAGGAAAGCACGAAGTGCATTGAAACACGAGCTGCGTTTGTCCTTATGGGACTGAAAAACGCGTGATCACAGATAGGAAAGCACGAAGTGCATTGAAACTTTCGGGCTTCTTGAAGCCCATTTCGACGAACTCTGTGATCACAGATAGGAAAGCACGAAGTGCATTGAAACAGGATCCCTTTATGCGTTCCGGCGATAAGGACGCCATGTGATCACAGATAGGAAAGCACGAAGTGCATTGAAACGTAACAATTTCGAGCCACACGCTACCATCTCGTGCGTGATCACAGATAGGAAAGCACGAAGTGCATTGAAACGTTTGCGGGCCACGCCGGGTGAAGGGCGATACTCACGTGATCACAGATAGGAAAGCACGAAGTGCATTGAAACGCACTTGCAACGTGCTATCCGCCACGGGCACTTGTGATCACAGATAGGAAAGCACGAAGTGCATTGAAACTTTCTTTATTTTCCCTCTATATGCTGTTGGTGAGTGATCACAGATAGGAAAGCACGAAGTGCATTGAAACTTTCACCCAGCCAATAATGGTCTCGTCCGGCTCATGAGTGATCACAGATAGGAAAGCACGAAGTGCATTGAAACTCACGACGGTGACTGTGTCAGTGTCGGGCACGGTGTGATCACAGATAGGAAAGCACGAAGTGCATTGAAACATACGGGAGTGATTTTCAAGGTGCAATTTTTTTCTGTGATCACAGATAGGAAAGCACGAAGTGCATTGAAACTTAAAATCTCGATGGTCCGGGGATCATTCCAATCTGTGATCACAGATAGGAAAGCACGAAGTGCATTGAAACAAAAACACGCTCCGGATGGGACACTGCTGGGTGTGTGATCACAGATAGGAAAGCACGAAGTGCATTGAAACACTTACCAAAGCGCTAAATCTAATTTCTGGCCCTGGTTTGTGATCACAGATAGGAAAGCACGAAGTGCATTGAAACTGTTGCGATTGCGGCGAAGCTCGCCGCAAGTTTAGTGATCACAGATAGGAAAGCACGAAGTGCATTGAAACGTTTCCTTGATCTTGGTGACGGTGCGGGTGATCAGTGATCACAGATAGGAAAGCACGAAGTGCATTGAAACGATGGTCTCCTCGGCATCAATCGAAGAGAGTGGGTGATCACAGATAGGAAAGCACGAAGTGCATTGAAACCGATGCGGAGGAGCGTCGCCTGCATGGACGCTACGGTGATCACAGATAGGAAAGCACGAAGTGCATTGAAACTTTTACAACTTTTTGAATCGTTTTTTGTTTTCGTGATCACAGATAGGAAAGCACGAAGTGCATTGAAACACAGCCCGAAGGCGATACCGTTACAGTGACCGCGTGATCACAGATAGGAAAGCACGAAGTGCATTGAAACAATTCGCAGCCGGCCGATCGGAACTAACGCCGGCTAGTGATCACAGATAGGAAAGCACGAAGTGCATTGAAACATTTGCAAACCGCCTGGGTTGAAACGCTTTTCCGTGATCACAGATAGGAAAGCACGAAGTGCATTGAAACTTTCATTTTCTGCCTCTTTCTTTTCTGCGTTCAAAAGTGATCACAGATAGGAAAGCACGAAGTGCATTGAAACCCCATTTTTTCTTCCCCAGCCTCCCATATCGCAAAGTGATCACAGATAGGAAAGCACGAAGTGCATTGAAACCAGTATGGGGGAGGGGGTTGCGATTGTTGGTGGAGTGATCACAGATAGGAAAGCACGAAGTGCATTGAAACACGAGTCATATTCCTCGGCATACAGGTCAAGGAGGTGATCACAGATAGGAAAGCACGAAGTGCATTGAAACTAAAGACATCGTACGGCGGCGACATCAGTGCTTGGGTGATCACAGATAGGAAAGCACGAAGTGCATTGAAACGACCAATATCTTGTCACCAACGACGCGGTACAGAAGGTGATCACAGATAGGAAAGCACGAAGTGCATTGAAACCTGGAAGTCAGCGCGATAGATGGCCACGCTAACGAGTGATCACAGATAGGAAAGCACGAAGTGCATTGAAACGCATCCGCTCGATACCCGTATCCATGTTGGACCGTGATCACAGATAGGAAAGCACGAAGTGCATTGAAACTGACTGGGAGCACTCATGCGTGAGTTCGCCTCTCTGTGATCACAGATAGGAAAGCACGAAGTGCATTGAAACGGTAATATGCAGCGACCGGGAAACTGTGCCGTGATCGTGATCACAGATAGGAAAGCACGAAGTGCATTGAAACGCCCGTATCGGCCCGATCGGTGGAAATAAAAAAGTGATCACAGATAGGAAAGCACGAAGTGCATTGAAACACAGGTCGGAGAGTGTGCGAAAATAAATCTCGCCGTGATCACAGATAGGAAAGCACGAAGTGCATTGAAACTATTTCATTCACGCTCGCGCCGTCTCCCTTCAGGCAGTGATCACAGATAGGAAAGCACGAAGTGCATTGAAACATTTTTTTCCTCTCCTTGGCCCCTGAACAAGCGGGGTGATCACAGATAGGAAAGCACGAAGTGCATTGAAACTTTTTATTTAAGTTTTCAAAACCAGTTTATTATCCTCGTGTGATCACAGATAGGAAAGCACGAAGTGCATTGAAACTATTCCCACGTTACTGCGGGATGCCCCACCTGTTCCGTGATCACAGATAGGAAAGCACGAAGTGCATTGAAACTATCACCTCCTTTCGATTAATGATGAGAGGGGAAAGTGATCACAGATAGGAAAGCACGAAGTGCATTGAAACCTTGATCACTTGTCCAATCGCGCATACCGACAGTAGTGATCACAGATAGGAAAGCACGAAGTGCATTGAAACAATTGCCGCTCCTGTGGTGGGGTCGGCGCGTGGGTGATCACAGATAGGAAAGCACGAAGTGCATTGAAACATTGGCAAACGACTTGAATACGTTCTCGCCTTTGAGTGATCACAGATAGGAAAGCACGAAGTGCATTGAAACACACGATTACCGTGCCACTGCCAGAACATCCGCCACGTGATCACAGATAGGAAAGCACGAAGTGCATTGAAACGAAGAGAAATACAACCAGCAACAGCCAAACATCATGTGATCACAGATAGGAAAGCACGAAGTGCATTGAAACGAAAAGCGGTAAAGCGTTTCATTACTACTCTCCTTGTGATCACAGATAGGAAAGCACGAAGTGCATTGAAACGTACCGCAGCATCCAGCGCCGGAAGTGACACCTGGTGATCACAGATAGGAAAGCACGAAGTGCATTGAAACAAAAACTCGATCATGGGCTTGCGCAAATGCGCAGTGATCACAGATAGGAAAGCACGAAGTGCATTGAAACAGAAATTATGCGAGCGCGCATCAGATGTCTAATGAGTGATCACAGATAGGAAAGCACGAAGTGCATTGAAACCATTAATTTTTTGCACCGCAGTAGGGGCAAGTGCGTGATCACAGATAGGAAAGCACGAAGTGCATTGAAACGAGTCTCCTCACGTGGCCAGCGTGAGAGGCTTTTTTGTGATCACAGATAGGAAAGCACGAAGTGCATTGAAACTCTCAGCCACTCAGAGAAGTCTCTACTTTGCGAGAAGTGATCACAGATAGGAAAGCACGAAGTGCATTGAAACTTTTTTGCCCCGGTACTGCTCAATCACCCCGGGGCGTGATCACAGATAGGAAAGCACGAAGTGCATTGAAACGACTCCCGCAGTCGCTAGCGGTCAATGCCGTCTTGTGATCACAGATAGGAAAGCACGAAGTGCATTGAAACTCGGGTTCACCGAGAACGTCTTCTTGCTCGCCGCCGGTGATCACAGATAGGAAAGCACGAAGTGCATTGAAACTTAAGGCGCTGCGATCTGCAGAATGCGCAATAGTGATCACAGATAGGAAAGCACGAAGTGCATTGAAACACCATTGATTTCGAAATATTATCACGCCCCATGGCACTGTGATCACAGATAGGAAAGCACGAAGTGCATTGAAACTTTTGCTCCTGGTGATGCACTCCGGCACCACATAGGTGATCACAGATAGGAAAGCACGAAGTGCATTGAAACAGACAAGGGGCCTAATCCGAATGCAATTCCAGTCCCTTATGGTGATCACAGATAGGAAAGCACGAAGTGCATTGAAACCGCAACCATTCGATTGCCTTCAATCCGCAAGGTGGTGATCACAGATAGGAAAGCACGAAGTGCATTGAAACCGAGTACAACAAGCGCGTTAACGACCCGATCCCAGGTGATCACAGATAGGAAAGCACGAAGTGCATTGAAACCAAGCACGGCAACATGCCGTGTAGAGTCCAGTGGTGATCACAGATAGGAAAGCACGAAGTGCATTGAAACGAAAACGACTGTGTATATTCGGATTTCCAAAATAGTGATCACAGATAGGAAAGCACGAAGTGCATTGAAACCGTAGATGGTCGGGCCCCAGACCCCCTCATGCCACTCGTGATCACAGATAGGAAAGCACGAAGTGCATTGAAACGAATGTTGAGATCCTCCTGCGGATACATCTCCTCGGTGATCACAGATAGGAAAGCACGAAGTGCATTGAAACAAGCTTGGCGAAGGCCGGATCTATTGCCGTGAATCGTGATCACAGATAGGAAAGCACGAAGTGCATTGAAACTCTCACTTGTCGCGCCGTCGTGGCCATTACTTCCGGTGATCACAGATAGGAAAGCACGAAGTGCATTGAAACCCATGCTCCGGACTTGCCTTAAGAACTGCGACCGGGTGATCACAGATAGGAAAGCACGAAGTGCATTGAAACTTTCTCCATAAAAACTCCTAAATATGTTTCTTACGGTGTGATCACAGATAGGAAAGCACGAAGTGCATTGAAACATACACTGGGTTGCTGTTAAAGCCAACCACTTCAGTGATCACAGATAGGAAAGCACGAAGTGCATTGAAACCAATACTTCTTTCTGGGGTTCCACAGCCGCGATGCGTGATCACAGATAGGAAAGCACGAAGTGCATTGAAACATATGCGCGATCTCTCATACTTACCTTCAAACGTGATCACAGATAGGAAAGCACGAAGTGCATTGAAACGTTAGGATAATGATGAGCATTGAGCGATAAGTCAGGTGATCACAGATAGGAAAGCACGAAGTGCATTGAAACGATGCGCAAACAACGGGAGGGCGGCCATCATGACAAGTGATCACAGATAGGAAAGCACGAAGTGCATTGAAACAATGATCGGCGAAGGTATCCCTTCGGTGAGGATAGTGATCACAGATAGGAAAGCACGAAGTGCATTGAAACACTTTTGTAACTGAGGGTCATATTCGGCATTCATGAGTGATCACAGATAGGAAAGCACGAAGTGCATTGAAACGTTGAAACGTACCACCGGTGTTTTCAAACCGGTAATGTGATCACAGATAGGAAAGCACGAAGTGCATTGAAACTGATGAACGCAACAACTACAACGTTCGTGGTGTCGTGATCACAGATAGGAAAGCACGAAGTGCATTGAAACTTTACCGGCACTTTCGTGCCGGCTCCAAAAATTTGTGTGATCACAGATAGGAAAGCACGAAGTGCATTGAAACTCGGGATCGGGCTCGGGCTCGGGGTGATCACAGATAGGAAAGCACGAAGTGCATTGAAACAATAGTCTCTAAACTTAAGATTAGAGAGTCAAAGAACGTGATCACAGATAGGAAAGCACGAAGTGCATTGAAACATACTCCCTCCTCCCACTCGGGGGAAGGTCCGCTGGTGATCACAGATAGGAAAGCACGAAGTGCATTGAAACGATTTCTGATGGCTCATCTGGCAGAAAGCTGTACATGTGATCACAGATAGGAAAGCACGAAGTGCATTGAAACTAAAATCCAAAATCCTAAGAACAATTTCGGCCGAGTGGTGATCACAGATAGGAAAGCACGAAGTGCATTGAAACTTTTTCGGTTATTCGGCAATTGCGCCATAGTCTCGTGATCACAGATAGGAAAGCACGAAGTGCATTGAAACGACTCCCGCAGTCGCTAGCGGTCAATGCCGTCTTGTGATCACAGATAGGAAAGCACGAAGTGCATTGAAACTCGGGTTCACCGAGAACGTCTTCTTGCTCGCCGCCGGTGATCACAGATAGGAAAGCACGAAGTGCATTGAAACTAGGCTTGGGGCCCCTTGTCCCTTTCGAGAGATGGGTGATCACAGATAGGAAAGCACGAAGTGCATTGAAACCGTCTTCCCAGGCAAAGACCCGTTCAATGACGATCCGTGATCACAGATAGGAAAGCACGAAGTGCATTGAAACTGGCAACAGGTACCGGCTGGTACTGCCCATTCCAAATAAGTGATCACAGATAGGAAAGCACGAAGTGCATTGAAACCATCCTGCCCGGCGTCGCGTTCGCCCTGCCGCCGGTGATCACAGATAGGAAAGCACGAAGTGCATTGAAACCAACCCTGTTGGCCCGCTAATCCACGACACGGAAAATGTGATCACAGATAGGAAAGCACGAAGTGCATTGAAACAATTTTGCCCGAAGATCGCAATCAAAATGATCACGAGTGATCACAGATAGGAAAGCACGAAGTGCATTGAAACTTTTAATGCGTAGGGCGATGTCGAGAACTTGCGTGATCACAGATAGGAAAGCACGAAGTGCATTGAAACAGATAGATCACAAGCACAACATACGGGAATGCCACGTGTGATCACAGATAGGAAAGCACGAAGTGCATTGAAACGAGCGATGCAAGCCTACGCCGATGGCGAGGTCGAGTGATCACAGATAGGAAAGCACGAAGTGCATTGAAACTACTTCATAGCCCTTCTCGACAGATCCGTAGCCGTTTGTGATCACAGATAGGAAAGCACGAAGTGCATTGAAACATTTATGTCGATCGCTTGGGGCGTTATCGTCCCGTGATCACAGATAGGAAAGCACGAAGTGCATTGAAACGCTCTATTCTCGGCAAGTCGTTGTTTTCTGTTGAGTGATCACAGATAGGAAAGCACGAAGTGCATTGAAACCGTATCATTTCCAGCTCGGCTCCGGAGGATTCCCGGTGATCACAGATAGGAAAGCACGAAGTGCATTGAAACGTAAACCGGACCGCCTTCTTCAAGCCGGTAAAGCGTGTGATCACAGATAGGAAAGCACGAAGTGCATTGAAACAGAATCTGTACCCCTTTATTGATATAAAGAGAGCCAGTGATCACAGATAGGAAAGCACGAAGTGCATTGAAACGGAAGAAGCTCATCTTGGGGATTGTAACAATGAGTGATCACAGATAGGAAAGCACGAAGTGCATTGAAACCATCATCATACAACCCCTCCCCCCTCGTCCCCATGTGATCACAGATAGGAAAGCACGAAGTGCATTGAAACAGAAGCAGGAAGTAGTTGGGGAAGAAAAAAAAAAAAAACGCGAACACAGATAGGAAAGCACGAAGTGCATTGAAACAATCGTCTTACCTCCCTCAACCTGATAACCCTTGGGTGATCACAGATAGGAAAGCACGAAGTGCATTGAAACTGAGTTCGGATCCCTCACGAAGCGGATTAAATTAGTGATCACAGATAGGAAAGCACGAAGTGCATTGAAACGTTTATAAATGATTTTACTACACCGTGCAGTCGTGGTGATCACAGATAGGAAAGCACGAAGTGCATTGAAACCAAGATCACTGGCGTTTGCTTGCTCTGCCTGCTTGTGATCACAGATAGGAAAGCACGAAGTGCATTGAAACTTATCAAACGCAAGCGCGCAGACGGGATCGGCAATCGGTGATCACAGATAGGAAAGCACGAAGTGCATTGAAACAAATCCTCATTGATTGCAAACCGACTGGGGAGAAAAGTGATCACAGATAGGAAAGCACGAAGTGCATTGAAACGCAAAGTGTCACTCTCCTCATGACTTGCCTTTACCGGGTGATCACAGATAGGAAAGCACGAAGTGCATTGAAACTGTGCCGTTGTAACCGCTTCGGCCGCCTCAACCTTGTGATCACAGATAGGAAAGCACGAAGTGCATTGAAACTTTTGGGTAGCGATCAGAAAGATTGTAAGAAGCATTGTGATCACAGATAGGAAAGCACGAAGTGCATTGAAACATTTTTACCCATTCAGTTCAATTTGACACGATATGTGATCACAGATAGGAAAGCACGAAGTGCATTGAAACTGATTCCGAATGCGCGGGATAATCCGGCAATCGTGATCACAGATAGGAAAGCACGAAGTGCATTGAAACGCGCTCAGCGAAGAGCAACGTCAAGAAATTGTCGCGTGATCACAGATAGGAAAGCACGAAGTGCATTGAAACGAAATCTCCCGTCCGCTTTCGACCTGATAACCTCTTTCGTGATCACAGATAGGAAAGCACGAAGTGCATTGAAACGATTCCGTGAAAGCCGTCTGGAAGTCAGCGCGAGTGATCACAGATAGGAAAGCACGAAGTGCATTGAAACCCACTGCCTTCCTCGAGGAGACAGGCTGTCTGGGAGTGATCACAGATAGGAAAGCACGAAGTGCATTGAAACTTCCTACCCAACGCACTATCGATCATGCTCTCCGTGATCACAGATAGGAAAGCACGAAGTGCATTGAAACGTTTTTTGCGTTTGGGGATTCCAGTGATTTAGAGGGTGATCACAGATAGGAAAGCACGAAGTGCATTGAAACGTACGTCTCGGCCGGGATTCGACAATTTTCGAAAGTGATCACAGATAGGAAAGCACGAAGTGCATTGAAACAATTCCTGAGCGGTTTTCCTGTGGCGAGCATGAGTGATCACAGATAGGAAAGCACGAAGTGCATTGAAACGATAGTTCTGCGCCAGAGAGAAACTAGTAGGGGCGTGATCACAGATAGGAAAGCACGAAGTGCATTGAAACTAACGAACAGTTGCTACACCGTAGGCAACGAACAGTGATCACAGATAGGAAAGCACGAAGTGCATTGAAACCCCATCCGTCGTAATTTGCCATACCCGGTTTCCAGTGTGATCACAGATAGGAAAGCACGAAGTGCATTGAAACTCGACGAGCTCGAGGCTAGGTTGGCCTTGTGCGAGAATGTGATCACAGATAGGAAAGCACGAAGTGCATTGAAACCTTTGTCGTGTCGCCAATGACAACCATAGCACCTGGGGTGATCACAGATAGGAAAGCACGAAGTGCATTGAAACGCACCAACAGCAACCAGTCCAACGGCCAAAGCCACGTGATCGTGATCACAGATAGGAAAGCACGAAGTGCATTGAAACAAATAGGTTGCAATGAATGTTGTCGTCTTATCGGGTGTGTGATCACAGATAGGAAAGCACGAAGTGCATTGAAACTTCTTCCTGAACACCTAGCCGGTTTTATTTAAGTGATCACAGATAGGAAAGCACGAAGTGCATTGAAACACTAGCGTGTTGGTTGCCGCCAGCGTAAAGCTCAGTGATCACAGATAGGAAAGCACGAAGTGCATTGAAACGATCGTCGTGTCCTTGGAAACGTAGCCGGATTTCTGTGATCACAGATAGGAAAGCACGAAGTGCATTGAAACTGCGATTGAGCTTTACGACTGTTGCAACCAGCGCCAAGTGATCACAGATAGGAAAGCACGAAGTGCATTGAAACATTGAGCTTACTGCGAGGCGGGTGATCGGCGTGTTGGGTGATCACAGATAGGAAAGCACGAAGTGCATTGAAACCGACAATCAACCCCGCGAGGAACAAATTGCTCAAAGTGATCACAGATAGGAAAGCACGAAGTGCATTGAAACTGATCCAGGACTCAGAACCTCTCGGTCCAAGCTCGTGATCACAGATAGGAAAGCACGAAGTGCATTGAAACTTACTTGTTGACCGATCCCTGCCTGCTTGAGTGTGATCACAGATAGGAAAGCACGAAGTGCATTGAAACTTCCATCTCCTTGGCCCCTGAACAAGCGGACCTCTTGTGATCACAGATAGGAAAGCACGAAGTGCATTGAAACGTAACCCAGCACCGGCGCTGAGCGACCGGGAAAAGTGATCACAGATAGGAAAGCACGAAGTGCATTGAAACAGTGCTCTGAGCGCTTTTTAGCAATCCAGTATACTAGTGATCACAGATAGGAAAGCACGAAGTGCATTGAAACAAACCTCCTTTTATTAGGTTCGAACCGAAATTGTGTGATCACAGATAGGAAAGCACGAAGTGCATTGAAACTATTGTACAAGACTTACTCTTGACACGCTTTATACTTGTGATCACAGATAGGAAAGCACGAAGTGCATTGAAACAACGACAGGGCGGCTATTGCGGCCACAAGAACAGAGTGATCACAGATAGGAAAGCACGAAGTGCATTGAAACGTCTGGAAGTCAGCACGATAGATGACTACGCTAACGAGTGATCACAGATAGGAAAGCACGAAGTGCATTGAAACGGGATGGTTGCCACAATTGTGGAGGCATATAATATCGTGATCACAGATAGGAAAGCACGAAGTGCATTGAAACGCCCGCTCTTCAACGTTGTCTGCGTCCTTGAATCGTGATCACAGATAGGAAAGCACGAAGTGCATTGAAACTCAGCCATACCCACCCTTCATAGTTACGGGTGGATGGTGATCACAGATAGGAAAGCACGAAGTGCATTGAAACTTTATGAAACCTCCGCCTCGTCCCCGCTTGCGCAAGGTGATCACAGATAGGAAAGCACGAAGTGCATTGAAACCCACCTTAACGATCCCTTCCCCGATTTTCCTAAGCCGTGATCACAGATAGGAAAGCACGAAGTGCATTGAAACAAAGATTGGTTAGTGGTTTGAAACGCGGAGCTTCAAGTGATCACAGATAGGAAAGCACGAAGTGCATTGAAACTTCTTCTCCTTGGGGAACCAGAACGGCGGCTCAAGTGATCACAGATAGGAAAGCACGAAGTGCATTGAAACCTTTTTGTCCTTTCCGTAAATTGTGAAATATCAAGTGATCACAGATAGGAAAGCACGAAGTGCATTGAAACTTTTTAAATCCTTCACCAAGGTATAGCAGTGCAAGGTGATCACAGATAGGAAAGCACGAAGTGCATTGAAACTTTCAGGCGTTGGATCGCAGGGGGTGCGTTTATCGCGTGATCACAGATAGGAAAGCACGAAGTGCATTGAAACTTTTGTAAACATCTTAGAAGGTTTGTGTTCCCGCAGTGATCACAGATAGGAAAGCACGAAGTGCATTGAAACTTTGCCGCCTGCGGTCTCAAAAAGCAAGACCTTGGTGATCACAGATAGGAAAGCACGAAGTGCATTGAAACGCAAGCGGCAATGGCGACCAAAACTGCCGCCGCGAGTGATCACAGATAGGAAAGCACGAAGTGCATTGAAACCTCCATCCGCGAATGCGGCGGCCGTGAGGGCCGTGTGATCACAGATAGGAAAGCACGAAGTGCATTGAAACTTTTCGTAGGCGTTGGATCGCAGGGGGTGCGTTTAGTGATCACAGATAGGAAAGCACGAAGTGCATTGAAACGGGTGAGAGTATTTTCTCCTCAAACGTTGCCATATGTGATCACAGATAGGAAAGCACGAAGTGCATTGAAACGAACCTCGATGTGGATCCGGCTTGACGAGAAGGGCGTGATCACAGATAGGAAAGCACGAAGTGCATTGAAACGGCAAACCTAGGAGGGGAGCATCATTTTGAGCGGGGTGATCACAGATAGGAAAGCACGAAGTGCATTGAAACCTGCGCTTCAACGCGGATAGTCGCATAACCCGGAGTGATCACAGATAGGAAAGCACGAAGTGCATTGAAACTTTATGTGGCAACACCTCACCTAATTACACATGCGCGTGATCACAGATAGGAAAGCACGAAGTGCATTGAAACTTTGGGCTTGCGGGGGTCCGGCTGCCCCGCGTGTGGTGATCACAGATAGGAAAGCACGAAGTGCATTGAAACACATGTATGTCCGGACCGGGTTTGGCTGTGAGGGGGAGTGATCACAGATAGGAAAGCACGAAGTGCATTGAAACATGGGTATATCTCCT